>Ga0207693_10006018_pt1 | contig 10056 bp, 11 predicted proteins | sample LARL81metaG_FD_184347 | JGI IMG/M metagenome (GOLD analysis project Ga0207693, IMG submission 184347) | Corn, switchgrass and miscanthus rhizosphere microbial communities from Kellogg Biological Station, Michigan, USA - LAR L8-1 metaG... | ecosystem: Host-associated > Plants > Roots >... | reverse complement strand
GTTTTTCGCGAAATACCTGCCACCATCTGAGTTGCTCCTCACCGGCGCTTCCATTCCCAACAGTCTCGTGGCGCCGGAAATCAACCTGACGTTTCAACAGCAATTTTATGCAGGTGGATAGCTTTCTGGACTCGGCATGCTCCCGTACTCTGAAGGCTGCCGTGTGACTTCGACATGGTCAACCGCGTCGAACAGCGGCACTCTGACTCTCGGGAGTTAATGCTGCCTGTTGCCTGTTTTTTGGGGGCTAGTTTCCCGCTGGGTGAGCGGAGTAGGCGGTCCGCATCGACTATTCGGCGAAGGTGTCAGCAAAATGTTCACGTCCGTTTGGCGGCGGAAGGCGGCATGCCCGCATAGGCCATGCATCGAAGGGCTTCGATGCCGGAGCAGCCAAGCTTGGACGGAAAGATAGAAGGAGATCGCCAAGTGAGGCCCCGGATTACTCCAGGCAGATACAGGCATCAAAGAGTTTAGCACTTTCGCTTTTTGTTCTCCACAAGGAGACTCTTTTCCAGCCCGTGATTCCAGCCCGTGATTGGCGCGCCTTACGCGTCCTTAGAGGGGTTTAGCGGTTTCCTTACGAACATGGAAGTTGTTGTAGGTGTGGGTTAAGCGAACCTTGACACGGAAGAGGTCGATGGTTCGAGTCCATTCGGGCCTACCATATCAAATACATCCGAAGCTTGGATTACCCTGGGGATTAGACGTGACAGTGAGCGACTCTGACGATCGAGGGGGTGAGAGCTATGAGCTTCATCATGCGAGCAACAAGCTCCGTCGCAGTATTGACGTTGGCTTTGAGCGTCCCAGTCTTTTCGCAATGCACGCGCTGCGGGCCGGCGGTCTCGGTTAGCCCGAGCAGTCTGGTGTTTAGTTCGCAAAGAATTGGAACGCGAAGCGCTCCGAAGATCATAACCGTCAAGAACGGGTTGGCCAGCCCGGTGAAGGTTTCGGTGACCACAACGGGGCCTTTCCAGAGCACTGGTTGCGGCGGCCTGCTAGCCGGTCACAAGAGTTGCGCTATCAATGTGACCTTTGCGCCGGTGGCTTCCGGCCTGGCGACTGGGGCGACCAATATCACCGATGGGACGGCGCTGGGACATTTCAGAGTTCAGCTATCGGGAACTGGCGTGCGATAGGGATCGCGCTTGGGTTCGAATGGAGAGACGGGCGCCTCGCCCATCCAGCGGGTGAGACGCCCGCCGCTCAATCTAAGCGTCAGCGGGCCGCAGATGGCCAGATCTGGCGGACTGGAGTGTCCGCCCCACACTCTCAGAACTTCAACTTCAATCCCGATTGAATCGCGCGGGGTCCTCCGCTGCCAATGACCGGGTTGGCTGCTGCCACGTCCGGGGTGAGGCCGTCGCCGCCGAAGCCGCCGGGCACCGAGGGATCCACGTTGCCTAGCTGTCCGCCCACGCCATTCGGGTTGGTGAAGTTCGGGTGATTGAGAATGTTGAAGAACTCTCCCAGTAGTTGAACCGAGAAGCGTTCTTGGAAGGTCCACATCTTGGTGACCGAGAAGTCCCAGTTGTGGTAGCCGGGTCCGCGGAAGATGTTGCGGCGCATGGTGCCGAAGAAGCCGAATTCGGGCGGCGTCATTACCGGATTGCCGTCCTGGTAGCAGCCGGCGTATTGCAAAACGTCAGTAGACGCGTGGGCCGTGCAGGCCGGGTTGTTGATGGCATACGCAGGATCATTGGGCACCGTGGGCGTTCCAGTCAGGAAGAACGGAATTCCGGTGGGCGATGGCTGGAAGTCCTGTGGATTTCCGAAGAAATTCCAGCGATCGCTGAACTCGCCACTTCCGCTGACGTCGTTGCCGCTCTGGTAGCCGTCGACCACGTTCCAGGGCAGCCTGGTTTGCAATGTGACAATCGACGTAAGCTGCCAGCCTTTCAGCATTTGTCCGAAACCGTCGCGGCCCGGGATGTAGTACGTCATCGAGAAGGTAAAGCGGTGGCGGATGTCGTTGTCGCTGCTGCCATACTCGCCCGCCGGGTCGTAGCTGTTTTGCGGATTCTGCCCGCGGTTGAATGAGGCCTGGTCGATCGTGTGCGCCCAGCTTTATCCGGCAACGAACGAGAAACCGCGCCAAGCGCGCTGGGTCAGCGTGGTCTGCAGGCCGTGGTATTTCGATTCGTATCCGTTGGAGAGATAGTTGATCACTTCGAGATACGGGAACTTCAATCGGCAGAGACACACCAAACGGGGATTCCCGCTTGCTAATCGTTCAACTTTCTTTTGGGGCTCAACGCGGAGTGCTCGCCAGCATACCTGAAAAACCGCGGATTGCATCCGCAGGACATCAAATTCATTCGCGAGCACGGGACTCCGTTGTCGAATGTCTTGTTATGTTTCGCGAGCCTCGGTAGCATCTCTGTGACTCGAGGCCAGAATTGCTTTCGCGCACGACGCTTTGGACGGCCCAATGTGTCTCAGGTCACATCGCTGGCCGTTGAAAATTGTTACGTTCCAAGGTGCGGCTTGGTTCCATAAGCCGGAATTTGTTGAAAGACTGAACGACGTGAATGATATCAGCCGCCTCTTCCAGGCATTTCTTGCTCCCGCTCTTTTTGTGTCGGCGACGGCGCTGCTCATCTTGTCGATTAACGTGCGGCTGATGGGGATTGTCAGCCGGCTGCGGCAGTACGTACACGCCAAGCACGACGCCTCCAGGAACGGCCGCACTGCCGAAGCCGATGCCTACACGAGCCAGATCGAGTCGATCGAGCAGCGCGCCGAACTTATCCGCCGATGCTTTCTGCTGGCGCTGATTTCGCTGGCGGGGACGATCGCCTCATGCCTGCTGCTGGGCTTGGGCCTCTACTGGCCGCAGGCCGCGTTGATGGCGGTGATCGTGTTCGTGATTGCGATGATAAGCCTGTTCGCCGGTGCCTGTTATTACCTGAGCGAAGTAAATGTCGCGCTGAGTTCGGTGCGTGACGAGGCGCGTGACGCGCGCTTCATGGATATTGTGGCGGACGTCCGCGGTTCACATCACGTGTAAAAGTGATAGAGTTTCTTGGCGCGGCCCCGTAGCTCAACTGGATAGAGCATCAGACTTCGGATCTGAGGGTTGGGGGTTCGACTCCCTCCGGGGTCGCCAGTGCACTTAAGAATTTCGGCGATTTTCGTTCTGTCCGCAGTCCCGCGATTTCCCGCTCTTCTCTCCAAGTGACTCTCGCGGTGGCTCCCAGGTTTCGGTGTGGAGCGAAACGCGAAGCGACGCCATTTGTTGTATTTGCTGAAATGGCACAATGGGTCAAATTAGTCGTTACGACGATTTGCGACGACCTCATCAAGAGCTTGGCGCAGCTTGGAGCAACAATAGCGGTCGAACTCATACGCCCCGGCCTTGGGAAGCTGTCGCGCTAGCTCGTTACTCTTCTCCCAGGCTTCGTTTGCCTCTTTGATGTCGCCTTCGCTCCACTGAAGGGCACTGTAAGCCCTCCAGTAGTCCACACTGAAGTGAGTCGGCTTCTTGGCCTCCATCCTCGCCCACCACTCGCGAGCGGCGGCGGCATCGCGCCGCAGGTAAGCGTTGGCGAAGACAAACAGCGTATGCAGTTCAGCGGGAATATCAGTGGCGGACTGGTGATAGATTGATTCGGCTTCTGCCAGCGCTTTCTCCGCTTCGTGAAGCAGGCCCCGATCGAAAAAATGGTTACAGGCAAACAAGCGCAAAAGGAGGGCCCGTTTTCCCTGGATGAAGCTGCGGGCTATCCGCTGGATTGCTTCGATGTCGTAGTCCTTCGGCCGAAGGGGAGTAACCAGGCTCGATACAACCACCGAGATCGCCCGGTGGTAATCCGCCCATGGCCCGTCCGAGAAAAACTGATAAATCTGCGCGCCATCGGAATAGTCGTCACCCGTGCGGAACGGAACCAAATTACTCGCGCCTGCAGCCAAGCTCCATGCCCCGCACAGGGCAACAATCCCGCTGGCTTGTAGGGGTGAATCGGCTTTCGCCGTGAACGCGATCCAAAGCGCGAGCATGCCAGTTAATAGGTTGAAAAGAGGACCGGCCGCGGTCATGCATATGTAGCTCCATCGAGGGAAATCGGCAGAAGCCGCGACGACACCCGTTGCACCCTCTGCTGACAGAATCGCGCTGAGCTTGAAATTAAACTGCCATTTGCCTTCGCGGATACGCCACTGAAACGGCCCCGCGACGAAGGCGCGCAATTTCATTCCCAGTGCGAGGCCCGTCGCCGTATGACCAACTTCATGCAAGGTCGTGACCACGAGCGCGGCCGCCGTGATCAACGCAAATTGGTACAAGTCACCATGAGTTCTGGAAATACCTTTGGTTCTGAGCCATCCGATCCACCAGAAAAAAGCTCCGAGACCCGAGGCAAAGATTAAGAATTCGCCCACCCTGTTGACCAGGTCGGTGGTCCCATCAGCCGGAATCCGCAAGTTTTCATGGATTCTTGCTGTGGAATCGATTTGTCCAGAGGGCCACGAAAACGCAACCAGTCCGGCAACTCCGATAGCTAGCAGGACCAAGTCGTGCTTCAACAGGGGAGATCGTAAGTATATGTTCAAAGACAGCGGGAACAGAACATTTGTCACACTTGCGGCAATTCCCCACCATTTCCCAGAGGCCTTTCCCGTCCAGATGGTGAACCATGCAATTCCGAACACCGTTGCCAGAACTGAGAACACCTCCGTGACAAGCAGAATCCGAAAAGACAGACTGCGGTGGGGTTCATGAATGATGTGCAGAATGCTCGAAAGCGCTATGCGGAGGCAGAGCAAGGATGAGATCGCAAAGAGCCAGCACAAGAGCCTTCTAACACTGTTCATACTTTAGAGGTTATCCTACCCGCCCCCGGCGCTCACTTGGCGGTTCGGGTTTCACCAAGAACACCCCTTTCCCTCCAAACAGCAACCCACCGGGAACAAAAATGCCCAGACCTCCACTCTAACTCTAAATAGGAGCGGCACAATGCGAATCGACTTGCCGAAGTTTTGGGGGAATTCCAAAAAGTGGCTGAGAACCGGGTGGCTGATTCTTGCCGTCTTGTTCGCTGTTCATAGCGGAGCCATTCGGCCGATGCAGGCTTTTCGAGGTATCTCACAAGAAAAGGCCACGGGGCTGGCGGCCATCGAAAACAATCGCCACTGGCTGATACCAGTAGCCGACTCGGTGGACACTGCGACCTTGACCGCGGGCATCGTTGGGGGCGTTCCTGGCGGAGGCACGGCGCCAATGGCTGTAGCTACGTATCAAAAAGGCGTGTCTGGCTCGCCCGACGACCGCAAGCTGGTCAGCACCTCATCGTTCGATTTGCTGGTGAAGCATCCTGCCGAAGCCGCCGAGAGAATTCGTTCCCTGACTGAACGGGTGGGAGGGTTTCTTGTAAAGTCGCAGACGAACGGCGCGCAAGACGCGACCAGCGCATCGATTGTCGTCCGCGTGCCCGCTGCCCGCTTTGCAGAAGTCGCCGCCGAAGTCCGGAAACTCGGCATGCGGGTTGAGAACGAAGAAATGCAATCGGAGGATATGACTCGGCAGTACGTCGATCAGCAGGCCCACTTGGGGAATCTGCGCGCGCAGGAAGCGCAATACCTGAGCATTCTGAAGCAATCGAGAACTGTAAAGGACACACTCGAAGTCAGCGAAAAGTTGAATGGAGTGCGGGGAGAGATCGAGCGGCAGCAGGCGGAATTCGAAACGCTCTCCCGGCAAGTGGAGACGGTTGCGGTCAGCGTGTCATTGCACTCCGAAGCACAGGCGCAGTTTTTTGGAGTGCCTTGGCGGCCTGCGTACGAATTCAAACTCGCGATCGCGACGGGACTCGAAGGACTGGCCAACTACGCGACTGCCATGTTGGGGCTTGTGTTCTATTTGCCGGCCATTCTGCTGTGGCTCGCGACGATTCTTCTGGGTGCTGCGCTGGGCTGGAAACTGCTCCGCTTGGGGACTCGCGTGTTGTTCGGAGCGAAGCCGGCGGGAGAGCTTCAACGCGCCCAGTCGGTAACAAGCTAGGCGAGAAGGATCGACGAAGGTGCCTAGCGGAATCGGAGTGACACCGCGCGGGAGAACGATGGTGGCAATAAGTGCGTTCTGCACGCGTTTCGTCTTGCACTGGCAATCTCTCGGTGTGGAAAGCGCCAGGTGAGCCGTACAACATTGTCTTTAGGTGAATTGACTTAGCCGGCCTATGCTCAAATTCACTTGGAATTTTTACAATCCAGCCTGCGTGTGCAACGATCTGCACTTGTGGTGCAGTACGTTGGCTCTTCCCTGTGATCGGTAGGGCACACACTGAATTCGGCTCTTCTAAGTGTTGTGATCCGCAATGATTATCGTCGTCGTTTTCCAAAGGTCGATGGCCGTTCTCGTGCTGGCACTCACTTGGCGATCTTTACAAATCTTGTTGGGGCAAGGTGGGGGCTTCATGCGGGTACTTACAGGGAAGACAGTAATCGCGGCGTTGGCTGTTGTGGCGCTATCGTTGATGTCCGTGCCGGCCGCGCACGCCGATTCGATGAGTTTCAATCTGACATCGAACAATCTCGGGTTGAGCGGATCTGCAGGTACCGTGCTCATCACCGACACGGCGACCGATCAGGTCACCGTCACAATCACGATGAATGCCGGCTACTCGTTGAAGCTTCCGGGTGGCGACATTGCCTTCAACGGTCCGTCAGGATTGACTGCGGGAAGCGTGAGTGGGGTCCAGGGCACGGCTGGCATGATCGGGTTCACCGGGATGAGCTTTCAGCAATTTTTCACTGACAAGAACATCAGCCAGTTTGGCAACTTTTCGTTCGACTTTGCCAACGTGAAGGGCGCCCCCAAGGGCGTGGTTAGTGCTGATACGTTTACGTTCGTGCTTTCCGCCTCCGGACTGAAAGCTGACCAGTTCACCGGAGTGGCTGTTCACTTCTGCACTGCGTCGGGTGGAGGTTGCGGACCGCAGACGGGATTTGCCTCCAACGGCACGCCGAGTCCTGTTCCTGAACCTGGCACATTGTCGCTGCTGGGTACAGGACTGGTCGGCTTGGCTGGACTCGCGCGCAAAAAGCTTCGCGGGTAAGCCAGATATTCACCATGGAATGAGAAGCCCCAGAGAAATCTGGGGCTTTGCTTTGCTTAGAATTTGTTCTTTGACGTTGCTGCCGACGGCGGCTTCTTTCACGACCGCTACACCGCGGCTCGTGAAATTCCTTCGAGGGCGGGTTTCCCGGGAGCCACCACAAGCAAGAATAGTTTGTATATTCTCGGCGATCTCATTTGACGAAAATGCGACACCTTCGGTGGGTGAAAAAATTCAGACGCCATCTTTACAATTCTTTATGTGACCCGCCGCAACCAATCTCTGTAAAGCAGGTTCCTAGTGTGAAGCAGGACCCACGACATGCGGACACGATTTCATGGATGTAGGAAGATTGCCGCAATGTGTTGCATTGCGGTCCTGCTTGCGGCAGGGACGGCCAAGCTGCTTCTTATCAGCGTTTCCTCTTCTCATAAACACGGTAAGGCCGTCTCTGAGGTTTCATCGACTCTTTCCGATCATTGGCTGCATGCCACCGCAGTGCGGGCATCCGTTCTGCCTTCGCTAGAGATTCGCGGACCGATTGTCGCCCAACAGAGGTTTCTACCGTCCAGCAATCGGCCCTTGTTACGGCGTCTGCGCGGGCGTGCTCCTCCCGCGTTGTCCTGATCTGTCGCTCCGCGCGACATTCCCAAATTCAATCTCATACACGGTTCACTTTTGCGCTTCGCGCGCGAACGAGGAGAATTATTTTTATGACGCAGCTTGCAAAGTACTTCGTTTTCTCAGCAGCAGTGGCAGTCGTTTCTTTCATAGCGTTGCCGGTGTTTGCGCAATCTCCGGGAGACATAAAGATCACGACCGCCACCGAAGTGGCCGTTCCGGGACATCTGTTGGAGCCGGGGACCTACTGGTTCCGACGGGCGATGGCCGACGACCCGAGCGTCTACAAAATTATGGGAGACGACGGACGCGTGATCGAGTTTGTAGAAGTCATTCCAACGGAGCGTGCCGGTCGTACCGATACCGAGGTAGAAGTCACTGCCCCCGATGCCGCTGGCGTACGGGTTCTACAGGCTTGGTACGGTCCGGGCGATCCCAGCGGCTATCAACTCGTTTACAGCAAGGGTGACATTCGAAGGCTGGATCAGGTCGCGGAGATGCGGTCGCACTCCGGATATGCTGCGGGTCAGCACTAGGAGAGACTGCCGGTATTTCCTTGAACCGACGGTGCCCCACGTTCGCGCGCTCTTTGCGCTAACGTGGGCCTCCGCAGCAGCCTCGAAATCGCAGATCGCAGACCTGCGTGCAAAACCCAGGTTAGCGCGCAGAGATCGGGCGCGAACCTGGGCACCGTCCGAACTCAACAACGGAGGAACCGCTTAGGCCGCTGCTTTCAGATCTCTGCGCACCAGGCTGGAGTCGAGAAAGAATCCCAGTCCGAGCGTGAAGGGGATCGCGCCGAACGATGCAGCGACCCATGCGTCGGGCTCGACGCGCGCGATCAGGGCGAAGGTCACGACGTATCCGATGGCCGCTGACACGAGCAGGATGCCGGCGCGCCGCGAACGCGCTGCTTGCGATAGTTCCGGTTCCATGGGGACGTTGACGCCGCGGGCCAACGCTGCGAGGCGCTCTTCGGTACGCAGTTTTGAAACGCGGTAATAGCCGTAAACCGCGATGCCCACGATCGGAATGGAGAACAGCATGACCACGGCCGCCAGTCCAGTAATGTCGCCCATAATTTGCTCCTTCGATTTCGCCGGCGGCCGTCTTTCGGACCGCTCTGGTTAGAGATACGGGGAAGGGTGGAAAGAAGTTCCGTGTGGGACTGGGGAGGTGGGGTTTGAGGGCAGATTCGGCGTTCGTCAAAAGCCGACGGGCGTGACGCCCGTCGCTCCATCGATGGCGTTGGGGTTATTGGCGATGCGCACAAACTGCACTAGTTTCTGTTCAATAAATCTCTTTGATGTGGCCGATAACCTCTTTTTATTGGCCCACCTGCGAGGGAGCACGGTACCCTCATTTGTCCGCATCTGGCCCCCGTAAGCTCTGGATGTACTGTGACGACCACTCATTTCAAGGAGACTCATGTCGATCGAACTTCGTAATTTCTTGGCGCTCTCGTATGACCAGCTCGAAGAGCTGAATTTGAAAGCGAAGGAACAGCGCAAGAACCGTACGGCCATGCATAAGGTGCAGGAAGAGCGCCTGAAGTATTTGACCGACGAGAAGCGCATCAAGGCTGTGACCGTGCTCTTCAGCGATCTCGAAGGCCGGCTGCACATGCTCGACTACGACAAGAAGTTCCTGATCAAGAGCTGGGACAACCTGACTTTCGACGGTTCCTCGATTCGCGGCTTCACGGCGCAACGCGAAAGCGATCTGCGCCTGGGCATTGACTGGGCCTCGTTCTACTGGGCTCCGGCGGATTTCTTCGGCGGCGGCAAGGTGCTGGTGTTCGGCGAAGTCATCGACAAGAACGGCACACCCTATACCGGCGACATCCGCGGCATGCTCAAAACCTTCGCTAACAAAATGTACAAAGACGACGGCTACACCCTCAACGCGGCGAACGAGATTGAGGGTTTCCTCTTCAAGAGCGCCGACGCCGAGCGCCACTACCACGAGACCGGCAAGTTTGAGTACGTGAACACGGGCGGCTACTACCACTCGCTGCCCGGCGACCTGCTGCGCACGTTCATCGACACAACTGCCGAAGTACAGCGCGCCATGGGATTCCAGAACGAAAAGGACCATCCCGAAGTCGCGCCTTCGCAGTTCGAAATCAACTACGGATACGGCGAAGTGGTGCAGGCTGCCGATCAGATCCAGTTGTACAAGCTGGTGTGCCGCGAAGTTGCCACCCGCATGGGCCTCACCGCGTCCTTCCTCCCCAAGCCCGTCGTCGGCGTTAACGGTAGTGGCATGCACACCAACGTTTCTATTAGCAAGAATGGCAAGAACTTGTTCTGGGATGCCAAGGGGGAAGAGAAACTGAGCAAGCTGGGCTGGGCCTTCACAGATCGCATCCTGACCCACGGCA
>Ga0207693_10006015_pt1 | contig 10058 bp, 7 predicted proteins | sample LARL81metaG_FD_184347 | JGI IMG/M metagenome (GOLD analysis project Ga0207693, IMG submission 184347) | Corn, switchgrass and miscanthus rhizosphere microbial communities from Kellogg Biological Station, Michigan, USA - LAR L8-1 metaG... | ecosystem: Host-associated > Plants > Roots >... | reverse complement strand
CCTCGGTGCCCTGCGCGATCAGCAGGTCGACGCCGGCCTCGATCTGCCTGATCGCGTGTTTGGGCTGCCCGACCAGGGCGGCCACGGGCACACCCTGCTGCCTGGCCCGGTCGACCAGGCCGGCCGGCGGCGGCCCCAGGGCGTTGGCGATGAGGCGGATCGGGTGGCGGAACGCCACGTCGAGCAGGGGGGCCGCGCCGTCAGCGCTGAGGCTGGCCGTGATCTCGTCGTGCTCGGGATTCGCCGGGACGTCGGGAATGCCGTACCGGTCGAGCAGGTCCCGAACGAAGGCCAGGTGCCCGGCCGGGATCTGGGCGCGCAGGCTGGCCACCAGGTTGCCCGGCGCTCTGCTGGTCTCCGGCAAGCCCACCCCGGTCGCGAACTTTTCTGGTACGAGCAGGTCGACACCGTAGGGCTGGCCCCCGGTCTGCTCGTCGATCCAGGTCAGCTGGGCGTCGAGTTCGGCCGGGGTGTAAGCCGACGCGCCCAGCACGCCGAAACCGCCGGCGTTCGTGACCGCCGCGACCACGCCGGGCGACCGGTTGAAGCCGACGATCGGGTGCCTGACGCCGACCAGATCGGTGAAAGCGGTCCGCATCAGCCGTGCTCCTTCCAGGTGACGACGGCGTCCAGCGCCTCGATCCGGGCGCCGGCGGCCAGCAGCGGGTTGACCTCCAGGGATTGGAGGTCATCGGCCAGCGCCAGGGCCAGGTCGCCGATCCGGGCGATGACCGCGGTCAGGGCGGCGCGATCGGCGGGCGGCGCGCCGCGGGCACCGTCGAGCACGGCCCGGCCGCGCAGCCGGTCCAGCAGGCGGCCGGCCTGCCCGGGCGTGACCGGGAGGGGCGCCAGCGCCGAATCCTGCAGCACCTCGACGAACAGCCCGCCGATGGCCACGGCCAGGACCGGGCCCCACTGCGGGTCGGGGACGACGCCGACCAGGAGTTCGGTGCCGCCGCGGCGCATCGGGCTGATCAGCACGCCGTCGACCCGGGCGCCGGCCGGGGCGGCCGCGATCACCGCCTGGTAGGCCGCCCGGACGGCGTCCTCGTCCGGCGGCACGTCCAGCCGGACGCCGCCGATGTCGCTCTTGTGCAGGACGTCGGCGGAGGCGAGCTTGACCGCCAGCGGCCCGCCGAGGTCGGCGGCGGCCTTGACCGCCTCGTCGGCCGAGCCGGCCAGCCGGGCCGGGACGACCGGGATGCCCGCGTTGCTCAGCAGCGTGCGGGCCGCGTGTTCTGACCACTTGCCCCGGCGCTGGCCGGGCGGGGGCACCGGCACTGGTTCTGGTGCCGGGACAGCATCCGGCGTGTGGGCGGCCTCGGACCACCAGGCCACGTTGCTCAGCGCGACCACGGCCTGCCGCAGCCCGGGAATGACGTACGGCACCCCGCCGTGCTCCATCGTCGCCCGGGTGTAGCCGGTGACCGGCTGCAGGACCTGGTTGATGTACGCGGTCGGGCAGGACGCAGCCCGCATCCCGGCGCCGATGGCGTCCACGAACATCTGCCCCATGTACGGCCGGCCGGTGTCGATCCACGGCAGGGAGTTGACGATGCCGACGACGCCGACCGAGGGGTCGCCCGACATGACCTCGACCGCCCGGGTGAAGATCGTCGGGTCGATGACGGCCGCGCCGGTGACGTCGAGCGGATTCTGCACGGTCCCGTAGGCCGGCATGATCTCGGCCAGCGCATCCCGGGTCGCCGGGGCCAGCTCCGGCAGGGCGCCGCCGAGGTCCTCGGCCCGGTCGGCGACGATGTCACAGGCGCCACCGGAAATCGAGACGATTCCGATCCCGGGCCGTTCCAGCCGCCCGAGCGCGGCAGCCGCGCCGGCGGTGATGAGCATGTCCTCGATCGAGTCGACCCGGATGACGCCGAGGTCGGCGAAGACCGCGTCGATGACCCGGTCGTCGCCGACGAGCGCGCCGGTGTGGGCGGCCGCGGTACGGGCGGACAGCACGCTGCTGCCGGCCTTGAGCACCACGATGGCCTTGCCCGCCCCGGCGGCCCGCCGCGCGGCCCGGTGGAACGTCTCCGGGTCACGCACCGTCTCCATGAAGACGGCGACGGCCTTCGTGCCTGGGTCGTCGACCAGGAAGTCGAGCACGTGTCCCGCCGTGATCATCGCCTCGTTGCCTAGCGTGACCAGGTAGGACAGGCCGACGTTCACCATCCGGGCGAAGTCCAGCATGGCCGAGGAGCTGGCCCCGCTCTGCGACAGCAGCGCCACCGGGCCCGGGACCCTGGGCAGCTCGGGAATGGAGCAGACCGGCACGCCGTCGGTGAAGTTGGCGAAGCCGAGATGGTTCGGGCCGAGCAGCACCATGCCGAGTCCGGCCGCGTGCCTGACCAGTTCGGCCTGAGCCGCACGGCCGGCCTCGCCCGCCTCGGCGTAGCCCGCCGAGAGCACGCACGCATTGCCGATCCCGGCCGCCGCGGCGTCGTCAAGGGCCTCGAGCATGCCCGCCTGGGGCACCATCAGGTAGGCCAGGTCGACCGGTTCGCCGATCTGTGCGCACGAGGTCACGGTGGGCTGGCCGTGCGTCTCGGCGCCCCGCCGGTTGACCAGGTAGGTGCGCTCCCCGAACCCGAACTCGACCAGGTTGCGGTAGGCCAGCACGGAGAACGTCGACTTGTCTGAGGCGCCCACCAGAGCGACGCTGCGCGGGCGGAACAAGCTTGTCAGGCGGTCTTCTGGCATGCCTGTATCCTAGGAGGCCGTCGCGCGCCGGGCGGGCGTCGGGAAGGCCTCGCTGTACCTGCGGTGGAGCAGCAAGCAGGCGCCTGAGGCGTCACGCGCCGTCCTGGTTCTATTAATCCCGGGCAACCCGGGACACGCGTCCCGTGACACCGGGACAGAAAAGCACCATCGTAGGTATGTGGACCTGGACCTTCCGGTGACCGTGAGGCCGGCCCGGTGGCTGACGGCTGCCGGGCTGGCCTGGGTGGCGGCTGCCCTCACACTGGTCCTGGCCCTCAGCGGCGCGGTGCTGGCGGCGCTCGGCCGCGACGTGTCGATCCTGCTGCTGCCGGCCCCGCTCGCCTACGCCTGGATGGGGTGCGTGCTCCTGGCCCGGCGGCCGGGTCACCCGATGGGCCCGCTGCTGTGCCTGATCGGGCTGGCCGACGCGTTCTCCACGGTGCCGTACACGTACGTGCGGTACGCCCTGGTGCACTCCCCCAGGTCGCTGCCGTTCTCGACCGCGGCGCTGTGGGTCAACACCTGGGCCTACGCGCCAGCTGTCAGCCTGGGCGGCATCGTCCTGCTGCTGGTCTTCCCGGATGGCAGGCTGCTGTCGCAGCGGTTCCGGCCCGCGCTGTGGGCCGCACTGGCGTTCATCCCGCTGTCCGTGGCCGGTTTTGCGTTCTTCCCGCGGAACCTGGGGCCCCTGTTCCTCAACAGGTCCAACCCGTACACCATCCCCCGGCTCAACTGGCTCTTCGAGACGTGCGCGGCCCTGGCCATCGTGTGCGGTGTCGCCGCCGGAGCGGGCGCGGCGGCGAGCCTGACGCTGCGCTGGCGCCGGGCCGACCGGGTCGGACGCCAGCAGCTCAAGTGGCTGCTGGCCGTGCTGCCGTTTTGGATCGTCTCGCTGATCGGCATCCTGGTCCTCCCGGGCACGTGGAGCCTGGCCCTGGCGCTGCCGGCCAGCATCTTGATGCCCATCGCGATCGGGATCGCGGTCCTGCGGTACAAGCTCTACGAGATCGACATCCTGCTGAACCGGGCGGTGCTGTACGGCACGCTGACCGCGGGGATGGCCGGGGTCTACCTGGCCGTGGTCGTGATCGCCCAGTCTTTCCGCTCGGTCTTCGGCCTGAAGGGCACCGGCCTGCCCGTCCAGGTCATCGCGACCGTGCTGGCGGCCAGCGCGCTGTGGCCGCTGCACGACCGGGTACAGCGCCGGGTGGACCGGCTGTTCTACGGCGACCGGGGCGTACCCTACGAGGCCCTGGCCCGGCTCGGCCGCCGGGTCGAGGAAGCCGCCGATACCGAGACCGCGCTCTACTCCGTGGTCAAGACGATCGCGGACAGCCTGCGGCTGCCGTACGCGGCCCTCGAGCTGCGGCTCGGCGACGGCTGGAGCCCGGCCGCTACCTACGGCGAGGCCCCGCCCCAGCTGGTCGCGTTCCCGCTCACCTTCCAGCGCGAGACGGTCGGGCGGCTCCTGGTCGGCACCCGGTCGCGCGGCGAGCAGCTCGGCCCGGACGACGAGCGGCTGCTGGCCGACCTGGCCCGCCAGGCCGGCCCGGCCACCCACGCGGTGGCGCTGCGGCGGGCCCTGGACGTGTCCCGGGCGGGCCTGGTCACGGCGCGGGAAGAGGAGCGGCGGCGGCTGCGCCGTGATCTGCACGACGGGCTGGGCCCGACGCTGGCCGGGCTGACCCTGGGCCTGGACACGGCCCGCGCCCGCTCGGCCGGGCAGCCCGGGCTTCAGGAGCTGCTGGGCAAGCTGAAGGCGGAGACACAGCGGGCGGTGGGCGACGTCCGCCGCATCGTCTACGGGCTGCGGCCGCCGGCGCTTGATGAGTTCGGCCTGGTCGGCTCGCTGCGCGAGGAGGTCGGGCGGCTGAAGTACGAGGCCCCCGCGCTCACCGTTACGCTGGACGTCCCGGACGAGGCCCTGGCCGACCTGCCCGCCGCGGTCGAGGTGGCCTGCTACCGGATCGTGACCGAGGCGCTCACCAACGTCACCAGGCACGCGCACGCCACGCACTGCTCGGTGCGGATACAACTGGATAAGGACCTTGACGTGGAGATACGCGATGACGGAGTGGGCCTGCCGGAAGGCTGGCGGGCCGGCGTGGGTATCGCGTCGATGCGCGAACGCGTCACCGAACTCGGCGGAGACCTGGTGATCGAGCCCTGCCTACCGCACGGCACCAGGATCAACGCCCGACTGCCCGCCCGGGAGCTGTCATGACCGAATCGATTCGGGTGCTGATCGCCGACGATCACCCGCTGTTCCGCGACGGCCTGACCGCGCTGCTGACCGACGGCCCGGACACCGAGCTGGCCGGGGCCGCGACCAGCGGGACCGAGGCCGTCGAGATGGCCAGGGATACCCAGCCGGACGTGGTCATCATGGACCTGCACATGCCCGGCCTGAACGGCATCGAGGCCACCCGCCGCATCGTGGCGGACAGCCCGCACATCAAGGTGCTGGTGCTGACCATGTTCGACGACGACGACTCGATCTTCTCCGCGCTGCGGGCCGGCGCCCGCGGCTACCTGCTCAAGGGCGCGGACCAGGAGCAGATCCATGCCGCCGTCCGGGCCGCCGCCAACGGCGAGATCATCTTCGGGACCCAGCTGGCCGCCCGCATGCTGGCCTACTTCACCACCCCGGCCGCGGCCCCGCCGCAGGTGTTCCCGCAGCTGACCGACCGGGAACGCGAGGTGCTCGACCTGGTCGCCCAGGGCCGGGCCAACACGGCCATCGCGAACAAGCTCGGGCTGAGCCAGAAGACGGTGCGCAACCACGTCTCCAACATCTTGACCAAGCTGCAGGTCGCCGACCGGGCCCAGGCCATCGTCCAGGCCAGAGACGCGGGCTTGGGACATCAGTCCCGGGTCTGAGGGACATCCGGCCCCGGCGCTGCCTTTCGTCCGGCCCGGGGCCGCGTTTATTTCCCGGGCACATCGTGACGGGTACCCCATGACGGCGGGACGCGGGTTCGCCGAATCTGACATCAACGGTTCGGCACATATGAGGAGAACCCGATGAGCGCTGAGGCAACTTGCACCCTGATCCCGGACGGACCGGCCGAGTCCCCGGCCGCGCCGACGGTGAGCGACCTGGTGGCCCGGGCCAGGAACGGTGACAAGGAGGCCTGGGACGCGCTGGTCGAGCGGTACGCCCCGCTCATCTGGTCGATCTGCCGCAGGCACCGCCTCGGCCGTGACGATGCCGACGACGTGGGCCAGAGCGTGTGGCTGCGGCTGGTGGACCAGCTGGACCGGGTCCGGGATCCGGCCGCGCTGCCCGGCTGGCTGGCCACCACCGCCCGGCGGGAGTGCCTCCGGGTGCTGGGCCCGGCCCGCGGCCCGCAGATGTCCGTGTACGCGCTGGATATCGACAGCGTCCCGGATGAGCGCGCCGGCCGTCCCGACAAGGGACTGCTCGCGGCCGAGCGCCACGCGGCGCTGCGCGAGGCGTTCGCCCAGCTGCCGCCCAACGGCCAGCAACTGATGTCCCTGCTCATCGCGGACCCGCCGCTGCCGTACGCCGACATCAGCGCCCGCCTGGGCATCCCGGTTGGCAGCATCGGCCCGAACCGGAGCCGGTACCTGGACAAGATGCGCCGTCACCCGGCCGTCGCCGCCCTCATTAACGCCTGACCCAGGTGTAGGAGGCCGGTCGCGGGGCAGGGGGCAGGAACCCGGCGAGCGGAGGCGGCCAGGAAGGGCTACATCGTAACGGTAAGCGCGGCCGCCGTGGTGGCCTCGTCGCTGGTCATGGTGGTCCCGCCGGCGCAGGCCGGCTCGGCCGGGGCGGCCTCCCCGCCCGCCGGCAGCGCGCCTGGTGGTCCCGGGGCCCAGTCTTATATGGGGACGGCCAGGAAGGACTGCTTCGGCACGGCCGCGGCCACCGGGTCGAAGGCCTGGTACACGGTGGCGGACGGCGTGCTGTCCGACGTGTACAGCCCCACCATCGAGAACAGCGACAACGCCACGTGCAGTACGTCGTCACCGACGGCCGCAGCTTCACCGCCCTGCAACAGCGGGACATGACGTACACGGTCAGCTCCCCCGATCCCAGCGGGATGGTCTGCGAGGTGACCAGTACCGACGCCGTGCATGGCTTCCGCCTGGTCACCGACTACCTCACCGACCCGCAGCGGGACAGCGTGATCATGCGGACCCGGCTGCTGCCGCTTTCCGGAGATGTCGCGGCCGTGGCCGGGCTGAAGGTCTACGCCCGGTGGGACGCCACCATCGACAACACCGGCGGCAACGTGGTGCAGACAGCGCTGGTAGACACGAGCCCCGGACAGCCGTTCACGCTGGCCCTCGGGTTCGGCGCCGACGTCGCCGCGGCAGTCAGCGTGGCCAGGGCGAGTGTTACAACTCCGTTCGGCCCGATTCTGGACCGGTATGTGAACGGCTGGCGCGCCTATGACCGGACCCTGCGCCCGCCGCCCGCCTCCGCCGATGCGCGGACCCGTGCGATGTACTGGCTGTCGGCGAACGTGATCAAGGCGGACGAGGACAAGACGTACCCGGGCGCGTTCGTGGCGTCGCCGACCGACCCGTGGGGCCAGTCGGTGCCCGCGTCGACCACGCACCCAGGCTGGACCTACCGTGAGGTGTTCGCCCGGGACAGCTACGAGACATTCACCGGGCTGCTGGCCGACGGGGACCTGGCCAGCGCCCGGGCCATGGTGCGATTCCTGTTCGACCGCACCCAGCAGGCCGACGGCAGCTTCCCGCGCAACTCGCTGATCGACGGGGCGGTGGCGCCGGACACGTTCGGCCTGTTCGAGATCGACCAGGACGCGTACCCGCTGCTGATGGCGTGGGAGGGCGGGTTCGCCGGGGACGTGTCGTTCTACCGGTCGCATCTGCGTCCGGCCGCGGACTTCATCGTGAACCACGGGCCCGCCTACGGCGTGGAGCGCTGGGAGGAGCACCCCGGGTACTCGCCGTCCACCATCGCGGCGGAGATCGCCGGGCTGGTCGCGGCCTCGCGCCTGGCCGCCGCCGCGGGCGATCGTGTTCGCGCTGCCTTGTACCTGGCCACCGCGGACTCCTACCAGCGGAACGTCAAGAAGTGGACGGTGACAAGCACCGGGCCGTACGGGACCGGGCGCTACTTCCTCCGGCTGGCGGTGACCGGCCACCCGGATACGGCCGAGACGTACGACCTGGGCAACGGCAGCGTGCCCGGGGTGGACCAGCGGCGCGTGATCGACGCCGGGTTCCTGGAGCTGACCCGGCTCGGCGAAGTGCCGGCGTCTGACCCCGGCGTGCTGGCGTCGCTGAAGGTGGTCGATTCTGTTATCGAGTCACCGACGCCGTCCGGGCCCGGGTGGCACCGGTACGGGATCAAGGCCGATGGCGCCACGGACGGGTACGGCGACTGCTACGTGCCGGATCCGACTGACTGTTCCCCGTCGGGCGCACCGTGGTTCCCGACCGCCAAGGGGTCCGGGCACCTGTGGCCGCTACTCGACGGCGAGCGGGCCGAGCAGGACCTGCAGAGCCACTCGGCCGGCACCGCCGGGTCGCTGCTGCAGGCCATGGCGAACATGACGTCGGGCGTGGGCATGATGCCCGAGCAGGCCTGGGAAGACCCGGCGGTGGCCGCCTCGCCGTACGGCTCGGACCCGGCCACGGCGTCCATCGGGTTCGCGGACGGCAAGCCGGCCGGCTCGGCCTCGCCGCTGATCTGGGCCCAGGCCCAGTACGTTCGGCTGGTCACGGACCTGGCGGCCGGACGGGTGGCCGACCAGCCCGCCGTGGTGGCGGACCGGTACGTCAGGCCCGGGCCGCCCGCGGCGCTGCCGGTCTCGGTGGCGGCCGCGGTCTCCGGGAGCCAGGTCGTGGTCACCGGCACCGCCCCGGCGGGCGCCACGGTCGTGATCTCGGCCGGGCAGCCTCAGGCCGCTGGTGACACGACCGTCGTGGTCAGTGCCGTGGCCGGAGCGGACGGGCACTTCCGGGCCGGCGTTCCGGCTCGCTCCGGGACGAGCGTGATCACGGCGGCGGTTACGCGTGGTGCGCACGCCACAGGATGGGCTCAGGTGACGGTCTGAGCCTCGGCTGAATGACCTGCTGAGCCTGGCGTATCCGGTGCGCATGACCTGGGCGCGGCGTATGCCATGCGGGCTGTCCCTCGCGCGCGTTAGCTCCCGGGCTGGCCAACTACATAAGAACATGATATAAGTTAGTTATGGAAATTTCGGCGGCGGGCGGTGCTGGCGAGCCGGGAGGACGAGCGCTGGCGGCGGGCGAGACGGGCGCGCGGACGCTGGCGGCCGGGATCGCGGCCGGGGTGGAGCGGCTGATCGGGCTGGTGAGGTCGCTGACCCCGGCCGACGGGCTGTCGCTTACCGCGGCGGCGACGCTGGCCACGCTGGAGCGGTCGGGGCCGCGGCGGCTGACCGGGCTCGCCGCCCAGGAGGGCGTGACCCAGCCGGCCATGACCCAGCTGATCGCCCGGCTGGAGGGCTCCGGCCTGGTCCGGCGGGAGGCGGACCCGGACGACGGGCGCGTGGTCCAGGTCTGGCTGACCGACCAGGGCCGGGACACGCTGGCCCGGCGCCGGGCCGTCCGGGCCGAGCGGCTGGCCGTGATCCTGGACCGGATCAGCCCGGAGGACCGGGCCGCGCTCAGCGCGGCGCTGCCTGCCATCGACGCGCTGGCCAGCGCCCAGCGCGACGGCGGTGCCGTCGGCGCCGGGCCGCCTGGACGGGCCACGCGGTTCCCCTGAGGCACCAATCTTCCTCGTTGTCCCTGACCAGTACTCCGAAAGAGAGCAGCACTGATGAGCGGCACCCACACTGGCTCGGTCGCGAGCCCGTTCCGGCAGCCGAAAGCCGTCTTCGCCGTCGCCTTCGCCTGCGTGGTGTCGTTCATGGGCATCGGCCTGGTGGACCCGATCCTGCCGGCCATCTCGAACGAGCTGCACGCCTCGCCGAGCGAGGTGACGCTGCTGTTCACCAGCTACCTGGTGGTCACCGCGGTAGCGATGCTGATCACCAACTGGGTGTCAAGCCGGATCGGCGCCAAGAAGACGCTGATCGCCGGGCTTATCCTGATCGTGCTGTTCAGCGCGGCGGCCGGGGCCTCCCCCAGCATCAACGCGATCATCGGGTTCCGGGCCGGCTGGGGCGTGGGCAACGCGCTGTTCATCGCCACCTCCCTGGCCGTCATCGTGGCCTCGGCCAGCGGCGGCTTCGCCGGCGCGATCGTGCTGTACGAGACCGCGCTCGGCGTCGGCATCGCGATCGGCCCGCTGCTCGGCGGCACGCTGGGCGAGATCAGCTGGCGGGGCCCGTTCTACGGCGTGGCCGTCCTGATGGCGATCGCGCTCCTCGCGACCATCG
>Ga0207693_10006013_pt1 | contig 10060 bp, 9 predicted proteins | sample LARL81metaG_FD_184347 | JGI IMG/M metagenome (GOLD analysis project Ga0207693, IMG submission 184347) | Corn, switchgrass and miscanthus rhizosphere microbial communities from Kellogg Biological Station, Michigan, USA - LAR L8-1 metaG... | ecosystem: Host-associated > Plants > Roots >... | reverse complement strand
AGCTCCTGGTACCGGAAGACGAAAACGACGAGATCGCCGCCGGCACCACGCTCTGGCATGCCGTGCGCATCGTTGTCATCGCCGACATCATCATGAGCCTGGACAATGTGATCGCGGTCGCGGCCGCCGCGAACGGCCAGCTTTCCCTTCTTGTTCTCGGGCTCACCATCTCCATTCCGATGATCATCGCCGGCGCCGCGCTGATCATGATGATCCTCGACAAGTACCCGATCCTGGTCTGGCTCGGCGCCATGCTGCTCGGCTGGATTGCCGGCGACGTCATCGCCAGCGATCCGATCGATCAGTCGCTGTTCCACAACATCCTTGACGGTCACATCTCGATCGAGGCGACGTCGTCCATCCTGGGGGCGTCACGTTTCGGCATCGATGGCGACCTGACCGATCTGGCGGCGTCGGTGCTCGGGGCGATCACGGTGCTGGTCGCCGGGACGATCTGGCGGCGGCGGAAGCTCGGCGCGGAACATGGCAAGGTCCAGCAAGCGCGTGCCGCCGAATAGCCGAGAGGGAGGCGCTCGTCAGCGCCCGCGGCGAAAAATCAACGCCTCACGATCGATCCGTTGCGGCCGACCAGCCGCGCCAATTGCCTGAAGCGGCTGCCGACGCGATCGGCAACGAGGTCGACCATCCTGTGCTCGAACACCAGCATCAGGCTGCGATCATGGCTGCGGAAATGGGTCGCGGGCAGCACGCCGGGCCGCGCCGCCGAGATCAGATGCGCGACACGGAACGCTGCGCCGAGTACGCGGGCGCGCTCCAGCATCGCGGGCGTGATCCGCTCCTGGATCACGGCAGGCGGCTGGTTCTCCTCGCTGAGGCCGGCGTAGCGGAAGAACACCGACAGCCCGACGAAGGCGCGGCCCGGATGGCTGATCGCGCCGAAATTGCCGTTGGTGATGATTTCGAGTGTCTGTTCGCCGCGATGGTCCGGGTGCACGCGCCAGCCGATATCGGACAACAGGCAGGCGGCGTGACGCAGGCGGCGATCCTCCTCGGTCTCGCGCATGTGGATGACACGCGCCAGCCGGTCGGTCCAGTCGATCAGCTCCTTCGCGTGCCGGGCCGAACGCGACAATAATTCGTTGAGCGTCTGCGCCGCGCAGATCAGCCCGTCCTTGGTCCGCTCCGTCTCCGGCAGCATCGAATACAACAGGCCTTCACGCACGCCGAAGGTCGAAAACACGATCGTCTTCGGGCGCGCAGCGCGGATGATGTATTCGAGAACGAGTGCCGCATAGGTGAGAAGAGGCCGTCGTGCGTCGGCGACGGCCTCGATGTTGGCGAGCATGTCGGTAGCAGCAAGCCGTCTCAGCCGCCGGAGGAAATCCAGTGCCTCTGCGGCCGGAATCGAATAGCCGTGCATCACACGGAGCGGGTACTCGCTCTGGATGATATGGATGCGGGCCAGGGCGCGCCAGGTCCCGCCGACCGCATAGAAAGTGCGCGCGCGGCCGGCCTTCAGCTGCGGAACCCCGGACAGCTCGTTCCTGACGATGCGCTCGGCGCGCTTGAGCGATTTATGGGATAGATCCTGCAGTGCGAGGCTTCCGAGCGGCAAGGTGACGCCGCCGCGCACCTGATTGCCATGCACGTCGATCAGCTCGAGCGAGCCGCCGCCGAGATCGCCGACGATGCCGTCAGGCTTGTGCACGCCCGAAATCACGCCGAGCGCGGAGAACCGCGCTTCCTCCGGGCCGGACAGGATCTTGATGGGGACGCCGCAGATGCGTTCCGCCTTGGCGATGAAGTCGGCTCCGTTGGACGCATCGCGGCACGCGGCGGTCGCGATCGCGTGGACTCGTCCGACCTTCTGGATCTTGCACAGCGCACGAAAACGACGCAGCGCGGTCAGCGCCTTGGCGACCGCATCGGGTGCCAGCAGGCCGGTGCTCTGCACCTCGCGACCAAGGCCGCACAGCGTCTTCTCGTTGAAGAGTGTGACGAGGCTCCGCGCCATCGATTCATAGACGACGAGACGAACCGAGTTCGAGCCGATGTCGATGACCGCGACGCTGGAGGCGCGCTTGCGCGACCGCTTCACCTCGACGATCCCTTACGGGGACGGGTGGCGTTCAGTACGGCGCGTGAGACGGCGCGGCGAGGATTCCTTGAGAGATTTTCCACGGCCTGAAAGACTCGGATTCGTCATGAAGTAATTGTGCAGATTGAAGGGCTCTTCGCCTTTCGCGGCCTTCATACGCGTAGACGACCCATCCGGCAACAACTGCCAGCTCTGCTCATTGTCCTTCAGATTAGCCACCATGATCTGTTCAAGAACCTGCTGATGCACCGTTGGATTTTGCAGCGGGCAGAGCACTTCGACGCGGCGGTCGAGGTTCCGCGGCATCATGTCGGCGGACGAGATATACACAACTGCTTTCGCGCTCGGCAGGCCCTGGCCCATGCCAAAACAGTAGATTCGGCCGTGCTCCAGGAAGCGGCCGATCACCGACTTGACACGGATGTTTTCCGAGAGTCCGGGGAGCCCCGGCCGCAGGCAGCAGATGCCCCGCACGACAAGCTCGATCGAGACGCCGGCCTGCGATGCCTCATACAGCGCGTCGATGATATCGGGGTCGACCAGCGCATTCATCTTCATCCAGATCGCCGCCGGCTTGCCATGGCGGGCGTGGCTGGTCTCATTTCGAATATGCTCGATCATGCGCTTGCGCAATGTCAGCGGCGAGACCGCCATCTTCTCGAGATCGCTCGGCGCCGCATAACCTGTGATGTAGTTGAAGACCCGCGCCGCGTCGCGCCCGATCGCGGGATCGGACGTGAAGTAGGAGAGGTCGGTGTAGATGCGCGCCGTCACCGGATGATAGTTGCCGGTGCCGGTGTGGACGTAGGTAGTCAGGCTGCCGCCTTCGCGACGCACGACCATCGACAGTTTCGCGTGCGTCTTCAGTTCGAGGAAACCATAGACCACCTGCACGCCGGCGCGCTCGAGGTCGCGCGCCCAGCGGATGTTGGCTTCCTCGTCGAACCGCGCCTTCAGCTCGATCAATGCGGTCACCGACTTGCCGGCTTCGGCAGCCTCCGCGAGCGCACGAACGATCGGCGAGTTGTTGGAGGTGCGATACAGCGTCTGCTTGACGGCGACGACGTCGGGATCGCGCGCGGCCTGCTGCAGGAACTGCACGACGACATCGAAGGATTCGTAAGGATGATGGACAACCAGATCCTTCTGACGGATCGCGGCGAAGATGTCGCCGGCATGCTCGCGAACGCGTTCAGGATGACGCGGCACATAGGGCGCGAATTCGAGGTCCGGCCGGTCGAGCCGGCTCAATTGCGACAACTCGTTCATCGCCAGCACACCGTCGACCAGGAAGACCTCATCGTCGGCCACGGAAAGTGCGTGCTGCACGAAGGCGCGCAGCCCCTCGGGCATGTTGGCTTCCATCTCGAGCCGGATCACCGATCCGCGGCGCCGTTGCTTCAGCGCGGTCTCGAACAGCCGCACCAGATCTTCGGCCTCTTCCTCGATTTCGATTTCGCTGTCTCGGATGATGCGGAAGGCGCCCTGGCCGTTGACGCTGTAGCCGGGAAACAGCCGGTTGATGAACAAAGCGGTGGCCTGTTCCAGCGTGATCAGCCGCACCGCGCCGTCCTTGCTCGTTGGCATGCGGATGAAGCGATCGATCTTGCCGGGCATGCGGATCAGCGCATTCATCGGCTTGCCGTCGGAGGAGCGGGTCAGATGCAGCGCGATGGTGAAGCCGAGGCTCGGGATGAACGGGAAGGGGTGCGCGGGATCGATCGCAAGCGGGGTCAGCAGCGGGAAGATGTTCTTGAGGAAGTAATCCTCGATCCAGCTCCGTTCGGACTTGGTGACGTCCCGCCCGTCGACCAGGACGATGTCGACCTTGGCAAGGATTCCGCGCAGATCGCGCCAGATCGCCTGCTGGTCGCTCGCGAGCCTGGACACGGTCTCGTTGATCTGCACGAGCTGCTCGGAAGGGCTGCGGCCGTCGGGGCTGCGTTCGCTGATACCTTCGCGGACCTGCGCCTTGATACCGGCCACGCGGACCATGAAGAACTCATCAAGGTTATTTGCGGAAATCGACAGGAACCGCACCCGCTCCAGCGCGGGATGACCGGAATTGACCGATTCCTCCAGCACCCGGCGGTTAAAATGCAGCCAGGACAGCTCGCGATTGATGAATCGCTCCGGGCTCGTCGCAATGCTCGGGGACGAGACCTCGGAATCTGCCGTTTTCTCTTCGATTACAATGGCTTGTTGAGATTCCATGAGAGTTCGATCCATCTCGAATCAGTGCGCGAAGGCGCGTTTAGGCCGGTGCGGCGCAAACAACAAACAATATGGCCCGGCAATGACAGTTTTGCCGACATGATGTTCCCTGGCTGAGCCGCGTCAAGATGGCCCTGCCTCACGATGCGCGCAGCAGTTCGGCGGCAAGCGCCCGCGTGACGGGCCGTCCCTGCCGCAGGCCCTCGGCGTCCAGGAGCTCGATCGCCCGTCGCGCGGCGGCATAGGACCGTTCCAGCCGGGTCGAGAGGTAGCTGACGACCTGCTCGTCGACCGCGAGCTGGCGGTCGGCGCAGAACTTCACGATCAGGGCGCGGAACAGATGATCGTCCGGCGGCTGCAGCGACACGACGGGCAGGGCGCGCAGGCGCGAGCGCAGATCGCGCAGTTCGATTTCGAGCGCCGAAGGCAGCTCCCGCGCGGTGATCAGGATGTAGGCCTCCTCCTCGCGCGCAAGGTTCAACAGATGAAACAGCGCGCGCTCGTCGAACGATGCCGCGCGCAGATCTTCCACGACCAATGCGCCGGTCGCGAGTTCAGCCGGCACATTCGCTGCCGTCAGCGCATGCGCCGAGGTCGCGCGCGCGCCGGCCTGTTCGGCCCAGATCGCCGCGAGATGGCTTTTCCCCGAACCCTCCGGTCCTGCGAGCAGCATGGTCCGGTTCGGCCATTCGGGCCAGGCGTCGACCAGCGCCAGCGCCGCGGCGTTGGCGGGCCCTTCCAGGAAGTTGTCGCGCGAGAGGCTCTCCGCGTGCGGCAATGCGAATGCCAGTTGACGGGGTTGAACGCGGCCTGTCACGAGGAGTTGCTCCATGCCGGTGCTGGCCGGCGTACGCTACGCTATCTTGCTTCGATCGTGCTCATGTGCCGCACCCAGTCCACGAGGTAGAGCGAGACGGATACGAGCGTGAAGACTGTGACGAATCCCATCAGGATCAGATCATAGGGCGCCGGCTCGAAGCCGAAGCTCAGCGACGCCAGCACAAGGGCTGCGAATCCGACCTGTGCCACCGTGTTGAGCTTTGACACCATCGAAGGCTTCATCTGAACCGGTTTGTCGAACAGCCATGACACCATCACGGCGGCCACGATCATGATGTCCCGCGACACGACGAGGATGACGATCCAGCGCGGGATCGCGCCGCCGATGCCGAGTGCGATGTAGATCGAGACCAGCAACGCCTTGTCCGCAAGCGGGTCGAGCAGGGCGCCGAGTTCGGTCGTCATGTTGAAGCGTTTGGCGAGGAAGCCGTCCACCGCGTCGCTGACGCCGGCCACGACGAAGACCGAGAACGCGATCTCCATCTGGCTCGACGCAATCGCCCAGACGATGATCGGCACCAGAAGGATGCGGGCCAGAGTGATGACGTTCGGGATGCTGGTTGGCATGCTCACACGGCGCTTCCCGGCTAGCGGGTTGATTTCAAAGAAAATCCGACCCTTTGAAGGGGTCTACCGACCGTTATCTACATAGTACTTGATCATCGCGCTTGCGAGCCATTGCATGGCGGCGCAATCCGACGTAACAGGCCGGCATTACTGTGGAATTAACCATGGCCGAGCGCAAGAACGGGCTGACTTACGCAGATTCGGGCGTTGACATCGACGCCGGCAACCGGCTGGTCGACATGATCAAGCCGATGGTGCGCGCGACCGCGCGTCCGGGCGCCGACGCCGAGATCGGCGGGTTCGGTGGACTGTTCGACCTGAAGGCCGCGGGCTTCAAGGACCCGGTCCTGGTCGCGGCCACCGATGGCGTCGGCACCAAGCTCAAGATCGCGATCGAGACCGGGATGCATGGCGGCATCGGCATCGACCTGGTCGCGATGTCGGTCAACGATCTCGTCGTGCAGGGCGCGGAGCCGCTGTTCTTTCTGGACTACTTCGCCTGCGGCAGGCTCGAGCCCGAGGCGACGGCTGCGATCGTCGCAGGCATTGCCGAGGCCTGCCGGGAATCCGGCTGCGCGCTGATCGGCGGCGAGACGGCTGAAATGCCCGGTCTCTACAAGGACGGCGACTACGATCTCGGCGGCTTCGCGGTCGGCGCGGCCGAACGCGGCACATTGTTGCCGCGCCCCGACATCGCGGTGGGCGATGCGGTGATCGGGCTTGCGTCGTCTGGTCTGCATTCCAACGGCTTCTCGCTGGTGCGCAAGATCGTCGAAACCTCGGGCGTGGCCCTCGACGCGCAGGCGCCGTTCTCACCGGTCATGACGCTGGGCGGCGCGCTGCTCACGCCGACGCGGCTCTATGTGAAGTCGTGCCTGCGCGCGATCCGCGAGAGCGGCACGGTGAAGGGCCTTGCGCACATCACCGGCGGCGGCTTCACGGACAACATCCCGCGCGTGTTGCCGAAAGGTCTCGGTGTCGGCATCGACCTGGCGCGTGTGCCGGTGCTTCCGGTGTTCAAATGGCTGGCGGAAGCGGGTGGCGTCGCCGAGCTGGAGCTGTTGCGCACCTTCAATTGCGGCATCGGCATGGTCGTCGTGGTCGAGCCGGACGCCGTCGAACAGGTCACTGAAATCTTCACCGACGCCGGTGAGGGCGTCGTGTCGCTTGGCCAGGTCATTTCAGCCGCCGGCGAGCATCGCGTCGTCTATAACGGCCATCTCGATCTGGCGCGGTGAGGCCATGAAGCGCCGCGTTGCCATCCTGATCTCCGGACGCGGCTCGAACATGGCCGCGCTGATCCAGGCCGCAGCAGCGGACGATTATCCGGCGGAGATTGCGCTCGTGGTCTCCAACCGCGCGGATGCGGGCGGCCTGGAGAAGGCCGGGGCAAGCGGCATCCCGACCGCCGTCGTCGAGAGCAGGCCGTTCGGCAAGGATCGCGCGGGCTTCGAGACGGCGCTGCAGGCCGCGCTTGATCGGCACGGGATCGAACTGATCTGCCTCGGCGGCTTCATGCGGCTGTTCACCGCGGATTTCGTGCAGCGCTGGTATGGCCGGATGCTCAACATCCATCCCTCGCTGCTGCCATCCTTCCCCGGCCTCGATCCGCACGGCCAGGCCTTGCGCGCGGGCGTGAAGATTTCCGGTGCCACCGTGCATTTCGTGATCCCGGAGACCGATGCGGGTCCGATCCTGATGCAGGGCGCGGTCGGCGTCAGCGATCACGACACGGCGGAGACGCTTGCGGAGCGTGTCCTTGAAGTGGAGCACCACATCTATCCCGAAGCCTTGCGATGGCTCGCCAGCGGCGGCGTGCGGCTCGAGGACGGCGTCTGCAAGACAGAGGCCGGCGCGGGCTCCGGCAATTTCCTGATTTCGCCGGTCGCGAGCTGATGGGCTTGGCTGTCGGGTGAAAATAAAATCCCCCGGCTTTGTGGGCCGGGGGCCGCAATCATGGCGCTCGCCGATTGTAAAGTTTTGGTCTTAGGAGACCTTCAGGTTTTCCGCGGAGCTTTTGCCGCGGTTTTCCACGAGGTCATATTCCACAACCTGATTTTCATTGAGGGTAGAGAGCCCCGCACGCTCGACCGCCGAGATGTGGACGAACACGTCCTTGTCGCCGGCGTTCGGCTTGATGAACCCATAGCCCTTGGTCGGGTTGAACCATTTGACGGTACCCTTGGGCATCGCCTGTCTCCTGCTCTAGACGTAAAAAAGACGCGGCCGCGTTTTCCACGTGCCACGCCACAAACGGGCTTCCGGAAGTCCTGCTCAATTTCCAAGTCGCGAAACGCACAGTCGAACAGCCAAATCCGATTGTGAGCGGGATTGCATCACGAAATCCAGGCATTAGCAAGCCTCTGGCACGGCTCAGGAAATTCGGCCAATGGCCGACCGGCCGAATGTTCGTGGCAGCCGGAATAGCTCCCGGTGTCGCATCAGGATACCGCGACGTCGATCGGAAATCGCGGGCAGCTAGTCAGCGGGCAGCAATTCAGAACGGCTTCGGCGCCACGTAGCCCTGCAGCCCGAAATTCTCACGTGAGGCCGCCATCAGCGGCACCAGATCGTTCGGGTGAACGAACTCATCACGGAAGCATGCATATGTCTTGGGATCGAAGATGCTCCGGAGCCAGTCGATCACCAGCTTGTGGCGGTCCGAATAGCGAAATTCCCGGTGATAGGTCAGCCACAGATCCATGTGGTAGTTGATGCCGAGGTCGATCGGAACAAGCGGCGCGCCGAGCGCGATCGCTGATGTCGGCAGGAAGCCAATGCCGGCGCCGCGTTCGACGGCGTAGAGAACTGCGACGCTCGAATTCGTCGAGATGCCCACGATACCTTCGAGGGTTTCGAGCCCGAGAACGCGCGCGTAACCCGTCTCATCGAGCTGCACGCCATGCTGCTTGACGATGCGGTGGTTCTTGAGATCTGCGAGCGACGTCGGCACACCGTAAGTGTCGCGATAGGCTTCAGAGCAGTATGTATAGATGTGCAGCCGGCCGAGCTTGGTGACGATGAGATCGGCATTGGTCGGGCGCTCGAACTGGATCGAAATATCCGCTTCGAGACGCGAAACGTCAGCCTGTTCCATCGCGCAACGCAAGTCCACCATAATTTTGCGATAAGTCTTCTGAAAATCGATCAGACGCGGAAGCACCCAGAAATTGCCCGGTCCTTCCGTCACCGCAACGCGCACCGAGCCGTTGGTGTCGGTGGACAATGACGCGCGCCTGAAGATGTTGAAGCTCAGCCGCTCCATCTGTTCCACGTCGAACAGCAGGGCTTTTCCCTCGTCGCTGAGCGACAGCCCCGACTGATCGCGAATGAAAAGCTTGAATCCAAGCTCCTCTTCGAGCCGGTCGATCTTGCGCATCAAGGTCGTGCCGGTAAGTCCGAGCACGTCTGCGGCATTCCGAAAGCTCTGATGCCGCGTGCAGAACAGGAATGCGCGCAGGTCTTCCCACGACGCGTTCGGCGTCTCTTCCAGCTTCCTGCGCTGCATGGATGCAGCACCCCGATGCAAAACTTGCGGCATACCTGCACATCCCGTCAGCTATCATTTGACCCGACTAGAGGGACAATAGATGCAGAAATCCTTACGAAAAAGCGGCGATTTTGCGTGCCGCCATGAGCTGGATCATCTTGCAACAACCACCACGGTCGCCGCACAGCCTGCCACATTCGAACAGCTTGCCGAACTCGCCGCCATCGCAAAAAAGGACATACCTGGTGTCAATGCGTCGCAGGACGGCCTCGTGCAGTTCCTGCGCGACGATCCAGAGTCGATCTTCGCCTTCCAGCGCAACGAGAGCGTGCTTGGCGGTATAGCGTTTCTCTATCTCAATTGCCGCGGTCACGACGCGCTTCTGCTCGACGAGATCGATCTGAAGAATCCGAGCCGGATCTATCTGGCGCGGCCGGGAGAAGATGTGTCGGCGATCTATGTGTGGGCGCTTGCAGGTCATGGACGTGCCGCGATCGCGCTTGGCAACGTCGCCGAACATCTGCGACGCGAGCGCTTTGCAAGCGCCGATTATTTCGCGCAGCCCTCGAGCGTGGCTGGACGCGATCTCTTGATCGCGCTCGGTTTTGCGCCAGTCCCAAGTTTTCAGCCGAACCTCTGGACCTATCAGCGTCCGTGGAATCGTGCCCCATCGATCGTGCCAGCGCCCGATGTATCAGTACCAGTCAGGAGTCATGCAGATGCACGCATCTAACGCGCCGGCGCCGGCCAACAATTCGCGGGCGATCTCGGTTCGCATCGCACGCGATCCGAACGACCTGATGCTGGTGACCGCGATCCGCTCGGCGGTCTATCTCGCCGAACAGGATTGCCCGATCGAAGAGGAGTTCGACGGCAACGATCTGGTCGCC
>Ga0207693_10006011_pt1 | contig 10061 bp, 9 predicted proteins | sample LARL81metaG_FD_184347 | JGI IMG/M metagenome (GOLD analysis project Ga0207693, IMG submission 184347) | Corn, switchgrass and miscanthus rhizosphere microbial communities from Kellogg Biological Station, Michigan, USA - LAR L8-1 metaG... | ecosystem: Host-associated > Plants > Roots >... | reverse complement strand
GAGGAGATCTTCGGCCCGGTGCTGCCGATCGTCATCGTCGACTCCGAGCAGGAGGCGATCGACCTCGCCAACGACTCCGAGTTCGGCCTCGGCGCCTCGGTCTGGACCAAGGACCGCCAGCGCGGGGCCCGCATCGCCCGCCGGATCGAGTCGGGGATGGTCTGGGTCAACGACCACTCCTTCAGCCACGGCGCCTGCCAGTGCGCCTGGGGCGGGGTCAAGGACTCCGGCCTCGGCCGCTCCCACTCCAAATTCGGCTTCTACGAGTGCGTCAACATCAAGATGAACGCCTGGGAGCCTGGCCTCACCCGCGACTTCTGGTGGCACCCCTACGACCAGACCCTCGGCGAGGCCGTCAAGGCCTCGGCGAAGATCCTCTACGGCAAGGGCGAGGTGCGCGCGAAGGCACTGCGCGAGGGGATGGGCCCGCTGCTGAAGGTCGGGCGGCGCACCCTGCGCAAACGGCTGTAGCGCTGACGGCCTCCCAAACGGGAGGCTTAGAACAGCTCCGCTTGCGGAGGAGATCCATCAGGAAACCGCGGCACATCTGCCGGGTCCGCCGCATCTTCCGGTTCGGCGATGAGTTCTTCTAGCTGTTCAGCCGTGATGAGGTTCTGGCTAAGCGAAGTCATGATCACATAAGGCTGCGTCATGGGGTCTGGGAACCGGTAGGAGTAATTGCGCTCCTTGCCCACTCGCTGCAAAATCGCTCCGCGCTCCGGATCTAAGAACTCTTTTAGGTGCTTGGAAAACGCCGGGATCTCGAGTCGCCTGCCGACAATGACCTCTAACGGATCTCGGATTTGACCTGACGTGAAATAGCCCAGCTCGTTCTTCGGAGCTACAGCGCAGGCCAGCAAAACCTCCTTATAGAGGTTCTGTGGCTGAGAACTTCGAACTGCCCGGATGTAGTCGCTCTGCATCGTGTGACCGGAGAGGGCTTTCGGTAGCGCAGCTTCAACGTCCTCAAGCTCGACTAGCTGTCGGTCGTTTTGGACCGCACGCTCGGCGGATCGGAAACCAAGAAGATGGGTGTAGTGCGGCAGCCCCTCTGAGAGGGTGACGATCCGCTTGATGGCCTCCTCGTTGATCGCAACTCCGGCATGAGCGCATCCTTTCGTGAGGATGCCCCTCAGCTCGTCCGGACGCATTCGAGGCATTTCGACCTGGGAGAGATTTCGGATGATTGATTGATGCTCGCCAATCAACTCCTCAATGGAATTAGCCACACCCACCAAGATGATGGTCGAGGGAACCGCATGATCCGAGAGGGTCTTGATCGTGTCGGCTAGCAAGGTCAGTGCCTCGTTGTCTTCGAGCCGATCAAGCTCGTCGATCACAATCAACGCAGGAGGATCAAGCTGCTCGATCTCGAAACGAACACCCTCAGGCGTGAAGTCCTCGATTTTCCGACCAAGGCGACGGAAGATCCCCGCCCAAAGGGTTTCGAACGAATCGTCGGTGTTGCAGTTGACCATCGCCGCTTGCAGCTGCAGTACCTCGGGTTGATCGAAGATCACCGCGAGAACTTTGGCCAGCGAGGTCTTCCCTACACCTCGCTCGCCATAGAGGGCGACGTGGTAACCGGTCTGGGATACGGCGGCAACGACCTCTTGCCTCTGTACCTCACGACCCGCAAAGAGCTCAAGGACGTCCACAGGGGCAGCCGGTCGAAAGGCCTGCGCCACCAACATGAGCCGCTGCGTCTTAGGTAGTTCGTCGGGCGTCACCCGTCAAAAGCTACCAATAAAGGGGCGAAAGCTGATAGTCAGCGCTAGTTCGCTGTAATTTCGCTGCTTTCCTCGGTCTGCCAAGAAGGTTCGAACCAGCCTGCTTATACCGTCAGCATGTTCAGAATCCCGGCTTGATGCCCCCAGCTCAGAAGAAGATCAGCCCCGCGATCGCCATCGCCGGGCTGCGGCGCGACTACGGCGACCGGCCGGCGCTCGACGGCGTCAGGTTCGAGCTGGCGCGCGGCGCCTCGCTCGTCGTCCTCGGGCCCAACGGCGCCGGCAAGACGACGCTGCTGCGGATTCTGGCGACGCTGCTGCGGCCGAGCGGCGGCGAGGTGACGGTGCTCGGCTGCACGCTGCCGGGCGAGGCGTGGAAGCTGCGGGGGCGGATCGGTTACCTCGGGCACGAGCCGCTGCTCTACCGCGACCTCAGCGGCCGGGAGAACCTGCGCTTCCAGGCGCGCCTGCACGGGATCGAGCGGGGGACGGCGGAGGTGCGGATCGAGGAACTGCTGCGGGCGGTGGGGATGGAGCGGCGGGCCGACGAGCGGGTCGCCGAGCTCTCGGCCGGGATGCGACAGCGGCTCTCGATCTGCCGCTGTGTCCTCCACGAGCCGGAGCTGCTGCTGCTCGACGAGCCCGAGTCCAACCTTGACGCCGAGGGGCGCGAGCTGGCCCGCGGGGTGATCGGCCCCAGTGCCGATCGCACCCGCGTCGTCGTCACCCACGACCCCGAGCGGCACACCCCCGAGGCGGACCAGGTCCTGCAGCTCGGGATTGGCGAGCGGGCGATGGTCTCGTGACTCCCTCCCGCGCCGCCTTCGCCGCGATCCTCGCCAAGGACCTGCGCTCCGAGCTCCGCACCCTGCAGTCGCTGCCGGCGATGGCGCTCTTCTCGGTCACCACCTTCGTCATCTTCCGCTTCGGGCTCGACCGCACCAGCCTCGCCGGCAGCCTCGCCGCCGGCGTGCTCTGGGCGACGCTGCTCTTTGCCGCCGTCCTCGGCATCAACCGCCTCTTCGTCGCCGAGCGCGAGGAGGGCGGCTTCGACGCGATCCGCCTCGCCCCGATCGACCGCAGCGTCCTCTTCGGCGCCAAGGTGGCGGCGCTGGTCGTCTACCTGCTGGCGCTGGAGCTGGTCGCGGTGCCGATCTTCGCGATCTTCTTCCTCGAAGACGCAGCGGGGCTGGGCCCGCTGGTCGCGGTCCTCGTCCTCGCCGACCTCGGCCTCGCCGCGACCGGGACCCTGATCTCCTCGATGGCGGTCAACTCGCGCGCCCGCGACCTGCTGGTGCCGCTGGTCCTGCTGCCCCTGGCGGTGCCGCTGATGATCGCCGCCACCGGGGCCACCGAGCCCCTGCTCTCGCTGGGCGGCCCGTCCTACGACCGCTTCGGCACCTGGCTGATGGTCCTCGGTCTATACGATCTGATCTTCGGCCTGGTCGGCTACGCCGTTTTCGACTTCCTCCTCGAGGACTGACCGGGAGCCAGCGCTCCACCTCATCTTCCGAGCATGTACGGCAAAGGACTCAAGCCCCTCTCGATCGCGACCGTGGCGATGCTGGCCCTGTCGCTCTCGCTGGTCTTTTTCTACGCGCCGCTCGACGGCGACCAGGGATTCATCCAGAAGATCTTCTACCTCCACGTGCCGCTGGCGATCGTGGCGCTCGTCGGCTTCGTCCTCGGCGGCGTCTTCGCGGTCCTCCACCTGCGCACCGACAACCGCAAGTGGGACGCGTATTCGTACGTCGCGATCCACATCTCAGTGATATTCGGCGTCGCGGTGCTGATCACCGGCGCGATCTGGGCCAAGGCCTCGTGGGGGCACTGGTGGGTATGGGACGAGCCGACGCTGGTCAGCTTCCTGATCGTCTTCCTCCTCTACGCGACCTATTACCCCTTCCGCTACGCGATCGAGGACCGCGACCGCCAGGCCCGCTACGCCTCCGTCTTCGCCGTCACCGCCGGCGCCTTCGTACCCCTCAACTTCATGGCGGTGCGGATGGCGCAGAGCCTCGTCCACCCGCGCACCTTCGCCACCGCCGAAGGCGGGATGCCCGGCGAAATGATGCTCACCTTCCTCTGCTCGCTGACGGCGATTGCGCTGCTGTGGACCACCCTGGTCAAGTTCGAGCTGACCGCGAAGAGCGCCTCCGGCCAGGTCAAGCGCCTGCGCCGGGCGCTGGACGCGCCGCCCGGCGGCACCAGCTCGCGGATCGCCCCGGAGGTGAGCTGATGGACCTGCTCTTCGGGGCGCCGGCGCTGCCGCTCGACGAGGCCGGCAAGTACGTCGCCGGCGCCTACGTCGTCTTCCTCGTCCTCCTCGTCATCTACCTGGCGATCATGGCGGCGAAAGTGCAGCGGATCGAGCGCGAACTGCGCGAGGTCGCGGCGATCGCCGAGGATCGCAAAGCCGAGAAGCGCGAGGAGGTGAGCGCCTGATGTCCGAGCTTTTGGCCCTCGGCGTCTCCCACAAGACGGCGCCGCTCGAGCTGCGCGAGCGGCTCTCGCTAACTGAGGGTCGCGCTGTCAGCGCCCTCGCCGAGCTGACCGCGGCGAGCGGCATCCACGAGGCGGCGGCGATCTCGACCTGCAACCGGACCGAGCTCTACCTGATTGTCTCCGACCCGGTCGAGGCCGAGTCGACGGCGCTCGGGGTCCTCACCCGCCAGGCTGAGATCCGCCCGACCGAGCTGCTCGGCCACCTCTACTCGCTGCGCGCCGGCGAGGCCGCCCGCCACCTCCTGCAGGTCACCGCCGGGCTCGACTCGATGATCCTCGGCGAGGCCGAGATCCAGGGCCAGGTCAAACGCGCCTACGAGCTGGCGCTGGTCGAGGGGGCGACCGGGCCGATCCTCAATCGCCTCTTCCGCGGGGCCCTCACCGCCGGTGGACGCGCCCGCGAGGAGACCGGGATCAGCCAGAAGGGGGTCTCGATCCCCTCAGTCGCCGTCGAGCTGGCGCGGCGGGCGCTCGGCGAGCTCTCGAACAAGCGGGTGCTGGTCGTCGGCGCCGGCGAGACCGCCGAGCTGGTCGCCAGGGCGTTGACCGCGCGGGGCGTCGCCACGGTATTCGTCGCCAATCGCCATTACGACCGCGCGATCGGCCTCGCTCAGCGCTTCGATGGCGCCGCCGTCCGCTTCGACGAGCTGCCCGAGCAGCTGACAAGCGCCGACATCGTCGTCTCGGCGACCAACTCGCCTCACCACATCGTCGAGCGCGACGGTCTCGAGCAGGTGATGGCGGCGCGGCCGGAGCGGCCGCTGCTGGCGATCGACCTGGCGGTGCCGCGCGACGTCGAGCCGGCCTGCCGCGAGGTCGCCGGGGTCACCGTCCACGACATCGACGACGTCCAGCAGATCGTCGAACGCAACCAGGGGGGGCGCGAGGGCGAGGCGGCCCGGGCCGAGCGGATCGTCGACGCCGAGCTCGATCGCTTCGAGCGCTGGCTCGCCTCGCTGGAGGTGGTGCCGACGATCAGCGCCCTGCGCGAGCGCGGCGACGAGATCGTGCGCCGGGTCCTGGCCGAGAACGAGAACCGCTGGGAGGGCCTGAGCGAGACCGACCGCGAGCGACTGGAGGCGATGGCGAAGGCGATCGCCTCGCGGCTGCTGCACGAGCCGACCCTGCGGATCCGCCGCTCGGCCGGCTCCGACGACGCCTACCACTACGTCAGCGCCCTGCGCGAGCTCTTCGGCCTCGACGTCGAGACCGAGCCGGAGGGCGAAGAGCGGTCGAACGTCACCGAGTTGCGCCGCAAGAAGAGCTAGCGATGCGGGTCGCCACCCGCGGCAGCAAGCTGGCGTTGACGCAGGCGCAGTGGGTTGCCGACCGGCTCGGGGATGCCGAGCTCGTCACGGCCACCTCCGACGGGGAGCCCGGCGACAAGTCCCGGTTCGTGCGCGGGGTCGAGCGGCTGCTGCTGGCCGACGAGGCCGACCTCGGGGTCCACTCGGCAAAGGACCTGCCGGGGACGATGCCGGAGGGACTTGAGATCGCCGCGGTGCCCGAGCGCGAGGACCCGGCGGACGCCTGGATCGGCGCGGGGAGCTCGCTCGAGCACGTGCCGGAGGGAGCGCGGGTGGGGACGGCTGCCCTGCGCCGTCGCGCCCAGCTGCTGGCGGCACGGCCTGACCTGCGAATCGAGGAGCTGCACGGCAACGTCGACACGCGGCTGCGAAAGCTCGAAGAGGGCGAGCTTGACGCGATCGTCCTCGCCGCCGCCGGCCTGCGACGGCTTGGCCGTGAGGACGAGATCGACTTCAGGCTGCCAGCCGAGGAGATGTGCCCGGCGGCGGGACAGGGCGCGCTGGCACTTCAGGTGCGCAGTGAGGATTCCGCAGCCAGCGATGCAGCCGCCTCCATCAATGACCTGAAGGCGATGCGGGAGCTGACCGCCGAGCGCACCGTCGTCGCGCTGCTGCAGGCGACCTGCAACACCCCGCTGGGCGTACACGCGCAAGTCGAAGGCGACGCACTGACGATCGACGCCTTCATCGGCCTCCCCGACGGCAGCGAGTGGATCCGTGACCGCCTCGAGGCAACCGCCGAAGAGCCATCCCTGGCCGGCGCCGAACTAACCCAGCGCCTGCTCGGCGCCGGTGCCCGCGAGCTCCTTGACCGCGCGGAGGCACAAGCGTGACCGCGCGCGCTGGAGTTGTCTATCTGGTCGGTGCGGGACCTGGCGACCAGGGGTTGATGACGGTGCGGTCGTTGGAGCTGATCGCGAGCGCCGATGCGGTCTACTACGACCGGCTGATCCCGCCCGGCGCCCTCGACGGCGCGCGGGAGGACGCGGAGCTGGTCTACGTCGGTAAGCAGCCCGGCGTGCCCTCGGTTCCGCAGGAGGAGATCGGCGAGCGGCTGATCGAGGCCGCGCGGGCGGGCAAGAGCGTCGTCCGCCTCAAGGGGGGCGACCCGTTCGTCTTCGGCCGCGGCGGCGAGGAGGGCGAAGCGCTGCGCGAGGCCGGCATCGAGTTCGAGGTAGTGCCGGGCGTGACCGCCGGCGTCGCCGCCACCGCCTACGCCGGGATCCCGGTCACCCACCGCGACGACGCCTCCGCCGTCGCCTTCGTCACCGGCCACGAGGACCCCGAGAAGGAGGAGAGCGCGCTCGACTGGGAGGCGCTCGCCCGCTTCCCCGGCACGCTCGTCTTCTACATGGGGGTCAAACGACTGGGGGAGAACGCGGCGGCGCTGATCGCGGCCGGTCGCGATCCGGAGGAGCCCGCCGCGGCGATCGAACGCGGCACCTGGCCGGGCCAGCGGACCGTCTCGGCGACGTTGGGGACGATCGCCGAGGCGGTCGAGCGCGAGGCGGTGAAGGCACCGGCGCTGATCGTCGTCGGCGAGGTCGCCAAGCGCCGCGAGCAGCTCGCCTGGCTCGAGCGCCGGCCGCTGCACGGCCGCCGCGTCGTCGTCACCCGCGCCCGCGCCCAGGCCAGCGGACTCGGCGCGACCCTGCGCGGCCTCGGCGCCGAGGTGGTGGAGCTGCCGGCGATCCGGATCGAGCCGCGGATCGACAGCGATGAGGTGCGCAACGCCGCCGCCGCGATCGGTACCTACGAGCTGGTCTGCCTGACCAGCCCCAACGGCGTTCGTCTCCTCTTCGAGGCGATGGAGAACGCCGGCCTCGATGCACGCGCCTTGGCCGGAGTCACAGTGGCGGCGATCGGACCCGGGACGGCGCGAGCGTTGGCAGAGCGCGGCGTCCTCGCCGACGTGGTCCCCGAGCGCTTCGTCGCCGAGGGGCTGGTCGAAGCGCTCGCCGAGGTGCCGATCGAGGGCAAGCGCGTCCTCGTCGCCCGCGCTGCCGAGGCTCGCGACGTCCTCCCCGACGCCCTGCGCGAGCGCGGCGGCAAGGTCGACGTCGTCCCCCTCTATGAAACGGTGCGTGAAGAACCCGGCGACGAGGAGATCGAGGCCGCCCAGAGCGCCGACTACGTCACCTTCACGAGCTCCTCGACCGTCACGAACCTGACCGAGGCGCTGGGCGACCGCTTCCCCAGCAGCGCCCGCATCGTCTCGATCGGCCCGATCACCAGCGAGACCGCCCGTGCCGCCGGGCTCGCGGTCGCGGTCGAGGCCGAGCGCCACGACGTCGACGGCCTCCTCGAAACCCTTCTCGCCGACGCCGGGGCGCTTTAGTCGACCTATGGTTGACAAAGTCGCCCCGCCCTTCGGCTTCCCCCACCACCACTTCCGCTCGACCGACTCCACCAACACCCGCGCCCGTGAGCTTGCCGCCGCGGGGGCGCCGCACGGCACCGTCGTCACCGCCGGCGAGCAGACCGCCGGTCGCGGCCGCCAGGGCCGCACCTGGACCGCACCCCCGAACAAGGCCCTCCTCTACTCCGCCCTCGTCCGCCCCCTCGAAGACCACCACACCCTCCTCCCCCTGGCCGTCCCCCTGGCCGTCTGCGAAGCAGCCGAGCAGCTCAATCCCAATCTCGACTGCAAGGTCAAGTGGCCCAACGACATCCACGTAGAAGGCCGCAAGCTGGCCGGAGTCCTGATCGAGGCCCGCCCCCAAGACGGCTGGGCAGTAATCGGCATCGGCCTCAACCTCACGATCCAAGAAGACGAGTTTCCGCCGGACCTCCGCCGGACGGCCATCTCGATCTTCGACCCCCGTGCCGGGGACCTCGGGAGGGGGTCCGCCGGGCCCTCCCCGCTGTTGCCCGCCGGACCCCCTCCCGGGGTCCCTCCCCAAGCAATCGAAGCTCTCAACCAGCGCCTGGCTCACTGGGCATCAGCAACTCCAACCGAGGTCTTGGAGGAGTGGCGCCAACGCGACGCGCTCCGAGGCCGCGAAATCGCCTGGGAGGGCGGCTCAGGCGTCGCCGACGGCGTCGACGACCGGGGTTACCTCGTCGTCGTCACCCCCGGCGGCGACCGCATCGCCATTGGTGCTGGCGAGGTCCACCTGACCCGCTTTTGAAGGCTCCGGCGCGGCACCGTTGCCGCCCCGTCCTTTCTGGGGGTCTTTCCGTTTGCGCTTGCGGCGCCGCTTGCCGCCCTTGGGGAAGTTCTTCAGCAGCTCACGGGCGACCGCCGAGGGTTTCCGCGCCATCCGCATCCGCGCCCCGCGCAGCACCTCCTCCCCCTCGGGCGTGTGCGAGACGGCGGCGGCCAGCAGCGCCACCGCCAGCCGCCGGTCCTGTTTGCGCGCCGCATGCACCAGCCGCCGCGCGTTCCGCCCGTGCGCTCGACCGGAGGAATTCACCAGCAGCCCCAGCAGCCGCTTGGTCTCCGGCCAGCGCTGGACCGCGTACTCCTCGTGCAGCTCACGGGTGTAGGAGGCGAGGCGCCAGACCCAGGCCTGTGCCTGGTCGCGGCGACCGATCCGTTTGTCGATCAGCGCCTGCAGCAGGGTCTTCGTCCCGGCCCGTTTGTCCTCGCGACTCCAGGTGCCGACGATGTCGATCGCGTCGTCGAAAGCCTCGGGGTCGCCGAGGTCGGAGATCTCGCTCAGCGCTTTCAGCCGCAGCTGCGAGTTGCGGTTGCGCTGCACGCAGGTGAGCAGGAAGCGCTTGCGCAACTCCTTGGTGCGGTCGTTCTGCAGCATCGCCCGCGCCCGGCGCCAACCCTGGGTATTGACCCGCGCCCCCGCCAGCGCCGCCCAGGCGTGCTGCTCCGGGTAGTCGAGGTTCTCGACCGCGGTCCGCCAGATCTCCCGTTCCAGCACCTCCATCCGCCGCTCCTCGCTCTCGGAGACTGGGACGATCCGGCGCTCGACCCGGACCTTGCGCCCGCGCCCGCGGCGGACCGGACCGACGACGATGGCACCGCCGCGGTAGACGTCGCGGTCGAGCAGGCTGTGCAGGGTGACGATCGTCTCGTCGTGGGTCGTCGCCGGATGGACAAAGTCGATCACGATCCCGGCCTCCTTGCCGGGCGCCCGGCGGGTGACGCGGCCGACCCGCTGCTGGTAGACCCGCCGCGAGGCGGTCGGCGCCAGGTGCATGCAGATCGTCGCCCGCGGGCTGTTCCAGCCCTCGGCCAGCAGCATCGCGTTGCAGAGCACGTCGACGGTGCCGCGCTCGAAGCCGGCGAGGATCTCGGCCAGCTCGCGCTTCGGCGTCTCGCCGGAAACCGCCTGGGCGTTGATGCCGGCGTCGCGGAAGGCTTTGGCGACATTCTTCGCGTGCTGGACGCCAGCGGTGTAGACGACGCCGGGGACTTTGCGGAAGCGCGAGCGGTAGAGGTCGGCGATCGCGACGTTGAAGGGCTCTTGGTCGAGCAGCGCGGCCAGCTCCTCCTGGTCGAAGTCCTGGTCGACCTCGCCTTTGCGCAGCGGCACTTTGGCGATCGTCCGCACCCCTGGCC
>Ga0207693_10006009_pt1 | contig 10065 bp, 9 predicted proteins | sample LARL81metaG_FD_184347 | JGI IMG/M metagenome (GOLD analysis project Ga0207693, IMG submission 184347) | Corn, switchgrass and miscanthus rhizosphere microbial communities from Kellogg Biological Station, Michigan, USA - LAR L8-1 metaG... | ecosystem: Host-associated > Plants > Roots >... | reverse complement strand
AGCATCGCTCTGCCTCCTCGTCGCCTGTGGTGACAACAAGCGTCCCGCCAACAACGGCGATGCCGGCGTCGATTCGCCGCCGATGGTCGACGCGATGCCCGGACTGAACTTCGGGATCCCGGCGATCATCATCGGTCACGCCACGTTCTGCGTCGTCGTCGTGTTCAACAACGTCGTGGCGCGCTTGCGGCGGACGTCCGGTTCGATCATCGAGGCTTCGATGGACCTCGGCGCCGACGGGGTCTCGACCTTCCGTTACGTGACCTTCCCCGCGATCCGAACGGCGCTGTTGGCCGGCGGGTTGCTCGCCTTCGGGTTGTCGTTCGACGAGATCATCGTGACGTACTACCTGGCGGGCACGACCCCGACGCTCCCGCTCTGGATCTTCCAAAACATCACGCGGCCGTTCAATCAACCCGAGGTCTTCGCGGTCGCGACCGTGGTGCTGCTGATCTCGATCATCCCGGTCTACATCGCGATCAAGCTGGCCGGTGACGGGGCCTTGCGGCCGACGTCGCAGGCCGTCGGTGCGCGTGCTGCCTAGAGGTACTGGCCGGCGCGGCGGCCGTCGGGTGACTGGTCGTCGCCCTGACCGGGAGCCGGGTTCTGCGCCATCAGGCCGCGGCGCTGGAGCTCTTGGAATTGCGCCTGCGCTGCCGCTTGCTGCGCGAACATCGCCGCCTGGATGCCGTGGAACAGGCCCTCGAGCCAGCCGACGAGCTGTGCCTGCGCGACGCGGAGTTCGGCCTCGGTCGGGACGCCTTCCATCGGCGGGGCGAGCTGCCCGAGTTCGTCGCGCAGGTCGGGGGAGAGCACCTCGGAGAGCTCACCGACCGCGCGCTGATAGATGTCGGCGAGCCGTTTGCGGCCGGGTTCGTCCAGCGACGCCTGGCGTGTCTGCTCCAGGAGTTCGCGGACCATGCTCGCGATCCGCAGGAGTTTCGCCGGCTGGGTGATGGACTCCTCTTGCTCGCCGTCGCCCTGCGGCGGCATCGGGATCGCCGGCATCACGTCGGGCGTCGCGCTTTGGTCCTGCGGGTCGCTCATGGCGTTCAACCTAGCAGTGACCTGCGCTATCGCCCGGAGAGCTTCACGAGGAACGCGGCCTCGGCATGTGCCATCCGGACGACCTCGCCGAGGTCGACGCTTTCGTCGCGCGAGTGGTAGTTCGAGCGGTCATCGGCGGCGCCCCACATCACGACCTGGATCCCGGGGAACGTATCCACGAGCAGCGGCACCAGCGGGATCGAGCCGCCAGATCCGATCTCGATGACCTCATGGTCGAACGCCTCCGTGAGCGCCTCGCGAACCGCCGCGAACGCCGCCGACGTGGTGTCGACGATGTAGCCGGCGCCGGGCTCGTCCTCATCGATCGTGACGCGGACGCCCCACGGCGCGGCGGCCCGCAGGTGTTCTGCAACGAGTTGCCTCGCCTTCGCGTAGTCCTCGCCCGGCGCCATGCGAAGCCCGATAACCGCGGTCGCCGTGGGGACGATCTGGTTGGCCACTTCGCTCACGCGCGGGGCGTCGAAGGCGAGCACGTTGATCGAGGCCTGCGAGAGCGTGCGGTCGGCGATCGAGCCGGAGCCGAACAGCTGGATCTCGGGATAGACGTTGGTCTCGGCGCGGAACGCCTCCTCGGTGACCTCGTCGCCCGTCCACTCGAACGCATGCAGGCCGTCGACCGCGACCTCGCCGTCGTCGGCGTGGAGCGATGCGATCATGCGAGCGAGCGCGCTGATGGCGTCGGGCAGCGGCCCGCCGAACGCGCCGGAGTGGACCGCCTGCGGCAACACGTCGACGCGAACCTCGAGCGAGGTCGCGCCACGGACGCTCGTCGTGATCGTCGGCACGCCCGTGCGGACGTTGCCGCTGTCGGCGACGACGGCGACGTCGGCGCGGAGCAGGTCGGCATCGCCTTGAACGAGCTCGGGCAGGTGCTCGGTCGAGCATTCCTCCTCGCCCTCGACGATCACCTTGATCGTGACCGGTGGGTCGCCGTCGGCGAGGAGCGCGCGGATCACGGCGGCGTGGATCGCGATGCCGCACTTGTCGTCGGCGCTGCCGCGACCGTAGAGACGGCCATCGATGAGGACCGGCTCGAACGGCGCATGCGCCCACGCGTCCGGGTCTGCGGCCGGCTGGACGTCGTGATGCGCGTACAGGAGCACGGTCGGGGCGCCGTCGGGACCGCGATGCTCGCCGAACACGGCGGGGTGCCCTCCGTCGAGCTCGATCAAACGAACCTCGGCGAGCCCGGCGTCGCGCAGGATCGTCGCCGTCGCCTCCGCGCTCGCGCGAACGTTCGCCGGGTCGTAGCCCTCGTACCCGACCGAGGCGATCGCGACGAGCGTGCTCAGTTCGTCCACGATGCGCTGCCGGTCGTCCTCGATGCGTCGCTGGAGGTCGTCCATGGCGCCGGAGGCTACCGCGCGGCGCGGAGCGGCGCAGGCGTCAGGGATACAACCGCTCGAGCCGCCAGCCGGTTCGTTCGCGGGTGTATCGGAACCGGTCGTGGAGCCGGTACGGACGCCCTTGCCAGCACTCCATCTCCTCAGGGGTGAGCAGGTACCCGCCCCAGTGCTCGGGCCTCGGGACGTCCTGGCCGGCGAAGCGTTCCCGGGTCTCCTCGACCCGGCGCTCCAGCGTCGCGCGATCCTCAAGGGGGCGGCTCTGTTCACTGGCCCACGCCCCGAGCTGCGCATCACGGGGGCGGGTGGCGAAGTACCCGTCGGAGTCGGCAGCCGGCAGCTCGGTCACCGCGCCGCGCAGGCACACCTGGCGGTCGAGCTCGCGCCAGTACAGCGTGCACGCCGCGCGCGGCGTCGCGGCGAGCTCGTGTGCCTTGCGGCTGGTTCGGTTCGTGAAGAAGGTGATGCCCGTGTCGGTGATGTGCCGGAGGAGCACGTGGCGGACCGACGGTGCGCCGTCGGCGCCAACCGTCGCGATCGCCATCGCGTTCGCGAGGACGACGCCGGCGGCTTCGGCGTCGGCCAGCCACGCGCGCAGCTGCGCGATCGGGTCGAGGTCGAGGTCCGGGAGGTCGAGCGGTCCGTGGTCGTGCACCGCGTCGGCGTTCGCGGCACCCGGTTCGCTCATGCGCGCATGGTAGGTGTCGCGAGCTCCCGGCGAACGAACCCCTCGACGTGGTGCCCCCGGCAGGACTCGAACCTGCGCTTCCGGCTCCGGAGGCCGACGCTCTATCCTCTGAGCTACGGGGGCGAGACGAGCGAGTCTAGCAACCGACCCCTGTGTGGCTGCCCGTATGCTCAGCCCATGCCGCGCATCCTCCTCGTCGACGACGACCCAGCGATCCTTCGCCTGCTCGACGTCAACTTCCGCATGGAGGGCTTCGACGTGGAGGCAGCCTCGCACGGCGAGGAGGCGCTCGCGAGTGCCGCCCGGCAGGCGCCCGACGTCGTCGTGCTCGACCTGATGATGCCCGGGATGGACGGCCGCGAGATCTTGCGGCGGCTGCGCGAGGACCCCGCGACGGCCGACGTGCCGGCGCTGTTCCTCACCGCGCGCGGCCGCGACGATGCCCCGACGGGCGACGCGCGCTACGTCCAGAAGCCGTTCGACATGGTTGAGCTGGTGGCGACGGTGCGCGCGATGCTCGAGGGCGACGGGCCGTGATCGAGCAGCAGCTGCGCGACTGGCTCGCCGCGGGGCTGCGGTCGGCCGCGCCGGCGCTGGGTCTCGACGGCGATCTTCCCGAGCCGGAGCTCCAGGAACCCCGACAGAAGGAGCACGGCGACTTCGCGACCAACGTGGCGCTCGCGCTGGCCAAGCGCGCCGGCGCGCCCCCGCGCCAGGTTGCCGAGGCCCTGATCGCCGCGCTCGAGCCCGTGCCGTTCGTCGAAAAGGTCGAGGTGGCCGGGCCCGGCTTCATCAATGTCTGGACGACCGACGACTGGCTGTTCGACACGGTCCGCGCGATCGCCGCCGAGGGCGCCCGGTATGGACGTGCAGAGCCGACCGGTGAACGCGTCCAGGTCGAGTTCGTCAGCGCGAACCCGACGGGACCGCTGCACGTGGGCCACGCCCGCAACGCGGTGCTGGGTGATTCGATCGCGCGGCTGCTCGAAACCGCCGGCCATACGGTCGAGCGTGAGTACTACTTCAACGACGCGGGCGGGCAGATGGACCGGTTCGGCGCGTCGGTCGAAGCACGGTACCTGCAGGCGCTCGGGCGCGACGCCGAGGTGCCTGCGGACGGGTACCACGGCGACTACGTGACTGCCTACGCGATGGACATCCTGCGTGAGTACGGCGATGCGCTCGCCGACCTCCCGCCTGAAGAACGGTTCGTGCGGCTGCGCGGGGCAGGTGCGCGGCGGGCGATGGACGGCATCCGCGAGACGCTCGCGCGGTTCGGTGTGTCCTTCGATACCTACGTGTCCGAAGCGACCCTCGAGGAGCGCGGCGAGATCGGGGAGTCGATCGACCGGCTGTTCGCGGCGGGCAAGATCTACGAGGCCGACGGCGCGACGTGGTTCCGGTCGACGGACTACGGCGACGACAAGGACCGCATCGTGATCCGCTCGAACGGGCGGCACACCTACTTCGGCGCGGACTGCGCGTACCTGGTCGACAAGTTCCGGCGTGGGTTCGACCATCTGATCTACGTCTGGGGGGCCGACCACCACGGCGATGTGATCCGGGTGAAGGGCGCCGCCGACGCGCTCGGCTTCGACCCCGACCGGGTCGAGCTCCTGCTGTACCAGTTCGTTGCGTTCCAGCGAGGCGGAGAGCCGCTGCCGATGAGCAAGCGCGCCGGCACATTCGTGTCGCTCGACGAGTTGATCGACGAGGTCGGAACGGATGCGGCGCGGTTCCATCTGTTGCTGTTCTCGAACGACCACTCGATGCGGTTCGACATCGAAGAGGTCGCGAGGGCGTCGATGGAGAACCCCGTGTACTACGTGCAGTACGGCCACGCCCGGATCGCCTCGATCGTGCGGAAGGCCGAGTCCTCCGGCGTCGTGATCGCCCCGATCGAAGACGTCGATCTCGCACTGCTCGGGCATGCGTCGGAGCTGGATCTGCTCCGCGCCCTCGCGGAGATGCCCGACGTGCTCGTACGGGCGGCCGAGCTCCGCGCGCCGCACCGGTTGGCACATGCGGCGCAGGATCTGGCCGCCCGGTTCCACCGCTTCTACACCGAATGCCGCGTGGTCGGCGACGACGCCGAGCTGACGCAGGCGCGGCTGTGGCTCTGTCGCGCGACCCAGCAGGTGCTCGCGAACCTCCTCGCGGTGCTCGGCGTGTCGGCGCCCGAGCGCATGGACCGCGACGATGCCTGATCCCTGGCCTCGATCCGCCCGCTGGACCTCGGCGGGCCTGACGGTCGGCGGCCGTGCGGCCGCCGACCTCGCGGACCGGTTCGGCACGCCGCTGCTCGTGATCGACGAGGCCGACATGCGCCAACGGATGCGGGCGATGACGTCTGCGTTCCCACGGGTGGCGTACGCGGTCAAGGCGATGACGTGCGCGGCCGTGATCCGCGCGGCGCTCGAGGAACGACTCGATCTGTTGTGCGCGTCCGGCGGCGAGGTGGCGACCTGCCTGCGCGCCGGTGCGCCGGCGTCGCGTGTCCTCCTCCACGGGAACGCCAAGACCGACGACGAGCTGACCGCGGCCGTGGAAGCGAGCCTCGGCGCGGTGATCGTCGACGACGCCCAGGAGCTCGATCGTCTCGGGGCGATCGCGCGCGGCGCCGGCGTCGCTCAGGCGGTTCTCCTTCGGGTGACGCCCGACGTCGCGGTGGAGACGCACGAAGCCATCGCGACGGGACACGCTGCATCGAAGTTCGGCGTGCCGCTCGCGGTGGCGGCCGACGTCGCGCGGCGCGCTTCGGCGACCGCCGGCATCCGGCTGATCGGTCTGCACGCACACGCGGGCTCCCAAGTGCTCGACGTCGATGCGCACGTGCGGGTGGTGCGTGCGCTGCTCGGCGTCGCAGCGGACGCCGGCATCCGACCCGCGATCATCGATGTGGGAGGTGGTTTCGGTGTGACGTACACGGACGAGACGCCGTCCGATGTCGTTGCCGTGGCCGCCGCGCTGCGCGACGAGCTCGACGCCAACGGCTCCGACGCGGCGCTTCAGATCGAACCCGGCCGCGCGATCATCGCGAACCCGGGCCTCACCTTGTATCGAGTGCTTGCGCGCAAGCAGGCTGGTGGGCGGAATCTGGTGGCGATCGACGGAGGCATGTCGGACAACCTGCGGCCCGCGCTCTACGACGCGCGGCACGACGTTGTCGCAGTCTCGAACGGCAACGGACCGACCGAGCAGGTCACCGTGGTCGGCCGCCACTGTGAGTCGGGCGACGTCGTTGCCGACGACGTGTCGCTCCCGGCCGGGCTCGCGCGCGGCGACCTCCTCGCGGTGGCCGCGACCGGCGCCTACACCTATCCGCTCGCCTCCGCGTACAACCGGTTCGGCCGGCCCGCGGTGGTGGGCGTTCGCGACGGGGAGGCGACCCTCTGGGTCCGCCGCGAAGACGTCGATGACATGGACAGGCTCGACGTCATACTTGGGACCCCGTGGGGGGCCGGCGCCTTGCCCACGGCCGAAGGAGGCGCACGCACGTGACGGACCGCGTGATCCGCGTGGGGATGCTCGGCTGTGGCACGGTCGGATCGGCCGTTGCGCGGACCCTGCATGCCCACGGCGATGACGTCGCCCGCCGCGCCGGCGTTCGGATCGAGATCGCGCGCGTCGCGGTTCGTGATGTGGCTCGGCGCCGCGACGTGCCGCTGGTGGCCGAGCTCTTCACCGCCGACGCCACCTCGATCGTCGACGACCCCGACGTCGATGTCATCGTCGAGTTGCTCGGCGGCCTGGATCCGGCCCGGCAGCTCGTCGAGCGCGCACTCGCCGCCGGCAAGCCGGTGGTGACCGGCAACAAGGAGCTGATCGCGGCCGCCGGCGCGGAGCTCGAGGCCGCGGCGCACGCCGGCGGTGCGGACCTCGCGTACGAAGCGGCGGTGGCCGGCGGGATCCCGTTGATCCGCCCGCTGCGTGAATCGCTCGCGGGGGACCGCGTCACGCGGATCCTCGGTGTGGTGAACGGCACGACCAACTACATCCTCACCCAGATGTCCGACCACGGCTCCGGCTTCGACGAGGCGCTCGCGGACGCGCAGCGCCTCGGGTACGCCGAGGCCGACCCGACCGCCGACGTCGAGGGTTTCGACGCGGCGGCGAAGTGCGCGATCCTCGCGTCGATCGCCTTCGACACGCGGGTCACGGACGGCGATGTCTACCGCGAGGGCATCACGCACATCACCGCGCAGGACATCGCCGACGCCGCGCGCCTCGGCTACGTCGTCAAGCTGCTCGCGATCGCCGAACTCGATGACGACGACGTGTCGGTCCGCGTCCACCCGGCGATGATCCCCACCGAGCATCCGCTCGCGAGCGTTCGCGACGCGTACAACGCGGTCTTCATCGAAGCCGATAAGGCGGGGAGCCTGATGTTCTACGGGCGCGGCGCGGGCGGCGAGCCGACCGGCACATCGGTGATCGGCGACCTCGTGCGTGTGGCGCGCCATCTCGTCTACGGCGGCCGCATGCAGGGCGCCACGGGAACCACGGTCGGCCGGCGGATCCGGCCGATGGACGACACACACGGCCAGTACTACCTGAACCTCCACGTCGCGGACAGCCCAGGCGTGCTCGCCGAGATCGCCGCGGTCTTCGGCCGCAACGGCGTGTCGATCGAGCGCGTATGGCAGGAGGGGTTCGGCGAGCAGGCCGCGCTCGTGTTCATCACGCACCGCGCGCAGGAAGGCCCGTTCCAGAAGACGGTGCAGGAGCTGCGCGAACGCGATGCCGTCCGAGCGGTCGTGAGCCTGCTCCGGGTGGAGGGCGAGGAGTGAGTGCCGGCGCCGACATGCGCACGCGGGGCGCACATCAATGGCGCGGCCTGATCGAGGAATACCGTGAACGCCTGCCCGTCACCGATGACACACCGGTGATCACGCTTCGCGAAGGCGGCACGCCGCTCGTGCGGAGCGACGCGCTGTCGGTGCACACCGACGCCGAGGTGTGGCTCAAGTACGACGGGGCGAACCCCACGGGCTCCTTCAAGGACCGCGGGATGACCCTCGCGATCTCCAAGGCGGCGGAGGAAGGCGCGCAGGCGGTCGTGTGCGCCTCGACCGGGAACACATCAGCATCGGCCGCGGCCTACGCGGCGAAGGCCGGGCTCACCTGCGCCGTGTTGGTGCCCAAGGGCAAGATCGCGATGGGCAAGATGGCCGCGACCCTCGTCCACGGCGCCCGCATGCTGGAGGTCGAAGGGAACTTCGACGCGTCGCTTGATCTTGCACGAGACCTCGCGGAGCGATACCAGGTGACGCTGGTCAACAGCGTGAATCCGTTCCGGCTCCAAGGACAGAAGACCGCCGCGTTCGAGATCTGTGACTTCCTCGGACGCGCACCGGACATCCACTGCGTGCCGGTCGGCAACGCGGGCAACATCTCGAGCCACTGGCTCGGGTACTCCGAGTACCTGGCAGACGGCGTGATCTCGGAGCCGCCGCAGCTGTTCGGGTTCCAGGCGGCCGGCGCGGCGCCGCTCGTCACCGGGGTTCCGGTGCCCGACCCCCAGACGATCGCGACGGCGATCCGCATCGGGAACCCCGCCTCGTGGGACCTCGCGATCGACGCGGCGCGGAGCTCCGAAGGCGGCATCTGGTCGGTGACCGACCGGCAGATCCTCGCCGCCTATCGGCTGGTCGCGCGGGAGGGATTGTTCGCTGAGCCGGCGAGCGCGGCGAGCGTCGCCGGACTCCTCCAAGCACACGAGGAAGGCCGGATCCCCGCGGGGGCGACGGTCGTGTGCATCCTCACGGGCCACGGACTGAAGGACACCGAGTGGGCGATCGCGGGCGCGGCCCATCCGGTCAGCGTTCCCGCCGATGCCGCGGTGGTCGCCGAGGAGCTCGGGCTGGCCGACAGCGCGCGATAGGCTCCGCGCACCATGCGCGTCACCGTTCGCGTCCCGGCGACGTCGGCCAACCTCGGCCCGGGCTTCGACACGTTCGGTCTCGCCCTCGACCTCTGCAACGACGTCACCGTCGACACCGACGCGCCGTCCGGCGTGACATGGGAGGGGGAGGGTGCCGACGAACTGGCGGTCGACGGCTCAGATCTCGTCTCCACGACGATGGCTGCGATCGCGTCCTCGATGGATACGCCACTCCCGTCGCTGGCGCTGCATGGGGCCAATCGGATCCCGCTCGCGCGCGGTCTCGGCTCGTCCTCCGCGGCGACGGTGGCCGGTGTCGTGCTCGCATCCAGGGTGCTCGATCTGGGCATCGACCGCGGCGACGCGTTCTCCGTCTTCGCCGAGGCCGCGGGGATCGAAGGCCATCCGGACAACGCGGCGCCCGCTGTGTTCGGCGGCCTGACGATCGCGGTCGACGGCGCGGTGCATCGACTTGAACCGCACCCTGCGCTGCGTGCGGTCGTGCTCGTCCCAAGCGTTCGCCTCGATACCGCGAGCGCCCGGGACGCCTTGCCTGACCGGGTGTCGATGGCCGACGCGGTCTTCAACCTCGGCCACGCGGCGCTCCTCGTCGAAGCGCTGACGACCGATCCCTCGCTGCTGCAGGAAGCGTTGCGTGATCGCCTCCACCAAGACGCTCGGCTCGAGCTCGTTCCGGAGATGGCCGATCAGTTCGACCGGATCCAGGCGCTGCGACGTGTCCCCGTGTGTGTCTCGGGGGCTGGCCCGAGCCTCATCGCGTTCCCGCTCGACGGCGCCGAGATCCCACCGGAGGCCCTCGAGGGTCCCGGCGAGTGGCGCGCCGTGCCGCTCGCGATCCGTCGCGAGGGGTTCACCGTCGATGCCTGAGCTCGCCCGCAAGGCCGCGCTCATCACCGGCGGCACTACGGGGCTGGGCCGCGCGATGGCCGAGCGGTTCCTCGATGAGGGGGCCTCGGTCGTGATCACCGGCCGCGACGGCGCGCTCGGCGACGAGGCGGAGGCCGCGCTCGCGTCACGCGGCGCGATCCGTTTCCTCCGCGCCGACGCGGGCGACCCCGACC
>Ga0207693_10006008_pt1 | contig 10065 bp, 6 predicted proteins | sample LARL81metaG_FD_184347 | JGI IMG/M metagenome (GOLD analysis project Ga0207693, IMG submission 184347) | Corn, switchgrass and miscanthus rhizosphere microbial communities from Kellogg Biological Station, Michigan, USA - LAR L8-1 metaG... | ecosystem: Host-associated > Plants > Roots >... | reverse complement strand
TTCGACGACCGCCTCGGAGACGTGCCGCCCCTCCGCGGCGGCCGCGCGTTCACTCGCCCGCACGATCGCGCTCGAGAACACGTGCACATCGTGCCAGTTGCCGAAGGTGTCCTGCATCTTTGAAAGGTCGGACACGAGCTCCGAGGCGCCCTCGATGTGATCAGCCACCGGCTCGAGCAGGTATCGCAGTCGCTTGCCGGCGATTCGGGCGGCGTGAGCTCCCTTCTCGTCCTCGAACGTCTCGACACGCGCAAGGCGCTCGGCGAGGGTCGCGACGTGATCGCGCGCCAGCTCGGCAATCACGCTCCCGAACCGCCTCCGGCTTGCTTCCTCGGTGTCGACGTGCGCCCGATAGGCCGGCAGCTTGCGCGCAAAGGCATCGAGCGCGCGATCGAAAGCCCGCGCTCCCTTCGTGGTCACGACGTGGTCGCTGTCCTTCTTCTCCGCCTCGATCTGTTCGACCAGCCACGTGAGGCCACGTCGCTGTCGCACGCTGAGCGCGGCGCGCTGCGCCTCGAGCCACGTGAGATGAACCTCGGCGTCACGGCTGTCGCCCGTGAGCCGCGCCGCCTTCTCCAAGCGTCGAAACGCCTTCTTCGGGACGCTGCCCTCGAGCCACGGCCCGAGCGCCCGCAACCAGCTTCGCAATCGTCTGATCGCGACACGGAAGTCATGCAGCGCATCCGCATCCGACGGGTCGTCGATTCGCTGACGTGCCTTTTTTGCATTTTCGAGCAGGATCAGCGCGACGACGCGCGCCGCCCGCTCTACGGGCTGTTCGAGTAGCTCTGGTGAGGTGCGCATCGGGGTGCCGCGTGTGAACCGACTTTCGGCGTCTTCCGATCATGCAGCACCCGGGCGTGCCGCGCCAGAGCGAGCTTTCGCTACCGCTCCACAATCGTGCGATAAGCGACGACGAGTGGGCCATCACGCCCGGGCCGTGTTTGCGGCCAGAGTCCCAGGCGCAGCCCCGGGGCGGCCCCGAAGTGTATACCGCGCGACGGCAACGTGGTCACGAGCTCCTTTGCCGAGGCGAGCCGGCCATCGGGTACAGTGGCGAGCACCGTATCCGCGACGGCACCGAAAACCGAACGGAGCGTTTGCCTAACGACCGACTCGAACTTGTCGGCACGGCGCGTGCGCGCCGGTCCCGTGTCGAAGTTCACGACGACCGTGTCGCCGCTGCGGACAGCAAAGAGGCTGTCGTGAAGATCCGTTCGGCCTTGGGGAATGATCGGGCCGAACCGCGGCGCCGGAGGTGGCGCGGCGTCAACAGTCGGGGCCGGCGGCGCCACGGTTACCGGTGCCGCGGCGGCGTGCGCCGTAGAATCCACGGCCGGTGTCGCGGTTGCCGGCGCACCCTGCAATTGAACCGTCGGTGCCGTGAGCGGTGCTGTCGCCGGCACGGAATCTCGGGCCGCGACGACAGCAATTGGTGAGGCGCGCCTCGCGGTTCGGGCGGGATGGATGGGCTCGGGATGTCTCGTTACCGCGTTGGCGCCCGCGGCGCCGACGATGGCGACGACGGCGAGGCCGAGCGTCCAGGCGATGAGCCGCAGGATCGCACGCTGGCGGCGTTCGCGCGCGGCGACACGATCGGCGTGGAGACAGTGAAGGCACACCGCCATCCCTGGGCGGCGCTCGTGGGGACAATCAATTCTCTGGCGTCGCGACATAGGCACAGTGGGGACGATGCGCGCCACTCGGGCGTAACGTCCGCGTCGATCACACCGGAGCCGGGTTGGCCCTCGTGATGACCGTCACCAAGCGATCGCCAGACTCGTCCTTCACCGACGGCGACGTGCTCGCGGCGCCGATTTTGACATTAGGCTTCTGACACATGCAGCGCTTTTCTTCCCGACTCGCTCATGCCGTGGTCGCGCTTTTGGTGACAGCGTCGGCCGCGTGCGCTCGTACCCATCCTGCGCCAAGCGCGTCACCGATGGTGATGCCGTCGGTGACGACGCTCGATGACGCCTCGGTCACGACAGCCTTTCGCGCTCTGCTCGACGAGGTCATCGGGGACAGCGCCGACAAGGTCTGTCTCAGCGTCGCGACCGCGAACGGTGACGACGCCGATCCGAGCAGTAGGGTGATGCGCGCCCTCGGCGGCCGCGGCTCGACCCACGTGCTCACGCGCTCCGCCTGCGCCGCCGACGAGCGCAATTACGGCAATCCCCGCGGTCTGCTCCGCCTCCGCGACGTTTCACGTGTCGATGCGCATACGCTCATCGTCCATGCCGACGCCGTCGGCGATCACACGGCGCGGTACGAGTGCGTCGTGCCGGTGAACGGGCGTGCGCGCTGCCGGATCACCTCGCGGGACTGACCCCGCCTGTCATTCCGAGCGAAGCGAGGAATCTGCTTTGCTCCTCGGGAAGCGAAGCGGACTACCGGTATTCATCCATCAGCTTGTCGAGCGCTTCCTTGCCCGGACAAAGCTGTTCGAACGGCAGGTCGACAAGCGGTTGCTCGATCGTGTTCGCGACTTCGTGCATGTCCGCCGAGCTCTCGTCGATGTACAGGAGGCCGGTGACGATCTCGCCACGCTCCTGTCGCGCCCTCACGTGCGCGTATGCCGCGTCGCGGTCGGTGGGGTCGTAGTCGCTCCCGACCTCGCGGAAGCGCACGACACTGCCGTCGTGCATCGTCACCGAGACACTTGCTCCCTGCTCGGTCGCGGCGGTGATCTCGCGCTGCAGCGGCACGAAGTCGACCGGCGCGAGCTCGTGATAGTTCTCCCGCGTGAAGCGGTAGCTCTTCGTCGATCCCTCATGATCGTTGAAGCTCACGCAAGGCGAGATCACGTCGATCAGGGCAAAGCCCTTGTGCCGTAGCCCCGCCTTGAGCATCGGCACGAGCCGCGTTTTATCCCCCGAGAAGCCGCGAGCGACGAACGTCGCGCCAAGGCTCAACGCGAGGAGCACGGGGTCGATCGGCTTCTGGATATTCGCCTCGCCGCGCTTCGACTTGGAGCCGACATCGGCCGACGCGGAGAACTGACCCTTCGTTAGGCCGTAAACGCCATTGTTCTCCAGCACGTATAGCATGTCGACGTTGCGGCGGATTGCGTGACAGAGCTGGCCCAGTCCGATCGACAACGAATCGCCGTCGCCGGAGATGCCGATGTAGATGAGATCGCGATTCGCGGCGTTCGCACCGCTCGCCACCGACGGCATGCGTCCGTGGACGGAGTTGAAACCGTGCGACTGCCGCATGAAGTACGCCGTCGTCTTCGACGAGCAGCCGATGCCGCTCATCTTCGCGGCGCGATGCGGCGGAATGTCGAGCTCGAAAAATGCCTGCACGAGCGCCGCCGTCACCGAATCGTGGCCGCAGCCGGCGCAGAGCGTCGACATCGCGCCTTCATAATCCCGTTTCGTGAGGCCAAGCGCATTGGCCTGGAGCGATGGATGCCTGACGGGTGGCTTTTGAATGGACGTCATGCGACGCGCGCCTCGAGGTGCCGCGCTACTTCGGCTGTCACGAAGTCGGCGGTGAGCGGGAGTCCTCCGTAGTCCAGCACCGATGTCAGGCGGTCGCGCTCGACGCCTGTCTCGATCGTGAGCAGCGAGCGAAGCTGGGCGTCGCGATTCTGCTCGACGACGAACACGGTCTCGTGCTCGTCGAGGAAGCGGCGCACCGCGGCGCCGAAGGGGAAAGCCTTGATGCGCATATAGTCGACGTCGATGCCATCGGCGGCGAGCGCGTCGCAGGCCTCGAGCAGAGCGGCGTGCGTCCCGCCGAGCGCGACGAGCCCGATCGATGACGGCCCACTCGCGCGCTGGTGGACTTCGGGCGGCGGCACAGCCTCCTCGGCGGTCCTGAGCTTCTTCGCCAGACGATCGACGACCTCGCGGTATTCGTCAGCGTCCTCGGTATAAGCCGCGTGCTTGTCGTGACCCGACCCGCGCACGAAATACGCGCCCTTGGGATGCACGCCGGGCAGCGACCGCGCGGCAATGCCGTCGCCGTCGACGTCGAGGTAGCGCGAAAAGCGCTGGATCCGCTCGAGCTGCGCCGCATCGAGCACCTTGCCGCGGTCCGGCCGATACGAGTCGTCCCACGTTAGGCGCGGAACCATCCAATCGTTCATCCCGATGTCCAGATCAGAGACGACGAATACCGGCGTCTGGAAGCGCTCCGTGAGGTCGAACGCGATCACGGACATCGTGAAGCACTCGGCCGGGTTCGAGGGAAAGAGCGCGATGTGCTTCGTGTCGCCGTGAGACAGGTACGCAATCGATAGCAGGTCGCCCTGCTGTGTGCGCGTCGGCATCCCGGTCGAGGGCCCGGTACGTTGAATATCGAAGAACACGCCGGGTATCTCTGTATAGTACGCGAGACCGATGAACTCACTCATGAGTGAGATGCCCGGGCCCGCCGTCGATGTGAATGACCGCGCGCCGGCCCATCCCGCGCCGATCGTAATGCCCGCCGCCGCGAGCTCGTCTTCCGCCTGGAGAATGCAGTAATTGTTGCGCTTCGTGTTCGGATCGACGCGATAACGCTTGCACAGGCCGCTGAATGCTTCCATCAGCGACGTCGCCGGTGTGATCGGGTACCATGCGCCAACGGTCGCGCCGGCATAGAGACAGCCTAACGCGGCAGCCGTGTTCCCGTCGAGCAATACCTGATCACGCGTCGCGTTCATCCGCTCGAGGCGGATCGGGAGCGGGCACTGAAATGTCTTCTTCGCGTAGTCGTAGCCGAGGTGGAGCGCACGGAAATTCGAGTCGAGGAGCGCGCGCTTCTTGGCGAACTGCTCGCGGATCATCTCCCCGAGGACATCGAGATCGATGTCGAGCAGGGCAACGAGTGCGCCGGTGTAGGCGATGTTTCGCATCAGCGTTCGCTCGCGATCGCCCGCGAATGCCTCGACGCACAGATTGCCGAAGGGCACGCCAAGGATCGTGATGTCGTCGCGGTGCAGCGCACGGTCGAGCGGCCACGACGAATCATACAACAACCAACCGCCCTGCCTAACGGCAGCGACATCCTTGGCGTACGTCGCCGGATTGAGCGCGACAACGAGATCGATGTGCGCCGGCCGCGCCGTGTAGCCGTCCTTGCTCACCCGGATCTCGTACCACGTCGGCAGCCCCTGGATGTTCGACGGAAAGACGTTCTTTCCCGAGACGGGGATGCCCATGCGGTAGATCGACTGCATCAGCAGGCCATTGGCGCTGGCCGAGCCGGTGCCGTTTACCGTAGCAATCTTGAAAGCGAAGTCGTTTACCACAGGGGAAAGGGGCTAGGGGCTGGGGGCTAGGGCTGTTGGGGCAGGAGTAGGAGCGGCGCCCCCTAGCCCCGAGCCCCTAGTCCCTTGCCCCTCTTTTCCAGCATACGGCACCAGCAAGTCGAACCTCCTCATGTCCCACGCCGCCGTTGGGCAGCGTTCGGCGCAAAGTCCACAGTGCAGACAGACGTCTTCGTCTTTCACCATCACGCGCTTCGTTTGCGGCAGCGCGTCGGAGACGTAGAGATCCTGGCTCAGATTCATTGCCGGCGCCGAGAGGCGGGTTCGTAGATCGCCCTCGGCACCGTTCGGCGCAATCGTCAGGCAGCTTACCGGGCACACGTCGATGCACGCGTCGCACTCGATGCAGAGGCCCGCCGTGAAGTGCGTTTCGATGTCGCAGTTGAGACATCGCTCGACTTCGGCGACGGTTTGCTCGGGCGTGAAACCGAGCTCCACTTCGACCGAGAGCTTCGAGAAGCGCTTCGTGAGCTCCTCGTGCGTCATCTTCGACCGCGCCGCCGCGCTGTAATCGTTGCTGTAGCTCCACGCGTGCATGCCGACCTTCGCGCTCACCAGGTTCATCCCGTACGCCGGTCGCTCGGTGAGCGGTATGCCCATGCAGTGATTGTGAATCGAGATCGCCGCCTGGTGCCCGTGCTCCACGGCCCAGATGATGTTCTCCGGGCCCCATGCCGCGTCGCCGCCGAAGAACACGCCGGGTCTGGTGCTCGCGAACGTCACCTTGTCGACCACCGGCATGTTGTTCTCGTCGAAGGCGATGCCGATATCGCGCTCGAGCCATGGGAACGCGTTATCCTGGCCGATGGCCAGGATGACGGAGTCGCACGGTATCGTTACCGTCTCGACGACTTCACTCTTCTGCCTGCCGTTCTGCTCCGACCAGCGCAGTCGGTCGAGCTCCATGCCGACGAGCTTCCCGTTCTCGATCACGAATCGCTTCGGCGCGTGATTCTCGACAATCTCGACGCCTTCTTCTTCCGCGTCCTCCAATTCCCATGGCGAGGCCTTGAAATAAGGACGCGAGCGCCGCGCGATGACCTTGATGTCGGTGCCGCCCAATCGTCGCGACGTGCGGCAGCAGTCCATTGCCGTGTTGCCGACGCCAATGATGAGCACACGCTCACCGATGCGCTCGATGTGTCCGAAATGCACGTTGGCGAGCCATTCGATCCCGATGAAGATCTGATCGGTGTCGTGCCGGCCGGGAAGCTCGAGCTCCTTCCCCTTGGGCGCGCCACTACCCACGAAAACCGCGTCGTACCCGTCGCTCAACAATTGACGCATGCTCGTCACGGGCGTGCCATATCGAACATCGACGCCCATGTCGAGGATGATTTGTGTCTCCTCGTCGAGAACTTCGGCCGGGAGCCGGAACGACGGGATGTTGACTCGCATCAACCCACCCGCGCGCCGGTGCTTCTCGTAGATGACTACCTCGTAGCCGAGTGGCATGAGGTCGTTCGCGACCGTCAGCGACGCCGGCCCCGCGCCGACGAGCGCGACGCGCTTGCCATTTTTCTGCGCCGGAATCGGCGGCAGGAACTCGTGTATGTCGTCGCGTAGATCGGCGGCGACCCGCTTGAGGCGGCAGATCGCGACCGGCTTTCCGTCGACCCGTCCGCGACGGCATGCTGGCTCACAGGGACGGTCGCACGTCCGCCCCAAAATTCCCGGGAAGACGTTCGATTGGCGGTTGAGCAGGTACGATTCCGTGTAACGCCCCTGCGCGATCAGGCGGATGTACTCCGGCACGTTCGTGTGTGCCGGACAAGCCCATTGGCAGTCGACGACCTTGTGGTAGTACTGCGGATTGCTGACGTCGGTGGGCACTCGCTTGCCGCTCTCGGGTGGGGATGGAAGATGATGATCGTTCGCGGACCGATCCGAGTCAATCGGCGCACCCCGCCGCTCGCGCATGGCTGCCGCGTAAACCATTTCGAGAATGCTACGTATTGGCCTCCGTTCGACCCCGCCACTCTCATCGAAGGCCGTCGATGACCACACTCCTGCACGATCTCCGCTACGCCGGGCGACTCCTTCGCAAGAGCCCGCTCTTCACTGGAATCGCGATCCTCACGCTCGCACTCGGTATCGGGATGAACACCGCTGTGTTCTCCGCCATCGAGACGATGCTGCTCCGGCCGCTCCCGGGCGTTCCTGACGGAACGCAGCTCGTGCAGATCTTCCGGACCTGGCCCGGATTCCCATATGGCTCGACGTCACCCGCGCACTACTTCGATCTCCGCGCCCGATCCGCCGACGTGTTCTCCGGCGTCGCTGTGTGGGATTTCGCTCCGTTGAACCTCTCCGCGGGTGGGCGCACCGAACGCATCATGGGCCAGATGGTGTCGGCCAACTTCTTCTCCACGCTCGGTGTGCACGCTGAACGTGGACGTACCTTCACTCCGGACGAAGACGCCAAGCCTGGCGCACACCCGATCGCCGTCCTCAGTCACGCCGGCTGGCAATCCGTATTCGGCGGCGATCCGCAGATCATTGGCCGCACCGTTTTGTTGAACGGGCACCGCTATACGATCGTCGGCGTGACCGCGCCGGATTTCCGCGGCCCAGTCTCGCTCGTCGTGCCAACGCTCTGGGTGCCGCTGATGCAGATGGCCGAGGTGATGCCGAGCTCCGGCCGTAAGCTCGAGGACCGCGGCAACAACTATCTCAACTGCGTCGCCCGCCTCCGTCCAGGTGTCACGATCGAGCGCGCGAGCGATCGCATGAAGGCGATCGTCGCGCAGCTGCGCGAGCTCTATCCCGACGACTACAAAGACTCGGGGATTCTGCTCCTCAGCCAGGCCGAAGCGGGAATCCATCCGAAATTCCACGGCACCCAGGTCGCGCTGTCGAGCGTCGTCATGGCGGTTGTCGTGCTGCTTCTTCTGATCGCCTGCGTCAATGTCGCGAATCTGTTTCTTGCTCGCGCGCGCGATCGGAGCCGCGAGATGGCGGTGCGACTGAGTCTCGGCGCCGGGCGCGGTCGGCTCGTCAGGCAGCTGCTTACCGAGAGCATCGTCTTCTCGCTCGCCGCGGGCGCCGCCGGTCTCGTTGTCGCCTGGAGCGTGATCGCGCTCGTGAATCGCGTTCGTCTTCCGATCGATATTCCCATCGATCCCGACCTGCAGCTCAACGGGACCGTTCTGCTCTTCACGCTCGTCGTCGCGCTGGTGACGGGAATGTTGTTCGGGCTCGTTCCGGCCCTTCAAGCAACGCGTCCGTCGCTCATCCCCGCACTCAAGGGTGAGGCGCCAGCGGGCGGCTCGCGCTCGCGCATGAGCAGGCCGCTCGTCGTCGCTCAAGTGGCTCTATCGCTGATTCTGCTCGTCTGCTCGGGTCTCTTCGTTCGCAACCTTCGCGCGGCCACGGCGCTCGACAAAGGATTCACGAGCGACAACCTGCTCCTTGCGGCCGTCGATCCCGGAATGAACGGCTATGACGGGACGCGCGTCGACGAGTTCTATCGCCGGCTGTCGCAGCGACTCACCGAGATGCCGTCCGTGCGCGGCGTCGCCTTCGCCGACGACATCATCCTCGGCCTGGGCAGCTCGGACATGGGTGTCGGCATCCCCGGCTACACGCCGACGAAGAACGAGAGCATGAGCATCAACTACAACATCGTGTCGACCGGATATTTCGCTACGCTCGACATGAAGCTTCTTCGTGGACGGGACTTCGCCGCGCGCGACGACAGCACCGCCGAAAGCGCGATCGTCGTCAACCAGCGCTTCGTCGACCGCTTCTGGCCGGGACAGGACGCGATCGGCAAGCGAATCCGCACCGGTGGCCGCGACCGGACGATCGTCGGTGTCGTCGCGACGGCGAAGTACTATTCGTTAGGCGAAGCACCGCGGCCGTACATGTATCTGCCACTGTCGCAGGTTCACCGGACGGCGCTCGCGATCCACGTGCGCACGGCGGGTGATCCGGCGGCCTTCGCGCCACGGCTTCGCGCCGAAGTCGCCGCGCTCGATCCTGACTTGCCACTCACCGACGTCCGCACAATGAACAACTTCCTCGGCGTCGCGCTCTTCCCGGCACGAATCGTCGGCGCCGTGCTCGGATTGTTCGGCTTTCTCGGCCTGGTGCTCGCCGCCGTCGGTGTCTACGGCGTGATGTCCTACTCCGTCGCCCAGCGGACTCGCGAGATCGGCATTCGCATGGCCATCGGCGCGGCGCGCAATGAAGTCGTGCGTCTCGTCATGCGCCAGGGGATGACGCTCGTCCTGCTCGGCACCGCCATCGGTCTCGCCGGCGCCCTCGCCGCGGCGCGGCTGCTGCGGGGAATTCTCTACGGCTCGGGCGCCTCGGACATCGTTTCCTTCACGACGATCCCCGTTGTTCTTCTCGGAGTAGCGATGCTCGCGATCTGGATTCCCGCCCGCCGCGCCGCGAGCGTCGATCCGATGCGAGCACTTCGGAGCGAATAGCGTGGAGCGTGGTGCGTTGAGCATGATTGTCATCCCGAGGAGCGAAGCGACGAGGGATCTGCTTTTCGCTAGCGCTCAAAGCAGATCATCTTGTTTGGAGTTGCGCGCGCTGGTCGCGCGCGCTCCGACTCCTCCCGGCGATCGCAAAAGCAGATCCCTCGCTACGCTCGGGATGACATCCACGCTCCACGCTCTACGCTCTACGCTCCACGCTCCACGCTCCACGCTCCACGCGTTACGGCGTCGGCCGCGGTCTTGGCCAGGGCCACGGCCAGGGCCAGGGTCCTCGGCGGCCGGTCAGCGCGCGCACGGCCAGCTCGCGCGTCTTGTCGTCTTTGGACTGCAGCAATCCGGTGAGCGCATCCTCCG
>Ga0207693_10006004_pt1 | contig 10068 bp, 11 predicted proteins | sample LARL81metaG_FD_184347 | JGI IMG/M metagenome (GOLD analysis project Ga0207693, IMG submission 184347) | Corn, switchgrass and miscanthus rhizosphere microbial communities from Kellogg Biological Station, Michigan, USA - LAR L8-1 metaG... | ecosystem: Host-associated > Plants > Roots >... | reverse complement strand
GGCTTTGAGGAAAATCTTGTCGAGGCCTTCCGACTCGGCTTGCCCTTTGACCAGGCCCGAGCCTGGCACGATCATGGCATTGACGTTGGCGTTGACCTTTTTGCCGTCCACCACCTTGGCGACTTCGCGCAGGTCCTCGATCCGCGCATTGGTGCAGGAGCCGATAAAGACGCGATCGATGACGATGTCGGTGATCTTCTCGCCGCCTTGGAGGCCCATATATTTGAGCGCCCGCTCGACCGCTTCGCGTTTGTTGCTCTCGGCAATGTCGTCGACGCGCGGCACGCGGCCGGTCACCGATATGACCTGTTCGGGACTGGTGCCCCAGGTCACGAGCGGCGGCAGCTTTGCCGCGTCGAGCCGCACTTCGCGATCGAAATGGGAGCCGTCGTCGGAGCGCAGCGTCTCCCAGTAGCGTAGCGCCGCATCCCAATCCTTGCCCTTCGGCGCCTTAGGGCGGTCCTTCAGGTAAGCGTAGGTCTTCTCGTCGGGCGCGATGAAACCGGCCTTGGCGCCGGCTTCGACCGACATGTTGCAGACCGTCATGCGCCCTTCCATCGACAGCGCGCGGATCGCGTCGCCGGCATATTCCAGCGCATAGCCGGTGCCGCCGGCTGTCCCGATCTCGCCGATGATCGCGAGAATGATGTCTTTCGCAGTCACGCCCGGCGGCAGCTTGCCGTCGACGATCGCGCGCATGTTCTTCGATTTGGTCGTGATCAGGGTCTGGGTCGCCAGCACGTGCTCAACTTCGGACGTGCCGATGCCATAAGCGAGCGCGCCGAAAGCGCCGTTGGTGGCGGTGTGGCTATCGCCGCAAACCAACGTCACGCCAGGCAACGTGAAGCCTTGCTCCGGGCCGATGATATGAACGATGCCCTGGCGCGGGTCGAACTCGTCGTAATATTCGAGGCGGAAGAATTTTGCGTTCTCGGCGAGATAAGCGATCTGCGCCGCGCTTTCCGGATCGGGGTTGGGCAGCTTGCGATCGGTGGTCGGTACATTGTGATCGACCACGAGCAGCGTCTTATCCGGCGCGTGCACTTTGCGCCCGGACAGCCGCAAGCCTTCGAATGCCTGCGGGCTCGTGACTTCGTGCACGATGTGGCGATCGATATAGATCAGGCAGGCGCCGTCGGGCGTCTCTTCGATCAGATGATCGTCCCAGATCTTGTCGTAGAGCGTGCGAGGCATTTCAGAAACTCACAACTGACGGCCGCCAAGAGGCAGCATCCGCCTCAGCGACTGAATTATTCCGCCGCCTTGTCCCCGGACACCATCTCCTCGGCGCCTTCGGCAACGTCCTGGCGCTCGAAGATGCGCGCGGACTTTCCGCGCCGGCCGCGCAGGTAATAAAGCTTGGCGCGGCGGACCTTGCCGCGACGGACCACTTCGATTGAGTCGATCATCGGCGAATAGAGCGGAAACACGCGCTCGACGCCTTCGCCGTAGGAGATCTTGCGTACCGTGAAGTTCTCGTTGAGCCCGGAACCGGCCCGGCCGATGCACACGCCCTCATAGGCCTGCACGCGGGAGCGCTCGCCTTCGACGATCTTGACGTTGACGATGAGCGTATCGCCCGGCTGGAAGTCGGGGATGTCCTTGCCGGCGGCAAGCTTCGCCATCTGTTCCTTTTCTATTTCCTTGAGCAAGTTCATGGCGAATTCTCCATCGGCTGCGCAGGCGTCGCGCCGTTCCGACCAGGCTTTCGACCGGGGGGCTAAACGGGTTGGGCGAGCTTCTACGCCAGTCGCCCGGCTTTGTCACCTGACTGTCATTGGCTTTTCGAGCCCTTGCGAAAATGCTGCAAAAAGGCGGCCCACAGGTCCGGCCGCCGCTCGCGGGTGAGCCGTTTGGCCTCGGCGCGCCGCCAGGCGGCGACCTTGGCGTGATCGCCCGAAACCAAGATCTCCGGGATCGGCCGGCCCTCCCACATTTGCGGACGGGTATAGTGCGGGTATTCCAGCAGGCCAGCGGCGAAGCTCTCATCGGTAGCGGAATGCGGCGCGCCCATGACGCCAGGTAACAGTCGCACGCAGGCGTCGATCAGGGTCATGGCTGCAATCTCGCCGCCGGAGAGCACGTAATCGCCGATCGAGATTTCCTCGAGGCCGCGGCCGGCGATCGCCCGCTCGTCGATGCCTTCGAAACGGCCGCAGACCAGGATGGCGCCCTGCTCGCGGGCGAGCGCCTCGACCCGGGCTTGCGTCAGCGGCGTGCCGCGCGGCGACAGGATGAGGCGGGGCCGCGCATCGGTCGCGGTCGCGTCGATGGCGCGGGCGAGCACATCCGGTTTCATCACCATGCCGGGCCCGCCGCCCGCCGGGGTGTCGTCGACGCTGCGGTGCTTGTCGGTGGCAAAGTCGCGAATATCGACGACCTGCAATGACCATAGATCGGAGACCAGCGCCTTGCCGCAAAGGCTCGCGGCCAGCGGCCCGGGAAACATTTCCGGCAAGATCGTGAGAACGCTCGCGCGCCAGGCCATTACCCTCTCCCTTTGCGGGAGAGGGTGGACCGGTGCCGGCGCGAGCCGGCGGCGGTCCGGGTGGGGGGGCTTTTGCGCGCCGAACTCCTCACCGGGCTCGGTTCGGCTTCGCCACCCTCTCGCGCCAGGGGAGAGGGATTGATGACGATTGTCCCGCCGCGAATATTCACTTCCGGAACGGTCGCCGCATCGAACGGCATCAATTCGGTCTGCGTGCCGTCCGGCGGCTGCAGCTCGATCAGGTCGCCGGCGCCGAAATTGTGGACCGCAACCACCGTGCCGCATTCCTTGCCGGCGCGATCGAGGGCCCGCAGTCCGATCAAATCGGCGTGGTAAAACTCATCCGCCCGCGCCGGTTCGGGCAGACGTTCGCGCGGCACATAGAGCTTGGCATTGGCAAGCCGCTCGGCGGCATTGCGATCATCAATTCCGAACAGCTTGGCCACGAAAGCATGCTTGGCCGGCCGCAAGCTCTCGATCTTGAAAACCCGGCCATCCTCGGTCTCGAGCGGACCGTAAGCCGCAATCGCCGTCGGCTCGGCGGTAAAGGAATGCAGGCGGACTTCGCCGCGCACGCCATGCGGGGCGCCGATTTGCCCGAGACAGATGCGCCCGCCCGCCATGCCACTTCACTCGCCGGCTTTAACTCGCCGGCGCGGCGCCCGCGGCCGGTGCTGGCGCAGCGCCCGCGGCCGGTGCTCCGCCGGCAGTCGCCTTCGCGGCTTCTTCTTTGGCTTTGCGCTCCTTGCGCGGGATCGCCTTTTCCGGATTGTTGCGCTTCGGTCGCTTCATGATGCCGGCGGCGTCGAGAAAACGCAGGATGCGGTCGGACGGCTGCGCGCCCTTGGCCATCCACGCCTTGGTCTTTTCCAGATCGAATTTCAGCCGCTCGGTTTTGTCCTTCGGCAGGAGCGGATTGAAATAGCCCAGCCGCTCGATGAAACGGCCGTCGCGCGGAGCGCGGCTGTCGGCGACAACGATGTGATAGAACGGCCGTTTTTTGGTGCCGGCGCGCGCCATGCGGATAACAAGCATTACGTGGTTTCCTTTCGTTGCAGTGTTCAGAGCTTTGCGGTGACCAGAACGCGGCCTTTCGCGCCGACGGCGGTTTCGCCGCTTTGTTTGCGAATGCGGCCGCGTAAGTCGATGATCTCGCCGTTAAGGCGGCGATTTTGGTTGACTGCCACAACGAGCCATTCGAGCGTGATTGTCTCGTCGGAATAAATCGGCTGGCGGAAACGGAACCAGAATTCGAGGCCAAGCATCGCGCCACGTTTGGAAAAATGCGATGCAGTCAGCGCCATCAGATGCGCAGTCGTTTGCGGGCCGCTGGCCAGCGTCCGGCCAAAACGGGTTGTCGCGGCGAAGTCGGCATCGTGATGGATTGGATTGGAATCGCCAACAGCGCGGGCAAAGGCGCTGGCATCCGCCAGCGCAAGTGACAGCACCGCGGAAAAGCGTTCGTGCGGTTGCGTGTGCATCATTTCTTTTTGCCTAAGCCGGGAATCCCCGGTGGGACGCCGCCGCCTAGTCCCGGCAACCGGCCGGGGAAATTTGGCGGCAGGCCCGGCATTTTCGGCGGCAAACCTGGACCACCGGGCGCGCCAGGCATTCCTGCCGGCAAACCACCGGGCATTTTTTCCGCAAGCTTCGCCATTTCCTCCGCGCTCGGCGTGCCGCCGCCGAAGCCGAGCATGTTGGCCAGCCCGGCCATCGGTCCGCGCTTGGCGCCACCCATCGCTTTCATCACGTCGGCCATGGTGCGGTGCATTTTCAGAAGCTTGTTGATGTCCTCGGGCTTGGTGCCGGAGCCGGCGGCGATGCGGCGCTTGCGGCTCGCCTTGAGCACATCCGGGTTGCGGCGTTCCTGCGGCGTCATCGAGTCGATGATCGCCATCTGCCGCTTGAGCACTTTCTCATCCAAGTTGCGTTCGGCGAGCTGATTTTTGATCTTGGCGATGCCCGGCAGCATCGCCATCAACCCGCTCATGCCGCCCATGTGCTGCATCTGCGCAAGCTGCTCGCGAAGGTCGGCGAGATCGAACGCGCCCTTGCGCATCTTCTCGGCAACGCGCGCCGCTTTCTCGGCGTCGATCGTCGTTGCCGCCTTCTCGACCAGCGAAACGATGTCGCCCATGCCGAGAATGCGATCGGCAATGCGCGCCGGGTAAAAATCCTCGATCGCGTCAAGTTTCTCGCCGGTGCCGATGAGCTTGATCGGCTTGCCGGTCACCGCGCGCATCGACAGCGCCGCGCCGCCGCGGCCGTCGCCGTCGACGCGAGTGAGCACGATGCCGGTGAGGTCGAGCCGCTCGTTGAATGCGCGCGCCAGATTGACCGCGTCTTGACCGGTCAAGGCGTCGGCGACGAGCAACACTTCGTGCGGCGCGGAAGCCCGCCGCACTTCCGCCGCCTCGTTCATCAGCGCTTCGTCGAGGGTGAGCCGGCCGGCCGTGTCGAGCAGCACCACGTCATAGCCGCCGAGCCGTGCCGCTTCCTTGGCGCGGGCCGCGATCTGGACCGGGCTTTGGCCCCCGACGATGGCGAGCGTCTGCACGCCGATCTGGCTGCCGAGCACGGCGAGCTGCCCCATCGCCGCAGGACGGCGGGTGTCGAGCGAGGCCATCAGCACCTTGCGCTTGGCCACTTCCGTCAGGCGCTTGGCGATTTTCGCCGTGGTGGTGGTTTTGCCGGAGCCTTGCAGTCCGACCATCATGATCACGACCGGCGCCGGCGCATTGAGATCGATCGGCTCGGCGCTCGCGCCCAAAGTCTCGATCAGCTGGTCGTGGACGATTTTCACGACCATCTGACCGGGCGTGACCGACTTGATCACTTCGACGCCGACCGCGCGCTGCTTGATTTGATCGGTAAAGCTGCGCGCCACGTCGAGCGCCACGTCGGCCTCGAGCAATGCGCGCCTGATCTCGCGGAGCGCGGCTTCGACATCGGCTTCCGACAGCGCGCCGCGCCGGGTCAGCCGGTCGAGGACGCCATTAAGCCGTTCCGAAAGACTGTCGAACATTTTTACCTTTCACCCCGCCGGCGGGGAGAAGGAGAAAACACGATGAGCGCCCGAGGGCGCATCGCGCTGTCGGGCGGTTGCCTCCGGCCTCCAGGCCAGTCGGCGGTTAATCTTTGTTCTCTTGCGAGAGCGAGCGGAACCTAGTGACGGTCCTTCGGACTGTCAACCGAGGGTCCGGGAACCTGTCGCTACTCCGCTTTTCTCGGACGCGGTGCAGCGCCAATAGCGCGTACACGCGCATCTTCAACGCGCTATGGCGGTGCACCGCAGATCCGGGATCGTTCCAGACTCGGCGTCTGGAAAGGTCCCGGTTCTGCAGCACACCACTCCGCTACACTCCGTGCTGCGCCCGGGACACGTAAACATGGATTCAGCCAGGCGAGGGCTGCCCGCCTTTGATCAAGACATAGACATGGATGACGAGCTTGTTGGCGTCGGTGATTGCCGGATCGGTCTCATATTCCTCGATGAACATGTCCTTGGCTTCAAGCCGCTGGTCGTCAAGGTAATTGGTGATCGCCTCGTAAGTGTTGTCGAGATCGTCATATGAGCCGCGATGGATGAATTTGAGCGCCTTGCCTTCAGGCGAGCGGCCGACCGCAAGTTCGCCATGCAACGGGTTTTTCGGCGCCTCTGCGATCGGCACCGCCGCCTGATATTCAAAGCCGGTGTCATCGGTCGCGGTGAAGATCGTCATCGGCATGCCGTCCGGCTTGATGCCTTCCTTGTCGAGATAGGCTTTGATCTTCTTGAACGAGCCGCTGATGATGTCGAAGGCCTTGTCCCAGGTCCCGCTGCCTTTGACATAGATAATTGTCTTGGCGGTGAGAACGGCGTCCTCGCCAAAGGTGTCGCCAGTCCGTGCCGGCGCGTTTTGCGGCGCAGCTTGAGGCGCAGCTTGCGCCGACGGGACCGATTTCGATGGCGTTTGCCCGAATGCCGGCGCGGCAACCCACCCGGCCAAAATGGCGGCCGCGAGAGCGGAGCGAAACACTGCGAGGGACATCGAATTCTCCTGATCGAGCGCCGGCTCGCTCATCTTTTCAAGTTTGTCGCCCCGCTTTGCTTTACCACGCCTAAACAACTTCGCCTTGCCCAAATTTCCGCCGCTGCTAGGAGTCGGGTAGATTTGAAGGGCGATGCATGACTGCTCATATAACCGGGACATTGGCGTGTTGAAAGTGCGAGCTTAGGTCATGGACGCTCCTGCTGCCGGCGCTTTGGCGAACCGGGAGTTCGTCAAGATGAACGGTCTCGGCAACGAGATCGTCATCGTTGATCTGCGCGGCTCGCCAAAGCCGATCGAACCGGCCGCCGCTCGCGCCGCCGCGCGGCAGGAGCCCTACGATCAGCTGATGGCGCTCTATCCGGCGCGCGGCTCGGCCGATGCGGCGGTGCGGATCTACAACAATGACGGTTCGGAAGCGGGCGCCTGCGGCAACGGCATGCGCTGCGTCGCCGCGCTTATTGCCGCCGAGACCGGCCGCACCGATTTGAACTTCGAAACGCCGGCTGGCGTGATTTCCTGCCGGCGTGCCGGCGAGTTTTTCACCGTCGACATGGGCCCTCCGCGCTGGCGTTGGGATGAGATTCCCCTGGCGCGCGAATTTGCGGATACACGTGCGATCGAGCTCAGCTACGGACCGTCCGGCGCGCCGATCCTGCGCGCGCCGTCCGCGGTGAGCATGGGCAATCCGCACGCCATCTTCTGGGTCGACGATCCCAATGCCTACGATCTCGCCACCATCGGTCCCGCGCTCGAGCGCGATCCGCTGTTTCCCGAGCGCGCCAATATCACGCTCGCGGCCATCCCCTCGCGCGAGCGGCTTTTGATCCGCACCTGGGAACGCGGCGCCGGATTGACCCAGGCCTGCGGATCGGCGGCCTGCGCCGCCGCGGTCGCCGCGGCGCGGCTTGGCCGCAGCGAGCGCCGGGTCACAGTGAGGCTGCCGGGCGGCGAGCTGGCCATCGAATGGCGCGCGGGCGACGATCATGTGCTGATGACCGGCCCGGTGGCCTATGAGCATAAGGGCCGCTTCGACGCCGCTTTGTTTGCCGATCTGGGCGCATGATCCGGAAAAGTGGTAACCGGTTTTCGGACAAGATCATGCGCAAACAAAAAATGTTAGGGACGCAATGTTTCGACTAGCTCAAGCCCGCCCTAGGAGCCCTGTGAGCCGATGAGCGTCGACGTCGTCACGTTTGGCTGCCGGCTCAATGCCGCCGAATCCGAAGTCATTCGCCGCGAGGCGACGCGCGCGGGTTTTACCGACACCGTCGTGGTCAATAGCTGCGCAGTGACGACCGAAGCCGTCCGTCAAGCGCGACAGGCGATCCGGAGCCTCCGCCGCCACAGGCCAAATGCCAAAATCATTGTGACCGGCTGCGCGGCGCAGACCGAACCGCAGATCTTCGCGGCGATGCCGGAAACCGATGGCGTCCTCGGCAATGGCGAAAAGCTGTCCGGCGCCGGCTGGGCCAAGATGCGCGCCGCTTTTGCGGTCGAGGATTCGCCGAAAGCGATCGTCAACGACATCATGGCGGTAAGGGAGACCGCGCCGCATCTGGTCGATACGTTTGCCGGCCGCGCCCGCGCTTTCGTGCAGGTGCAGAATGGCTGCGATCACCGCTGCACCTTTTGCATCATTCCCTTCGGCAGGGGCAATTCGCGCTCGGTGCCGATGGGCGCGGTGGTCGAGGATGTCCGCCGGCTTGTTGCCAATGGCTATTGCGAGATCGTGCTCACCGGCGTCGATATTACGAGCTACGGCGCGGATCTGCCGGGCGCGCCAAAGCTTGGCGCGCTGGTGAGGCAGATTCTCAAACATGTCCCGGAGCTGCAACGCCTGCGGCTGTCCTCGATCGACTCGGTGGAGGTCGACCGGGCGCTGTTCGCGGCCGTGGCCGATGAGCCGCGGCTGATGCCGCATCTGCATCTGTCGCTGCAATCCGGCGACGATCTCATTCTCAAGCGCATGAAGCGGCGGCATGATCGCGCAAAGGCCGTCGCGGTGTGCCGGACCTTACGGCAATTGCGCCCGGACATCGTCTTTGGCGCTGATTTGATCGCCGGTTTTCCGACCGAAAGCGAAGACATGTTCCGCCGCTCACTCGATCTTATTGACGAATGCGGCCTGACCTATCTGCATGTGTTTCCGTTTTCGCCGCGGCCGGGTACGCCGGCGGCACGGATGCCGCAAGTTAATGGCGCAATCGTGCGCCAGCGGGCGCGCAGCTTGCGCGAAGCCGGCGCGCTGGCGCTGCGGCGCCATCTCGAGCGTGAGATTGGCGCGCGGCGGCGCGTCCTCGTGGAATCGGATTGCACAGCGCGGACCGAGCACTTCACCGCGGTGAAACTGCGCGCGCCCGCGTCGCCCGGAACTATTGTCGAGTGCACCGTCGCCGGTCATGATGGCCGGCAGTTGCTGGCAGCGTGAAGCCCGCACGCGCGGATCAGGAGAGCAACATGACCCAAACCGGCGACCATCGCGTCACCACGCTGGAAGCGCTGGCGGCGCTCTATGGCGAGCCGTACGGTCCGGCGATCGTTAAAGAGATTGACCACATTAATCCGCATTATCGGAAATTCATCGAGGCGGCGCCGTTCTTCGCGCTAGCGACCTGCGGGCCGGAGGGGCTCGATTGCTCGCCGCGCGGCGACGCGCCGGGTTTCGTGCGGGTGGCCGATGCAAAGACGCTGCTCATTCCCGACCGCCGCGGCAACAATCGCATCGATTCGCTGCGCAACATCATCAGCGATCCGCGGGTGGCGCTGTTGTTTCTTATTCCCGGCGTCGGCGAGACCATTCGGGTGATCGGGCGCGCCAGCATTTCCACCGATCCGGCGCTCACCGAAAGCTTCATCGTCAACGGCAAGTCGCCGCGCACGGTCATCGTGGTCGCGGTCGAGCGCGTGTTTTACCAGTGCACCAAAGCGATCGTGCGCTCGAAATTGTGGGATCCGGCGGGCCATGTCGATCGCAAGAGCCTACCCAGCGCCGGCACGATTCTCGCCGAAATCAGTGGCGGCAAGATCGGCGGTCCCGAGCACGACCGCGGCCAGCCACAGCGGATCAAGGAGACGCTGTACTAGCAGGTAGCGAACGATACTTGCCGCCGGCTTCGTCGTCGCGCCAGCCACATTGGCTGAGCGCCGCGCGGATAGGCGCAGGGATCGGGGCGACGACGCGGATCGGCGCGCGGTTTTTGTAGAGCGGAACGACGACTTCGCGCGCATGCAAATGCAGCATGGACGCATCCTTGGGTCCGTCTTTGCGCGATGCGGTGCCGTAGATCGCGTCGCCGAGAATGGGCCAGCCCATCGCGGCGCAATGGACCCGCAGTTGATGCGTGCGTCCGGTCAGCGGTTCGAGTGCGAGCCAGGTGAGTTGATGCGCTGCGCTGGAGCTTGCCAAGCGCGCTCCCTCCCCCCTTGAGGGGGAGGGTTGGGGAGGGGGGTAGCGGCTGGGATGGGAATCTCCAATGGACCCCCCTCCCGCCGAGCATCGCTCGCCGGCCTCCCCCCAAGGGGGAGGCAATGAAGTTTCGCGCCGCC
>Ga0207693_10006003_pt1 | contig 10069 bp, 7 predicted proteins | sample LARL81metaG_FD_184347 | JGI IMG/M metagenome (GOLD analysis project Ga0207693, IMG submission 184347) | Corn, switchgrass and miscanthus rhizosphere microbial communities from Kellogg Biological Station, Michigan, USA - LAR L8-1 metaG... | ecosystem: Host-associated > Plants > Roots >... | reverse complement strand
GACCAACCCGGAGATCGGCGCCCAGTTGTTCCTGTCCGCGCGCACGGTCGAGTGGCATTTGCGGAGGATCTTCACCAAGCTCGGCATCGGCTCCCGCCGAGAACTGCGCGCCGCGCTGGCGCAACTCGGGCCAGTGGACGTATCGGCCTAGACAGGTGACCCGTCTAGCTCGTAGACAGCACGGGGCGTTCATCTCGGAGATCCCTTCGAGGTCGTGCCTTGTGGCAGGTCTGACTATGCCTTCGAGCCCGGCGGGGCGGTATCCGCTGCCTTACTGCACATCGGCAAGGCCGACGCCCGCGGTGTTCGTCCAATGGCGATAAGAAAAGCCACGGGCCGTTCGGCAAAGTTTTTTTGCCCGAACGGTCGGTGGTGGCACGTTCCAGGGAACCTGTGACCTGTCCTCGGCTGGCGGACTCCTGCAGCCAGGGTCAGCCGGCCTGCCGGTTCTGCGATCCGCCCGGATCAGCGCAAGTTATGCACCAGGTAGTGCCTCAACGATCGACTCAACTGCGTCGAAGGGCGCACGCAGTGCACCCTTCGAGGTGGTGCCGCCCGGCCAGGAACCCCGGTGAGTTGTAACTCACTGATACCGATCCGTTCTTGGCCTCCCAGACCAGCACCTTGAGGGGGATATCCAGCGCAGCCAGCGGCGCCGCGACCATCACCGCCGCGCCTACAGCCGGCTTCCCGAACATGACGAGTTTCTAGTCGGACATCTGCACACCAGCTCGTTCGGCTACGCCGCTGTGATCGATGACGTTGAACACCGTGAAGCCCCGATCCGCCATCAGACGCCTCAGTCCGTCGATGGTCTGTACGACGGACTTGCTGCTGGGTTTGGTGATGACCCCGTCAGAAGATTGCGTGCTGTCTAGCATCAGGCTTCCTTTCGAAGTGAGGCGCAGTTGTGCCCGGCTGCGAGAGTAGGTCGTTGTCTGATTCTCGTTCAAAAATGCGTGCTCGCCCGGGGAGTTGCTGGCCGGGGCGGCTGGTTGCAGACTTGCGTGGTGGACCCTGATCAGGGGCGAGCGGCTAGCACGGGTCCGCCGGATGAGGCGGTCATCCGGACTCCGGACCGGCGGTTGCGGGTGTTCGTGAGTTCCACGCTGGGCGAGCTGGCCGAGGAGCGGCGAGCTGTCGCGCGCGCGATCTCGGCGCTGCGACTGACCCCGGTGATGTTCGAGCTGGGCGCCCGGCCGTACCCGCCGCGGGAGGTGTACCAGCAGTACCTGGCGCAAAGCGACGTATTCATCGGGCTGTACTGGCAGCGGTACGGGCAGCTCGCACCGGGCGCGCGCGTCTCGGGCCTGGAGGAGGAGTTCGAGCTGTCGGGCGGGCTGCCGCGGCTGCTGTACGTCAAGGCGCCGGCGCCGGACCGCGAGTCCGGGCTGGCCGGTCTGCTGGCCCGCATCGAGCAGGAGGCCTCGGCTTCCTACCGTCACTTCCGCACTCCCGCGGAGCTGGGCCGGCTGGTGCGTGATGACCTGGCGGTGCTGCTGAGCGAGCGGTTCACTGCCAGTGGGGCGGCTCCGGCCGCACCCGCACAGCCGCCACCGCCGGGGGGACCGCGCGGCCCTGGCCGGCTGCCGGTGAGCACGACGTCGCTGATCGGCCGGCAGCGGGCCATCGGCGAGGTGGCCAGGCTGCTCGGGCGGCCCGGGGTGCGGCTGGTGACGCTGACCGGGCCGGGCGGGGTCGGTAAGACCCGGCTGGCGGTGGCGGTGGGCGAGCGGCTGCGGGGCCGGTTCGGCGCGGGCACCGTGTTGGTGCCGCTGGAGGCGGTCACGGATCCCCGGGCTGGTCCTGGCCGCCATCGGCCGGGCGGCGGGCGCCGACCTGGCGCGGACGGGCTCGCCGCTGGAGGCGCTGGCCGAGACGTTCGGCGACGGCGCCTGGCTGCTGGTCCTGGACAACCTGGAGCAGGTGGTCCAGGTCGCCCCCGACCTGGGCGAGCTGCTGACCCGCTGCCCGAGGCTGGCGATCTTGGCCACCAGCCGCACGGCGCTAGGATTGCGGGCCGAGCAGGAGTACCCGGTGCCGCCGCTGCCGCTGCCGGCCGGTCCGGGTGGTGCCTCGGTCGCGGAGGTGGCGGCCTCGCCGTCGGTGGCGCTGTTCGTGGACCGGGCCCGCGCGGTGCGGCCCGGTTTTGCCCTGACCGAGGGCAACGCGGCGGCGGTGGCGGAGATCTGCCGTCGCCTGGAGGGCCTGCCGCTGGCCATCGAGCTGGCCGCCGCCCGTAGCAGGCTACTGGACCCGCCCGCGCTGCTGGACCGGCTCGTGTCCTCGCTGGATGCGCTCGGGACCGGCGCCGTGGATCTGCCTGAGCGGCAGCGAACCCTTCGGGCCACGGTGGAATGGAGCGTGGGCCTGCTGGAAGATGCCGAGCGGTCGCTGCTGGAGGTCGCGGCGGTGTTCGTCGACGGCTGGACCATCCAGGCCGTGGCCCAGATAGCGGACCTGGATGAGGACCGGGCACTGGAGCTGTCGGAGGCGCTGGCCCGGCACAGCCTGGTTTACCTCGACAGCACCGGGCTCGGGTCCCGGACGCGGATGCTGGAGACCGTCCGCGAGTTCGTGGCCGAGGGGCTCGCGGCCCGGCCCGACGCCGCCGAGGTCGGGCGGCGGCACGCCAGCTACTACCGGGCACTGGCCGAGCAGGCGGACCGGCCGCTGCGCAACCCGGCCGAGACCGAGTGGCTGGAGCGACTGCAGGCCGAGGCGGGCAACCTGGCCGCTGCGGTGTCCTGGTACCTGGCCCATGACCCCCGGCCGCTGCCCCACCTGTTCCGGGTCCTGTGGCTGTTCTGGACGCAGCAGGACCTTGAGCGCGAGGCCTGGACCTGGGTGCAGCAGCTGCTGCCCACGGCCGGCACGCTGGATCCGCAAGCCCGAGCCGAGCTGGCCTGGGCGGCGGCGGTGCTCGCCGCCGCCGCCGGGGACGACGCGGCGGCGCTGGCGGCCCGCCAGCGCCTGGCGCCGCTGCTAGCCGGGATCTCCGACCCCTTCCTGCACGCGGTGGCCCTTCTGGCGACGGCGTGGACCTTGCCGATCGAGGGTGACCTTGATGGGGCTCTGCGGGAGGCGGCGGTCTCGCTGGAGGAGCTCCGAGGCCAGGATGAGCCCGTGTTCATAGGGATGGCCGCGTTCACCGTCGGCTCCCTGGAGATGGCGCTGGGCCGCTACGACGATGCGTCGCGACACCTGCGTGAGGCGCGTGACCTGGCTGAGCGATCCGTCGGTGACTGGCTCGCCGCGGGCCCCCGGGTGCAGCTAGGCAGCCTGGCTGTCCTGCGGGGCAGGCTCGATGAGGCCCGGCCGCTGCTGGATGAGGCGCTGGACCTGAGCCTGGCGACCCGCAGCACCCCGTTCGTGACCCTCTGCCTGGCCGGGTATGCGCAGCTGGCGTTCGCAGACGGCGACCCGGAGCGGGCGGCGCTGCTGGAAGGCGCGGCTGAAAGCCTGCGCCGGCGGGTCGGCCTGCCGGCGTGGCCGCTCCTGCGGCGGGTGGAGGGCGAGCTGGTGGCCCGGGTCCGCCACAGCCTCGGCTCCAGCCGGTTCGATCAGGCGTTCTCCGCAGGCGCCGGGCTCACCCAGCAGGAGGCGGTCGCTATCGTCCGGGACCAGCGCGGCACCCCGGCGCCCTGAGCCGCTACGCATAACGGCGCGAAGACCGCGGCTTGTCGCCAAGTGCGGAGGCGAACCGGTGCCAGCTGTGCGCTGTCGCCCCCACCAGGCGCGCCCGGCACCGGCAAGGCGACGGTTCTACGTGCCGCGTTGATCTGGGTTGGCGCGGTTAGGGCTGGCAGGGCGCGAGCACCGACATGCTGTTGGGGCTGCCGTTCGTGGCGGCGTTGGCCACGTAGGCGGTGTTTGTGTTCGGGTCGACCGTGACTCCCGTGGGGCCTACGCCTACGGGGATTGTGGTCAGTGCCTTGCTCGTGCGCCCGTTGAGCACCGACACCGAGCCGAAGCCGGTGCTGAGTACGTCCTGGTTGGCCACATAGATGATGTTGGTCCGCGGGTTAACCGCGGCTGCGCCTGACATGTCTCCCACCGGGATAGTGCCCGTCACGGTGTCGGTCTGCCCGCTGATCACCGCGACACCGTCACCGGGGGCGTTCGCCACGAAGACGGTGTTGGTCGCCGGATCCGCAGCGATCCCGCTAGGAACGCCAGCGACGCCCAACGGGATGGTGCCTGTCACGGTGTCGGTCTGCCCGCTGATCAGGTGCATCTTGTCCTGGCCGCTGGCCACGTAGATGGTGTCGGTCTTCGGGTTCACCGCGATCCCGCCTGAAGCTCTGCCCAATGGGATCGTGGCGGTCACCTGGATGCATTGGCTGGCCGTCCGGGTCACATTATGGCCGGGCGCCGCCGGTGACGTGGAGGCCAAGCTAGCGGCGCTGGGCGCAAGCCCGGCCAGGGCCACACTGATCAAGACGATGCCCCGCTGGGAGAATTTCATGACGCCCTGTCCTCCGTCCCGATCCGCCCTGCAGGTTCTCTCTGTCGTGATGAAAGATCTGCTCTCGCCGCGTATCTCGTGCTGTTGCGTGCGGACCTGGGACGAACCTGAGTTTGCGTATCAGGTTCAGAGACGGGGTGCTCTGCGGGCTGATGCTGGTCCGGAACCGAGCGATGCCCTGCTTTGCTGTTGCGTAGGCAGGAATCCCCGTGCGGCATGCTGCACTTGCGTGGCCCAGATCTGGCCGGTCGCGATGCTGCCGGGAATGCCCCAGCTCAGCATGACCCGGTGGCCGGGCAGCACCGAGATCCCGATTGTGTCCCCCGGCCACCCGTGGCGGTTTCCGTATGTACGCGAGACCCGGATCGGCGACGACAGCCACCCGCGGTGGACCGAGAACACGCGCAGGTATAGCGAGAACCGCCGCGGCGAGCGAGCGGTGAGGAACGGGCCACCCTTCAGCGACGCGACGTAGGCGATGCCGGGCCGTCCGCCGGCCACGGCCATGATGTGCTCGGCGGTGTCGTGGCCGGGGGTGGCCCGCCGGGCGGGCGACCAGGTCCGGCCGTGGTCGGTCGAATAGGACAGCCAGCCGATGTCCCCGCCGGGCTGCTGGGTGTCCCAGGTGGCGTACAGGGTGCCTGCCGCGTCGATCCCGATGTTGGCGTCGATCCAGGTCACCAGCCGACCGATGTGGCCCGCGGCCGGCGCCACCGGCACCGCCCGGGACCAGGTCCGGCCGCTATCGGTCGAGGAGGTGAAGTAGTCGTTGTGCAGGGGGAGTGCGGAGTGGCGGAGGCTAGAACCCGCCCACATCAGTACGTCGATCCGGCCGCCGGGCGCGACCAGCAGGGGAGCCGCGCTGACATCCCCGTGGCGCGGGAAGCCGGGGCTAACCGGGGTGATACGGTCCCATGTCCGCCCCCCATCGGCGGACTTCTGGATGACCGCGTTCGAGACGAAGGGCGTACTCGGCTTGGTCGGCAGGTGTCGGCCGTAGACCCAGGTCAGGTAGATGGTGCCGTCCGCGGACACAGCGATGAAGTCCCGGTCACCCCAGTTGTTCTTGTACCGGGCCGGGGGCATGGCGGAGAACAGCCGGGCGAACGTCTTCCCGCCGTCGTAGGAGACCGCGATCCTGGGGTGGGCATAGCCCTGCCTGTTGATCATGTAGGAGACGTAGATGGTGCCGTCCGGGGCGACCGCTATTGCCGGGTCCCAGCCGGCCGCCGACTGCGGGTTGCAGCCACACCCGGACGGGGCCGAGCCGGGAAGCCGCAGCGGGTGCCCGAAGCTGCGACCACCATCGGCGGACCGGGCGAACCCGATGCCCCCGCAGCCGATCCAGGTCACGTAGACGTACGGGTATTCGACGGCCTGCTCCGTCTCCGCGTTCGAGCCCTGGCAGCCGCGGCTGACCTCCACGGCCGGGCTAATGCGGGGGCCGCGGCCGACCGCGCGACCCGCAGGATGGCCCGCTGCTGCGGTCGTGGCCGCGATCGCAACGGCGGCGCAGACGGCGGTCACAGACCGGAACCGGGCCAGGCGCCAGCGACGGTGAGGACCCACAAGCCCAACGGTAGGAAGCCGGCATCACCGCCCGGTCGCCCAAGGGTGTCGATTGGGCCACGGCCGCACGCCAAGGGCAGCGGTGCGTTCGGCCGGTTCGAAGTCACCAAGGACGTGTCCGTGCACACCCAAGGTCGCGGTGTTCCAGCCGGGCACCACCACGAGAAGGGTGTGCGCCGTGTCATCCGGGGTCGGCTAGCAACGAACAAGGGAAACAAACAAAGGAAATAGAGGAGAGTTCCCATGTCGTACGGGCACGCCGAACGTAACCTCGGCCTCATCCGTCAGCTCGAAGCCGAAACCATGCAGCTGCTTGAGAGCCTGGACCAGCCGGATGCCGAGCAGTCGGCCTGGCTCCAGACGGCGCGGCTGGCACTGCCGCCGCCCTGGGTGCCGGCTAAGGACGAGTGGGCATCGACTGATCAGGATGAGATGACCGCGATGAAGCATGCGTCGCTGGGCGGGCTGGGTGTGTCCGGCTGAGCCTGGGGACGATGTACGAGAGGATGTCCGCCTTCACCCGCGTACTAAACGTTCGGTGCGTTCTGATGGCGATGCTAGGTAGTGATTCTTGAGACGTTGGCCGAGTGAGGTGCGAATAGCCATTTAGAGCTTCAGCCCGCCAAATTGGAATCCAGATGAGCGAGGCAGCGATGTCAGTGACTATCGAGTGGTTCGGGTGCGCGACCTTCAGGGTCCGGGCGGCGGTCTGACCCTTTTCTTCGACACCTACCTGGACATGGCGCCGGGCGTGCCCTCCGCGGGGCTGCGGGCCGCCGAGGTCGACCGGGCCGACTTCCTGTTCATCTTTCACGCCCACTGGGACCGCCGAGGCGCGTTCCCTTCGGTTCCGCCACGAGCTGGTCCGCATGGCGGTGGAGGAAGGGACCGGACCGCAGCGCAAGGCCGAGCTGCACGCACGGCTGCTTGCTGCGCTTCAGGACGCCGGCCAGGCCGACCCTGCCGTGCTGGCCCGCCACGCTGAAGGCGCCGGCGACGTTGCCGCCATCCGGCGGCATGCCCCGCAGGCGGCCCGCCGGTCGGCGGCACTGGGTACCCACCGTGAGGCGGTGGCGCAGTACCAACAGGCTTTGCGTCACGCCGACCCTGCTGACCGGGCGGTCCTGGCTGGACTGCACGAAGGACTCGCGGCCGAATGCGCGTTGCTGGACCGGCCAGAGGAAGGCGAGGCAGCGCTGCGCACCGCCCTGCAGCACCGGCGCGAGCTAGGCGACAACCTGCGCGCTGGCCAGGACCTGAGCCTGCTCTCCGACAGGCTGTGGCAGCAGTGCCGCGGGGAAGAAAGCGACGGGAGCGCCGGGGAATCCCTGTGGGTCCTTCAGTCGCTGCCGCCGGGCCCAGAGCTGGCGGTCGCCCATCTCGGCGCGGCCCGCAGCATGTGGGACACCGGACGACGAGAGGAGGCTATCGGTGCCGTCGCACAGGCGCTCGAACTCGGCAGGCGACTCGGCCGGAATGATGTCGTGAGCCGCGCCCTGACCATGAAGGGGATCTTCCTCGCGGACACCGGTCAGGACGGGATCGGCTCACTCGAGCAAGCTCTCCAGTTGGCGCTTGAGGCCCGGATGGACCCGCAAGCCAGCGACGCCTACGCCAGCCTGCAAGACAACTGCATCAACGCGCAGAAGCTCGACGAAGCCCAGCGCTACTACGGCGCCGGCCTGGCATTCTGCGAGCGACGCGAGCTGCCTGCTGCTGCCCTCCGCATGCGAGGCGCCCAAGCAGGCACATTGCTGCTGCTCGGGCGCTGGGATGAGGCAGCCGATCTGTGTACCGAGTTGCTCGCTATTCCAGGTGTCTCACCATCGAACCAGCTCTCCCCGCTGCGGATACTCGGCACTATCCGCGGCCGCCGCGGCGAACCGGGCCACGACGAGTTGCTCGACAAGGCGTCCACCCTGGCCGCGGGGACCGTCTCGCCGAAACAGCTCGCCCAGGTCCAGACGGTGCGGACCGAACTGTTGTGGGTATCGGGCCAGCCTGATCTCGCCCGCCAACAGGCAGCAGAGGCCTACCAGCAGGCACTCGGCCAAGTCGATCCATGGAGGCTCGGGTCGTTGGCGGCCTGGCTGTGGCGGCTGGGGGCCGTGGTGGGCCCACAAGCTGGCTTGCCGGAACCGTATGTGCTGGAGATCGGCGGCGACTGGCAAGGCGCCGTCGCGGCCTGGGAGCGGCTCGGCCGGTCCTACGACGCTGCCCTGACGCGGATCATTTCCTCGCAAGACGAAGTCGGGCTCCGGACAGCCCTCGCCGCTCTAGACGATCTCGGTGCCCGCGCGACCGCGGCCGCTGCCCGGCGGCGGATGAAAGAAATCGGCATGACCTCGATCCCGCGCGGCCCCCGCGCGGCCACCAGGGCCGCCCCGGCCGGGCTCACCGCACGCGAGCAAGAGGTCCTGGCGCTGCTCTCGCGAGGCCTGCCCAACAAGGAGATCTCCCGGCAGTTGTTCATCTCCCAAAGGACCGTGCATCACCACGTCTCCTCGGTGCTATCCAAGATCGGCGTCGCCACCCGGACGGCCGCGGCTCGCGAAGCCGCGCGCATGGGGATCGGGGCCCAGGCCTAGACAGCCCGGCAACTGGCACTAGACGAAAACTTCATCCAGGATGATCGAGCTTGTGCAGGCCTGCAAATCTGGCTGCAGACGGCCCATTCGTGATCTTCAAACCGGAAGTCCGAGCCTCTGACCTGGCGCGCCTGGCAGTGTCCAGCCTCAAGACATTGAGGACCGGGTCTCTCAAGACATACAGGACCGCCGGCGGGATGCCGGTGTGGCTGACCGGTTAGCCGGGCTGGGGCGATGACGCTGCGGGGATGTCGAAGGCCCGGCTGGTCATCACCGCTGTCACTGTTGAGGGGCGCTCGGTGCGGGAGGTGGCTGCGGCGGGCAGTGCGCGCCGACGAGCACGCGGGCAAGCTGGCGGTGCAGCGCCAGGCTGACCGAATGCGCGGAGGCTCTGCCGGCGAGCCGGGGCGGGGCCGCGAGCCGGCCAGCGGTGTCCTGCGCCGCCCGGTGGGCACGCGGCGGGCAGCCCACGCCGCGTGCGGCGCCTGTCGGCGCCGATCAGGCAAAGCCAACGTCGAGCCCGAGCCTGAGATCGAGCATCTCGACCCGCCGCGTTGTCCAAGATCATCCCGCGTCTATCCCCATGCTTGCGACAGTAGGCGGATGGCTCGCATCAGCCAGAGAATCGTGTCCTCTGCCCGGCCATCTGGGGCACTCCGGTGTGGCGGTCGGCTGTGTCAGTTTAGGTTGACAAATCAAGGGTGTCAGTCCAAACTGACAGGCATGGACATCGAAAAGCTCAGCGTGGATGTCTCGTCGGATGACCCGGCAATTGGGCTTCGCGCCTCGTTGGCGCTCCATCGCCTGGCTGAACGGGTCGAAGCGAACCATGTCGCGTCGGCCCGAGAAAAGGGCTGGTCGTGGCAGCAGATCGGAGACGCATTGGGCGTCACCCGCCAATCCGTGCACACCAAATACAACAGGGAGTCATCATGACCACCGAATCGGTTGGGCCAGAGGTGCATCACGCGTGGGCCATCTATTTGCGGGCCAGTGAGGAGGCTCGTCGCCGAGGTGATCGCCGAACCGGCACCGATCACCTCTTGCTCGCCTTGTTGGAGGATCCCTCGATCGAAGCCGCCTTGGGCGTGACCCTGCAGCAAGCTCGCCAGGCCCATGAGTCACTCGATCACGAAGCCCTGGGTGCCTTGGGCCTGGTCTCCGGCACCGACGCTCCCGCGCTGCCGATGCGGGCCGTCCCCAAGAAGCCGAGGCTCAGAGACGTCGCGAAAAAGGATCGCTTCCGCATGACGCCCGCGGCAAAGAAAGTGCTTGAGGAAGCGGTCAAGCCCAACCGCCGGAAGCTCCAGGTCACGGCCCAGCAGGTGCTGGCCCAGATCCTCATTCTCCAACCACCAGATCCTGCGGCGGTGCTGCTGGGCGCTCTCGGCGTGAACACGTCGGAGGTTCGGCGCCGATTGGATGCGGTCACGCCCGACAGCTG
>Ga0207693_10006001_pt1 | contig 10070 bp, 6 predicted proteins | sample LARL81metaG_FD_184347 | JGI IMG/M metagenome (GOLD analysis project Ga0207693, IMG submission 184347) | Corn, switchgrass and miscanthus rhizosphere microbial communities from Kellogg Biological Station, Michigan, USA - LAR L8-1 metaG... | ecosystem: Host-associated > Plants > Roots >... | reverse complement strand
CACGCGACCTCCCCAATCGCATACAGCCCCGGCAAACTCGTCACGCCATTCACGTCCGTTTTGATTCCCCCGCATTGATAATGCGCAGCGGGTACTACCGGAATCGCCTGCTTCGACATATCGATCCCGAACCGCAAACATGTCTGATAGATGTGCGGGAAACGCTCTTGAATGAACTCCGGCGATCTATGCGTGATATCCAAGAATACACACTTGGCCCCTGAGCGCTTGATCTCCGCGTCAATTGCGCGCGCTACAATATCGCGAGACGCTAGCGAACCGCGCGCGTCGTAGCGCTTCATGAAATCTTCGCCGCGGTTATTGCGCAAGATTCCGCCCTCGCCACGTACGGCCTCCGAAATGAGAAACGATTTTGCCTGTGGATGAAAAAGACAGGTTGGATGAAACTGGATGAACTCCATGTTTGCAATCTCTACGCCCGCACGCCATGCCATCGCCACACCGTCGCCGGTCGCAATGTCCGGATTCGTCGTATACAGATAAACTTTGCCGCAACCTCCGGTCGCAAGCACGATCCGATCTGAACGGATAGTTTCTACCTCTCCAGTTTTTTCATCCAGGATGTAGACACCAACACAGCGATCTTCTGCCGCGAACCCGAGCTTGGCTGCCGTGATTAGATCTACGGCCATGTGATTTTCTAATAGCTGGACATGAGATTGTCGGCCCAGTTCGCGCAACAAGGTGTTTTCGATTTGTTTTCCGGTTACGTCTTGCACATGCAGAACCCGGCGCTTGGAATGACCGCCCTCTTTGCCAAGATCAAGCTCGCGATGTCCGGAAATCTCACGTTCATCGAACTGCAGACCGAGCTCAGTCAGCTCGCGGATGCGCTCTGGACCTTCGGTCACAATCGTGCGTACGACTGCTTCGTCACACAGACCCGCTCCCGCTTCAAGCGTGTCACGCACGTGCAGTTCAAACGAATCTTCATCGCTGGTCACGCAGGCGATCCCGCCTTGCGCCCAAGCGGTGTTTGTGTCGGAGCCTTTGCGTTTCGTCATAACAGCTACCGAGCCATGCTTTGCCGCTTTCAATGCAAAACTCAGGCCGGCGATACCGCTGCCGATCACCACGAAATCGTATTCCTTCATCACCGTGAAGCAGGCAATCTTGCCTACTGTGGCTAAATGCTCAAACACGCAGACAGGATTGTCTGCGTCACGATGTATTCCTTCATCCCAACCGAATATTGTCGATCAAGCGAGTTTTCCCGAAGAACACAGCAACCGCGAGCAATGAATTCGGTCTGACCATTTCAATGGGTTGTAAGGATTCCGCATCGACAAGCTCCACATAATCAATTCGTCCCAACGGCGCTTCACCGATCACTTTTCGAACAAGATCGACAATTTCTCTCGCGGATTTATTGCCGCCATTTGCCGCAGCCAACAAAGCCTTGTGCAAAACTGCTGCCTGCTTGCGCTCTTCAGGATTCAAATATTGATTGCGCGAACTGAATGCCAGGCCGTCTCCTTCGCGCACAGTAGGTACTGCGATAATGTAGGTCTTGAAATTGAGGTCGCGCACCATACGCCGAACGATCACCAGTTGCTGAAAATCCTTCTCACCGAACAAAGCGGCGTCCGCTGAAAGAATGTTGAATAACTTTGCGACGACTGTGCAAACTCCGCGAAAATGTCCGGGGCGCGATTTACCCTCCAGTGTATTTGCAAGAGAAGATTCCTCGACAAACACGGAGCGATCGTCAGCGTACATTTCCGCAACGCTCGGACGGAACAAAAGATCGACCCCGGCGTTCCAACAAAATTCTTCGTCCATTTTTTCCAACCGTGGATAGCGTTCGTAATCGCTTCCGGGTTCAAACTGGAGCGGATTAACGAATATGCTCAGTGCCACCTCGCCATCCCGGCCAGCATGCTCGCGCGCGACCCGGACCATTTCCCCATGCGCCTTGTGCAAAGCGCCCATTGTGGGAACAAGTACACGGCACTTAGCATGCGGCTGCGCCTGCACCTCGGCGATCGTCGTAATGATCCGCATCCTAGAACCAGAGTCGATCATGGAAGCAAATATCCAGAGATTGCTTTCAGCCTCCGCATAAAGCTACGGCCGGGCAACCTCCGAATGCTTTCGGCGTCGGAAGACAAAGGGGGTCACGTTGCTTCGAGCCAAATGGCTTGCCTGGCAAAGTGGAATCTCTTGTGACCGAAATTTTCCCATCGAGCGCGCAGGGCAAGATCACGCATCTCAGAAAAGGAGAAAGCTCGGATAGCAGAGAGCCGCGCATCGTAACGCGTCATCTGCTCGCGGAAAATCAGCGCAGTCAAACCGTAAACGCCTGCGACAAGGGAAAAACTACGTCGTAAATCCGACACCAGGACAAATCTTTTGGACACCTGGCAACATCTGCGCACAAGCCGCACAGCATCTTCGTTGCTGAAATGGTGAAGCGCCAGCGTGCAAAGCGTGATGTCATATGATTCGACGGAGTTCCATTCGAGAATGTTGGCTTCACGGTAGGAAATCTCCGGATAATCGGCGCTCATTCTTCTGGCGATTTCCAATGTGGCAGGCTGCCGATCTAACGCATCGATCTCTACTGTGGCGCCAATCTTTCGTGCATAATCGACAATCAATCGCGGGATATCGCCCGATCCAGTTGCCAGATCGACGACGCGTATTTTGTCGGCCGGCCTGATCCACCTGCGAATAAAACCCAATACAAGATGATAGCTTCCAAACCAGCGATTCAATTGCCGAATACGTTCCAGATCGCGCTCCAGTTCGGCGGAGGGAGGCTGGTCTCGATCCATCATCTCCAGCACAGCCGGATCGAACCTTCGTTTCATTTAATCTAGTGGCGCTTTATGAGCGCCGTGCGCTTAACCCAACAGTCATAGACCGCCGCTACAGCGATAGGAATTTTTGCCACGATTCTGGGAGCGCGGCGGTTTCCACATCACTCGCAATGCGGCCTTCGAATTCGGGACGGAAAACTGTGCTCGTTCCATAAACCATGACCACGTCTTCTGTGCCTTCAACGCGAATTGCGTGCGCCACGCCCGGTGGAATTACGATGCCGACATTGTTATCGCTGCGATGATTGTCGCCGTCCACAAAGAAACGCATCACTCGCCGCGGTAATCCCGCGCGAATGTCGAACAGAATGATCTCTAGGCGACCCTGAATGAAAAACATTACGTCCCATTGCTCGTGGTCATAGCTCCGCGCTGAATAATTATCCGGTTCATCGACATACAAGCGGCGCAACCAATCTACTGGATCACTACTTTCTGGAATGCTGGGTGGATGCACGTGAAAACCCTTCGCAGTTCCCGAGAACATCCGCGCAGCCGACCATTGCCTGGGCCAGAGACCAATCCGCGCGAGAATGCCTTCGTCGTGCCGCACAAATTCGCCAAAAAGTCCACGGTGCCGCTGCGGGTAAACTTTTCGCGCAAAGATTTCCACGCCCGGGATCCAAGCATCCTTAATCTCGCGCCGGCCCCGATTCGCAGCCGCGAGTTCGCCTGCGTCCACGCCTCGTTGTGAAAGCTCCTGCGCGAAGGATGCCGTGCGGTAGTCTCGGGTGTTCAGGCTCCCTCGCGCGCCATGGTCGATACCTTGCCAGAGATTTTCTTCGTGCTTGCTCATTTCACTTCAGCCAATGGTTTATTTGCCTAGCGAGAAATCGGCTCGTTCGCGAGAAAGATTTGGATTGTAATAGGGGTCACACCGCAAAACGCCAGCCCAACGCTCGCGCAGAATCGCTTCACCGTTCATGTCGATCTGATCGGCTGGCGCTCGATGCCAGCAAAGTTTTGCAAACGGGGTGTAAACAATCAGGTAACTGTCGCGCCGCATTTTAAGGCAAAGATCGACATCGGCGAGCGCCCCTTCCAAGCTTTCATCGAATCCGCCCGCTTCCTCAAAAACGTCACGCCGCGTGAGCATACACGCGCTCGAAATGGCGCTGCAGTTTCGAGTCACCTGCAATTGGCGATTCACACCAGGATGTTCTGCCGGAAAACCGTGAAAAGCCGGTTGCGCAGTCTTATTGACACCCACAACCATCCCCGCCTGTTCGATCGTAGCGTTCGGATTCAGCAATCGCGCGCCTACGGCTCCGACTTCTGCCCGCTGTACATGCTCCGCCATGATCGTCAGCCAGTCCGGTTCGATCGGTTCGATTCCCTCACCCAGGAAAAGAATCCATGGATCGTTTGTTTGATTTACCGCGAAATTTTTTAACGCGGAATCATTGACCCGGCCCGAGAAACTCACGGTACGATATCGAAAATGCGAGGGAGAAGCTGACGCCCCACGGAACTCATCGTGGTTAACGATCACAATCTCATAATTCGGATAACTTGTTCTGTTCATCAGGCTTTCGATGCATCGCTCGAGCAACTCCATGCCGTGGCAAGTTGAAACGATGATCGAAATTTTCTTCGCTTCCAGCAGTTCCCGCCTGACGCAGAAGGCGTGGGTGCGCCAGTCCACACCCACATGAGCAGACTCGCCGCAACGTGTCAGGTGATCTTCAATCGCAAGCCGCGACGCCTCGAGTTGTTCCGGCTTTTGACGAACGCTGATCGCACTGGAGCTTTCCGAGCGCCGCCAATGATACAGGACCCCCGGGATATGATGAATTCGCTTGGTCTGATCGATCACGCGAAAGAAGAGGTCGTAATCCTGCGCACTATCGAATTGTGAACGGAAACCACCAGCCTGTTGCACGATATCGCGCCGCACCGCGGTTAAATGGCCAACGTAATTGTAAGAAAGGAAAAAATCGGGCGACCAATCTGGCTTAAATAACGGAGCCTCGAAGCCGCCTTCGCCAAGCTTGTCTTCATCGGAATAAATCAGATCGGCATCCGGATGGGTTTGCAAAAGTTTCACAATCTGAAAAACCGCATCGGGTTCGATGACATCATCGTGATCGAGAAAAGCGACCCACTCCCCGCGGGCGAGCGCCAGTCCCTGATTCAATGCCGCCGCGATGCCTTCATGTTTTCCGAGGCTTTTCAGGGTGATACGCCGATCGCGAGCGGCCAGCACAGGCAGTGCTCGGAGCAAATCGGCGTCGCTAGATCCATCGTCGATTAACACGAGCTCCCAGTTTTCATATGCTTGCCCAAGCACTGATTCAATTGCTTCCTCAAGCCGCTGCACAGGCGTGTCGAAGACAGGCGTAATTACGCTAATCAGCGGCTTCGAAGCAAACGCACGCGATTCATTTCGCATTCGCTCAAGGTCGCGCGCAGTTGCGCGATGCCGCTCGAACCATTCCTGATATTCGCTTGGGGCTGCGGATCGTCGACGTTCTCGCGCGGGTCGATGGAGCTTTTTCCAAACCGTTTTCGCCAGTTTTTCTGGAAGACGATATGGCGCGAGAAATATCTGGCCCACGCGGCGCTCGGGCGATTTCCGCAGAGTTCGTTTCTGCTCTTTTAGCAATTTCAATTCGCGCCGATATTCTTTGAGTTTGAGCAATTTCTCCTCGAGCGCAGCGATATGACGGTGCGCCCCTTCCAGCTCAGACCTACGGATTTGAAGTGATCGCTTCAAGTCACTCAGCGTCCTGTTGAGTCTGGCAAAAGCCGCCTCCACTGCCGGCGTTAGCGCGCCGGCCGCTACACTCGATTGGTGCCGAAGACATAGGGCTCCCGGATCTAACTCCGTTAGGTCGCATTCGTAATCAGGCATTAGTCCAAAGCGCCCGAAACATTGAACGAGTTGCGGACGTCGCTTGGCAACTTCAGCGCCGGGACCAGGGAGGAGCACAATATTGTCCGCGTAACGCGAGAGCGCTTCCGCTATGCGATCATCGTCGTTTTCTCCAGAAGAATAAAACCAAACGGCTGTTTCAAAGCGCGCCACGGCATCAGCCCGCCCCAGCTTCGTCCTCAGGTCACCGAAAGACGACACGACGAAAGCTTCTCTTTTTGCTTCAGCAAATTGACGTTCAACTTTCTGAGCGCTAGCGCCGATGATAAGGAAACGGCCATCTGGGAAATTTCGCGAGATAACGCGAACTAAATCGGCATTAATGGAATGGAAAGGCGATGACGACACCGGGGACATTATATTGGTTGAAGGCAGCCACAGGCAAATCTACCCTGCCGCGCCGCCCTGCGATACCGCTCGTCCTGCAATGCTCGATTTCGTTGTCTATCTTCTCTACCGCGCTGGGTTGGCAATCGCCTCCAGACTACCATTACCGGTTCTCTTTGCCCTCGGGGAGTTCCTCGGTTTTTGTGCATGGCTTTTGTCCGGGAAATATCGACGCCTCGCAGAGCGCAATGTTGCCATTGCGTTTGCCAATGAAAAGACCCCGCGAGAAATGCGTCGGCTCGTCCGATGCCATTTCCAACGACTCGGCGCTAACCTTCTCTGTAGCGTTAAACTCACCGCAATGGCGCCCGAAAAAATCCTGCAGCGGGTCAAGGTTGAAAATATCGAGGCGATGGATCGGGAATTTCGCGCCGGGGTTCCCGTAGTGCTTGTTTTGAGTCATCTTGGAACATGGGAATTGTTCGCGCAATTGATGCCGAAGTTCGTCGGTTACGTGCGCAATGCGAGCGTCTATCAAAAGCTTGGAAATCGATTCATTGACGCGCACGTGCGCCGGACACGTGGCCAAACTGGCTTGGAATTATTCGATCGCCAGCAGGGATTTCAACCGGTGATCGATCTGCTGCGTTCTGGCGGGGGCGTTGGCGTTTTGTCCGACCAACATGCTGGCGATCACGGACTGTGGACACCGTTCTTTGGAAAGCTGGCGTCCACTTCGCCCCTGCCTGCCTTGCTTGCAAAGAGGACCAGAGCGGCGCTAATTGCCGCAGGCGTTTACACGATGGGTCCGGCGCGTTGGCGCATGGTTTTCACTGAGCGGTTCGATCCGCCCAAGGCGGACGCCTCCATTGCAGCGCTCACTTCAGAAATAAATCAGATCATCGAACAGCAAATTCGCGTCGCGCCGGAAGATTGGTTTTGGGTGCACAATCGCTGGAAGACGCCCCAGCCCAATTTTCTTCTCGCGCAGTATAAACGTGGCGTTCATCTGCCACCGGGAGTTTCGCCTCAGGATCTAAAGCCATTTCAAATTCTCATTCGTTCAAGTAATTGGCTGGGTGATGCGGCGATGAGCGTGTCCGCAGTTCGGGCAATAAAGACAGGGCGGCCCGACGCGCGCGTTACGATTGCCGCCCCGGAGAAGATTGCGCCGATGTGGAAACTGGTTCCCGAAGTGGACGCGATCATTGCTATGCCAGGATCCCAACTACTTCCATCTGTGCGGTTACTTCGGCGAGAAACATCTTTTGATGTGGCGATCCTCTTCCCAAATTCGGTACGCGCTGCTTTGGAGTCGCGGTTGGCCAGAATTCCGCGCAGAGTTGGTTACCGCGGCCATTCGCGACGCTGGCTGCTTAACCAAATCGTGCCGGTCCCAAGAAAGCCAGGCCCGCCGGAACATCATTCGCTCCGTTTTCTCCGTATCGCGCGCGAATGCGGCGCAGACACAATAGAGTCCCATAAATCGCAAGCAGGCGTTCAATATCCGACACCTAACGTCCAAATGGCCATCAACCGGCAACCGATCAAAATCGGTCTTTGCCCGGGTGCCGAATACGGCCCTGCCAAACGCTGGTTACCCAAGCGATTCGCCGAGGCCGCCGAAAAAATCAGCTCGCAATCGTCCGTCCAATGGATTCTGTTTGGAACGCCGCGCGACGCCACGGTTGGCGCCGAGATTGCAGCCGCCCTTGGTGATCACTGCGTGAATCGAGTCGGCCAGACCACGCTCGAGCAACTGATCGACGAGCTGCGCGAATGCTGTTTATTGCTTACGAACGATACTGGCACGATGCATCTCGCTGCATTGTTGGGTGTGCCAGTCGTGGCCATCTTCGGCTCAACAGAGCCCCGTCTCACTGGCCCACTCGGCGATGGTCACATCGTCCTGCGACATCATGTCGAATGCAGCCCCTGCTTTTTACGCGAATGCCCGATTGATTTCCGCTGCATGAAGGCGGTAAGCGTCCAGGAAGTTGCCAATGCTGTGTTGTCGATTCTGAGCAAGCAATTAGACGAATTTCAAATTTGAAATCTAAAGTCTCAAATCTCACATTCGCGGGAATGAGCTACGAAATCGCCGAATTATCGTTTTGCGTGTTACGAAGCAAAAACGGGCGAATCTAAAGCATCGAGTTTGAAATCCTGCCATGGCCGTTGCTCCGCGCATTCGCACACAAGTGCAGGTGATGTTCTTCGATACCGATTGCGGAGGTGTCGTCTCGAATATCGCTTATCTGCGTTTCATCGAGATCGCCCGTACGCTTCTCGCTGAAGAACTCGGTCTTGTCCTCACGGAAATGGCAGAAAACCACAGGTATCCGGTAGTCGTGCGAACGGAAGTCGATTATCGCCGACCGGCTAAACTTGGAGATCAGCTCGTGATTGAAGGTTGGCTGGACCGGGTGGAGCGCGTACGGTTCTGGTGTGGATTCCAGATCACGCGTCCAGCAGATAACGTGCTGATCGCCCAATGCCGCCAGATGCTTGCACTCATCGAGATGCCAGAGGGAAAACTGCTTCGTTTACCCGAGCAGTGGGAGAGATATCGAAGCAATGATTCCGCCGAGTTCGAGCGCGAAGATCGGACTCCAATTTCTGGCAAGGAACCTATTCAATGACTGCTGGCGCCCGCAGCCTAAGTCTAGAAGAAACTCTGCTCGAGCCACCGGCGCTCCCTCCCCCGCCCCTGCGCCGTGTCTTGTTCGTGATTCTGATTGCTTTGGCAGGGCTGCTGCACGTGGCGACGATCGGCTCCGGCGATTTATATAGCCAGACGGAAGGACAATACGCGGGCGCCGCCCGCGAGATGGTCGAGACGCCTCATTGGCTTCTCCCTACGAACAATGGCGCGCCGCGTCTGCAAAAACCACCGTTGCTCTACTGGCTGATCATCATTTCGTTCAAGCTCTTTGGTGTTAACGCAGCAGCTGCCAGACTCCCGGTCGCGCTGGCAGTTGTCGCCTCGACTGCCCTGATTTTCTTAATCGGGGAAAAGCTCGCGGACTACTGGCGCGGTTTCATCGCAGGTCTGATTTATCTGAGTTTGTGCGGCACATTTCTGCTCGCGCGCATTGTCATGCCCGAACCAGTCGTCAGCGCATTCATTGCGGGTGCGATTTTTTGCGCGATCGCCGGTTATCAGCGCCGGCGTAACCGCCGAATCTGGTTCGCCGGCTTCTGGATTTGTTCGGCTTTCGCTTGCCTGACCAAAGGTTTGCTCGGCATCGCTTATCCAGCCGCGATTTTTCTTATCCTCTCAATCTTTTACCACGAAGCGCGTATGCGATTTCGCGGCCTGTTGCGATGGGAATATCTTGCGATCTTCATTCTGATCGTCGCACCATGGCACATTTGGGTGCAATGGCATTTCCCCGGGTATTTTCGTTATCAGATCAGCTCGGAGTGGCTTGGTCATCTGCGCGGACTTACCGACGAGACACACGATTTCCTGGGGATGCCGGCCTATCAATTCCTCGTCATGCATCTGGCCTGGTGGTTTCCATGGTCGATTGCGCTTTTGCCCGGCATTATTTTCGCCTGGCGCCGGGTGATTCGACCGCGCGAGATTAATTTCGCGGAAGCGCTGCCTCTTTGCTGGATGGGTGTTGTTTTTATCCCACTCCTGTTTCTGGGACAGCGCCAGGATTACTATTCAATGACCATGTGGAGCGCATTCGCGCTCTGGGCGGCCGTCGCGTGGGATCGAATACCGCAGGGGTTACGCGCCGCCGGAGTAATCGCTGTCTCGCTGGTGGGCATCATAATCGCGGCAGCGGTATTCTTTCTTCCAGGCGCGGCGCCCGCTCTGAATGGAAACTGGGGTACGATGGACGCGCGCTGGACGGCGTGGAGGGCATTACATGACATGCCCGTTGCGACCTGGCTGGCATTTCGACCTTTGGCTGCGATCTTTGGCGTGTCGCTTGTTTCTCTGTCGCTGGCAGCCCTGTACTTCATTTCCAAGCAACGAGAGAGACTTGCGGCCATCGCCGTTGCCGCCT
>Ga0207693_10006000_pt1 | contig 10071 bp, 8 predicted proteins | sample LARL81metaG_FD_184347 | JGI IMG/M metagenome (GOLD analysis project Ga0207693, IMG submission 184347) | Corn, switchgrass and miscanthus rhizosphere microbial communities from Kellogg Biological Station, Michigan, USA - LAR L8-1 metaG... | ecosystem: Host-associated > Plants > Roots >... | reverse complement strand
GAAAAACTGAGGCGTGTGCTCGACGATCCGGCCGCGCCCGCTCAACCCTGAGCGATCGAACACGGACCCCCTCAACGCATCGACGGCTCGATTCGACGCTGAGCACGTCGTCCACACGATGAAATCGCTGTTCCAGGCGACACAGGACGAAGGCCCGAGGGCAGAAACGTGGCCCGACGCGGCGAGACAGCTCATGCAGCGACAGCGACTGCTGGGTTCCAACGTCAACCGGATCTTTCAGACCAGTGACGGCGCCGACGCCGTGCGCTACGCCTACCTTCATGGTTTGGCATAGCACCGAGGCGGCGCGCCGCCGGGCGGACTTTGCTTCGACCACAGCACGAGCATCTCGAGTAAGGCCGCGAACTGACTGCTTCGGCGGACCTCTGGCCCTCAGATCCCCGCCGCCGGCCGCGTAGCCCCCGGTCGCGCTGTTGGAACCCACGCTCGTCGACGCCGCCTTTCGAGCTGACCCTCAGCCGCAACAGCCTGGCGCGATTGGCTAGGTCCCCCCTGGCCAGAGCCGTGCTCCTGCCCAGCGCGGCAAGCAGACAATCGTCCCGGTCGCCGGTAGCCGTTGTCCTCGCCCGTCGCGCTCGTGGCGAATTGCGAGACCGAGGCCGTCGGTGACGCGGCACCTGCATTTATGCTCGCGCGTGTACGCGAGGTGGGCGTATGTGTCCGCAACCGGCAGCGCGGCCGCTGGGGCGGCGACTGCTGCTCGTGCTTGCAACGTTCGCCCACCCGGCTAGCACCTGGGGCGTCGGGCCGGGCGTGCAGCGCTGGCCGGCGCCGTGCGCGCTTCCGCGCCTTTGGGGTGCGCGCCGGGCTTGACGGAACGACGCCCGTCGTAAACGAACAGGTGTCCTGCCGGGCCGGCCGTGAGTTGAAGGGGTGCAGACGGCCGTGGCGTGGTGCGGCTGCTTATCAAGTCGCCCGATCGGGCGACTCAGCGGCGGCGCTGTGCCTTCCCCGCGGAGCGCGGCGACGGCGCGAAGCCCGAGAAATGCTCGTCGCGTAGTGAGTGCGGGGCTCCCGGCCGCCGGCGGCTGGAGTGATGCTGCTTGCAATGCTCGACATCCAACAAGGTGCTGGTGCTCGTAGCCGGAGACGGACAGACGCAGTTCGAGCACCGCTCCCCCGCACTGCGTGACCGTCGCGGTCGGGAGACGCTAGACCGGCGGTGGGTTGGGTTTGGCCTGGGCGCCGGGTTGAATGGTGGGGATGCCCCGGGTGAAGGGGACCGCGATGAGCGCAAGGAGTGCGAGGATTGCGGCGGCGGACCGCAGCCCGTCGATCCGGGCCTGCTCGTTGACCTTGGCGATCTCATCGGCGGTCGCCGGGGGCACGTTCGCCTCTTTGAGCGCGGCGGTGAGGTCGGCGTCAGATATGAACGGCACGCCGCTGGCGAGCTCCGTCTGGGCTTTGGAGACGACGCTATCGGGAACGTTGGGGTTGTTCTGGATGCCGGTGAAGAACGACGCGGTCAGCGCCGATACGAGCACGGCGCCTGCGAGTGCGGTCCCGATCGACGCGCCGAGCTGGGTGCCGGTGTTCTGCAGTCCGCCGACCTCGCCGCTCTTCTCGTCGGGCACCGCTGAGACGGTGACGCTGCCGAGCTGTGAGGCCATCGCACCTAGGCCGGCTCCGGCGAGCAGCAGCGGCCAGGTGATGACCTCGGGGCCGGCGCCGACGTCGAGCAGGCCGACCAGCAGCACCAGGCCGGCGAACAGCAGGATGAACCCGATGCGGACCACCCGGCGCGGGTTTGCGTCGGGGAGCAACTTGGGGATCCCGGCGGCGAACGCCAGCAGCGACAGAGAGAGCGGAAGGAGCCGTACCCCCGTCTCGACCGCGGAGATCCCGAGCGCGACCGACAGGAACAGCGGGATCGTGAAGAAGATGCCGGCCTGGATCAGGAACATGAATAGGAACGACATGACCCCGTTGCGCAACTGGAGATTGCGCAGCATCGCCGGGTCAATCAGCGCCCCGTCGCCGCGTTTGATCCGCCGGTTCTCCCACCACAGGAACCCGACCATCACGATGGCGCCCGCGAAGATCATCCAGATCACGGGAGAGAGGCCAAACCACTCGGGCGCTTCCGGCTTGGGCTGCACGAACCCCCACGTCCCGGCTTTCAGGATCCCGAGCACGATCAGACCGAGCCCCAGCGCGGACAGGCCGGTGCCCACCAGGTCGAGCCGCGCTCCTGCCTCCGCCGGCGTGTCGTTCATCCGCCGAGTCAGCAACAGGATCACGGCCACGATCAGGACCTCCCCGGCGAACACCCACCGCCACGAGGCGTAGGTCGTGAAGATGCCGCCGATCAGCGGACCCAGTGCCGCCGCGATCGCGCCGGCAGCGGCGACGAGCCCGTAGGCGCGGGGACGGTCGGGCTTGCCGAAGTTCGACGCCACGAGAGCCACGATCGCGGGCATGATCAGCACCGCTCCGAGGCCTTCTAGGAACGACCAGCCGAACACCAGCATTGGCAGGCTCTGCGACAGCGCCGTGGTCAGCGAGCCGCAGGCGTAGATCACGCATCCGATCGCGAACGCGCGCTTGCGGCCGATCATCTGACCGACCTTCCCGCCGGTGATCATCAACGACGCCATTACCAGCGTGTACAGCGTGATCGCCGTCTGAATCCCGGTCACCGTCGTTCCGACGTCCTTGGCGACCGTCGCGATCGCCGTATTCATGACCGTCGTGTCAAGGGCCATCACGAACTGCCCCGCCGCCAGGGTCATCAGCACGATCTTCGTAGCGCCGACCGTTTGCGCGCCTACTCCGTCAGCTAGAGCTGACCCTCCGACATGCGCGTGGTCGCTCATCCTTCGCGCCCTAACACGTGTTCACCGACGAGGGGTCGACCTGACCCGCCGCTCTTCGAGGTAGAGGTGACCTCGCCCGCTTCTATGCGAGGTGAGGGTGAACTTCCTCCGGCCATGCCCATCCGTTCCAGTCATGCGGCGCGTGACGCTGATGCCGATCTTCGCGATGAGAACTCGAGCGCTCACCCAGCTACCTGCTGCCACCAGTCGGGGTCGGGGCGGAATGGCGCGGCTGGAGCGCCGGTCGCATCCGTGTCGCACCAGTAGACGAGCCCGGCTGCGGGCTCGGCGCGTCGCTGCGCGTCGCTCCAGTTCTCGGTTGCCGTGGTGACGTAGAGCCGGTTCAGCCCAGGCCCCGCGAACCCGCAGCACGTGGTCTGTTCGGCTGGGACGGCGACGACCTGGCGCAGCTCGCCGCCGGGGGAGTAGCGGTGAACCTGTCCGGCTCCGTAGATCGCCACCCACAGGTCGCCGCCGGCGTCCACAGTCATGCCGTCCGGCGCCCCTAGTTCCTCCGCCACGGTGACCAGGACCCGTCTCCTGGAGATCGTCCCGTGGTCGGAGTCGAACGCGAACGCGTGAATCTGGCGCGGACCACTGTCCACCAGGTACATCGTGGCGCCGTCCGGGCTCCAGCCGAGGCCGTTCGAGATCGTGAGATCGCCGAGCATGAACTCGGTTCGTCCGTGCGAATCGAGTCGGTAGAGAGCTCCGCCTCCGGCCTGGTGGTCGTCGGCCATCGTGCCGGCCCAAAAGCGGCCTTGAGGGTCGCAGGCGCCGTCGTTCATCCGGGTTCCGGGCCGGGCGACCTCGGCGAGTGCGCGCACCGTGCCGTCCTCGCCTAAGTGGACAAAGCCCCGTCCGGCCGCGAGCAGCCAACCATCGTCCCCCGCGACGGGCGCGATCGCGCCGACCGTTCCGGGGACGCTGTAGACGCGCACGGGGATGAGACTTCCGTCGATCTCGATTCGGTCGCGGTAGACGCGTCCCGCCAGAACGTCGACCCGTAACAGCTCGCCGCGGCGGGCATCCCACCGGACGCCCTCCCCGAGCACCGTCTGCTCGCTCGTGCAGGCCACAGCTCCGCCATGGTTCGCGGTCCGATCACTGAGCGACGCACTCACGCGGGGACGGCCTCCCGCACGGGTGGCGCGAGGATCGCGTGCGACAGCATGCCGCCGGAGATCACTTTGGCGTCGAATCCCGCCTGTAGGAGGATGCGGGTGGCGTAGTACGCCCGCTGACCGGAACGGCAGATGACACCGATCTCCTGGTCTCGGGGCAGCTCGTCGAGGCGCGCGCGCAGCTCGCCCAAGGGGATGTTGACCGCCTCCGGCACCTGCTCCACCGCCTGCTCCACCTCCTCGCGCACGTCGAGCAGGAATCTGTCCTCAGTGGAGTTCCACTGCGTCAGCGGCATGTCGCCGCGCAGCACGGCGGCTGCGACCATGCCGGCGAAGTTGATCGGATCCTTCGCGCTCCCGAACGGGGGCGCGTAGCAGAGCTCGCACTCCTCGAGGTCGTACACCGTCGCGCCGAGCTGGATCGCCAGCGCGAGCTCGCTGATCCGCTTGTCCACGCCGTCCTCGCCAACCGCTTGCGCGCCGAGGACCCGTCCGTCGGACTTACGGAACAGGACCTTCATCGCGATCGGCTTAGCGCCCGGGTAATACCCTGCGTGCGAGTTGGGATACAGGTAGACCTTCTCGAAGTCGCCGTCACCGAGTCGCTCGAGCGTCTTCTCGTTGGCGCCCGTCCAGGCGACGGTCGAGCCGAACAGACCGACGACCGCGGTGCCCTGGGTGCCGCGGAAGCGCGACTCGCGCCCCACGATCACCTCGGCCGCGATCCGGGCCTGCCGGTTCGCCGGCCCGGCGAGCGCGATCAAGCTCGACTCGCCGGTCACGAAGTCGCGCACCTCGACGGCATCCCCGACCGCGAAGATGTCTGGGTCGCTCGTGCGCATGTGCTCGTCGACACGAATCCCGCCGAGCTCGCCGACCTCGATCCCGGCCATTTTCGCAAGGGTGGTGTCCGGTCGCACGCCGAGCGCGAGGATCACGAGGTCGGCCAGGTAGCGCTTGCCGGACCGTGTTGACACGGTGAGGGCCTCGCCCTCTGACTGCTCGAAACCCGCGACGCCGTCACCCAGCGCGACGTGCACACCGTGGAGCTCGAGGAAGTCGCCCACGAGCCGCCCGTACTCCGGGTCGAGCGGGGTGAGCACCTGATCGGCCATCTCCACCACAGTGACGTCAAACCCGCGGAAGACCAGGTTCTCCGCCGTCTCCAGGCCGATGAACCCACCACCGATGACGACCGCGCGCATCGGCGGGCGCACCGTCTGGAAGCCCGAGTATTTCCCCATGCCGGTCAGGAAGCTGCTGCCGCGCGCGATCCATTGACGGATCTCCCTCGCGTCCGGCACGGTCCTCACGGGGAAGATGCCCGGAAGGTCGATGCCCGGCAGCGGCGGGCGGACAGAAGGCGCTCCCGGGGACAGCACCAGCTTGTCGTAAGCCTCGTTTGTAACTTCGCCGGTCGCGAGATCCTTCAGCTGGACGGTCTTGTCCTCGGCCGAGATCCCGATCGCCTCGCACCTCGTGCGGCAGTCAACGTTGAAGTGCCCGCGGAACAGCTCCGGGCTGGCGACCAGGAGATCCGACTCGTGCTCGATCACGCCCCCGACGTGGTAGGGCAGCCCGCAGTTCGCGAACGACACATACGGTCCGCGCTCCACCATCACGATCTCGACCTGCTCGTCGAGCCGGCGCAGGCGAGCTGCGCACGACGCGCCACCGGCCACGCCACCGACAATGATCACTTTCGACATGTTGTTCACACCCTCTTGAAAGGCTGAATTCTCTGGTTGTTGGGGTCCGCCGAACGGGGGCCCGCGTGGACGGGCTCGCAGACGACCACGGCCGGCTGTGTCCTCATGTGACCTCCTCGAGTCGCTCGCTGACGATGATTCGCGCGGCGGCCTCGATCAGCGCGAGATGGGAGAACGCTTGCGGGAAGTTGCCGAGGTGGCGAGCGCTGTCGCTCTCGAACTCCTCGGCGTAGAGCCCGAGCGGCGACGCGATCCGCAGCAGGCGCTCCATCGAATCGCGGGCGCGTTGCTTCTCGCCGATAATCGAGAGCGCGGAGACCAGCCAGAACGAGCAGATCAGGAACGTTCCTTCCTTGCCTGAGAGCCCGTCGTCGGTTTCGTCGGTCAGGTAGCGGAGAACGAACCCGTGCTCGGTCAGCTCCTCGGCAATGGCGATCACCGTGTTGCGTATGCGCTCGTCGGTGCCGGGGAGGAAGCCGAACAGCGCGGCCAGCAGCGTCGAGGCGTCCAGCGCGTCGGTGTTGTAGTGCTGGCGCAGAACGCCGCGGTCCGAGACGCCGTGGTCGAGGATGTCGGCGCGGATCTCCTCCGCGGTCGCTCGCCAGCCTTGCTGGAGCTTGGGGTCGCCGCGGATCTCGGCGAGCTTCGCTGCCCGGTCAAGAGCGACCCAGCACATGAGCTTTGAGGACACGTAGTGCTGCGGTTTGCCGCGCGCTTCCCAGATGCCTTGGTCCGGTTCGCGCCAGACCTTCGTGGCGCACTCCACCTGCGTCTCGACGATCGGCCACAGCCTACGCGGTAGTCGTGCGCTGCGGCGGGTGTGCAGCAGGATCGAATCCAGTACCGCGCCGTAGACGTCGTTCTGGCGTTGATCGAAGGCGCCGTTGCCGATCCGGACGGGCCGCGCGCCTTCGTATCCGGACAGATCGTCCCGCGTCGACTCGGTCAGATCGCGCCGGCCGTCGATCCCGTACATGATCTGCAGGGAGCCGTCCTCGGTCGGCTCGAGGTCGCCGACGAACTGCATGAACTCGTCGGCCTCCCAGTCGAGATTGAGCCAGTGCAGCGCCTGCAGGGTGAAGGTGGCGTCACGCACCCAGGTGTAGCGGTAGTCCCAGTTGCGCTCACCGCCCGGGGTCTCGGGCAGCGAGGTCGTGAGCGCCGCCACGGTGGCGCCGGTGGGCATGTAGGTCAGGCCCTTGATCGTGAGCGCCGAGCGCTGGATCAGGTCCGAGAAGCGGTGGTCGGGCATTCGGGCCCGCCCGAGCCACGCGCGCCAGAAACGTGTGGTGGCCGCGATCCTCGCTTCGGCGCTCTCAACGTCCCGCGGCGCATCGAGCCCTTCGGCCCAGGAGAGCGCGCAGTAGGCACGCTCTCCTGGGCCGAGCACGTGCCGGCCCCTCACGCGACCGCCTTCGATTCCCAGCGCAAGGTCCGACTGCAGGCGGATCGTCTGGCCGGCGCCGCTCCCGTCCATGGCGTGGCGCTCACCCTCGACCACTGCCCATTCCGCCGCCGTTCGTCCGTAGTCGAACACGGGCTCGCAGACGAGGTCGATCTCGACCCGACCCTCGAGGCACTCGACCGTCCGCACGAGCGTGTGGTCGGCATCGTCGTCCGCCGGCGGCCGAGTGTGCGGCAGGATCGCGTCCTGGTGCTCGGATGGCCCCATCGTCAAGGCGTCTCGGACGACGATCCATCCCGACGGTGTCTTCCACGTCGTGGCCAGCACGTTCGTGCCAGGTTCGTATGCGCGGGCGGCCGGATGGTTGATCCCGAACGGCGCGAACCGGAAGAACCCGGCCTGGCGATCGAGCAGGCTGGCGAACACGCTGGGCGCATCGAAGCAAGGGACGCACAGCCAGTCGATCACCCCGTCCGGCGCGACCAGCGCCCCGGTGTGGCAGTTCGACAGGAACGCGTAGTCGGCGATCGGTGGGAACGGGGATGCCGTAACCGCGCTCTGCGCGCCCGGCTTTTTAATCGAGGTCGCGGCGCTCATGACTTCACCCACGGGTCGCGCCAGCCTCCGTGCTCGGCGACGAGCGCGCCGGCGGCCTCTGGGCCCCACGACCCTGGCTCGTAGGCATGAACGGGGGGCTGCGCGTCGAGCAGCGGCTGCATGATCCGCCACGTCTCCTCGACCTGGTCCTGTCGGGTGAAGCGCATGCTGTCGCCGAGCACCGCGCCGTGGAGCAGGACCTCGTACGGGGTCGCGCCCTCGCCGCCCATCTCCGCGAACTCCACATCGAACAGGATCGGCGCGGCACGCGGCGCATCGGCACGGCGCGCATCGAGAATCATTTGAACCCCCGTCGACGGGTCGAGCTTGATCACCAGCTGGTTGGGCTCCGGACGCCGCTCCAACGCGGCGAACCCAAGCTGAGGCGCATGCTTGAAGACCAGACGCAGCTCGGTCTGCATGACCGGCAGGCGCTTGCCCGTGCGGATGAAGAACGGAACGCCGGACCACCGCCAGTTCTCGATCTCGAGCCGCAGCGCCGCGTACGTCTCGGTGCTCGAGTCGGGGGCGACACCGTCGATGGCGAGGTAGCCGTCGTACTGCCCGCGCACGTAGTGGGCCGGATCTGCTGGCGGCATCGCGCGGAACACGGCGACCATCGCGTCCTTCAGGGTCTTGGCGTCGCCGCCGGCGGGCGGCTCCATCGCCGCCGCCGCGACAACCTGCATCAGGTGGTTGACCACGACGTCGCGCAGCGCGCCGACGGGGTCGTAGAAGTGGCCGCGGCCCTCAACCCCGAAGTCCTCCGCCAGGGTGATCTGCACACACTCGACGTGGTTGCTGTTCCACACCGGCTCCAACATCCGGTTGGCAAAGCGCAGGAACAGGATCTCTTCGAGCCCCATCTTCCCGAGGTAGTGATCGATCCGATACAGCTGTGACTCCTCCACGTACCCGTGGAGCTCCTCCGCCAGCGCCCCGGCGGAGGCGTGGTCGTGACCGAACGGCTTCTCCACCACAACCCGCGCGGAGTCCGTCAGCCCCGCGTCGGCGAGGCCTTTGATGACTGTCGCGAACAGGAACGGCGGGATCTCGAGATAGAAGACGGGCGCGGCTGCCCCGTCGATCGCCTGAGCCACCCGCGCGTAGGTCGACGGGTCGGCGAAATCGCCTTGGACGTATGAAAGCCGCGCCGCGAACCGCTCAAACACCTTCGGATCGAGCTCCTCACCCGTCGCGACGATCGACTCGCGCGCCCGCCCGGTCAGCTGCTCCACACTCCAGTCATCCACCGCCACCCCCACGATCGGGAACGACAGCAGACCCCTCTTCTCCAGCCGATACAGCGACCGGAACGTCATCACCCTCGCCAAATCACCGGTAATCCCGAAGACCACCAGAACGTCAGCAGGCTGCTGGCCCCTGGCCCCCGCATGTTGTCGTGGTGCTAATGCGGTCATCGTCAACTCCTCTCAACATCGATGCACGCTGCCTGAGCACCTCGAGCCGCAGAATGCCGAAGCCGATGCGCACTCGGAGCCGATCTCTGGTGTGCGTCATTTCCTGTCCGCATTGGCACGTCCACCTCCGGGCCGGCGCTCGACACGATCGTCGGTTGCTCTCACTTCGAGCAGGGTGAGCCCGAGGTCGGAGACGCGCTGCAGGAGCCCTTGGAGCTCGGCCTGGTCACGTACGTGGCCGGTCAGCTCGGTGTTGCCTCGGGCTCTGGTGAGCGTCATGCCGTGGAACGTGGGCTCGAGGTAGTCGCTGAGCTCTCCCTCGACGGTCAGCCGGTAGTTCCGGTCGGGCATGTCTTCGAGGATTGCACCGGCCGGCGGCCGCTCGGCCGGAGCGCGCGCTTTTCACCTGGGTGATTGCGTTCGCCGCGGGGCGGCCCAGGCGCAGCTCGATCGTGCGGCTGGTGAGCGCGGCTGGCTCAGGCGAGTAGCTCGATCGCGCCCTTGATTACGAGCAGCGCGCCGAGCACGGTCAACATCGTGACGGCGAATCGGTGGCCGTGCCGCCCGATCCACGCTTTCGCCCGATCAACTGCCCTGGGGGTCCAGTCCGGGGCGATCGCGAAGCAGAGCAGCGGGACCTCCAGTAGGGCAAGCATGATCAGGTTGAAAGCGACGACCAGCAGCACCGTTGCGGCCGTCGAGTAGTTCAGCTTGTCGATCCGGCTGAGACCCGCCAGGTAGGAGGCGCCGGGCAGCGTGAGCAACGCGCCGACGACGAAAGTGGTCCGTGCCGACCCCGTTCCCAGCGCCTGCTGCCACCGCGGCGGGCCCTTGTCCTGCTTGCGTACTCGCCTGCGCGCGACGACGGCTCGATGACGGCCGGTCCCGAGCACGAACGCCGCTACCAAGAGGATCCCTCCGAGCGCCATGGTCGCGGCCGGGCTCAGCGTGTTCTCGGTCGTGCTGACCGCGTCTGAG
>Ga0207693_10005999_pt1 | contig 10073 bp, 11 predicted proteins | sample LARL81metaG_FD_184347 | JGI IMG/M metagenome (GOLD analysis project Ga0207693, IMG submission 184347) | Corn, switchgrass and miscanthus rhizosphere microbial communities from Kellogg Biological Station, Michigan, USA - LAR L8-1 metaG... | ecosystem: Host-associated > Plants > Roots >... | reverse complement strand
GACACCGGCGCCGGCGAGCTCTCCCTCAACTTCTGCGCGCTGACGGACTTCCTCGCTCCCGAGCGGGTGAAGACGCCGGCGCGGCGCGTCGTGCGCTGGGGGCTCCTGCGCGCCGACAACGTCTTCCAGCTCGAGCGGCTCTATTCGTTCAACCGGAAGTTCTTCCCGGAATGGCGGCGCCGCTACATCTGCGTCGAGCGCCTCACCGACCTGCCGGCGGTCGGGCTCGCATATCTCCATGCCGAGTCGTTGCTCGTGCCGCCCGGCCCGTGGACACGCAGGCGCGGGGCCCGCCGGCGGCTGGCTACCGGCAGACGCGCGGCGTAGCCTTTCAGGAGTGAGCACGACGCGCAGCATCGGGCGGCTGTCGGAGATCGCGCAGGTCATGGTGCGTCACGGCTTCGGCTACTTCCTCGAGGCGCACAAGCTCAGCGATCTTCTGCCGGGCCGCTCGGCGGACCTCTCCGGGACAGCGGCCGACCAGGGCGCGTCGTCCGCCCGCGGGCAGCATCTGCGTGAGGTGCTCGACGAGCTGGGACCGACGTTCGTGAAGTTCGGTCAACTCCTCTCGACGCGGCCCGACGTGGTGCCGCCGGACATCGTGATCGAGCTGCGCGGACTGCAGGACGACGTCCGGCCGTTCCCGTTCGAGCAGGCCGAGCGGGTGATCGAGGAGGAGCTCGGGAACACGCTCGAGCGGCTGTTCCTCGACTTCGAGCCCGCGCCGGTCGCGGCCGCGTCGATCGGCCAGGTGCACCGCGCGACCCTGCCGAACGGACGCCGCGTCGCGGTCAAGGTGCAGCGACCGGGCGCACCGCAGAAGATCGAAGCCGACCTCGGCCTCCTCTACCAGGCGGCGCGGCTCGCGCGCGAGAGGATCCGGGCGCTCGACTTCGTCGACACGCGCCAGCTCGTGGACGAGTTCGCCCGCTCCATCCGGAAGGAGCTCGACTACCGCCAGGAAGGCCGAAACGCGCAGAACTTCCACCGCCACTTCGCCGGCGACCCGCACGTCCACGTGCCGAAGGTCTACTGGCAGTACACGCGGCCGCGGGTGCTCACGCTCGAGTGGATCGACGGGATCCAGCTCGCGGACATCGACATGGTCACGACGACTCTCGAGGAGCGGCGCGAGATCGCATATCGGATCACCGAGGCGTGGATGACGATGATCTTCAGGCACGGCTTCTTCCACGGCGACCCGCACCCCGCGAACATCCTCCTGCCGACCGAGGCGGGAACGATCGGCCTCGTCGACTTCGGCGCCGTCGGGACGCTCACCGACGACGACATGTCGAAGCTGACCGGCCTCTTCATCGACGCCGCGAACGAGAACATCGACCAGCTGCCGAAGCGGCTGGCGGACCTCGGCGTGCGCTACCCGAAGGAGCGGGAGGGGGAGTTCCTCGCCGAGCTGCGGGAGCTGTACTACCGCTACTACGGGGCCAGCCTGAGCGAGGTCGACCCGATCCAGGTCATCCGTGAGGGCTTCCAGCTCATCTACTCGATGAACCTGCACCTGCCCGCGCGTTTCCTCCTGCTCGACCGCACGATCGCGACCCTCGGCTCGGTCGGCGCCGAGCTCTATCCCGACTTCAACGTCTTCGAGGTCGCGCGGCCGTATGCCCGCGACCTGATGCTCGAGCGGTTCGCCCCTCATCGGATCGCGCGCCGCGCGCGGCGTGAGGCGATCAGCTACGCACAGGTGCTCGCCGAGGCGCCGCACCAGTTCCACGACTTCATGGAGGAGATCCGGGACGGCCAGATCGAGGTCGGCTTCGTGCACAAGGGGCTCGACGACCTGCTCGCGAAGCTCGACACGCTCTTCAACCGGATCGTGGTCGCGATGATCGTGGTCGGCGGGCTGATCGGCTCGAGCCTGATCGGGATCTTCGCCACGGCCGGGCCGCAGGTGCTCGGGATCAACGTGATCTCGATCGTCGGCTTCGCGCTCTCGGCCGTGCTCGGGGTCTGGCTCCTCTGGGGCGTGGTCCGCTCCGGCCGCTTATAGGCCGTTCGTCACGCTTTCGCGCGAAAGGACATCTGGCGGAGCCTCGGTGCTGCGCCTAGCCTCGGTGGCATGAAGGCGTTGCTCCTCGCCGAGCCGGAGCCCTCCGTTCGCGGCTTCCTCGAGCGCCAGCTCCGCAACGACGGGTTCGACGTCGTCGCCTGTGAGCGGGCCGAGCAGCTGCCTCGCGCCGCGGATCCCGACGTGCTCGTCCTCGGCGACGCCGACGCGCTCGATCGCGGAGTCGTCCCCGATTGCCCGGTGATCGTGCTCGGCAGCGCGGACCCCGCGGCCCGGGTCCGAGCGCTCGCCCGCGCCGACGATTGCCTCGCGCGGCCGTTCGTCTACGAGGAGCTGCTGGCGCGGATCCACGCGCTCCTCCGGCGCTGCCCGCCGCGGCTCGAGCTGCTCGAGGTGCCCCCGCTCGCCATCGATCGCGCCGCCCGCCGCGTCACGGTGAGCGGGAAGGCGGTGGAGCTGTCGGCGAAGGAGTTCGCGCTGCTCGTCAAGCTCGCCCTGGATCCCGACCGTGTCTTCACGCGCGAGCAACTGCTCCGGGACGTCTGGGGCTTCCGCACCTACGTCCCGACGCGCACGCTCGAGTCCCACGCCTCCCGCGTCCGGCGGAAGCTCGACGCAGCCGGCTTGTCCGGCTGGGTGGTGAACGTGTGGGGGGTGGGCTACAAGCTGCGCCACGTCCCGCTTGCTGAGAACACAGCCCCTCTCGTGAGTTATGCAGACGTGGCCAACGCGGATCGATAAGCCGCATACGACAACTCTGCGGCGGAGGAGGCACTGGGATGACCGTGACGGTGAACTACCGCAGAGAGCGCCTCAGACGGGGGTGGCTCGACCTTTTCGAAGAGCCTGAAGCGGGAGTGTGGGGCCTCGCCTGGGCTCCGGACCTCGGCGAGCCCGATTGGCCGGGGCACACCTATTCGCCGGAAGACGACGATCTGCCCAGCGACTACCCGGACCCTGCCGACGTCGACGCGCTCGTCGAATGGGGGCGGAGGCACTTCGGGCCTTAGAGGAGCGCGCCCTCCAATCGGAGCAGCCACTCCTTGCGGTCGAGGCCTCCGCCGTAGCCGGTGAGGCTGCCGTTCGCGCCGACGACGCGGTGACAGGGCAGGACGATCGGCAGTGGGTTCCGGTTCATCACGGTGCCGACCGCCCGCGCTGCGCGCGGAGCGCCGACCTGCGCCGCGAGCGCGCCGTACGTCGTCGTGTGTCCGTACTCGACCCGGTTCAGCTCCTCGAGCACGCGCCGGTGGAACTCCGGCGTCGCCCGGAGGTCGAGCTCCATGTCGAAGGCGTGTCTCCGGCCGGCGAAGTACTCGTCGAGCTCTCGGCGCACGAGGTCGAGCGCCTTCGACGAGCGCAGGACGCGCGGGCCGAAGTGCCGGCCGAGCCGTTCGAGCTCGGCCTCCGGCTCCGGGTCGAAGCTGACCCGGCAGAGACCCAGGTCCGAGACGCCGACGAGCAGCCGTCCGACAGGGGTGTCGTCGAGCACGTCGTAGGCGACGTCGAGGTCGCCCGACGCGGCCGCGGCCGCGCGGAAGCGCTCGTCGAGAACGGTGGGGACTGCGGTCATCGCTGCTCCTTCTCCTTCCGCAGCCGCCGCACACCGGCGGAGGCCGCCTGTCGCGCCGCCTGCTCGTTCGAGCCGAGCGCGGCGCCGATCGTGTCGTAGTCGAGGTCGTACCCGTAGCGAAGGACGACGGCCGCCCGCTCCTTCGGCGGCAGGTCGTCGGTCAGCGGCGCGAGCTCCTCGACGGCCGGCCGCTGGTCCTCGCCGGCCGGCTCCACCGACAGCTCTGCCGTCGGCCGCTCGCGCCGTGCCGCGTCGACGACCGTGTTCATGGCGATCGTCAGCACCCACGCGCGCAGGTGCTCGCCGTGCTCCAACCGGCCGTAGGCGCGCAGCGCGCGCAGGAACGTCTCCTGGAAGAGGTCGTCCGCCCGGTCGCGGCCTGCGCGGCGGCGCAGCAGTGCGAGCACTTCGCCCTTGTGGGACTCGTAGAACAGCTCGAAGGGAGGAATGTCGCTCACCGTCCGGTCAAACGTAACGGCGGGTCAAGATGTGAGGTCATGGACGTCGCGGTCGTGGGACACGTCGAGTGGGTCGAGTTCGCCCGCGTCGAGCACGCGCCCGCGCCGGGGGAGATCGTGCACGCGTTCGAGACGTGGGAGGAGCCTGCGGGTGGGGGAGCCGTCGCCGCGGTCCAGCTCGCGAATCTCGCCGGCTCGTGCCTTCTCTTCACGGCGCTCGCCGCCGACGATCTCGGCCGCCGCTCGCGCGAGGACCTCGAGGCGCGCGGCGTCACGGTGCATGCGGGCCAGGCGGCCGGGACGCAGCGCCGCGCGCTCACGCACGTCGACGAGGACGGCGAGCGCACCATCACCGTGCTCGGTGACAAGCTCCTGCCTTCCGGCGAGGACGGCTCGCTCCCCTGGGAGGAGTTGCGTCACTGCGACGCCGTCTACTTCGTGAGCGGCGACGTCGCGGCCCTGCGCGCGGCGCGCCACGGTCCCGTTCTCGTCGCCACGGCCCGCGAGCTTGCGACGCTGCGTCGGGCGGCCGTCGAGGTGGACGTGCTCGTGGGAAGCGGGGAGGACGCCGCCGAGCGGTTCGAATCCGGCGAGCTCGATCCGGAGCCGCCGATCGTCGTCACGACTGCCGGCCAGCTCGGTGGCTGGATTCGCCCCGGCGGGCCGTTTCGCGCGGCGCCGATACCGGGCCCGATCTCCGACGCCTACGGCTGCGGAGACTGCTTCGCCGCCGGGCTCACCTTCGGGCTCGCGGCCGGGAAGCCGGTCGACGAAGCGGTGGCCCTGGGTGCGCAATGCGGCGCGATGGTCCTGACGGGCCGCGGTGCCTACGAGCGTCAGCTGACGGCGGAGGATCTGCTTCTGGGGTAGACATGTGGACCGTTGTGGAGTAAAGTGGGGCCCAGTGGAACAGCGTGGGGAGAGATAGGGAGAGCGAGCCCCCAAGATGCTCCTTGGCGAATACGAGCATACGATCGACGACAAGAACCGTCTGACGCTTCCGGCCAAGTTCCGGAAGGCGTTCGAGGACGGCGTCGTCGTCACCCGCGGCCTCGACGGCTGTCTCTGGGCGTGGACGCCGGACGGCTGGGCAGGCTACCGCGACTCCACACTCGCCTCGTTTCATCCGTTGAGTCAGCAAGGGCGGCGGATGCAGCGCCATTTCTTCTCCGGCGCGAGCGAGACGACGCCGGACAAACAGGGGCGCGTCAGCCTGCCGCCCACGCTGATCGCCCACGCGAAGCTCGGCCGCGACGTCGTCGTCGCCGGGGTCAACGACCACCTCGAGATCTGGGACCGTGCGGCCTGGAAGCGCGAGCTCGCCGAGGTCGAAGGGAGTGCTGAGGATGTTGCCGAACGTCTTGCAGCCCAGGGAAGCTGACCACGTCCCCGTCCTCGCCGAGGAGGTGCGGGCCTGCCTGGCCGTGGAGCCGGGCGAGACCGTCATCGACGCGACCTTCGGCGCCGGCGGCCACGCAGCGCTCCTCGCCGCGGACCTGCGCGGCAAGGGGAAGCTCATCGCGATCGACCGCGACCCGACGGCGCGGACGTACTTCGAGCAGCTTGCGAAGCGCACCACGGCGAACACGCGGCTCCTGCGGGGCGACTTCGGCGTCGTCCTGCCGCAGCTGGCGGAGAACGGCGTCCGCGCGGACGCGATCCTGCTCGATCTCGGCGTCTCCTCGATGCAGCTCGACCGTCCGGAGCGCGGCTTCTCGTACGCCGCCGACGCGCCGCTCGACATGCGCATGGATCCGACCCAGGACGTCAGCGCCTGCGACGTCGTCAACGGCTGGAGCGAGCGCGACCTCGTGACCATCTTCCGCCGCTACGGCGAGGAGCGGTACGCCAAGCAGATCGCGCGGGCGATCGTCCGCCGTCGCCGCGAGCAGCCGTTCGAGCGAACCGGCGAGCTCGTGGAGACGATCAAGGCCTCCATCCCGGCTCCCGCCCGGTTCGGCGAGGGGCATCCCGCGAAGCGGGTCTTCCAGTCGCTGCGGATCGCGGTCAACGACGAACTCGACTCGCTCGCAGGCGCGCTCCCGGCGGCGCTCGAGATGCTGCGGCCGGGCGGCCGCCTCGCCGTCATCTCCTTCCACTCGCTCGAGGACCGGATCGTGAAAAGGTTCCTCCGCGAGCGCGAGCGGGGCTGCACGTGCCCGCCCGACTTCCCCGTCTGCGTCTGCGGCCACGAGCCCGAGCTCCGGGCGCTGCAGCGGCGGCCGATCCGCCCCGGCCACGCAGAGCTCGCGGCGAACCCGCGGTCGGCGTCGGCGCGCCTGCGGGCCGCGGTCAAGACCGGGCCGGAGGAGGCCTGATGGCCGCCGTCGACTGGTTTGCTCCCGCAGCGATCGCCGAGCAGGCACCGGCGCCGCAGCGTCGCCGGACCCCTGCCCGGCGTCCGGCGGCGACCGTACGCTCGCGGCGCAAGCCCACGCAACGCCGCGTCCGCGGCCACATCGTCTGGATGACCGTCTTCGCGCTCCTTCTGTTCGGCGTCGTCGCGGTGAACGTCGCCGTGCTGCGAGCGCACGTCGCCGTCTCGCAGCTCGACCAGCAGCGCGCGCGACTCGAGGCGCGGAACCAGGCACTCGCCTCGGAGCTCTCGGCGGTCAACTCCGCTCCCCGCATCGAGGCGGCCGCGCGCCGGCTCGGCCTCGTCCAGGCGTCGGCGGGCAACACCTCCTACCTCGACCTGACACCTCGGGGCCGTTGAAGACCCGCGTAGTCAACTCGCGGCTCCGCCTTCTCCTCCTCGTCATCCTCTTCACGTTCGCGACCCTCGGCGCGCGCGCGGCGTGGCTTCAAACCGTGCGGGCGTCGTCGCTCGCCGCGATGGCGCAGACGCAGGCAAAGAAGCCGATCTCTCTGCCGGCAGGGCGAGGGACGATCTACGACCGGTTGGGGAATCCGCTCGCGATCGGCGAGCAGGCCATCGACGTCGACGCCGACCCGATGCAGATCTCCGATCCACGCCGCGAGGCGCGGATCGCGGCGAAGGTGCTGGGGATCCCGGTCCGACCGCTGTACCGCCAGCTCTCCGACCGCAGCAGCGGCTTCGTCTACGTCCAGCGGAAGGCACCGCCGAGGCTCGCGGCGAAGCTCATGAAGCGCCACCTCGTCGGTTTCACCTTCGAGCCGGACCAGCAGCGCGTCTATCCGCAGGGAACGGTGGCGGCGCCGGTGCTCGGCTATGCGGGCACGGACAACACGGGCCTCTCGGGGCTCGAGCTCGAGCTGAACAGGGAGCTGAAGGGGAGGCCGGGGAGGGCGACCGAGGTCAGGGACGCACTCGGCCAGGCCGTCAACACGATCCAGGAGCGCCCGGCTCGCAACGGCCGGGACGTCTATCTCACGCTCGACAGCCACATCCAGGCGAACGCCGAGCAGGTCCTCGAGCAGACCGTGAGCGAGTGGCATGCGAAGGACGCGACGGCGATCGTCCTCGACCCGCGCACCGGCGCGATCCTCGGGATGGCGCAGGAGCCGGGCTACAACGCGAACGGCTACCCCGCCGCGACGGCCCACGACCTCACCCTCGACCACGCGGTGAGCGACGTCTTCGAGCCGGGCTCGGTGTTCAAGGTCGTGACGATCGGGGGCGCGCTCTCGCAGCACGACATCACGCCGAACACGGCGATCCGGGTCCCCGGCTCGCTCCAGGTCGCCGACCGCGTGATCCACGACGCGGAGCCGCACGGGCTCGAGACGCTGAAGGTCAAGCAGATCCTCCAGCGGTCGTCCAACATCGGGACGGACATCATCGCCGCGCGCTACCTCGGCGAGAGCGGTCTGAAGCACTGGATGGCGCGCTTCGGTTTCGGGCGCCGCACCGGAATCGACTTCCCCGACGAGAGTCCCGGCATCCTGCCGTCCTACTGGTCGGGATCGACGATCGGCACCGTTCCGATCGGCCAGGGCGTCTCGGTCACCGCGATGCAGCTCGCGTCCGTCTACGCCGCCATTGCGAACGGCGGCGCGTGGGTCCAGCCGCACCTCGTCGACCACGTCGTCGGCCGCCAGACGCCGAAGCCGAAGCGGCGACGGATTCTCGCCCCCGGAGTCGACAACCAGCTCCGCACGATGCTGAGAGGCGTCGTCTCGGACCAGGGAACGGCCGAGCTCGCCGCCATTCCCGGCTACGCCGTCGCCGGCAAGACGGGAACGGCGCAGAAGCCGGGGCCGAACGGCTACATCCCCGGCGCGTACGTGGCGACCTTCGTCGGGATGGTGCCGGCGTCGCGGCCGCGCCTCCTCGTGCTCGTGACCATCGACGAGCCCCACGGGTCGATCTACGGCGGCCTCGTCGCGGCGCCCGCGTTCAAACAGATCGCCGCCTTCGACCTCCAGTACCTCGAAGTGCCGCCGGATCTGAGGATCAAGTAACCGGATCTCTCCCGGGTACACTCGCGGCCGAGATGGACCTGGAGCGCCTCGTTGCAGCGCTCGAGCCGGTGGAGGTGCTCGGGCGCCCTTCGGTCGAGGTGCGCGATCTCGCCTACGACGCCCATGCGGTCGGTCCGGGCGCACTCTTCTTCGCCGTGCCGGGCACCCGTGCCGACGGCCACGACTTCGCGCCGGAGGCCGTGGAGCGCGGGGCCGCCGCCCTCGTCGTCGAGCGCGCGCTCGACCTGCCCGTGCCGCAGGTCGTCGTCCGCGACGCGCGCGCTGCGATGGCTCCCGCTGCCGACGTGTTCTTCGGCGAGCCGAGCCGCGAGCTTCAGGTCGTCGGCGTCACCGGCACGAGTGGCAAGACCACGACGAGCTTCCTCCTGTTCGCGGTCCTCGCGGCTGCGGGGCGGCGTCCCGGCCTGCTCGGGACGGTCGAGGCGCGCGTCGGCGGCGAGCGGCGCGGTGTCGTTCGCACCACGCCCGAGGCGATCGACCTGCAGCGGGTGCTCCGCGAGATGCTCGACGCCGGCGACCGCTCCTGCGCGATGGAGGCGTCGTCGCACGCGTCGGTCCTCCACCGGCTCGACCGCGTTCGCTTCGCCGCGCTCGTGTTCACGAATCTCAGCCAGGACCACCTGGATTTCCACGGGGACATGGAGTCGTATTTCGAGGCGAAACGGCAGCTGTTCCTCACGGATCCGCGACCACTCGCCGTCGTGAACATCGGTGACGAGTACGGGCGCAGGTTGGCGCAGGAGCTCCCGGAGGCGATCACATTCTCGGCTGACGACGCCGGCGCCCTCGACGGCATCGAGCTACGGCTCCGGGGGCGCTTCAACGTCGAGAACGCGCTCGGAGCGCTGAACGCGGCACGCGCGCTCGGAATCGACGACGAGGCGATCCGGCGAGGTCTCGAGTCGGTGCGCGGCGTTCCCGGCCGTTTCGAATCCGTGGACACGGGCCAGCCGTTCCACGTCATCGTCGACTACGCGCACAAGCCGGACGCCCTCGAGAAGGTGCTGCGCGCCGCGCGCGACCTCGCGAACGGGAATCGCGTGATCTGCATCGTGGGGGCGGGCGGCGATCGTGACCGCGGCAAGCGCGCGGTGATGGGACGGCTCGCGTCGGAGCTGGCGGACGTGACGATCGTCACCTCCGACAATCCGCGCGGCGAGGATCCCGAGGCGATCGCCGCGGAGATCGTGTCCGGGGCCGAGGGCGCGGTGGAGATGGAGCTCGACCGGGCGGCGGCCATCGGGCGGGCTGTCGAGCTCGCCCGGCCGGGCGACGTCGTCCTGATCGCCGGCAAAGGGGCCGAGCAGGGGCAGGAGTTCGCCGATCGCACGGTGCCGTTCGACGACCGCGAGGCGGCGAAGGATGCTTTACGTGCGTTGAGGCTGGAAACGTCCGTGGCAGAGCCGCCGACGTCCGGCGGTGATTCCCAGCCGCACGAGGCGGCTGGTGGGGAGGCTCGAACCTGATCCCGCTGCCGCTCGCCGAGGTGCGGGCGCTCTCGCTGGGCACGGTCGAGGGCGACGCGGACACGGTCACCGGCGTCGACGTCGACTCGCGCCGGATCCGGCCGGGCGACCTCTTCGTCGCCGTCTCCGGCGGGGAGGCG
>Ga0207693_10005997_pt1 | contig 10075 bp, 10 predicted proteins | sample LARL81metaG_FD_184347 | JGI IMG/M metagenome (GOLD analysis project Ga0207693, IMG submission 184347) | Corn, switchgrass and miscanthus rhizosphere microbial communities from Kellogg Biological Station, Michigan, USA - LAR L8-1 metaG... | ecosystem: Host-associated > Plants > Roots >... | reverse complement strand
CCGCAGCGATCGCGGCAGTGATCACCGTCGGCAGCTGTCCCGCCGGGGCGAGCCAGCGATACCGTTCCGCACAGCACCCGGCCGCTGTAGCCTTTGTGGCAGCTGAACACTTTGCCAGACCGGTTTGATGATCAGTGGTGATGCACGTGGCCGCCGGCCGCATCCACCGCCATTGGGTGCGCAGCAATATCAGGGACCACGGCGGCGAACGACTGCGGGTTAGTCCAGTTTCCAGGCTCACCAGGACGCCATGCCGCCCGCAGCCATGCGTTCTGATCGATCAGTATCTGCTCTCCGGCCAAGGCCTCGCTCGATACACCGGACAGGATCGCAAATGCAGTCCAGGTCTCGGGTTCGCTCGCGACGCAGGCCGCTGGCTTCCAACCAGCAGGCTGTTTCCTGGCGAGTATGACCGTCGTGATGTCGACCCCCGCCGGCGCCTCCAGCGGCGCTTCGTCGACAGACATCGCGACGATGCGCAACACGCGCCCCCGCAAGTCGTCGAGGTCGATGGTACGTCCGTTCGCACAGGCTATATCGAATTGGGTATCGGCAGCGGATGCGCCCATTTGCCGGTCGTCCGCATGCTCTCTCCGGCGTTGTGCGCGCGCAGATAGTCGATCAGGTCCCAGCGCCCCTCGCTTGACAGCACGGTTGCGAAGCCGGGCATAGCAAGGCTTCCGTCCGGCGCCGCGAAGCCGTGCGAAAGATACCAGAACAATTCGCCGTCGCTATGCGCCCAGAAGTGTTCGGCCGTCAGATCAGCCGGCGGCCACGGCAACGATTTGGCGGATGGACCGTCACCGCGCCCCTCTGCGCCATGACAGACAACGCAGTTTGCGGCGAACAGCTTCGCGCCGCGCACGATCGCAGTCGCCGCGAACTCGGTGGGGGAGGTATAGAAGCTGGTCGGGAACGCCTCGACGAACAGCAGATCGAGGTGGGGAATCGCCAGGGCAAGTGTGATCGCCGCCACCAGCAGTGCCGGCCAGCGCACTTTGCACCAGACAACGCCGATAATCGCAATGATCAGCCCAGCGCCGGCCGCGAGCAGTGCCAAAGCCACTTCGTTGCGCAGCTCCGGCACGTAGAAGGCCGAGAGGCTCGGCCGCCATGCGAAGGGCCAGACCGGCTGCTCATGCGTGCCAGGCGCATGTGACGCGAGAAAGCCTGCCGTGAGCACGACAAGCGTGCCCAGCACCGCCTCGGTCGCGACCGACACGCGCATGTGGCGCCGCGCTGCGTCCGGTGCGCTTCCAGCCAGCCGCTCGGTCAGCGCCAGGCGATTGATGGCGGCGAGCGTCAGCAGCACAACGAACAGCCCGAGCTTCACCAGCGCGATGTGGCCATAGCCGGTGCCGAACAGTCCCGGCACGCCACCCATGAATTCCGCAATCTGCACCGTGGCGGTTCCCCCTAGCACCAACACCGCGGACAGACCGACCGGCGTGAAGCTGCGGCAGGCTGTTGCCGCGGCGTTGTGGGGCAGCGTGCCAATGGTGATGAACAGGGGGAGTAGACCGCCAAGCCACGCGCCGGCAGCCAGCAAATGCAGGATCTCCGATATGATCAGAGTGGTGCCGAGGCTGCCGCCGAGCGCGCCGGCATGGCCCAGCATCGGCTGGAATGCGAGAGCCATCGCCGCCAGGACCGCGGCGACCACATTCCCCGAACGCCACGGCCCGAGCAGGGGCATAGCCGCCAGCAGCAAGACGGCGCGCACCAGCAGCCATTGCCCGAACTGTGTCCGCAACGCCACCACCGGTAGGGCGTGAAAGGTCATCGTGACGCTGCCGGCGCCGGCAATGACCGCACTTTCCACCGCTATCCAAGCAATGCCGACAATCAGCGCGGTCGCCGCGCTGATGCGCGCAACACGCAGTAACCGCCGTCGCAAGCGCAGTGCATCTTTGGCTGCTTCTGCCATGGCGGCGGGCGCCACAAGCGTGAGGAATACCAGCGTGCCGAACAGCGACACCAGCGCCGCCATGTGCGCGCCGCGCAGCAAGGCCACGACAATTTCCAAAGTGCTCATGCACTAGTTGCCGGCGAACAGGCCACGAGCCGTGCGATGCAAAGGCCAAGCAGTGTTGGTGTCTCCGAATCGCGAATTGTCGGCCGCGGGCGCCTTCCCGTGCGACCCGGCGCGCCACGCGTCATCAAGCCTAATCCGCCGCGGAGGTCATGTTCGTCGCCACAGATGCAGCCGTCGTCGGTCCCAGGTGCGTAACCCCGACACGGCCATGTGGGCGATGGCAGGCAACAGCCGCGGCTGCAGCAGGTTCGGATCGAAGGGGCTCATGCGGCGCCCGTTCTCACGGTAACAATCCTCAACAAATTGGCGGAAACTGAAGCCTTCCAGGAACATATCGGCTTCCGTGATCGCAAAGTCTCTACCATTGTTGGTGTTCTTGCCTCGACGGACCATGCCTAGCAAACGGCTGAGCGCGCGGCCGTAGTACCAGGCCGATGTCAGGGCTCGCAGCGGCGCAGCCCCACGTCCGCGCTGGACCTCCCGCCACGCCATGTAATTGATGAAGAACACGATGTGGCGCGTCTCCTCGTACATCAGGACATCAAAGATCTCGAACAATACCGTCGGGCAGGAATTCCGATTGACGCGCTGTTTGAAGGCGCCGAAGCCGAGAAAGCTGTCCATGCATTTACCGAACCCGAAATCGATGAATGCGGTCTCCATGTTCGGAGGGAAGGTCTCGAGGGGCTGCTCGGTCGCGTCGAGCCCATAGCGATCTATCATGACGCGGAGTAATCGTGCATGCCGTGCTTCCTCCACGCCTTGCAACGCGACGGCTTCCCGCACGAGCGGGTCCTCAACCATCGGTGTGAATGCCGCGACGATCGCGCCGGCGCGACGTTCCGTATGGTACACTTCCTGCCAGAACGGCACCGAGCGAAGCCGGTCAAGCTGAGCGTCGTCGAGTTCCGGCCATGGGAGTACCGCCGGATCGTAGAGCTCATGGGATTCCAGGAACTGGCGGCAGAACAATTCCTTATGGGCGTTGGAACCAACCTTGATCGTCATTGACGAACTCCTGCGTCACTGTGCCGGGAGCGGCCGAACCAGCAGATCAGCCGCGCAATCGCGGGCATGGTGGTGGGACGTAAGAGACGATGGTCATAGCCGGCGAAGCGCCGGTCGTTCTCCGCAGGGCAGATCGCCATGAACGGCGTGAGCTTAACGTCCACGTCGCTCACCGCTCTGCTGCTGTTCAGCGTGAAATTGTTATCCGGCGCCTTGTCATTGCCACCACTCACGCCGCGCGCGATGCCAATCCGCTCCCAGACAAGAAACGCCCAGGCCGCAGTGACCCGCGCCTCAAACCAGGGCCGTTGCCAGAGCGGCAGGCACCGTCGATGCCATGCGAGCCAGTTCGCAAAGAGCAGAATGTGCCGCGCCTCTTCCTGGATCACGGGCTCGAACGTATCGACGAGTTCGGGCGGGAAATACCCCGACCGCCGCGCCAATTCGAACAGGCCGAATGCGAAGAAGCTGTCGATGCACTCGCTAAAGCCCGTGATCAGGTAGGCCCATTCCGGATCGCGCGGCTCGGCAGAGGCGGGCTCAGGCGCCAAGGCGATTCCGTAGGCCTGCACCAGGTTACCGAGGACTTCCTTGTGCCGTCCCTCCTCCCAACCATTCAGCGCGATCGCGTCATGCCAGGCCTGGTCACGCAGGCTGGCGGCGTAGCACTGCATCCGCAGTCGCGCCTTGCCCTCAGTCTGCACCGCGATATCCCAGATTGGCAGGCTTGTCAGCCGTTCCAGCGCGGGAGGATCGAGTCTTGGCCAATCGATCACAGACGGTTTGTACGGATTGAACGTCTCACGGAACATGCGACAGGCGGCCTGCCGGTGCCGCTCGGTCCCTGCGCGTATCGGTCCCGGATCTGACAATTGCCAGTGGCGCGCCGCGCGGTCGGCCATCTCGATCCGGACCGTCTGTTCGCTCATTGCCGTCAAGGTTGTTTGCCGTTGCCGGACGTCGGCATCGTGCCCATACCGCTCATCTTGCTTGCCGGCATCGTGGCCCCAGCCTTCGCCACGGTCACTGTCGCCGTTACTGATCCCGCCTTCGCGAAGCTGAGCGTGATCGGAAAGCTGTCGCCTTGCTTCAGGGACCGCTTCAGCCCGGACAGCATGATGTGATAACCACCCGGCGCAAGCGTCACGGGCTTTCCAGGTTCGATCGGCAGCGGTCCCACCGGCCGCATTTTCATCACACCATGATCGTCCGTGCTCTGATGCAAGGCAGCTTCGGCGGCGATCGGCGTCGTAACACCGGTCAGAATGTCCGGCGGGCCCCCGTCGGTGATGGTCAGGTAGACGGCTCCCTCAAGCCCGGCAGGTGCTGCGCGTACCCAGACGTGATGGACTTGGATTACCGTCTCATCGGCGGCGGTGGCGAAGGGCATGACTATCAAAATTGTTGCCAGGAGCGCTCGCATGGCTCTCTCCCTCTCCGAATTGCAGGATCAGTGTGTGACGGTGAACGTGTAGTTGCCCTCGGTTTTGTGGGTATCCACCGAGGTCACGTGCCAGTTCACGGTATAGGTGCCTGGTGGCAGCTTTGGCAGCTTCACGCTCAGCCGCCGGTTGCCATCGGGCGCGACATGCGGTGTGTCCGTGGCGATCGCGGCGCCATTCGCCCCGTGCACCGTGATTGTGCTGAACAACGGCTCCACGCCCTCGGTGAAGGTGATCGAGATCTCGGGCGGCGAGACAGTAACCTCGCTGCCGACCGGCGGACTGGCGCGCTCCAGGAACGCATGGGCAAAAGCGGGCGATGCCTGCAAAAGCATCGGCAGCCCGATCAGCGCACCGCACCGCATCAGTTCCACCAATTCACGATCGGCTTGCCGAGGCTGTTCGGAAACAGATCGTCGAAGTAGAGATGGAACTGGGCGATCACACCGACATGCGATCCGGTCTGCTTGTTGCCTGGAATCAACGCCTCGACCGTCACCGCGTAGCTGTCCGCGGTGTAGGCGATGCCCGGCGCGATTAGATATTGCGTGCTACCCTGGTTCGGCTTGCTGGCCGGGGAGGACCATGCGACCTCGACCAGCGGCGTCAACCGATTGACCCACTCCGGCAGGCCGAAATCCTTCACCTGCGATTGGAGGTAGCGGATGCTGTATTGCAGCGACAGTCCACCGGACCATTGGTTCCAGGTGCCGTTATTGAACAACAGGGCACCGCTGTCCGGGTCGACGCCGGTGACCTTCAGCTTCTTGTCGGCGATCTGGTAACTGAGCTCACCCGTGATCGCAAACGCGCGGGCCCAACCGATCGGCAGATCGCCGAAGCCCTTGCCGAAATAGAAGGTCGGCGCGGTGGAACTGCTGTCGTCATTGTCCAGCGTCGCACCGTTCTCGCCGGTTGCACCGGTGCGCGCGAAGTTGCGCACCACGCCAACCGACATCATGAACTCGTGCTCGGCATTGACATACGGTTTGTATTGAGCGTGCCGGAAAAGTTTTCCCAACCGTTGGCGGTCTTCATCCCCGGCTGGGTGAGCCACTGGTATCCACCGCTGATGGCGAAGCCGAAGTTCTCGGTAATGCGCTTGTCGAACTCAAATTCCGTTGCGAAGAGATTTGATACCAGGCCGCCCTCGCTCGGTTGCGGCTGGTAGGAGAAGGTTGGTAGCGAAGCTTCGTCGGCTACATTGGGATCGTCGATGATCAGCGTGCTGACGAACATGTGCGGGCCGGCGAAGCCGTGTGCGAATGCCGATCCGCTGGAAAGCAGGCTGGCGCCGGCCAGTGAAGCAAGCAGGTTTGGGCGATACATGACTGGGAGACTCCACTGAATTGAGTTGGCATAGCCGGCGCCGCAGGCACCGGGGTCGGAAGGCCAGACTCAGATCGTGGAGGGTGGTCCGCGCGGTTGGGCGGCAGCGACCAGACGGACCGGTGGCGCGCGCGGTTGCACCGCGTGCAGACGAACACTGGTTACGGATTGCCGGTAGGGCAGCATTTGCACCGGCGACAGGATGGCGAGCGGCAATGCGTGCGATATGCAACACACGCACAAGGCGCAGTTGTGGTCGGTGTGGCTCGGCGCCGGCTGCGACCTGTCGTCGCCGTGGCAGATCGGAGGATTCCCGACCGGGTCGGCGCTAGCTCCGATCGGCGTCAGCGAGATCGTTGCGAGGAGAAGGATCTGGCACCAGACGGCGAGCAGGGCCCCGGCAAACCCAATGGCGGGTTTCAGCCCTTGGAGAGAGACCACGTGTCGCTTCGGCACTCGCCGCACAGGCGCTCATCAATTTGCCAGAATGGCACTACTAGCGTTGCGGCGTGTCGCAGGCAAGTATTGCGCGGTCGAACCGACGGCGGGCCTAATGTGATCACCCGACCTTCGAGTTCCGCTGCGCGGGACCGAAGTCCAGGCTTCGCCTTGGTAAGACGAACGCCTGAGGTCGCGATGTCCGCTATCGGGACGCAAGAGAACGCAGTGCAGTGACTGGGATGCAGCGCGGTCTCGATCGGCTCGTGTGGATGCGGCTGCGCAGCCCACGTAGTGTCAGCTCGCGGATTGGGGCGACAGCGTCGTGGAAGGGCGGCGGTGCGGTGTACCGACCGCTACCAGAGGCGGCGCACACCGTAGGTCCCAAAAACCTCCTCATCGGAGACGAGGACCATGCCGTCGTGCATGGCCTACGCGATCAGCATGCGGTCGAAGGGGCCTCGTAGTGGCCCCGGTAGTCCACCGGCCATCTGGCCCTGGACGAATGAAATCGGCGCCGGGATGAAACCCACTTCGCCGTATGGATAGTTACTGTTGCCAGCTGACCAGGTTGCCTAACTTGAGGGTATCGGCCCGCTCCGCCTTCTTTGCGGGAGGGGGCAGTCAGCGCGATGCGTCGAGTGCGGCCTGGAGCATCCACGCCGCCGCCATCCGATCCACTGCCGCGGCGCGCTTGCGACGGGTGAGGTCGGCCTGCTCGATCAGAAAGCGGTTCGCCGCGACCGACGACAGCCGCTCGTCCCACAGTGCGGCAGGCAGGTCGGTTGCCTCCGACAGCGCCAGCGCCCAATCACGAGCCGCCTGCGCAGCCGGGCCAATCGAACCATCCATTGAGAGCGGCAATCCGACCACCAGCCCGCCGGCGCCCTCCTTGCGCGCGATCGCAACGATCTCGGCCGCGTTGTCCCGTAGCCTGCCGCGCTTGATGCTGCCGTAGGGCGAGGCCAGCGACTGGCCGACATCCGACAGAGCGACACCGATCGTCCGCTCACCGGGGTCGAGGCCGACCAGCCGCTGGTGGCGGGTCAGTGTGGCCCTCAGGTCGCGTAGGTTGAACAGCGCCATCGGCCGTGGTTATGGTCCGCAGCGCCCGTCCAGAAAAGGTTCGCCATGTCGCTCGATCCCGCGACCATCCGCCGCATCGCCACGCTTGCCCGCATCCATGTCGAGGATGCCGAGGTCGCCACACTGCAGGCGGAGCTCAATGGTATCCTCGGCTGGATCGAGCAGCTGAACGAGGTGAACGTCGAAGGCATCGAGCCGTTGACCGGCGCGACACAAATGGCTCTGAAGATGCGCGAGGACGTGGTCACTGATGGTGGCTATCCCGACAAGATCCTGGCCAACGCTCCGCAGCGGGCGGGGGACTTTTTTGCCGTTCCCAAGGTCGTCGAGTGATGGCCGGATCGCGTCCGGCCATGACGGATGACGATCGGGCTTGCGCCCGAGACCACGTATGAGTCTCACCGATCTCAAGATCGCTGCGGCGCGTGATGCCCTGCGGGCACACGAGTTCACTGCGCGCGAGCTCACTGAGGCACATCTGGCGGCGATCGAGGCTCTGAACCCGCGGCTGAATGCGTTCATCACGGTGACCGGCGAACGCGCGCTGGCCCAGGCCGACGCGGCCGACGCGGCGCTGGCGCGTGGTGCCTTCGCCCCGCTCACCGGGATTCCGCTGGCAATCAAGGATCTGTTCTGTACCGAGGGTGTCCGCACGACAGCCGGCAGCCGCATCCTCGGACCGTTCGTGCCGCCCTACGAGAGCACCGTCAGCGCCAACTTGCTGCGCGACGGCGCGGTATTTCTCGGCAAGGCGAACATGGACGAGTTCGCCATGGGTTCGTCGAACATGACATCGGCCTATGGCCCGGTGACAAACCCTTGGAAGCGGCGCCAGGACCAAGATGCGGCGCTGGTGCCAGGCGGATCTTCAGGCGGTTCGGCGGCAGCGGTGTCGGCGCGCATGGCGATGGGAGCGACGGGTACCGATACCGGCGGCTCGATCCGTCAGCCAGCATCTTTCTGTGGCATTGTCGGACTGAAGCCGACCTACGGCCGCTGCTCGCGCTGGGGCGTGGTGGCGTTTGCCTCGTCGCTGGATCATCCCGGCCCGTTCGCTCGCGACGTGCATGATTGCGCAATCCTGCTCGGCTCGATGGCCGGACATGATCCGAAGGATTCGACCAGCGCCGATGTGCCCGTGCCGGACTACGAGGCGGCGTGTGCGCGCAGCGTCAAGGGCATGCGCATAGGCGTGCCGCGCGAGTACCGGGTGGACGGCATGCAAGGTGAGATCGAAACGCTGTGGCAGACCGGGCTCACATGGCTGCGTGAAGCGGGGGCCGATGTGATCGACGTCTCGCTGCCGCACACGAAATACGCGCTCCCTGCCTATTACATCGTGGCACCGGCCGAGGCATCGTCGAACCTGGCACGCTATGACGGCGTGCGCTTCGGCTTGCGCGAGCCGGGCGAGGATTTGCGCGATCTATACGAGCGGACGCGTGCGGCAGGATTTGGCGCCGAAGTGCGGCGTCGCGTTTTGATCGGCACCTATGTGCTGTCGGCAGGCTACTACGACGCTTACTATCTGCGCGCGCAGAAGGTCCGTGCGCTGATCCTGAGGGACTTCACCGAAGCGTTCGCGAAGGTGGACGCTCTGGTCGCGCCGACAGCGCCCTCGGCTGCATTCGCGCAAGGCGAGAACATGGACGATCCAGTGCAGATGTACCTCAACGACGTCTTCACCGGTCCGGCCGACCTGGCAGGTGTGCCGGCAATCTCGGTGCCAGCGGGGCTGGATGCCAATGGCTTGCCGCTCGGGTTGCAGGTGATCGGCAAACCTTTCGACGAGGAGACGGTATTCGCCGTTGGCGCGGCACTGGAACGGGCGGCGGCGTTCGATGCGTTGCCGCAGGTTCGTGCGGGAGGCTGAGCCATGAGCTATGCCATCGAGGGTGCCACCGGTGCGTGGGAAGTTGTCGTCGGACTGGAAGTGCACGCGCAAGTGATCAGCAAGGCCAAACTGTTCTCCGGAGCGGCCACCGATTTCGGCGCGCCACCCAACACACAGGTGAGCTTCGTCGATGCGGCGTTTCCCGGCATGCTGCCGGTGATCAACCGCGAATGCGTGGCGCAGGCGGTACGCACCGGGTTGGGGCTGAACGCTCACATCCACATGGTGAGCAGGTTCGACCGCAAGAACTACTTCTATGCCGATCTGCCGGCCGGCTATCAGATCAGCCAGTATCAGCATCCGATCGTCGGCGAGGGCAAGGTCGAGCTCGAGCTCGCCGATGGTTCGACGCGCGAGATAGGCATCACGCGCCTGCATCTTGAACAGGATGCGGGCAAGTCGCTGCATGATCAGCATCCGACCCAATCATATATCGATCTGAACCGTGCCGGTGTGGCGCTGATGGAGATCGTATCCGAGCCGGACATCCGCTCCCCTGAGGAAGCGGGCGCGTATCTGCGCAAGCTGCGCAGTATCCTGCGCTACCTCGGCACCTGTGATGGCAACATGGAGGAAGGCTCCATGCGCGCCGACGTCAACGTATCGGTGCGAAAGCATGGCGAGCCGTATCGCACGCGCTGCGAGGTGAAGAACGTCAACTCCATCCGCTTCGTCATGCAGGCGATCGAGGCGGAGGCGAAGCGGCAGATCGAGGTTTGGGAATCGGGCGGCGCGGTCGAGCAGGAGACGCGACTGTTCGAAAGCGGCCGTGGTGTCACGCGCTCTATGCGGAGCAAGGAGGATGCGCACGACTACCGCTACTTCCCCGATCCCGACCTGCTG
>Ga0207693_10005996_pt1 | contig 10077 bp, 7 predicted proteins | sample LARL81metaG_FD_184347 | JGI IMG/M metagenome (GOLD analysis project Ga0207693, IMG submission 184347) | Corn, switchgrass and miscanthus rhizosphere microbial communities from Kellogg Biological Station, Michigan, USA - LAR L8-1 metaG... | ecosystem: Host-associated > Plants > Roots >... | reverse complement strand
TACAGGCCGAATTAGTGCAAATGACCGGCTTGAGCGCATCGGACCCGGGCACAAGCAGGGGGCCCCAATGGGAAGTCCGCCATTTTGCGCGTGCCTCCACGCTGCATAGATCCTACGTATTCACTTCGTTTAAGACACCGACGCTAGGCGGAATTTGAGGCGGAAGGATGGCACAAGACACAGCTGCGCACTTCGCGAACCGCGCACCACTCACAGGGGCTGGTTCTCGGAATCGCTTTCGTCTCGGGGAGTCGAAGATTGGGACCCTTTTGACAGCGTGTTTCGCGGCCATCGTGGTCCTGATGATAGTAGGTGACGTCATCGCTGTGTTGCAGCTCGACCGGGTCGAGACACAAGCCTGGCGTTTTTACCAAGCGGATCAAAAATCTGTCGCGATCATGCATGTTTACCTGGATGTTGTGACCTTCCGCGACACATTGACCGGTTTGGCGCACGACCAAAATCCTCACGAATTTGCATCCCGAGCTACTGCCTTGCGCGACAATTTCTTGAGAGACGTTGCCCACGCCCAACAGATGCTGAGCTCTTCGCCGGATGTCAGCCATGACCCCACGATTCTGATTAGGCTGGAGACCGTGAAGGCGGCATTGCCCTCACAAGTTGACACTCTGTTGGAACTGGTGAAAGTGGAGGACTGGCAAGCCGTACGCTTTCGATTGGCTGGTCAAGTGCAGCCCTTGACCGCATTAAGCGCATCGTTGGTGGCGGACGTCGAACAGCAGGTTGCGCAAGACCGTGCCCGGGCCCTGGAGAGCATTCAGCGGACGCGGCGCCAGCTTTACCTGGTGCTTCCCATAACAGCCTTGCTGATCCTGCTTATGGCCACAATGCTGGGCTGGTACGCCACACGCAGAATCAGCCGACCTCTTGCACAGCTGGATGCAGGGGCGCAGGCATTAGCACGCGGTGACTTTGGCTACGAGGTCGAGTTGAGCGGGCATGATGAACTCGCAGATCTAGCGAGAGCTTTCAACTACGCCGCCCAGCAGCTCCACAAGTTCTACGATGACATCAAACGCAGCGAGGCTTATCTGGCAGAAAGCAAAGCCAGGCTCGAAGAAGCCCAGTGCATCGCACATGTTGGGTACTGGGAACGGGACCTTGTAACCAATTGCATCACCTGGTCGGACGAAACCTGTCGCATCTTCGGACTCCCGCCGCAACAGGACCCTATCGACCTAGCAGCACTACGGCAAAGGATTCATCCCGAGGATTGGAAGTTTGTGTCTCAAGCACTCGACGAGGCGCTCGCTGGGGGTGCCCGCTACAACATGGAGTTTCGCGCGTTACGGCCCACGGGCGAACTCCGCATAGTGCAGAGTACCGGCGACGTGAAGAGGGACGCGTCAGGCCGGCCCTATCAAATGTTCGGTACCGTCCAAGACATCACGGATCGTAAGCGCGCGGAGGAAACCCTGGAGTTGATGTCTCGTGACCTGCAAGAAAGCAAGACCATGCTTGAAGACGCACAGCGTATCGCTCATGTCGGCCACTGGGCTTGGGACCTCGGGAAGGATGGCTTGACGTGGTCAGACGAAACGTACCGCATCTTTGGACTGCGGCCACAGGAACGTCCCATGAACCTTGAGGCATTCCAAGAAATGATTCACCCCGAGGATCGGGAATTTTTGCTCCGGGCAACGCAAGAGGCTCGCCGTGGAGGGCGCCCAGACATAGAATTCCGCATCGTTCGTCCCAACGGCGAAGTGCGTATCGTCCACAGTCAGGGCGCTGTGACGAGAGACGTGCCGGGGCAGCCCCGCCAAAGGTTCGGTGCGATCCAGGACATTACTGACCGCAAGCGCGCGGACGAAGAGTTACGGCGAAGTCAGTTTTATCTCAGCGAAGGGCAGCGCCTGGCGCACATGGGAAGTTGGGCATTCAATCCTGCAGGTTTTTTTTATTACTGGTCTGAGGAGCTGTTTCGAATTTACGGACTGGATCCACAGAAGGGAGCCCCGACACTTGCGGGGTATCTGGCCACCGTGCATCCACAAGACCGAGACTTTATGGCTAACACCATAAAGAGGATGCATGCAGAACGCTCTGGCTGCGATGTAAAAAAACGAATTGTTCGCCCCGACGGAGAGCAACGCTACATTCGCTGCGTCGGAATTCCCGTTGTTGAAGGCGAAGTCCTTAAGGGGTTTCTCGGCACCGCGATCGATATCACCGAGCAAGAACTGCTAACCCAGGAGTTGGAGCGGCGACAGGCATACCTCGCCGAAGCGCAGAGGCTCTCCCACATGGGCAGTTGGGCGATTAACGTCGGTACCGACGAGCACTTCTGGTCAGAAGAGATCTTTCGCATTTATGAGTTCGATCCGGTAAAAGTGAAGCCCGCATGGTCCCTCATTCTCGATAGAGTTCACCCCGACGACCGAGCAAGCCTTGAGCAGCGAAAGAAAATGGAGTTCACACAAACGGGATGGGCTGACTCGGAGGCTGATCTTCGAATCGTTGTGCCGGGCGGGAAGATAAAGCACCTTCACACCATCGCGCATCCGGTGATGGATGCCTCGGGCCAAATCATCGAACTCATCGGCACAACCATGGACGTAACTGAACGGAAACAAGTCGAGGATTCCCTGCGCCGGAGTGAATGTCACCTTGCCGAAGCGCAAAAGCTGACCCATACAGGCAGCTGGGCTTGGCGCTTAGCGGATCGGAAGGCGGTGCATCTCTCCGAGGAGTGGTACCGGATTTACGGCTTCGATCCAGCTGAGGGAGCGCCGACTTGGGAAGAATATGTCGATCGCGTCCACCCGGAGGATCGCCTCATGCTGAAGAACACGATCGAGCGAGCAATCACGGAAAAAGCCGACTACGATCTGGAGTTCCGTAACCTTTTACCGAATGGAATGGTGAAGTGGATCCACACTGTTGGCCATCCCGTCCTTTCCGGCGCCGGAGATTTGGAGCAATTCGCGGGCAGCTCGACCGACATTACGGAGCGCAAATCTGCCGAGCAAGAGCGTGAAAAACTGCAGGAACTTGAGGCCGATCTGGCACATATCAATCGTGTGAGCACGTTGGGGGAAATGGCAGCGTCGCTGGCACACGAAATCAAGCAGCCCATCGCTGCCGCCATCACCAGCGCCAACAGCTGCATTGAATGGCTGGCACACGAACCGCCCAATCTGGATCGAGCCCGTGTGGCAGCATCCCGAGTCGATAAGTATGGGAATCGCGCGGCTGAAATCATCGACCGCATACGTTCGTTCTACAGGAAGTCACCCTCAAAACGTGAGTTTGTCGACGTGAACGACATCGTCCAAGAAATGCTCATGCTGCTCAAAGGTGAGGCTACGCGACACTCGGTTGCCATGCACACGGAACTTTCCGCCGAACTCCCTAAAATCATGGTAGACCGTGTGCAGCTACAGCAGGTGTTCATGAACCTCATGCTCAACGCTATCGAGGCCATGAAGGACTCAGGCGGAAAACTTACGGTGAAGTCGGAACTGCAGGATGGTCAACTCCAGTTCTCGGTCAGTGACACCGGCGCGGGGCTTCCCTCACGGGACGCCGAGCAGATCTTCTCGGCGTTTTTTACGACCAAGCCGCAGGGCAGCGGCATGGGATTGGCCATCAGCCGTTCTATTGTGGAGGCGTACGGCGGGCGGTTGTGGGCAACCGCCAACGACGGACGAGGTGCAACCTTTCATTTCATTTTGCCGACCCAGATCACGGTTTCATCACCTTTTTTTGCCTGAGGCGTTTCGGTCCTCCTCTGAGTGTTTTTTGTTGATCCGGCTGCCATCTCTCATTCATTGATTGAAGTTCTCGCGGGTTGTTGTTAGCGGTCTCCACCACTTCATAAGCCGGTTCCAAGTTTGATCCGAGTCCATTACACAAACGGGACCAGTGTTATGTCAGGCCGGCAGGTGGATCTTCTTCAAGAACGCGGCATATCGCGGGTCGTGTTCCCCATCGTTCTGCCAGCGTTAAGAGAGCGCCGGTCAGATATTTCCGCTCCTGTGAGACATTTCATCAAGCAATTCAGCCACCGCATGGGAAAGCAGGCACCCTCGATTTCCCTGGAAACCATGGCTGCCTTCCGGTGGTATTCCTGGCCTGGCAACATTCGCGAGTTGCAGAACTTGGTGGAACGAGCGGTTATTCTTTCGCGGGACGGCGTGCTCCCAAACCCGTTGCACAAAAGGCGAACGGAAGTTATGCCCCGCACTCAACATCGTTTCTCTGCTTTTTTTACGACACTTTTTAACGACAGAGTTGTCGACTTGCGCTTTCTCCCTTAGCCTTCGCTAAGTTTTGACTTGAGCCTTACAGTAAGTACTTTTTTCAATTCAGCTGTTTTTTGAGCTTGCAGATTTTCAATCGTGCCGAGGTAGAGCTCATGAACGAGCGGATTTGTCTCCTTCAGAACATGCTCCAGCGCGTCAAGCTTGATGCTGTGCTCCACCAGTAGATCAACGACCGTGCTTAAGTTATCTGTTGGCGGCTGACCGGCGGCTTTGCTCATTTCTATTCCACCTTCGATCTTGCTCTTTGGTTTTCGCATTCATATAACTGGACCGTGAAACTGAGATTGCACGCACCTCCCAAGATCCCGATGAAGGCAATTTTGCGTCAGCTCACGGCGCGTTCCTGGTGGATCCAGAAGCGCTCGCGCAGAATCTTCTTCAGCACCTTGCCGGAACTGCTCTTAGGCAAATCCGTTTCTGCAAACTCGACGCGCCTGGGAAGCTTATAACTCGCAAGGCTTCGACGGCAGAAAGCAATTAGGTCGTCGGCGGTAAGAGTTGCGCCTGGCTTCAAAACTACGCAAGCCATCACAAGTTCGCCCCATTTCGGATCGGGCACGCCGAAGACGGCTACTTCACGAACGGCGGGATGCCCGTAGATCACTGCTTCCACCTCTCCCGAATAAACATTCTCACCGCCGGTAACAATCATGTCCTTTAGCCGGTCGAGGATGTAAAAGTACCCCGCGGAGTCCTGATTGCCGATATCTCCCGTACGAAAGAATCCGTCGCGAAACGCGTTAGCCGTTTCTTCCGGATTGTTCCAATAGCCCCGCATGACGTTGGCTCCTCGTACGATCAGTTCGCCGGCCTGTCCCGCCTCGACTAATTTCCCTGCGCTATCTGTCACCCGAAGATCGACGCCAGGACAGGGCCGTCCGCACGATGTTAGCTTGTCATCAGTGTGCTCCTGATCCTGTAAGCCTGTGAGAAAACCTGTTTCACTCAACCCGTACACTTGAATCAATTTGACCTTTGGCAGGAGTTGCCGCGTCCGATGGACTAGTTCCGGCGCCATGGGTGAACCGCCATATGCCAGCACCTGCAGGCTGCTCAAGTCATACTTTTTGGCATCCAGGAATTGTGTGAGCAAGTTGATCATCGTGGGCACGAGCACGGTGTGAGTCACATGCTCTCGTTCCACCGTCTCGCAGAAAGTCTGGGCGCTAAATTTTGGAATTGCGATTTGGCTGGCGCCGAATGCTGGGGCCGCGAACATGCTGGGAAAGTCCGCGATGTGGAAGATTGGAGCGGCGTGGAGGTAGATCCCGCCTTCGGTGTAGCGCATCCAGTAATTGAAGTTGTGGACGTCAGCAAGGATATTTCCATGCGTCACCATGACGCCTTTTGGCTGCCCCGTCGTGCCGCTCGTGTAGATAAGCCCCAAAACGGCCTCGGGGTCGTAAAAACTTTTCGGAGCAGGGTCGCTGCTAATTGGAAGAGGTTCTTCGTCGATCACCTGTTGCCAGCTCAACTGTACTCCAGGGACTGCGAAGGAGGAATGGCGCACGATCCCATGCGGACGCGCATCTTCGAGCACCCGGTCGATCTCTTTGGCTGACAGGCGGGTATTCAGCGGAACGGCGATCACGCCCAGCATGCTGCAGGCATACATGAGTTCGATGTAGTCGGACCCATTAGGCAGCAATAGGGCAAGGCGGTCTCCCACGCCAAAACCGTGGCTGGCGAGCGTTCCTGCGATGCCTTCGACGCGAGTGTGGAGTTCCCGAAAGGTCAGGAGTCGACCGTCACGAGCAAGCGCGGTTCGGCCGGGATAGAATCGCAATCCCCGGCCGAGAGAATGAACGTAGATCATCTTTCTGTTCTCGTTTTCTGCGCTCCGCATCTCACTTGAGGGAACAGATTTAATCGGCCGCGTTTGTCCCGGCGTGTTTGGCTTTTTCCGCTTTCGAGCGGGTCGAGAGCAATTCCAGCAGCATACTGTCACGCTCCTGTTCGAGTTCTTCGATCGAACGGCCATTTGCTTCCTTCAGTACCCCGTTGACAATGGTTTGCTTCACCTCGGGACTGAACTCAGTGATCGTGCCAAGATCTTTCCACCATGTAGCGACGGGGCCGGACAAGTGTTCCATGAAGTGTTCAATCCCGCCTTCGCCGCCTGCGAGATGGAACAGCAGATTGGGACCCATCAAACCCCAACGCAATCCAGGCCCCCAGCAGACCGCGGCATCGGAATCAGCAACATCCAGAACACCCTGTTCGATGAGGTACACGACTTCACGATACAGGGCAGCCTGAAGCCGGTTCGCGACATGGCCAACCACTTCCTTCCGCACGTGGATCGCCCTTTTTCCGATCGAGGTGTAGAACGAGATGGCCCGCTCAACAGTTTCAGGTGATGTTTTTGCGCCAGCGACGACCTCGACCAGTGGAACCATATGAGGAGGATTAAACGGGTGGCCAATCACGCACCGTTCGGGATACTTGCAGGCCGATTGCATCACGCTCATCGTTAGACCGGATGAACTCGAAGCGATGATGGAATCCTTCGGTGCGGCGGCATCCATGTCAGCAAATAATTTGACTTTGAAGTCCTTGCGTTCAGGTCCGTTTTCCTGAACTAGATCGGCTCCGGCAACGGCTTCCTTCAGATCGAGAGTAAACCGCAAATGATCGCGTGTGCCGTTGGGTGAAATTCCAAGCACCGTCAAGTCCTTCCACGCAGCATCGATGTATCGCCGCAGATTCGCTTCGGCGTTTGGCGCCGGATCTGTGGCAACAACGTTAAGGCCACGCGCCAGGTATAGAGCAGCCCAGCTAGCGCCAATCACTCCCGTCCCAACAATCGCTACGTTTCGAATTTCTCGGCTCTTTGCCATTTGATCCTCCAATAAGTTCACTTCAATTCAGTCGCTTGTTTGCTCGGAGACTCTTACCTTGCTCGGACTGCCTCTTCCACGTTTTTGCCTGATTGTGCACCCGGGATCGCGCCGCTAGTACGCAGGCCGTCGATTTCGTCATCTGCAAAACCAAGCTCTTTCAGGACTTCATCATTGTGCTCGCCGATTTTCGGGGCGCGCTTTGCAGGCACTTTGGAAACACCGTGCACCTGAATAGGACTGTTGACGGTCGAGGTCAGTTTCTCGCCAGCTCCTTCGAGCGGAACAACGATGTCGTTCGCTCGCAATTGCGGATCGTTAACGACTTCCTTCGGCTCACGCACGGCGCCGAAGGGGACGTGAACGCCGTTGAAGACCTCATACCAATGTGCCATTGGCTGCGAACCAAAGATCTCATCGAGCATTGCCGTCAGTTGCGGCCGGTTCTGCGCCAGCTTGGCAGGGTCCGAGAATCGCGGATCGGTGAGAATATCCTCACGACCCATTGCTTTCAGAACCGCGGGTACCTTGTCCGGGGTGGCTACAAGAACGAACCAGGTGCCGTCGGAAGAGCGATACGTGTTCAAAGCTGCATTTGCGGGATGGGTTCGATCGTGCAGCCCATAGAAATTCGCACCGCATAGAGCAGCCTGGATAAAGACGCTGGCCGACCAGACACCCGCAGCGAGGAGCGAAGTCGTGACGTAGGATCCTTTACCGGTGCGTTCGCGACGATAAAGCGCGGTGGCAATCGCGGCATAAACGCAGACCGCAGTTGCATTGTCACCGCTTCCTGCGACTGGCCAGGTCGGTGGCTCACCAGCATCGCGCATCATGTATAACAAGCCGCTCCGCGCCCAGAAGGCCGTCAGATCGAATCCCGCAAGAGCAGCGTCCGGACCCCGCTCGCCGAAGCCGGTGAGATCCGCATAGATCAGACGCGGATTCCACCGCGCAACATCGTCATACTCGAGCTTCAATTTCTTGCGCGCGGGATGCGGTGTGTTGACGATGAACACGTCCGCCCACTTGGCTAACCGCTCGAGAACCTGCTGTGCGCTCGCAGCTTTAAGATTGAGCGCAACGCCACGCTTGTTTCGATTTGCCAATTGGAAGGGATAAGCCTCCTCCGAATGCGGCTGAGGCGGGATCTTTTGCCCTATTCTCCACAGCTCTCCCTCAGGCGGCTCAACTTTGACGACGTCGGCGCCGAAATCGGACAAGATTGTTGCGGCGCTCGGACCAGCAATGAAGCTGGACAGATCCACAACCTTCAATCCGGAAAATATGTTTTCCCCTGCCATTTCATCTCCTTTTATTGTTCGAACCGGCAGTCACGGCGAGTTGCTTCAAACTTCGCCAAAAAGTGCCTTCACCGGCCCTGAAACTTCGCCGCGCGTTTCTCGAGGAACGCCGACGTACCTTCTTTCTTGTCGTCGGTCGAGGCGCAGACTGCGAAAAGCGAGGCTTCGATGAGCAGGCCTTCGGCCACGCTCGTCTCCAGCCCCTTGTTGACCGCCTCAAGCGCGTACTTCACGCTAAGGGGACCGTTCGCAATGATCTTCTTCAACACAGCTTCGGCACGCTCGATCACGTGTGTGTCCTGCACTAGTTCGTCGACCAGGCCAATGCGATAAGCCTCAGCTGCATCGATGATGTCGCCGGAGAGGATGAGCTTGAGGGCTCGGCCTTTTCCTACCAGACGAGGCATGCGCTGCGTGCCTCCATACCCTGGCATGACTCCAAGCTTTACTTCTGGCTGGCCGAATTTCGCACTCTCGGCAGCGATTCTGATAGCGCACGCCATCGCCAGCTCGCATCCACCACCCAGGGCAAAGCCGTTCACTGCGGCGATGACCGGCTTGCCAAGGTTCTCAATGAGGTCGGTCAATGCCTGGCCCCGACGAGTCGCCTCTTCTGCTTCTACAGCTGTGTTGTTGGCGATCTCCGCGATGTCGGCACCCGCAGCAAACGCCTTCTCGCCAGCGCCCGTGAGGATGACACCACGGACGGCTGAATCGTCACGCGCGTCCTCGAAGGCTGCTCGCAGCTCGTTGATCGTGGCCTTGTTCAGCGCGTTCATGACCTTGGGCCGGTTCAGCGTCACATACGCAATGGGCCCTTTCTTGTCGTAGACAACGTTCTCGAGTTTTGGAACAGAAGCTAGCGAACTCATTTCTTTCTCCTTATTAATGGTTGAGATCTCTGGTGGCGTTCGCTAATGCGCGGCAGGAACTTCGGCGTAGACGATGCCTGTCAGGTTCCCTTCCGCGGCAAGCACCGTCTTCCGGTTCGAGCCATCGAGATTCGCGCTGTAGATGGATCCCCCCAAATCGGTCAAAAACATGCGGCCGCCTTTCAAATCCAAGGCGATGCCGATTCCTTCCATCAAATGGTCGAAAACTATCTCCGGTTTTTGCTTGCCATTTCCCTGGACCGGATCCATGGGCGCCCGATTCACCGTGTTGCCGCTCGGTGGATCGCCACGGTCCGTCCAGTAGATGGTTCGGTTGGCGAGGTCAAGTTCTAGGTCGATAGGTTCAGGCAGATTCTCGTACAGGAGTTCGATATCTTTGCGGTTCGCTGCAGTCTGGCCCTTGGGAATTTCGAGATTGGCGCGAAAGATACGTCCCTCGCCGGCATTGTCCGGGCCCTTCTGAGTCCAATAAAGTTTGCCAGCTTCGACGTCGAGCGCGATGCCCACGCACCATTTCTTTATATCCTTCCCAGGACGTGCGTCGCCTTCGCTCGTATCGATGAGCGTTTCGATCTTGGAACCATCCAGGTTCGCCCGCATGACCCGCATCCCTTCGCGATCGCACCAGTAGAGCTTCCGGTTCTTCTCGTCTAGTTGCAGTTGCTTGGGAGTGAAGGTGGCGCCCGGAGGCACAATGTGGGTAACGTTTTTTCCGTCAAAATCCGCACGCTCGATGGAACCGTCGTTGGCG
>Ga0207693_10005995_pt1 | contig 10077 bp, 6 predicted proteins | sample LARL81metaG_FD_184347 | JGI IMG/M metagenome (GOLD analysis project Ga0207693, IMG submission 184347) | Corn, switchgrass and miscanthus rhizosphere microbial communities from Kellogg Biological Station, Michigan, USA - LAR L8-1 metaG... | ecosystem: Host-associated > Plants > Roots >... | reverse complement strand
GTTGATCTGCTGAGCGTTGGCCGCCCCGCAGACGAGCGCCGCGGCCAGCGCCGCGAGGCCAAGGGTTTTTCTCATCTTCGTTCCTCCTTCGTTGTTCGTTATCGACAATTACACGCCTAGATAATCGTGCAGTTTCTCGACATTGGCATCCAGCTCGGCGTTGGCGAACTGGTCGATAATACGCCCATGTTCCATGACGTAATAGCGGTCCGCGACGGTCGAGGCGAAGCGGAAATTTTGTTCCACCAGCAAAATGGTGAATCCCCGCTCCTTCAGCGCGCGGATGGTCTTGCCGATCTGCTGGATGATGACGGGCGCGAGCCCTTCGGTCGGCTCATCGAGCAGCAGCAGGCGCGCGCCGGTGCGCAGGATGCGGCCGATCGCCAGCATCTGCTGTTCGCCGCCCGAGAGCTTGGTGCCCTGGCTCGAGCCGAGCCGCTCCTTCAGGTTCGGGAACAGTTCGAATATCTGGTCGAGCGACAGACCGCCCGGCTTGACCACCGGCGGCAGCAGCAGATTTTCTTCGACGCTGAGGCTGGCGAACACGCCGCGCTCCTCCGGGCAGAACGCGATGCCGGCGCGCGCGATCTGGTCGGAGTTGCAGCCGATCAGCTCGCGGCCCTCGAAACGCACCGAGCCGGTGCGGTGGCCGACGATGCCCATGATCGATTTCAAGGTCGTGGTCTTGCCGGCGCCGTTGCGGCCGAGCAGCGTGACCACTTCGCCCTCCCGCACGTCGAAGACCGCGCCGTGCAGGATGTGCGATTCGCCGTACCAGGACTGCAAGTCCTTGACCGCAAGCAAGGGGCCGGTCGTATCAAGCATGCCCGACCCCGAGATAGGCTTCACGCACCTCCGCGTTGCCGGAGACGGCGTCGTAGTCGCCTTCCGCCAGCACGCGGCCGCGCGTGAGCACGGTGATGTGGTGGGAGAGGTCGGCGACCACCGACAGGTTATGTTCGACCATCAGCACGGTGCGATTGGCGGCCACCGCCTTGATCAGCGTGCTGATGCGGTCGATGTCCTCGTGCGCCATGCCGGCGGTCGGCTCGTCGAGCAGCAGCATCTCGGGATCGAGCGCCAGGGTGGTGGCGATCTCCAGCGCGCGCTTGCGGCCATAGGGCAACTCGACCGCCGGCCAATCGGCGAAAGACGACAGCCCCACGTCGGCGACCAGCGCGGCGGCGCGTTCGTTATAGACGTCGAGCGCGGCAGTCGAGCGCCAGAAGTCGAACGAGGCGCCGCGCTTGCGCTGCAAGGCGATGCGCACGTTTTCCAGCACGCTCATGTGCGGAAACACGGCCGAGATCTGGAACGAGCGCACCAGCCCGAGCCGCGCCACATCGGCCGGCGCCATGGCGGTGATGTCCTGGCCCTTGTACAAAATGCGCCCGCGCGTGGGCTGAAGGAACTTGGTCAGCAGGTTGAAACAGGTGGTCTTGCCGGCCCCATTCGGGCCGATGAGGGCGTGGATCGTGCCACGGCGGACTTGCAGATTGACGCCGTTGACGGCGACAAACCCGGCAAAATCCTTGGTGAGATCCTCGGTCTCGAGGATGATGTCGTCACGCATACCGCGCACCAAGCCCTCTGGCCGCGACATTGGCAGTGCCTTGTGGGAAAAGTCTAGACCCCAGAAAGGCGCAAATCCGCGCGGCAAACCGGATCGCCCCGGCGGTGGCTGCCGACGACCCCCTCCGCCTATAAGGTTGCGGGCAATACGGATGATTCGATGGTTCCTGTGACGTCAGGCGGCTTCAGCTTCGCCGTAACGCTCGCCGACGAGCGGGCAACGCACCGGCTGATGGAGGACATCGCCGCCCTGATCGAGCCGGGCGACCTGATCACGCTGTCCGGCGACCTTGGGGCCGGCAAGACCACCTTCGCGCGCGCTTTGGTGCGCCATCTGGCAGGCGACGAGACCGTCGAGGTGCCGAGCCCGACCTTCACGCTGATGCAGGCCTATGAGCTGCCGCGTTTCGCGCTGCTGCACGCCGATCTCTATCGGCTGAGCGGGCCGGCGGAGCTGGCCGAGCTCGGCTTTGACGATCTGGCCGCCGGCACCGTGATGCTGCTGGAATGGCCGGACCGCGCCGGCAACACGCTGCCGGCCGACCGCATTGACGTCGCATTTACGCTGTCGCCGCAGCAGGGCCCGAGCTTTCGCCAGGTTCGCGTCACCGGTCATGGCGGGCTGTCGGCGCGCGTCGAGCGCATCGCCGCCATCCGCGAATTTCTGGCGCGCGCCGGCTTCGGCGAAGCCGAACGAACGCGCATCCAAGGCGACGCCTCGACGCGCTCCTACGAAAGGCTGACGCGCGAGGGCATAACTTACATCCTGATGAATTCGCCGCGTCGCGCCGACGGGCCACCGGTGCGCGGCGGCAAGCCCTACAGCGCGATCGCCCATCTCGCCGAGGACGTGACGCCTTTTTTGGCTATGGCGCAGGCTTTACGCGCGCGCGGCTTTTCCGCGCCGGCAATCTTCGCCGCCGACCGCGCGCAGGGCTTGGCTGTGCTGGAAGACCTGGGCAGCGAATTGGTGGTGGATGGCGAACCGCCGGCGCCGGTGGAAGCGCGCTACGACACGGCGGCCGACCTGCTGGCCGCGCTGCACGCGCAAACCTTGCCGCCCACGCTGCCAGTCGATGCCGGCGTCGACTACCGGCTGCCGCCTTACGACCTCGAGGCTTTGCTGATCGAGGCCGAGCTCTTGCCCGACTGGTACCTGCCGCGCCTCCAGGCGACGGTCGGCGATAGCGCCCGTGCCGACTATGGCGCACTGTGGCGCGAGGCGCTCACGCCCGTGCTGCAAGCGCCGCAGACTTGGGTGCTGCGCGACATGCATTCGCCCAATTTGCTCTGGCTGCCGGAACGCGAGGGGCTGGCCCGTATCGGCTTGCTCGATTTTCAGGATGCCGTGCTCGGTCCCGCCGCCTATGACGTGGCCTCGCTGTTGCAGGATGCGCGCGTCGACGTGCCGGAGATGATGGAGATCGCGCTTTTGTCGCGCTATACCCGCGCCCGCTTGATCGCCGACGCGACCTTCGACGCGCCTGCATTCGCGCGCGCCTATGCCACGCTCGCCGCGCAGCGCGCCTCCAAGATCCTCGGCATTTTCGCCCGTCTCGATGCGCGCGACGGCAAGCCGCAATATCTGCGCCACCTGCCGCGCGTATGGAATTATTTGCAGCGCGCGCTGGCGCATCCCGCGCTGGCGCCACTCGCTGGCTGGTACCGCGCGCATGTGCCAGCGCTGATCGCGCTATGACCAAGGCGCCGCAAACCGCCATGGTGCTGGCCGCCGGTCGCGGCGAGCGCATGCGTCCGCTCACCGACGCGATGCCGAAGCCGCTGGTGCAGGTCGCCGGCCGCGCGCTCATCGATCATGTGCTCGACCGGCTGGCCGAGGCCGGCGTTGCGCGCGCGGTGGTCAACATCCATTACCTCGGCGAACAAATCGAGCGGCACTTGCAAGCGCGTCGGCGTCCGCAGATCCTGCTCTCGGACGAGCGCGGGTTGCTGCTCGACACCGGCGGCGGCGTCGTCAAGGCGCTGCCGCAACTGGGCGGCGCGCCGTTCTTCCACATCAATGCCGATACCATCTGGATCGACGGGGCGGCGCCGAATCTTGCGCGGCTCGCCGAGGCGTTCGATCCGGCCACGATGGATGCCCTGCTGCTGCTGGCGCCTGCCGTCGGCAGCATCGGCTATGCCGGACCCGGCGATTTCGCCATGGGCGCGGACGGGCGCTTGCGATCGCGCGGCGAAGGCGAGACCACCCCCTTCGTCTATGCCGGAGCCGCGATCCTGGCGCCGGCTCTGTTCAAGGACGCACCGCAGGGCGCATTTTCGCTCACCGAGCTGTTCACGCGCGCCGCGATTGCCGGCCGGCTGCACGGGCTGCGCCTCGAAGGGCTGTGGATGCATGTGGGCACCCCGCAGGCGATCGCCGCCGCCGAAGCCGCGATCAAGGCGGGCGCAAGTTGATCGAATTTCCCCCGTTGCGTGTATGATTCGCCGATGAGTGTCCGCGCCAACGTCTTCAATATCCCCGCCTCGGCGCCGTTCCTGCCGACGCTGATCGAGGCGTTGCGCGCCGGCCGGCTGGTGCCCGGCTTTCCGGCGGGCGGCGATCCGCTCGAGCTCGCGCGCGCCACGCTCTATCTGCCGACGCAGCGCGCCTGCCGGCTGGCGCGCGAGGAGTTTCGCGCGCTGCTCCAGGGCGAGGCAGCGATCCTGCCGCGCATCGTGCCGCTCGGCGACATCGACGCAGACGAACTGATCTTCGCGCAGGCCGCCGCAAGCGGCGATCTGGCGCAGGCCGCGCTCGACCTGCCCGAGACTTTGTCGCCGTTCGAACGGCGGCTGCTGCTGGCCGACCTCATCGTCACCTGGGCCAATACGCCCGCCGTGCGGGGCGCCGCCGGAACGCCGCTGGTCGCCAACACGCCGGCGGCGGCGATGGCGCTGGCGGCGGACTTGGCGCAATTGATCGACGACATGACCACCCGCGAGGTCGGCTGGGACAAGTTCGACGACCTGGTTCGCGTCGAGCGGCCCGATCTCGACGATTACTGGAAACTGTCGCTGCGCCTGCTGCAGGTCTTGCGCGAGCGGTGGCCGCAGATTTTGCAGGAGCGCGGCGCGATCGAACCGGCCGCGCGCCGCGACAAGTTGATCGCTGCGGAAACCGCGCGTCTGGCGGCATCCGATGCGCCGGTGATCGCCGCCGGCTCGACCGGCTCCATGCCGGCGACCGCCACGCTGCTGGCCGCCATCGCACAGCATCCGCGCGGCGCCCTGGTGCTGCCCGGGCTCGACACGGCGCTCGACGAGCCGTCCTGGCAGGCGATTTCCGGCGGCGAGGGACGATTGCCGGCCTTCGGCCACGCGCAGTTCGCCATGCAGGCGCTGCTCAAGCGCATCGGCGTCGCCCGCACGCAGGTCGAACAATTGGTCGCGCCCAAGCCGCAGGACGCATTTGTTTCGGAAGTGCTGCGCCCGGCCGACAGCACCGATCAATGGCAGGCGGCGCGCGCCAACCTGGCGGGACCGGCCGCCGCCGCATTGTCGTCGATCACGCTGATCGAGGCAGCCAATGCCGAGCAGGAGGCGCTCGCCGTGGCGATTGTTCTGCGCGAGGCCGCAAATACGACCGGGAAAACGGCCGCGCTCGTAACACCTGATCGCGCACTGGCCGCTCGTGTACTGGCCGCGCTCGAACGCTGGAACGTACCGGTTGACGACTCGGGTGGCGATTCGCTCGCCGACACGCCGGCCGGCGTGTTTGCACGGCTGACCGCGGAAGTCGCGCTCGGCGGGTTGCCGCCGGTGGCGCTGCTCGCTTTGCTCAAGCACCCGCTGTTGCGGCTCGGCGCGCCGGCCGACGCGCATCTCTCCGCCGTGGCGGCGCTCGAGCGCGCGGTGCTGCGCGGGCCGCGGCCCAAAGCCGGCATTGCCGGCCTCGCGCATGCGCTTTCGACCTATCGCGCCGGGCGCGCCGAACTCCATCGCAACGATCCGCGCCGGCTGGTGAGCGAGGGCGCGCTGGCCGCCGCCGAGGAGCTGGTGAAGGCGTTGGGCGAAGCGCTCGCACCGCTGGCATTGCCCGTCGGCGACAGCCTGCCGCTCGCCACGCTGGCCGCCCGCCATCGCGACTGCGTCGTCGCGCTCGCCGGCGACGCCGATAAGCTCAACGCCGCTTTCGCCGGCAAGGACGGCGAGGCGCTGGCGCTTACGTTCGATGAAGCCATCGACACCCAGGCCGCCAGCCAAATCGCCGTGGCGCCTCGCGACTACCCGGAGTTTTTCCACGCCGCGCTGGCCGCGCGTGACGTGCGCATGCGCGAGCGCAAGGGCGTGCGCATCCGCATCTTCGGCCCGCTGGAAGCGCGCCTGCAAACGATCGACCGCATGGTGCTGGGCGGGCTCAACGAAGCGAGCTGGCCGCCCGACGTGCGCAGCGACCCCTGGCTGTCGCGCCCGATGCGGCTTGCGCTCGGTTTCGATCTGCCGGAGCGGCGCGTCGGGCTTGCCGCGCACGACTTCGCGCAGGCGCTCGGCGCCAAGGAGGTCGTGCTGACGCGCGCGGCCAAGAGCGCGGGCGCGCCTGCGGTCGCCTCCCGCTTCCTGCAACGCATGGCGGCGCTGGCCGGCGCCGAACGATGGGCCGCGGCACGCCGGCGCGGCGACTTTTATCTCGCGCTCGCCGAAGCGCTCGACGCACCCTCCGGCAAGCCGCACCCGGTCAAACGGCCCGAGCCGTCGCCGCCGCTCGAGGCCCGCCCCGACAAATTGTCGGTGACCGATATCGAGAACTGGCTGCGCGATCCCTACACCATCTACGCCAAGCACGTGCTCGATCTGCATCCGCTCGAAGCGGTCGCCACCCCGCCCGGCGCCGCCGACCGCGGCAGCGTGATCCATGAGGCGATCGGCAATTTCACCCGGCAGTTCGCCGCCGGATTGCCGCCCGATCCGGAGCAGGAACTGACTGCGCTTGGCCGGCAAAGCTTCATGCATCTGGAAGACTACCCGGAGGCGAAGGCGTTCTGGTGGCCGCGCTTCTTGCGCATCGCGCGCTGGTTCGCCGGCTGGGAGCGCGAGCGGCGGCCGCAGCTCGCCACCGTGCATGGCGAAATTCGCGGCGAGCTCAAAATCCCACTCGACGCCCGGGTTTTCACGCTGTCGGCACGCGCCGACCGCATCGAGCGCCGCGGCGACGGCGCCTACGCCATCCTCGACTACAAGACCGGCGCGCCGCCGACCGAGCCGCAGGTGCGCACGGGATTGGCGCCGCAGCTCACGCTCGAAGCCGCCATTCTGCGTGGCGGCGGCTTCGCCGACAAAGGCATTGCGGCCGGGTCGGTCGTCGAGATCAGCTATGTTCGGCTCAGGGGCGGCGAGCCTGCCGGCGAACTCAAGCACATCGACTTCAAGGACAGAGGCGACCCCAATTCGTTTGCCGACGCCGCCAAGGCGAAGCTGACCGGCATCGCCGGCAAATTCCTGATCGACGGCGAGCCCTATCGCTCGCTCGTGCATCCGATGTGGCAAAAGCACTACGGCGAATACGATCATCTCGCGCGCGTGAAGGAATGGGCGGCCTCCGGCGGCGAGAGCGAAGCCGACGTGCCGGGGTCGCAATCATGAGCGCCGCGCGCGAAATCCCCGCGGCCGTGCTCGGCCGGCAGATCGCCGCCGCCGATCCAGAGCGTTCGGTGTTCGTTTCCGCCAACGCCGGTTCCGGCAAGACGCACGTGCTGGCGCAGCGCGTGATCAACCTGCTGCTGCGCGGCACCGCGCCGGAAAAAATCCTCTGCATCACCTTCACCAAGGCGGCCGCCGCCAACATGGCGACGCGCGTGTTCGACACGCTGGCCGAGTGGACCGCGCTCGACGACGCCGCGCTCGATATGAAAATCAAGACCAGCACCGGTAAAGCATCGGATGCCGATGCGCGCGCCCGCGCCCGCCGCCTGTTCGCGACCGCGCTGGAGACGCCGGGTGGACTGAAGGTGCAGACCATCCACGCCTTTTGCACGCGGCTGCTGCATCAATTTCCGTTCGAGGCCGATGTGGCGGCGCGCTTCGAAGTGCTCGATGACGCCGCCACGTCGCAATTGCTCAACGAACTGACGCTCGACGTGATGTCGAAGGCCGCCGCCGATCCGGATAGCCCGCTCGGCCGCGCGCTCGCAGCCGCTATCACCGCGGCGGCCGACATCACCTTCAAGGAGGTGATCGCCGAGGCGATCGGTAAGCGCGATCTGATCACGCAATGGCTGGCGCGCGCCGGCGGCGTGCCGCAGGCGATCGACGAACTCAGCCGCGGCTTTGGCCTCGCGCCCGGCGACACCCTGCAAGCCGTTGAGAATGAATATTTTTCCAGCCCGCACATTTCGCCGCCGGAGTGGCCGGCGCTGATCGCCGTGCTGGCGACCAGCGACAAGGACGCCGACCGAAAGCAAGGCATGCGGCTTGAACAAGCCATGCGCGCCGGCGGCCGCGACCGGATCGACGCCTATCTCGATGTTTTTTGCACCGGCGAGCGCAAAGGCCGCAGCAGCATCCTGACGAAAAACTTCGCGGCGGCGAATGCCTCATGGGCCGCCAAGCTCGACGCCGAGAAAGAGCGCGTCTGCGCCCTGGTTGCGCGCGAATTCGCGTTGCGCGCGCGCGACCGCAGCGCCGCATTGCTCACCGTCGCCAACGCGGTGATCGAGCGTTATCGCGCCACCAAGGACCGGCGCGGCCTGCTCGACTACGAGGATCTGATCGACAAGACGCTAGCGCTGTTTCGCAATACCGCCGCCGCCTGGGTGCTCTACAAGCTCGACCTCGGCATCGACCATGTGCTGGTCGACGAGGCGCAGGACACCAGCCCCAAGCAATGGGAGATCATCAAGACCCTGGTGGCGGAGTTCGTCGGCGGCGGCGCACGCGAGAACGTCAGGCGCACGGTGTTTGCGGTCGGCGACGAGAAGCAGTCTATCTTCTCTTTCCAGGGCGCGGCCCCGCTCGCCTTTGCCGACAACCGCCGCCATTTCAAGGCGCTGTTCGAAGACGCCCAAGCCGCCTTCGTCGAGGAGCGGTTGGAATATTCCTTCCGCTCGGGCCCGGTCGTGCTGGGCGCGGTCGATAGCGTGTTTGCCCGCGAACAGGCGTTTCGCGGATTGAGCCACGATCCGGTCAAGACGGTGCATCAGGCGGTCTATGCCGACGCCCCCGGCCAAGTCGAAATCTGGGATCTGATCGCTCCCGATGAAAAGGACGGCAGCAAAGAAGGCTGGGACGCGCCGTTCGATACGACAAGCGAGACCAGCCCCGCCATCAAACTTGCCGGCAAGATCGCGCGCACGGTGAAAGCCTGGTGCGCACGCGGCACGAGACCGCGCGACGTTCTCATTCTGGTGCGCCAGCGCGGGCCTGTGTTCGAAGCGGCGATCCGCGCGCTCAAGCGCGAAGGCATCGCGGTTGCCGGCGCCGACCGGCTGGTGCTCACCGAGCACATCGCGGTCATGGATCTCCTGGTGCTCGGCGACGCCTTGCTGCTGCCGGACGACGACCTCGCGCTGGCGACCGTGCTCAAGAGCCCGCTGTTCGGGCTCGACGATGAGCAGCTTTACGCCCTGGCGCATGGCCGCAAGGGGCCCTTACGTTCGGCGCTGCGCGCCAAGGCCGCCGCTGACCCGGCCTTTGCCGCGGCTGCCGCCGCCCTCGACCAACTCACGCACCAAGCGCGCGCGCGAACGCCCTTCGCCTTCTATGCGCACGTGCTGGGCGCGATGGGCGGCCGCAAGAATTTCCTCGCCCGGCTCGGCATCGAAGCTTCCGACCCGCTCGATGAATTCCTCAATCTGGCGCTCGATTATGAGCGGCGCGAAACGCCGTCGCTGCAAGGCTTCCTCGACTGGATCCGCGCGGCACAAAGCGAAGTCAAGCGCGACATGGAGATGGGGCGCGATGAAGTGCGCGTGATGACGGTGCACGGCGCCAAAGGCCTCGAGGCGCTGAACGTCATTTTGATCGACAGCACCACGACGCGGCCGGAAGGTGCGCATCCGCCGCGCCTCTTGACCGCGCCGATCCCCGGCGCGCCGCCCGGCACCGACGCGCTGATCTGGGCGGTCGCCAGGGACAAGGATGCCGGACCGATGACGACTGCGCGCGCCGCTGCGCTCGATGCCGCACGCGACGAATACCGGCGGCTGCTCTATGTCGCGATGACGCGCGCCGCCGAAAGGCTGATCGTGTGCGGGACCAAGGGGGTCAATAAGAGCCCGGATGGCTGCTGGCACCAGCTTGTGCTCGACGGCGTAGAGCGCCGCCTGCGTGCGTGACGCGAGTCCCAGCTTGCCGAGGATGTTCGAGACGTAGGTCCGCGCGGTCCGTTCGGTGATGAACAGCGCGGTCCCGATCTCCTTGTTGCTCATCCCCTGGCCGAGCAGGCTGAGGACGTCCTTCTCGCGGTCGGTGAGCGGCTCGACGAGCGCGTCGTCCGGGGACTTCTTGGTGCGCATCCGCTGGGCGAGCAGTCGTGCCACGGCCGGGTCGAGATGGACCTCGCCGTTG
>Ga0207693_10005994_pt1 | contig 10080 bp, 11 predicted proteins | sample LARL81metaG_FD_184347 | JGI IMG/M metagenome (GOLD analysis project Ga0207693, IMG submission 184347) | Corn, switchgrass and miscanthus rhizosphere microbial communities from Kellogg Biological Station, Michigan, USA - LAR L8-1 metaG... | ecosystem: Host-associated > Plants > Roots >... | reverse complement strand
CTGGCGCCGATCCTCGTCGAGCGGAACTTCGAGATCATCAAGGAAGTGCACGAGTCCGGCGTCGCGATCCTCGTCGTCGAGCAGAACGCCAACGTCTCGTTGTCGATCGCCGACCGCGGCTACGTCCTCCAGACTGGCAGGATCGTGCTCTCGGGCGCGGCGTCGTCCCTGATCAAGGACGAAGATCTGCGAAAGGCCTATCTTGGCCGTTAGCGTGGATGCATTACCCGGGCGAGTCCGGCACCGCTTCCCAATCTTCGACCGACTCGTCTACATCAACAGCTGCTCTCAGGGAGCGCTTTCGGACGCCGTGCGCGACGCCTACGCACGCTACCTGGCCGACTGGGACGAGCACGGCGCGCCCTGGGAGTACTGGGTCGACCAGCTCGGGGCCGCGCGGCGAAGCGTCTCGGGGCTGATCAACGCAACAGAAGACGAGCTGGCGATCACCACCTCCGTCTCGGCCGGTGTGAGCGCGCTCGCGAGCGGGCTCAGCTTCGACAACGGCCGCGACAAGGTCGTGATCAGCGACTTCGAGTTCCCGACCATCGGCCAGATCTGGCACGCGCAGGAGCGCCGTGGCGCCCGCATCGTGCATGTCCCCACCGAGCCGGACGCGACGATTCCGCTCGAGCGGTTCGAGGAGGCGATCGACGAGCAGACGGCGCTCGTCTCCATCACGCACGTCTGTTTTCGCAACGGGAGCAGACTCGACGTCGGAGAGGTGATCGAACTCGCGCACGAACGGGGAGCGTTGGTGCTCCTGGACGCCTATCAGTCCGTAGGCTCGATTCCGGTCGATGTCAAGGCGCTGGATTGCGATTTCCTCGCCGCCGGTGTGCTCAAGTATCTGCTCGGATCGGCCGGACTGGCGTTTTTCTACTGCCGACGCGACCTCGTCGAGCGGATCGAGCCGACCGCCACCGGGTGGTTCGCCGACCGGAACATTTTCGAGATGGACATCCACGACTATTCGCCGGCTCCGACGGCTCGCCGCTTCGAGGCCGGGACGCCGCCGATTCCGGCGATTTACGCAGCTATCGCAGGAATCGAGCTGATGCAGGAGATCGGGATCGAAGAGACGGAGGCTCACGTCCGCGAGCTGAACGCGATGCTCCTCGCGGGCCTCGACGAGCTCGGCGCGCAGGTCGTGACGCCCCGTGCGCCGGAACAGCGGGGCGCGCTCGTGTGCGTCGCCTCTAGCGACGTCGATCGGCTCGTCACGGAGCTGGCCGCGGGGGGCGTCGTCGCGTCCTCACGCGACGCGAACCTTCGGATCTCGGCTCACTGTTACAACTCGCCCGAGGACGTGAGCGCAGTGCTCGACCTGCTCGCAAAAAATCGCCCGCTGCTTCAAACGTAGATCAACCGGAGAGGAGAGAAGATGGCATTACAGATTGGCGACACGGCACCGGACTTCGAGGCGGAGACGACTGACGGCAGCATCCGCTTCCACGACTGGATCGGCGACTCGTGGGCGGTGCTCTTCTCGCACCCGAAGGACTTCACGCCGGTTTGCACGACGGAGCTCGGCTACATGGCCAAGATCAAGCCGGAGTTCGACCGCCGGAACGTGAAAGTCATGGGGCTGTCCGTCGATCGGGCCAGCGACCATGAAAAGTGGGCGAGCGACATCGAGGAGACGCAGGGGCAGGCGCCCAACTACCCGATCATCGGCGACGCCGACTACGAGGTCTCCAAGGCGTACGGGATGCTGCCCGCCGACACGGCCGGCGACCCGAAGGAGCGGACGCCTGCCGACAATCAAACGGTCCGTAACGTCTTCGTCATCGGCCCAGACAAGAAGATCAAGCTCGTCTTGATCTATCCGATGACGACGGGACGCAACTTCGACGAAGTCCTGCGTGTCATCGACTCGCTCCAGCTGACCGCCAATCACAAGGTCGCAACTCCCGTCAACTGGCGGCAAGGAGAGGACGTCATCATCGCCGGCTCGGTGTCCAACGATGAGGCGAAGGAGATCTATCCGGAGGGCTGGCAGGAACCGCGCCCGTACATCCGGATCGTGCCCCAGCCGCGCTAGAACGCAGACGCGGCGCCCGGGGGGCGCCGCGTCGTGACTGTGTGCGGCGAACCGTCACATGTTCGGGCACTTGCCCGAGTGGCTCGACTGACTCTGGCTGGACTGAGCCTGGGTCGTCGACGTGCTCGTCGCGGACGAAGAGGACGACTTGCCGCTTGCCGCGTTGGCGATCGCCGCGCCTCCGCCGACGATGGCGAAGACGGCGAGCGTCACCAGGCCGAGTCGAAGTCGATTCTGCATACGCACCTCCCTTCTCGTTGGTTGCTCGTAGGGTCTTGCCCTCGAGTGAACACCCGCCGGCTAAGAGGCTCCTGACATCGGGCTAAGAAGTTGCTGAGACTCGAGCCGCGCTACTCGATGGGTGCGTGCCGTATCCGATCGCGGGCCTCTGCATACCGGGCGACCTCGTACGCGATCAGCGCGCAGGTAATCACGGCGACGAGTGCCAGCGACAGCAAGGCCGGCAGAGCGGTCGCGGCGGGCGCGAGCGCGAGCCGGCACAGGCCTCGCCGGTCGAACCGACGCCTAGCTTTGTGGTCATCGAGCCGGTGTAGGAGAGCCTGGGGTCAGACGCGCGGCCGCGATCGCGCCACCCAGATCGCCGAGCTCGGACAGTCGTAGCTCGGGCGGCCGCTCGTCGACGAACAGGTGGGGAAGCATGGCTTCCCGGATCCGCGCGACTCCCGGCTCGCCGAGGCGAACGCCGAGGCCGCCGCCGATCACGACTGCCTCGACGTCGGTCAGGTTCACGGCCGAGGCGGCTCCCGCTCCGAGAGCTTGGATCGCCCGCTCAATCATCCGCTCGGCCAGGGCGTCGTGTTCGTCCAACGCGTGCTGCCAGACAGAGCTCGTCAGCTGATCGTGATTGTGCTCCTTCATCAGCTCGAACAGCCTGGTCTTCGTGCCCCGCTTCTGGTCGCGCTCGGCCCGTCGCTCCATCGCAGCGCGTCCCGCGTAGGCCTCGACGCAGCCGCGCCGGCCACAGGTGCACTTCGCGCCGCCGAGCTTGATCACCATGTGGCCGATCTCGCCGGCCGCGCCGCGCCCGAGCCAGCGGTGCCGGTCGACCACGATCCCGCCGCCGACGCCCGTGCCCCACCACAGGCCGAGGAACGAGCGGAAGGGCCGGCCTGCGCCGAGAACGGCCTCGGCCTCGACCGCCGTGCCGACGTCGTTGCCGACCCGCACCGGCATGCCGAAGCGGTTGGCAAGTCGCTCGCCGAGAGGGAATGGCTCGATCCAGTTCGGGAGGTTTCGCGCACTCGCGACCGTCCCGGTTCCTGCGTCCACATGGCCGGGGGAGCCGACTCCAATGCCTGTGAGCGCGTCGGGAGCGACGTCGGCTGCGTTCGCCGCTTCCTCGAGTGCCGCCGCGATCGCCTCGACGACATCTTCGGGACCGCCGTGCGTCGGCGTCGATCGGCGGGCCTGTCCGACGACGGAGTTGCCGTCGTCGACGACGACCGCCTGGATCTTCGTGCCACCGAGGTCGATCCCGGCTCTCACAACCGTTTCTTAGCACTCCGGGTCTCGGAGAGGCCGGTCCCGGAAGCATTGTCTAGATGAAACGTCTAGAAAGGAGGGGCCAGTGGAGCCCTCGACCTCGGTCATCGATACCAGCCCCGTCGACCTCAGCGCCGCAATCGCGATCGAGGGAGCGGAGGCCCGCGCCTGGACCGACCTCTACGCTGCGGCGCCGGCAGCTTGGGCGGAGGCCGTCGGTCTCGACACGCGCGGGGTCGCGGGCGCGGTCGTCCTCAGCTGGGCGGCCACCGGCCGCCGGTACTTCAGCCGCGCAATCGGGCTCGGCGTCATAACGCCGGCGAGTGCCGAGGCGATCGATCTGATCCTGGACGGTTACGAGGAAGCGGGGATTTCGATGTTCCTCCTCCAGTCGCTGCCTCACTGCCGTCCGGCCCAATACGAAGGCTGGTTAGGGGAGCGCGGGCTCGAGCCGTTCGATGCCCAGGACCGGGTGGTCCGCGGCGGCAGCCCTCTCGACGCTGCGGGTCCGACGAGCGGCCGCGAGTTTGCGGTCGAGCGCGTGAGCCGGGACAGCGCCGACGAGTGGGTCGCATTCATGGAACGCGTGTACCGCCTGGACACCGGCCCCTGGCTCCCTGAGCTGATCGGCCGCGCGGGGTGGCACCAGTACGTCGTGCGTGAGGCCGGCGAGCTCGTCGGCGCCCGCGGCATGTACATCGGCTCCGACGGCATCGCCTGGCTCGGCATGGACGGTCCAGTACCCGGCGTGATGACGGACGACTACGAGCTCGACGCCGCGCTCTGCGCATTCATCGTCGAAGACGGCCTCGCCCGTGGCGCCCGTTCTTTCATCGCCGACATCGAGCTGCCCTCGCCCGATCAGGCGACGCCCGCCTACGAGAACTTCGCACGGCTCGGGTTCAGCCGGCCTTACGTTCGGACGCACTGGACGCGTAGCTGATGCACGCGTCGATCTGGCGGTTCGTCGGGGATCCAGTCGAGTTGCTGCGCCGGTACGACGCAATGGCGGCGGAGATTCCGCGCGAGAATCTACGGCTTCATCTCTGCCTGAGCGCCGTAGACGGAATGGTGGTGGTCGACACCTGCCCGACGAAGGAAGTCTTCGAGGCGTTCGTGCAGGGCCACGCCTTTCGTGCGCTTCGCGAACGCCACGGTCTGCCCGAGCCCGAAAGGCTCGAGGACTTTCCGGTGCACCGCGCGTTCATCGACGGGCGGGAGAGCCGGCAGGCTTCTGGCTCGCGCTAGCCGCTCGCCGAACGACGCCGGGAAGCCACGCCAGCACGGCGTCTGTCACGGCCTCGAGGTCGGATGTGAGGCGATGGTCGCCTGCGACCTGAACAATCGTCCGCCCTCGCGCTGGGGGCGGCATGCCGAATTGGTCTCGCAGGCCTTGCACGACCAGGATCGGCACGCTCACCGCGTCGAGCTCGCTCAGGCGGCTAGGCCTAGCTTCCCCGCCGGAGCGGCGCGGCGGCTGAAGCGGGAAAGCGAGGCAAATCACTCCCACCGCACCGGTTTCCTCCGCGGTCCGGCACGCCACACGTGCGCCCGAGGATCGACCGCCTGCCACGAGCGGCAATCCCCGCAGCTCTCCGTCGCGCAGGTGGTCGACGACCGCGATCCAGGCAGCATCGAGCTGGCGTGCCGGCGCAGGTGACCGCCGGCCGGCGACGCGATATGGCTGTTCAACCAGCGCGACGCTGACCTGTTGCGCAAGAGCGGCGTTGGTCGCCGCGACCAGGTCTCGCGAAGCTACCCCTCCGGCTGCTCCGTGGCCGAGGATCAGCGTTGCTCTCGGCTCGTCGGAAGCGTGCAGATGCACCCTCGCCGGGCCATGAGCGGTGTCGACCTCGAACGACCTCAACGGGTAACCGTTACTCGCCGGCAGGAGGCGGAACAATCAGCACCGGGCGGCCGGCATGGGAGGCCACCGCGTGGGAGAAGCTTCCCTCGAGGAGCTCCTTCGCGCCGGTGAGGCCGCGTGAGCCCAGGACGATTACCGCTGCGTCGATCTCGTCGGCCACCTGGACGACTCCGTCCCACATCGGGGCGGCGACCTCGCTGCGGGCCTCGGCGCTCAACCCTGCGTCGCGCGCGAGCTGGACCCCTTTCTCCGCACGTGAGAGCGCGGCATCTTCATTGAGCTCCTCGAAGCCCGGCGTGGTCGCACCGATCGAGGCGTAGCTCTCGGCGACCGTCAGCGGCGGTCCGACGTCCAGCACGACGGCCCGGGTTTCCTTCAGGAGCGAAGCCGCCGCCTCGATTCCGCGGCTTGCATCGTTAGAGCCGTCGTAACAGATCAGGATCGGAGAGTCAGCCATTTGTTCCTCCTTTGATTTGACGCGCAGAGCTTGTCATGCACGAACACGCGTGTGATCGGGGGAGACGGATCGTCGTCGTGGCCTGCGGTGATCACACGTCTTGCCGCGAAGCCGGAGTGGTCGAGCCTGCCGTCCGGCATCAGACGCTCGCCCTCTGCGGCCTGGTACTTCGCGTCCGATCACCCTGGGGAGGGAGAGCGCCGCGATGCAGGTCCACGGCGGAACCGTGACATCGACGGCGTGGAGGTGCAAAATCCTCGCCGTGCTCCCGCTCTCCGACGGACTTCCGTCGCGTCGCTTCCCGATCGTCAACGTCGCGATCATCGTGGCGTGCTTCGCGGTGTGGCTGTTCTACGAGCTCCCACACCTGCAGTCGTCGGTCTTCCATGCGTCGTTTTACCCCTGCACGGTCAACGGCAGCTGTCATGGCCCCGAGTCCTGGGGAGTCAGCTGGATCACAGCGATGTTCCTGCACGGAAGCTGGGACCACATCCTCGGCAACATGCTCTTTCTCGCCGTCTTCGGCAAGAACGTCGAGGACGCCTTCGGGCATCTTGGTTACCTCGTCTTCTACTTCGCCGGCGGCTTTGTCGCGACGATCACCCAGACGGTGGCGACCCTGGCCTTCGGCACGGCCGCCGAGGGGCGCTTGCCGAACCTCGGCGCCAGTGGTGCGATCGCCGCGGTGCTCGGTGCCTACTTCGTCCTCTATCCCAACTCGACCGTCTTCGGTCTGATCGTCTTCTTCCCGGTTCGGATCTCGGCCATGTTTTTCCTCGGCTTCTGGTTCCTGTACCAGCTGTTCGAGGCGAACTTCGGGCTCTTCAGCTCGAGCGCGAACGGCGGCGGCGTTGCGTTCTTCGCCCACGTCGGCGGCTTCGTCTTCGGCGGAATCGTGACCTGGTTACTCCTGGGAACCCGACGGATCTCTGCGCAGGACATGGCTGCCCTGCGCGCTCCCACCTAGGAGGGTGCGCCCGATCCGCCGGGTGTAACCCGGTGGATAGATTGCGAGAGCCCAAAGGAGGGGGAGATGTCCAACCAGACCGACGGCGGCTCCAATTCCGGAGGAGAGCCTGTGAGCGCGCTGGAAACAGGCACGCCGGCACCCGACTTCACGCTTCACTCAGCACCGGACGAGGCGGCGTCGCTCGCCGATTTTCGCGGTCAGCCGCTGATCATCGCGTTCTACCCGGCCGACTGGAGCCCGGTTTGCGGAGACCAGATGGCCCTGTACAACCAGGTGCTTCCCGAGTTCCAGCGCTACGGCGCGGCGATCGTCGGGATCTCCGTCGACAGCGCGTGGAGCCATCGCGCCTTCGCTGCAGACAGGAAGCTCCGCTTTCCGCTTCTCGCCGACTTCGAGCCGAAGGGCGAGGTGTCGAGACGTTACGGCGTCTATGACCAGGCGGAGGGCACGAGCGAGCGAGCGCTGTTCGTGCTCGACGGTGACGGCGTGATTCGCTGGAGCTACGTCTCGCCGCCGGACATCAACCCGGGGGCCGACGGGATCCTGACGGCTCTCGAGGCCCTGGCAGAGCCGAGCCCCGCATGAGCCAACTCGAAAGCCCTCGGCTGACCGTTCCGGTCGGCGCGGATGACCACATCCGTGGTCCCGAGACGGCGCCGATGACCCTGGTCGAGTACGGCGACTACGAATGCCCCTATTGCGGTGCCGCCTATCCGATCGTGAAAGAGCTTCAGCGCACCCTTGGCGATGAGCTCAGGTTGGTCTTCCGCAACTTTCCCCTGGGGGACATGCATCCGCACGCTGTTCAGGCGGCCGAAGCCGCGGAGGCGGCCGCCGCCCAGGGCAGGTTCTGGGAGATGCACGATCGCCTCTACGAGCACCAGGATCGGGAGACGACGGACGACCTGATCGAGCACGCTCGCGCGCTGGGACTCGACGTCGAGCGTTTTCGGTCCGATCTCGGAGAGCACACCTACGAGCCGAGGATCCAGGCAGATTTCCTGAGCGGCGTCCGCAGCGGGGTCAACGGCACGCCCACGTTCTTCATCAACGGTGTGCGCCACAACGGAGGCTACGACTTCAATTCGCTGCTTACCGCGCTCCGCGCCGCCGCCTAGTCCCCTAGAACCGCCGGCGCGGGCTCGGGAATCTCGCTGACGAGGTCGCGGCTGAGCCGGTCGACCAGCTCTTGGAGCTGGGCGTGGGCTTCGGGATCCCACCCACTGAGGAGGTCTTGCAGGCCGGCCGATCTTGCTTCCACGAGTCGTTCGTAATCCCGTCGGCCAGACGTCGTCAGCTCGATTGCGCCGCCGTCTTCGCTCTGAACGAGCGAGAGCTGCTGCAACTGCCCGAGCGCCGCGGCGACTTGCCGCGGGTCGGTTTGTAGCTGGATGTCGAGCTCATCTCGGGTCAACGGTGTGCGCTCGCCCAGTCGCGCCAGCAGCCACAGTTCGGGCGGGGCGAGATCGACGCCGGCCCTGAAGGCCAGGCGTTCGTACAACTGCCACCTTTCCTCACGGCCGGCAAGCTTCGAAAGGGCACGCTCGATCTCGCGCAGGGCGTCGTCGTCGCGTGAAGGGTGGAGACCGTCGCCCACGTCGGCCGCCCCCGCCGTCGTCTTCAGCGGAACCTCGGGCAGGAGCCAGGTGAGGAAAAAAGCGACGGCCGCGATTCCCGCGGCGACGAGGAACACCGTGGTCAGCGCGTCGGTGATCGCGGTGGCAAAAACGCTTCGCACCGCGGACGGGAGCGTCTTGACCACCGCAGGGTTCGCCGCGGACGCCGGCACGTGCGCGCCGGGTGGGAGCTTGCCGACGAGGTGGCTCGTGAGCTGGTTGGCAAAGATCGCGCCGAACACGGCGACGCCGATCGAGCCGCCGATCTGGCGAAAGAGAGTCGAGCCAGAGCTGGCAACGCCCAGGTACTTGTAGTCGACCGCGTTCTGCGCGGCGAGGACGAGCACCTGAATGACGAGCCCGAGGCCGAGACCGAGCACGAGCATGTACGCGCCGGTGACCGCGGTCGAAGTGTCGACGTGCAGCCGTGAGAGCAGCACGAGCCCGACCGTCATGAGCGCCGTGCCGGCGACGGGGAACGGCTTGTAACGACCGAAGCGGGTGATCAGCTGCCCGCTGCCGATCGAGGTGATCAGGAGACCGGCCATCAGGGGAAGAATCAGCAGGCCCGAGGTGGTCGGACTGTGGCCTCTGACGTCCTGGAGGTAGAGAGGCAGGTAGGTGATGGCGCCGAACAGAGCCAGGCCGACGATGAAGCCGACGGCGCTCGTGACGCTGAAGACGCGGTTGTGAAAGAGCTCGAGCGGCAAGATCGGTTCCGCGGCCCGGGCTTCCGCAAAGACGAAGGCGACCAGCAGGACGACGCCCCCGACGATCAGCGCAATCATCCACGGTGAGGTCCAGGAATAGGTGGTGCCGCCGAGGCTCGTGTAGAGCACGATCGCCGAGAGGCCGCCTGCGAGCAGGGCCGCCCCGAGGTAGTCGATCGTGTGCTTGACGTGATCGGTGCGAGGCTGGAAGACGGTGGCGATCACGGCGAGCGCGATCAGGCCGATCGGCAGGTTGACGTAGAAGATCCACCGCCAGGAGAGGTTGTCGACGAAGAAGCCGCCGAGCAGCGGCCCAGCGACCGTCGAGACGCCGAAGACGCCGCCGAAGTAGCCCTGGTAGCGCCCGCGCTCTCGCGGCGGGAAAATGTCGCCGACCACCGCGATCGTGACCACGATCAGCCCACCGGCGCCGAGTCCCTGGAGCCCTCGGAAGACGATCAGCTCCGTGATGTTCTGGCTGATTCCGCAGAGCGCGGAGCCGACCAGGAAGATGACGATCGCCGACTGCAGCACGACCTTGCGCCCGTACTGGTCGCCGAGCTTCCCATAGACCGGTCCAGCCACCGTCGAAGACAGCAAGTAGGCGGTGACGACCCACGAAAGGTCCGAGACGCCGCCGAGGTCGCCGACGATCGTCGGCAGCGCGGTCGAGACGATCGTCTGGTCGAGCGAAGCGAGCAGTAGGACGAGCAGCAGTGCGCCGAAGATCAGGCGTACCGACTGCCTCTGCTCCGCCCCGGCCGGAACTCCAGCTTCGGCGCTCATCTGACTACGATCCTTGCAGAGGTCAGCTGTCTCCCGGCTACGCTGCAAGTGAACGTGGAAGGCGACCAGCCTCTACCGGCCCCCAACAAAGCCTCAGAGGTCCCAGCCGGGGATCGGCTGTCGCTCG
>Ga0207693_10005993_pt1 | contig 10080 bp, 8 predicted proteins | sample LARL81metaG_FD_184347 | JGI IMG/M metagenome (GOLD analysis project Ga0207693, IMG submission 184347) | Corn, switchgrass and miscanthus rhizosphere microbial communities from Kellogg Biological Station, Michigan, USA - LAR L8-1 metaG... | ecosystem: Host-associated > Plants > Roots >... | reverse complement strand
AACTCGAAGGCGGATGCTATTGCGGCCAGGTACGCTATGTCGCGGAGGGCGAACCCATGATGGTGGCGCAATGCCATTGCCGCGAATGCCAGTACATCTCGGGCGGCGCGCCGAACCTGTTCATGGCGATGCCGGTCAATGGCTTCAGCTATAGCAAGGGTCAGCCGAAGCAGTTCACCCGCAAAGACCTCACGCGCGCAGTGACGCGGGAATTCTGCGCCGAATGCGGCACCCATATGGTGACCCGGGTACCCGGCCTGCCCGCCGCGGTGCTGAAGGTCGGCACGCTGGACGATCCCGGCGCTTTCGCCCCGCAGATGGCGATCTACACCATCGACAGGCAGGCCTTCCACCACGTGCCCGAGGGTATGCCGGCGTTCGAACGATTGCCGGGGCAGTAGCGCTCGCCGTCCGGGCTACTTGCCGGGTCCGTTCAATCTTCGCCTCGGAGTGGCGCCATAAACTCGTCCGTAAAGGGGGCCCGGACCCGCAATCCCTACGAGCTTGGCAAATCGGCTTGGCGGTCTTGTGCCATCGGCCCTTTCGATCACGACGGCTCCATCAGCCGCGGGTCTGAAGACCACCTCGGTACCTGTGCATAGCCCCAGGTAGTCTCTCACACCTTTCGGAACCGTGACCTGGCCGTTCTTCTGTACTTGCTTGGCATGGCGACCCAGCACTTCGTTCCACAGCGACAGACTAGCAAAATCGCCGCTGGCACCGATGGTTAATCGCGTCTTAACCTCGCCGTATCTATGGTGATTTGATCGGTTTACGGTCGATCCGGAAATCCCGGGAATAGTCCCCCGATCGCATTGAAAGTGCTGGCGCTTCAACATGGCAATGACCGCCCCTTCCGGCGTGGCGCAGGGCGCCGGCGTATCTCTAGCCGGTCAGGCCGAGCGTTCCCCCTTCCTGCGCACGACCGAGCTCCTGGCCCCCTATCAGCCGGGTAAGCCCTTGATTACGCTGTCATTGGGCGAGCCGCAGCACCCGGTTCCTGATTTCGTCGGCCCGGTGCTGGCAGAACATATCGCCGAATTTGGCCGCTATCCGCTCGCAAGGGGTATCGAGCCGTTCCGCGTGGCGGCGGCGAACTGGCTCTCGAACAGGTTCCAGCTGCCGCGGCCGATCGATCCCGAGAGCGAAATCCTGGTGCTGAATGGCAGCCGCGAGGGCCTGTTCTTCGCCGCGATCACCGCCGCCCGCTATGTCGGCCCGCGCAACGGCCGGTCGGCGATCCTGATGCCGAACCCGTTCTATCCAGCCTATGGCGCCGGGGCCCGCGCTGCCGGCTGCGAACAGGTCTATCTGCCGACCACGGTCGCCAACGGATTCCTGCCGGACCTCGACACGCTTGATGATGCGCTGCTGGCGCGGACGGTTGCGATGTTCATCGCCTCGCCTGCGAATCCGCAAGGCGCTGTCGCCTCGCGCGATTATTTTGCGCGGCTGAAGCGTCTGGCCGACCGCTTCGGCTTCATGATCCTGAGCGACGAGTGCTATTCGGAAATCTACACCCGCGAGGCGCCGGGCAGCGCGCTGGAATGCGCGGGTCCCGACTTCACCCACGTCGTTGCGTTCCAGTCGCTGTCAAAACGCTCGAACCTGCCCGGCATGCGGGTCGGCTTCGCCGCCGGCGACAGGAATTTTCTGGCCGCGTTCCACGAATTGCGCAACGTCGCCGCACCCCAGGTGCCGGTACCGCTGCAGCATGTCGGAGTCGCCGCCTACAAAGACGAGGCGCATGTTGAGGAAAACCGCAGGCTCTATCGGATCAAGTTCGATTCCGCCGACCAGATCCTTGCGTCTCGCTATGGCTATAGGCGGCCCGCCGGCGGCTTCTGCGTCTGGCTCGATGTCTCGGATCGCGGCGGCGACGAGGCGGCGGCCGTAAAACTGTATCGCGACGCCGGCGTGCGCGTGATACCCGGCAGCTATCTGGCGCGGCAGCAGGACGATGGCTCCAATCCCGGCGCCGGCTATATCCGCCTCGCGCTGGTATCCGACAGTGAATCAACGGCCGAAGCATTGCACCGGCTGGTCGAAACCTTGAAGTAATCGCAGGGCCCTGGATGAGCATGCCAGCGATCGAACGTGTCATCCCCCTGGTCGGCCATTTGCCGGCCTCGATCCGCGAGGCGTTTGCGCGGCGCCTGCGCGAGCTTGCGGGCTTGTCGCTGATCGCGCTGTCGGGCGTCGTGGCGGCGGCGCTGATGACATGGTCGGTGCAGGATCCGAGCCTCAGCCACGCCACCTCGCGCGCGATCCGCAACATCGTCGGCTACCCCGGCGCGATCGGCGCCGATCTGTTGATGCAGATCCTGGGGCTCGGCGCGATCATGCTGATCCTCACCGTCGCGGTGTGGGGCTGGCGCATGCTGACCCATCGCCATTTCGACCGCGAGGCGCTGCGGCTGGGCTGCTGGATTCTCTGTACCGTGATTGCGGCCGGCTTTGCCAGCTGCTTTCCGCATAATACCGCCTGGCCGCTGCCGACCGGGCTCGGCGGCGTGGTGGGCGACGCGCTGGTGCGCGCGCCAGCCGTGGTGTTCGGCCCGCCCGGATTCGTCTACCGCCTCGTGCTCGGCATTTTCTTGTTGGCCGCGATGACCGTGACGTTCCTGTTTGCGAGCGGCTGGGGCGCCCGCGCGCGCGAAGAGGAATTGACGCCGATCGAGGACGATGACGAGCCGTTTACGGAAGACGAAGAGGATCGCGGCTCGGTCTCGCTCGGCTGGCTCTATCACGCTGCCATGAGCGCGAAGGCGCGGCTCGGCTGGTTGCTTGTCACGGCGTATCGGTCGCTGGTCTCGAGCGCGCCGCAGCCGCGCGCCGCAGCCGGCTTCGAGCGGCAGGAGCCCAGTCTCGGCGGCCACGGCGCGCCGTCGGTGGTCCCGGAAGCAACAGAACAATTCGACGACGAGATCGAAGAGGACGAAGACGAGGAGGAAGCTCCCACCGCCCGCGCGCCCCGCAAGAAGGCGGCGCCGCGCGAGAAGAAAAAATCCTCCGACAAGTTCGAACTACCCTCGGTCTCGGTGCTGTCGGCGCCCAAAGCCAGCGATCGCCAGCCGCTCAACAAGGCCGAGCTGGAAGCCAATTCGCGCGCGCTCGAGGGTGTGCTGCAGGACTTTGGCGTTCGCGGCGAGATCGTCAAAGCCAATCCCGGACCGGTCGTTACGCTGTACGAGCTCGAGCCCGCGCCCGGCATCAAGTCATCGCGCGTGATCGGGTTGGCCGACGACATCGCGCGCTCGATGAGCGCGCTGTCCGCCCGTGTCGCTGTCGTAGCGGGACGCAACGCGATCGGCATCGAATTGCCGAACGCGCATCGCGAAAAGGTTTACCTGCGCGAACTCCTGGTCGCGCGGGAGAGCACGGAATCAGTGGCAAAGCTGCCGCTCTGCCTCGGCAAGACCATCGGCGGCGATCCCGTCATCATCGATCTGGCGCGCACGCCGCATATGCTGATCGCCGGCACCACCGGCTCGGGCAAGTCGGTTGCGATCAACACCATGATCCTGAGCCTGGTCTACCGGCTGCGCCCCGATCAGTGCCGCCTGATCATGGTCGATCCAAAGATGCTCGAACTCTCCGTCTATGACGGCATCCCGCATCTCCTCACCCCCGTTGTCACCGACCCGAAGAAAGCGGTGGTCGCGCTGAAATGGGCGGTGCGCGAGATGGAAGAGCGCTACAAGCGGATGGCCAAACTGGGCGTGCGCAACATCGACGGCTACAACCAGCGTCTCGTCGAAGCCAGGGCCAAGGGCGAAGAGCTGACGCGCACGGTGCATACCGGCTTCGACAAGGAAACCGGCAAGGCGATCTACGAGGACGAGAAGCTCGACCTCGATCCCTTGCCCTATATAGTCATCATCGTCGACGAGATGGCCGACCTGATGATGGTCGCCGGCAAGGACATCGAAGGCGCGGTGCAACGTCTCGCACAAATGGCGCGCGCCGCCGGCCTGCACGTGATCCTGGCGACGCAACGTCCGTCGGTCGACGTCATCACCGGCACCATCAAGGCAAACTTCCCGACCCGCATCGCCTTCCAGGTCACCTCGAAGATCGACAGCCGCACGATTCTGGGCGAGATGGGCGCCGAGCAGCTGCTTGGCCAGGGCGACATGCTGTATATGGCGGGCGGCGGCCGCATCAGCCGCGTGCACGGTCCGTTCGCGTCAGACGAAGAAGTCGAAAAAGTGGTGCGTCATCTCAAGGCGCAGGGACAGCCGGAATACCTCGAAGCCGTCATCGCGGAAGAGCCGACCGACGAGGACGGCGCGGTATTCGATGCGACCGGCATGGGCGGTGACGGCGGTGGCGATTTGTTCGCGCAGGCCGTGGCGATCGTAAAGCGCGACCGCAAGGCCTCGACCTCCTACATTCAGCGCCGCCTGCAAATCGGCTATAACCGCGCGGCGTCATTGATGGAGCGGATGGAACTTGAGGGCATTGTCGGCCAGGCCAATCACGCCGGAAAGCGCGAAATTCTGGTCGACGAAGAAGGCGGCGTCTGACGCCATACAATAATTTCACGGAAAAACGATATCTCATCGGCACGAGGCGCGATAAAAGACCGGAAGCGGAACGACGCGTTGAACACAATCACGAACGACCGAGATTCGAAATATCGAGATTCGAAACATCGAATGGCAAAACAACACGCTCATCACGCCATCCATCGTGGATTGGTTGTCCTGATCGCCGCCTCGCTCGCGGGCGCCGCCTCTGCGCAGAACGTGCCGGTACCAAAACCGGCGCCGAAGGGCCGTGACGGCACGCAACTGAGCGCGCAGGACAAGGCTGCGACGACGACGGGCGCCACGCAAGCGCCGCCGACCCCGATCATCCCCGATCCGCGCCGCAACGTCCCGGCCAATATTTTTGCGACCTTCGATGCCAACCAGAAGGCGCAGGCCGCCAAGGTGAGCAATTATCTCTCCTCGCTGCAGACGCTGGTCGGCAGTTTCGTGCAGGTTGGTCCCGACGGCAGCAAGACCAAGGGCGATTTCTATATCCAGAAGCCCGGCAAGGTGCGCTTCGAATATGAGCCGCCGAGCCCGATCGACATCATCGCCGACGGCTCGTCGGTCGCGGTCCGCGACCGCAAGCTCGCCACGCAGGATATCTATCCGTTGTCGCAGACGCCACTCCGCTATCTGCTGTCGGACCGCATCGACCTGTTGAAGGACACCAATGTCGTCAGCGTCACCGCCGACGATGTCTTCGTCTCGATCACGATCGAGGAGAAGCAGGCACTGATCGGCACCAGCCGCTTGATGCTGATGGTCGGCACCAAGGACGGCCAGCTCAAGCAATGGACGGTGACCGATCCGCAGGGCTATGACACCACGGTCGCCGTCTACAATCTGGATTCGTCGAAGAAGATCGACCCAGGATTGTTCAAGATCGACTTTACCAATTACCCGACGCCGCCGGGTTGATTGTTCGGTCTCAAACTACATTGAAGCCGTCATGCCCCGGCTTGACCCGGGCATCCACGTCTTGATCCTGTCGCTGCAAAAAGACGTGGATGGCCGGGTCAAGCCCGGCCATGAGGGAGAGAAAAGCCTGCTACATCGTCTCCATGCGGCTCTCCCTGACAACCTGGAACATCAATTCGGTACGGCTGCGCATCGACCTCGTCGCCAAGTTTATCAAATCGGCGCGGCCCGACGTGCTGTGCCTGCAGGAAACCAAATGCGTCGACGACGCCTTCCCGCTGAAACGCTTCAAGCGGCTTGGCTATGAGCACGTCGCGCTAAACGGGCAGAAGGGCTATCACGGGGTCGCCATCATATCGCGGCTGCCGTTCGAGAGCACCGACATCCGCACCTTCTGCGACAAGATCGATTCGCGCCACATCTCGGTTTCGTTCGGCGAGAAGGCGCAGCTCGCAAAACCGCTGGTGCTGCATAATTTCTACGTGCCGGCCGGCGGCGACATCCCCGATCCCGCGCTCAATCCGAAATTCGAGCACAAGCTGCAATTCCTCGACGAGATGAAGGCGTGCGAGCCGCTGCATCCGCGCGGCGACGACCGCCACGTCCTGGTCGGCGATCTCAACGTGGCGCCGCACGAGAACGACGTGTGGTCGCACAAGCAGCTTCTGAAAGTTGTCTCGCATACGCCGATCGAAACCGAAAAACTGCTCGCCGCGCAAGCGCATGGCGAATGGTTCGACGTCGCGCGCGAAAAGATCCCGCTGTCGGAAAAGGTCTACACCTGGTGGAGCTACCGCGCCGCCGACTGGACCGTCGGCGACCGCGGCCGCCGCCTCGACCACATCTGGGTTTCGCGCGCGCTGAAGGATTCCGTGCAGGATTTTCGCATCACCCGCGACGCGCGCAGCTGGGAGCGGCCGTCCGACCATGTGCCGGTGACAGTGGTGCTGGAGGTGTAGCCTCCTCTCAACGTCGCCCCGGCGAAGGCCGACGCCCATCACCACGGGGAGTGCGGAAGACATCTACCGCGGCGTTTTATCGATAGATCACGCGGTATGGGTCCCGGCGAACGCCAGGCGAACGCCGGGACGACTTCCAATCACGTGCTTAGCTTCGCGCCCGCCATCAAGATATCGCTGGCGAGCTGGCTGGTGCGGGTGGCCATTTCATCGCGCAGGCGCCTGGCAGCAACGGGATCGCTTTCGAGCACGCGCTGGAACAGGCTTCGCGAGACGCGAATCACGGAAGAGCGCTCCAGCGCGATCGCACTTGAGGGCCGCTTCATCGCCACGATTAGCGCCAGCTCGCCGATCAGGGAGCCGGGACCGACCACGATCTCGGCACTGCCATCCTCGATGCGGAAAGCGCCGCGCTGGATGATGTAGCCGGCATCTGCATCATCCCCGGCATTGAAGAGGGTGTCGCCGCGTTCGAAATCGCGCTGTTCGGAGCCGATCGCCAGCATGCGCAATGCGGTATCCCCCAACAGGCGCAAGGTCGGGACGCGCTCGAGCAGGGCTAGATCATCTTCGATCGACATTCAGGACCGGTGGCGGAGTGCGCAAAGCCGAATCGGCCGAATCGTATCACGGCACCAGCTTGTAGCCACCGGCCTCCGTCACCAGGATCTCTGGATTGGCGGCATCTTTTTCGATCTTCTGCCGCAGACGGTAAATATGCGTCTCCAGCGTGTGGGTGGTGACGCCGGAATTATAGCCCCAGACCTCCTGCAGCAGCGTCTCGCGCGACACCGGCATCTGCCCGGCACGGTAGAGGAAGCGCAGGATCGCGGTCTCCTTCTCGGTCAGCCGCACCTTTCGGGCATTGGCCCCGGTCAGCATTTTTGAGCCGGGCCGGAAAGAATAGGGGCCGACCGAGAACACCGCGTCCTCGCTGGCCTCGTGCTGGCGGAGTTGTGCGCGGATCCGCGCCAGCAGCACCGCAAAGCGGAAAGGCTTTGCAACGTAGTCATTGGCGCCGGATTCGAGGCCCAAAATGGTGTCGGAATCGGTGTCGTGCCCGGTCAGCATGATGATCGGCGCCTTGAAGCCGCCTTTGCGCAGCGACCGCACCACCTCGCGGCCATCCGTATCGGGCAATCCGACATCCATCAGCACCAGATCGGGGGAATTGGCCTTGGCGGCGCTGGCGCCCTTGGCGCCGGTATCGACGGCGGAGGCTTCGAATTCCTCGTGGAGCGACAATTGCTCGACCAGCGTGTCGCGCAGATCGGTGTCGTCATCCACGATCAGGATCTTGCGGGCATTGGCCATAGGTAGGATCCTCTTGGGACTTTAGGCAGCGGGCGCAAGCGGAAACGCTTCGGCCGGACTTGATGGCAAGTTTCGTAGTCAGGTAGGCAATTGTTACCGATTCACAAGGCAGGCACAGTCTACCCCGAATCGCGCGGCTTTGGATGAATGTCCTGTAATTCCGCCAATAGAACAATTGCGGGTAGGCAGGCAACCTCGGTTTTGAACAATTCTGATGGGAAGTGCTAGCTTTTCAATCACTTATCAAACAAGTGCGCGTGATGGGCCGCTCCCTTCGATCAGGGTGCGCGCGGCCGCCGGCGACCCCTGTCGGGGCTGGCTGACCGCCGACGGCTGGACCGTGCCGGTGGCGCTCGGCCGCGGCGGCATCCTCGCCAACAAGCGCGAGGGCGACGGCGGCACCCCGCGGGGTACCTTTCGCCCGGTACAATTGTGGTGGCGCGCCGACCGCTACCCTCGGCCCCCGACCTTGCTTCCCACGCGGGCGATCCGTCCCGAGGACGCCTGGTGCGAGGACCCGACCGACCGCCATTACAACCAGCCGCTGCGGCTCGACCGCGATCAGGCCGGAGACCAGCTCACGCGAGACGACCATCTCTACGACTTCATCATCGAGATCGACCACAACCGCGCTCCGCGAATCGCCGGCCGCGGCAGCGCGGTGTTCCTGCATCTGGCGCGAACGAACTTTTTGCCGACCGCCGGCTGTGTCTCGATGACGAAGTCGTCAATGCTGCGACTCCTGCGGCGAATGAGCCCGCGGACGAAGATCGTTATCGGCTAGGCAGCGTACTTTTGTCGTCGGTGGCGCGCTCGCACAAAGTGCAGGTGAGGCTCGCATGTGCGCCACGAACGCCGGGACGACAACTTGTTTTACCGCGCCCCAAAAATCGCCGAGCCCACACGTACATGGGTCGCGCCCATCTGGATCGCCACGGCAAAATCGGCGCTCATGCCCATCGAGAGATTCTTCAAGCCGTTGCGCGAGGCGATCTTGGCGGTCAGCGCGAAATGCGGCGCTGGCGGATCGTTGACCGGCGGGATGCACATCAAGCCTGAAATCGAAAGGCCATAGTGCTCGCGACAGCGCGCAAGAAACACATCCGCTTCGCCGGGCGCGATGCCGGCCTTCTGCGGTTCTTCGCCGGTATTGATCTGGACGAACAATTGCGGCTGCTTCTGCTGATTTTTGATTTCCTTGGCTAACGCTTCGCAAATGCTCGGACGGTCGACCGAATGGATGGCGTCGAACAGCGCGACCGCCTCTTTCGCCTTGTTGGATTGCAACGGCCCGATCAGATGCAACGCGATGTCCGGGTAAGTCTGCATTAACGCTGGCCACTTCGCCTTGGCTTCCTGCACGCGATTCTCGCCGAAAACGCGCTGTCCGGCGTCAATCACCGGCGAAATGGTTTCGGCGCCGAACGTCTTCGACACCGCGATCAGCGTTACCGAGGCAGGGTCGCGCCGCGCTTCCTTGCAGGCCCGCGCGATTTCGGCTCTCACGGCGGCGAGACCGTTCGGTGAATGCTCGGTTAGCGGCGGCGGCGTTTGCGGTGTCATGGCGTCGGATCGGCCGTGGATTTACCGAAGTTTGATCGAATTTTACCAAATTCGGGAAATGCTTTTTGAACCCTTCGTTTTACCTTCCTGCGGGGCAGGGACGAAGATGTCGGGCGCTACTTTCAACCGCAAGCGAGCGAAACTCAAGAAGCTTCTCGGGATCCGCATGCGGCTGGCGCTGTTGGCGGTGATGCTGGTGGCGCCGCTGATGTTTGACCGCGCCCGTTCGCTCGAGGATACCCGCACCAAGCAGATCGCGCAGGCTTCGGAAGAATCATCCAACCTCGCCCAGTACACCGCCGACGCCCAGCGCGAGGTGGTCTCCTCGGTCGAGACGATCCTGAAATCAGCCGCCTATATCCGCGCTTCCGCCGGCGGCGTCGTCCGCAGTTGCGACATGATGCGCGCCAGCCTGCCCGCCAATCTGCCGTGGATCCGCGCGCTGCTGATGGTCGGGGGCGACGGCCACGTGCAGTGCGCGACCAACAATGAATTTGTCGGTCTCGATCTCAGCGACCGGGTCTATCTGAGGCAGGCGCGCGAGAGCCGCGATTTCGTGCTGAGCGACTTTCTGATATCGAGGCCCACCAACACGCCGATCGTCATGGCCGCCTATCCGGTCGCCGCCATTAACGGCGAGGTCGACGCTGTCATTCTCGCCGCCGTCAGCGTCGATTGGATGGCCAAGATCATGAACAAGCTCGGCGGTCGGCCGGGCTTGTCTGCCGTGCTGATTGACAGCATCGGCACGGTGATGGCAGCGCCTGCCGACGAGGCCAGCATCATCG
>Ga0207693_10005992_pt1 | contig 10081 bp, 12 predicted proteins | sample LARL81metaG_FD_184347 | JGI IMG/M metagenome (GOLD analysis project Ga0207693, IMG submission 184347) | Corn, switchgrass and miscanthus rhizosphere microbial communities from Kellogg Biological Station, Michigan, USA - LAR L8-1 metaG... | ecosystem: Host-associated > Plants > Roots >... | reverse complement strand
TCCATGACCAGCCCGATCGTGCCGGTCGGCGCCAGCACCGTCGCTTGGGCGTTGCGGAAGCCGTGTTTCTCGCCGAGCGCCAATGCCCTGTCCCAACTGCCTTGCGCGGCCGCGGCGAGCGCAGGGTCCGGACAGTTCTCCACGTCCAGCGGGAGAGGCAGGATCGACAGCGATTCGTACGAGTCGCCCTCTCGGCCCGCTTGCGGGGGGAGAGGGAAGGGACCAGCCCCCACCCTAACCCTCCCCCGCTCGCGGGGGAGGGAAGGAAGGGGGCCAGCAGCGCCGGAGAGGGGGTGTTGGACGCCATGGGCCGCGCGGCGATGGTTGCGGACGACCCGCAACATCGCCTCGCGGTTCTCGGCATAACCGGGGAAGGCGCCGAGCTCGCCCGCCATCTCCGCCGAGGTGGCATAACTCGACCCGGTCATCAGCGCGGTGATGGCGCCGCCGAGCGCACGGCCGGCGGCGCTGTCGTAAGGAAGTCCCATCGACATCAATAGCCCGCCGAGATTGGCGTAGCCGAGGCCGAGGGTACGGAAGTCGTAGGAGCGGCGCGCGATCTCCCTCGACGGGAATTGCGCCATCAGCACCGAGATTTCGAGCACGATCGTCCACAGCCGCACGGCGTGCTCGAAACCGGCGACATCGAAGCTGCCATCCTCGCAGCGGAAGGCCATCAGGTTGAGAGAGGCGAGGTTGCACGCCGTGTCGTCGAGGAAATTGTACTCCGAGCACGGGTTGGAGGCGTTGATCCGCCCGCTCTCGGGGCAGGTGTGCCACTCGTTGATCGTCGTGTCGAATTGCAGCCCGGGATCGGCCGAGGCCCAGGCGGCATGGCCGATCCGGTCCCACAGCTCGCGCGCCCTGACGGCCTTTGAGACCGTCCCGTCGGTGCGCCGCGTCAGCTGCCAGGGGCCATCTGCACGGACCCGCTCCAGAAACGCATTCGAGACCCGCACGGAATTATTCGAGTTTTGGCCGGCGACCGTGAGATAGGCTTCCGATTCCCAATCCGTGTCATAGGTGCGGAACTCGATCTCGGTATAGCCTTGCCGGGCAAATTGAATGACCCGCTGAATATAGCTCTCAGGGATCATCGCGTGCCGCGCCGCACGGATCTCTCTTTTGAGCGCGCGGTTCTTCGCCGGGTCGGTGCCCTCACGGCATGCCGCCATGACCAGGTTCAGATGGCGGGCGGCAAGCTTGGAGCCGGCGACGAGCGCGGCGACCTTCTGCTCCTCGACGACCTTCCAGTCGATAAACGCCTCGATGTCTGGATGGTCGATGTCGACGATGACCATCTTGGCGGCACGCCGCGTCGTGCCGCCGGATTTGATTGCGCCGGCGGCGCGGTCGCCGATTCGCAGAAAGCTCATCAGCCCCGAGGAGCGGCCGCCGCCGGAGAGATGCTCGCCCTCGCCGCGGATCTTCGAGAAATTCGAGCCCGAGCCGGAGCCGTATTTGAAGAGCCGCGCCTCGCGCACCCAGAGGTCCATGATCCCGCCCTCGTTGACGAGGTCGTCGGCGACCGACTGGATGAAGCAGGCATGCGGCTGTGGGTGCTCGTAGGCGCTGTCGGAGGCGCGCAATTCGCCGGTCTGGTGATCGACGTAGTAATGGCCCTGCGCCGGGCCATCGATGCCGTAGGCCCAATGGAGCCCGGTGTTGAACCATTGCGGCGAGTTCGGCGCGCCGATCTGGCGCGCGAGCATCAGGCGGATCTCGTCGTAGAAGGCGCGGGCGTCGTCCTCGGCGTCGAAATAGCCGCCCTTCCAGCCCCAATACGTCCAGGTCCCCGCCATCCGGTCGAAGACCTGCCGGGCATCGGTTTCTCCGCCGTGGCGGGCGCTCTCGGCCAGCGCTGCGAGACCCCCTTCGTCGGCGGTGCGCCGCCACAGCCAGGGCGGAAGGCCCTGTTCCGCAACCGGCGCCAAACGCGCAGGCACACCGGCTTTGCGGAAGTATTTTTGCGCGAGGATGTCGGAAGCGACCTGGCTCCACTCGGCCGGCACCTCGAACCCCTCGGCCTGGAAGACGACCGACCCGTCGGGGTTGCGGATCTCGCTGCTGGCGGTGCGGAACTGAACCCCCGCATAGGGATCCTGACCGGCCGCAGTAAAGTGCCGTGCGATATGCATTCCTCTCCCCCAACCTCGCGGGCCAGACGTAGTTGTTCGTCCAGTCCAACCTACTAAATCTAGGACGTGCGCAAGGCGCCTGCAACTCATTTCGTAGGCGTTTCCGCTAAAGCACACCATATGTTGCGCGACGGCAACGCTAGACCCGGCTCTTTACGCCCGGCCGCGAGCGGTGCGATAAACCCGGCCGCGAGGCGAGGCACGGATGGAGCAATGACGCTCGGCACGCGTTTGTTGACTTGGTTGCGCGGCGAATTGGTCGGCACCGACGACTATGGCAACCGCTATTACCGCGAGCGCGGCAGCAGACCGGTGCGGCGCGGCGGCGGGCGGGCGAGCCGCGAGAAGCGCTGGGTCATCTATGACGGAGAGCCGGAGGCGTCCAAGGTGCCGCCTGAATGGCATGCGTGGCTGCACCACACCGTGGACGAGCTGCCGCGCGCCGACCGGCCGCGCCATCCCTGGGAGAAACCGCACCAGCCGAACATGACCGGCACGCCCTACGCCTATCACCCGCCCGGCTCGATTCGACGGGGCGGCCATCGGGCGCGCGCCACCGGGGATTACGAGCCGTGGATACCCGAATAAGGCGGTTGCAGCGAACATGACCGGGAATGTGATCGAGACGGTGATGGGCGCCGTCGTGCTGGTTGTCGCCGCGGTGTTTCTGTTTTTCGCGTATACGACCAGCCAGGTCAGAGCCGTCCACGGCTATCAGGTGACCGCCCAGTTCGAGCGGGTCGGAGCGTTGCGCGACGGCGGCGACGTGCGGATCGCCGGGGTCAAGATCGGCTCGATTCTCTCTCAGACCCTCGATCCGAAAACCTTTCTCGCCACTGTGCGGATGAGCATCGACCCGGCCTACAAATTGCCAGACGACACGGTGGCGGAAATCGTCTCCAACGGTCTGCTCGGCGATCAATACATGTCGCTGGTCCCCGGCGGCGACGAAAAGACGATCCCGCCGGGCGGCCAGATCAAATTCACGCAATCGCCGGTCAGCCTCGAAAACCTCATCGGCCAGATGATCTTTTCCACGCCCGGCGGGCAGAAGAAGCCGGGCGAGGGCGAGGGTCCGCAAGGCGCCGCTCCCAAATAGGGGAAATATGTCCGACAGCGACGAAAGCGAATTCCCGGTCTGGCGCACGCCGGAAGGCGAGCCCGTTTCCTGCGTCGAGAAGATCAAGGTGCTGAACGAGAATCTCGCGGAGCTGAAGGAGCTGGCGCAGGAGGCATTCGAGGACGCCGTGCTGATGGGATGCGACGAGCGCCAGGTGCGGGAGGTCCTCGCCGGCATTGTCGCCGGCATTGTCAACCCCTACCGCAAGTGAGCCGTTGGCCGTGAGGGGCCTCGCGCTTCCGCTTGTTCTTTTGATCAGTCTTCCGGGCTCGGCGCTCGGCGACATGACCCCGGAGCCGGTGGCGGTGCTGCAGGGGCTCGACAAGATCACCGCGCGCGTCTCGAAGTTCGAGGCGCCGGTCGACGCGCCGGTGCAATTCGGCACGCTCGCGATCCGCGTCCGTGACTGCGAGAAGAACCCGCCAGAGGACACGCCGGAGAGCGCGGCTTTCGTCGAGATCGACGAAACCCGCACCGGCGAGATCAGAACTCGCGTGTTCAGCGGCTGGATGTTCGCATCGAGCCCGGCTCTATCGGCGCTCGAGCATCCCGTCTACGACGTGACCTTGCTGGATTGCAGGACGGCGAGCGGGTCGCCGCGCACCGCCTCCGGCAGCACCACCGGGAAAGACGCGCGGTAGGCGAGCGCCTCGCCGAGCAGTCGATGGTAGTGTGCGCGGGTGATTTCGACCCCGCCGAACTGCGCGAGGTGCGGCGTCAGAAACTGGGTGTCGAGCAGGCGATAGCCGCCGAGCCGCAAGCGTGCTGCCAGATGCACGAGCGCCACCTTGCTCGCGTCGGTCACGCGGCTGAACATGCTTTCGCCGAAGAAGGCGGCACCGATTGCGACGCCGTAAAGACCGCCGACCAGCACATCCCCGTACCACGCTTCGACGCTGTGCGCCGCCCCGCGCGCGAACAGTCCTCCATAGAGCCGCACGATCTCGTCGTTGATCCAGGTATTGGGGCGCTTTTCGGTCGCCTCGGCGCAGCCGCGGATCACCTCTTCGAAGGCGCTGTCGCAGCGGATATCGAAAGCGCGCTGCCGCACGACGCGGCGCAGCCGCTTCGGCACGCGGAAGGCGTCGAGCGGCAGGATCCCGCGGCGCCGCGGATCGACCCAGAACAGCTCCGGGTTGTCGGCCGATTCGCCCATCGGGAAGATGCCGGCGGCGTAGGCGGCGAGCAGGATATCGGGAGTCAGCCGCAACGCATCTCGGCTCCGCTCACGCCTGTGATCCCTGGGGTCGCCTGACGAAATCTTCCAGCCAGTGGATGTCGTAATCGCCGTCGATGAACTCCGGAGCGACGGCGAGACGCTGGTGCAGCGGGATCGTCGTGTCGATCCCGCCGATCACATATTCCTCGAGCGCGCGGCGCAGCCGCATCAGGCATTCGTTGCGGCTCTTGCCGTGGACGATCAGCTTGGAAATGAGGCTGTCGTAATAGGGCGGCACCTCATAACCGCCGTAGAGCGCGCTGTCGACGCGCACGCCAAGCCCGCCCGGCGGATGATAGTCCGTTACCCGGCCGGGCGAGGGCAGGAAGGTGTCGGGGTTCTCGGCATTGATGCGGCACTCGATGGCGTGACCGCACAGATTGACGTCCGACTGCAGATAGCCGAACGGAGCGCCGGCCGCGATGTGCAGCTGCTCGCGGACGATGTCGATGCCGCTGACCATCTCGCTGATCGGGTGCTCGACCTGCAATCGCGTGTTCATCTCGATGAAAAAGAACTCGCCGTCCTGATATAGGAATTCGAGTGTGCCGGCGCTGCGGTAGCCGAGCTTACCGAGTGCGGTAACGGCGAGTGCGGCCAGACGCCCGCGCTCGCTGCAGTTCAGCGCCGGGGAAGGGGTTTCCTCGAGCACCTTCTGATGCGAGCGCTGCAAGGAGCAGTCGCGCTCGCCGAGATGAATAATGCCGCCCTGCCCGTCCCCGAGAACCTGGATCTCGATGTGCCGCGGCCGCTCGAGATGGCGTTCGAGATAGACTTCTCCGCAGCCGAAAAACGACGCCGCCTCGTGTTGGGCAATCGGCAGCAGACGGGCGAGCTCGGCGGCACTCCGCGCCACTTTCATGCCGCGCCCGCCGCCGCCCGCGCTGGCCTTGATCAGCACCGGATAGCCGATCGCGCGAGCCGCCGCCTCGGCCGCGGCGAGGTCACGCACAACACCCGCCGAGCCGGGAACCGTCGGGATCCCGAGCTTGCGCGCCGCCTCTTTTGCCGCAACCTTGTTGCCCATCAGCCGGATGTGCTCGGGGGAGGGGCCGATGAAGGTGAACCCGTGCTCCTCGACCGTCGCGGCGAAATCAGCGTTTTCGGCCAGAAATCCCAGACCGGGGTGGATCGCATCGGCGCCGGTGATGGCAGCGGCAGACAGGACCGCCGCGACATTCAAATAGCTGTCGCGCGCCGCCGGAGGGCCGATGCAGACGGTCTCGTCGGCGAGCCGCACATTCATCGCATTGGCGTCGGCGGTCGAATGAACCGCCACCGTTTTGATCCCCATCTCGCGGCACGCGCGGTGGATGCGCAATGCGATCTCCCCGCGATTGGCGATCAGCACCTTCTCGAACATCGAATCTAGCCGCTATTACGCCCTCTCCGCCCTTTAGGGGGGAGAGGGAGGGGACCCGTCGCGTTAGCGGCGGGGAGAGGGAGGGGACCCGTCGCGTTAGCGGCGGGGAGGGGGAGGTGGGTCCTGCCGCGGCTTGGAATTACGGGGGAATCCCCCACCTCACCCCGACCCTCTCCGCCCCCAAGGGCGGAGAGGGAGGTTTCGATTTCTCGGCGTATCGTTTCCAACACGCCCGCCAAATTTTGCATCACATCCCCATTCCAAAACCGGATCACCCGGTAGCCTCGCCGAGCGATTTGCCGGCTTCGTAATTCATCTGCGTTTGTGCGAAGCGCGTGTTGTCCGCCGTCGAGTTCGATAACCAGCTTCGCCGCTGGACACGCGAAATCGACGACATACCGGCCAATAGGATGCTGCCGTCGAAACCGCTGCGGAAGACCAAACTCGCGCAGCTCGCGCCACCGCCGCTTCTCAGCCTCGGTCATGTCCCGCCGCAAGCGCCTTGCCAGCGTCGTTCTCTGCTTGGCGATCACTCGATCAGCATCAGCAGGGCCCCGTACTCGACCGGCTGCGCGTCGGCAACCAGGATCTGCGCGACGCGGCCGGGGCGGTGCGCGCGGATCTGATTCATGACCTTCATCGCCTCGATGATCAGCAGCGGCTGGCCCTCTGCAACCGAATCGCCGAGGCGCACAAAGGGCGGGTCGCCCGGTTGTGGTGCGAGATAAGCGGTCCCGACCATCGGCGCCTTGACGGTCCCCGGATGTTCGACGGCTGTGGTTCGGACCGCTGTCGGAGGGGGCGAGATCACCGCCGGTGAAGATCCGGGCGCGGGCCCGCCGGGGACGCGGGCGATTCGGATGCGGCGGTCGCCGACCGCGTATTCGATCTCCGTCAGACCGGTCTCGGTGAGCAGCGCAGCCAGCGTGCGGATCAGGTCGGCATCGGGAAAAGGCGGGCTGCGGCCGCCGATTCTCACCGACTGGCCTCGCCCGAAGCGGCAAGCCCCGCTTTCCAAAAGCCGTCGATCAGATGGTTGCGGTCTTCCGGGCGGAGTTCTCGCAGTTCGGCCAAAGGCAGGGACATGTAGTGGCGAAAGCCTTCGCCAAATCGCTCCAGCCCCTCGGCCATCACCTCGTGCGCCTCATCGACCTGCCCCGTTTGCCCGAGAGCGGCGATAAGCGTGTTGTAGGGCTGCCGGAAATGCGGAAACGAATGGCGCAACTGGCGCGCCACCGCGACCGACGACACATAATCCTCCGCCCAGTAATGCGCCCGGGCCGTAAAATGCAGCCATAGCGGAACGAGGGCGTCGAACGGGCTGAGGCGCATCGCGGTTTCCAAGGGCTCGATCGCCTCACGGGGCCGGCCTCCCCAGAGGCGCGCACCGCCTCTGGCGCCATGGGCCGCTGCCGAATTGGGATCGAGGCTGACCGCAAGATCGGCCTCGGCCAGACTTTCGGCGTGGTGGCCCGACATCCACAAAGCACGCCCCATCGCGGCATGTGCCGTCGCTTCCGTCGCGTCGATCTTGATCGCGCGCCCCGCATGGTCGAGCGCTTGGGAAATGTTCACCTCTCGTGAACGAGGCCGAAACAGGGTGATCTCGTTCAGGTAGGTCAGAGCCAGTGCAGCCTCAGCCGGGGCAAATCGCGGATCCAGCTCGATCGCGCGCCCGAAAAAGCTGCGGGCCTTCTCGTTTTCCGCCGCTTCGACATTCGCAAAATGCCACATCCCGCGATGATAGCTCTCCCATGCGTCGAGGCTGTGCGGGGGCTTGCGCGCCGCACGTTCCCGCTCGCTTCGCTCGACCGCCGGCAGAATCGCTCCGGAAACCCTCGCGGTGATCTCGTCCTGCACCGAAAAAATGTCGGCAAGGTCACGATCGAACCGCTCAGCCCAGAGATGCCCCCCTGTGGTTGCGTCGATGAGCTGTGCTGTGACCCGCACCCTGTTCCCGGCTTTGCGCACGCTGCCTTCGAGGACGTAACGGACACCAAGTTCGCGTCCAACGTCTTTGACGCCAACTGCCCTGCCTTTGTAAGTGAAGGTCGAGTTACGCGCGATCACGAACAACAACCGCGACTTTGAGAGCACTGTGATGATGTCTTCGGAGATGCCGTCGGCAAAAAACTCTTGCTCCGGATCGCCGCTCATATTGGTAAATGCCAAGACCGCGATGGATGGCTTGTCCGGCAACGGCAGCGACTGGCGGGCGGCGGCGCCATTGCCGATACGATATACTCTTATCGGCCGGCTGATGTTGTGCAGCTGCTGGTCCCCCAAATCTTCGAAGGCGAGATCTATCTTCCCGGCGGCGTCTTCCTGCACACGAGCCGAGACGCAGATTCCGCCGGGCGGGGCAAGAGCCTCGAGCCGGGCCGCGATGTTGACGCCGTCGCCAAAGATATCTCCGTCCTCGACGACCACGTCGCCGACATTGATCCCAATCCGCCATTGGATCTGGAGATCGCTGGGAACCTCGGCGTTTCGCTCGCTCATTCCGGCCTGCACCTCGGTCGCGCAGCGCAGCGCGTCGACGACACTGGAGAACTCGACCAAAAGCCCGTCCCCGCTCGTGTGCACGATCCGGCCCCGGTGCTCGGCGATTTTCCGGTCGAACAGATCGACGCGCGTCGCCTTGAAACGGCTGAGCGTGCCCTCTTCATCAGCGCCGATCAGCAGCGAATAACCGACGACATCCGCCGCAAGGATAGCCGCAAGCCGGCGTTCCACTCGAGCTCTCATGCGAAAGGGATGGGCGAATGCCGGTCTCTACCGATCCGCCTCGCTGGATTCCCGCCCGATAATATCGGCGAGGGCGTCGAGAGCGCGCTCGTAGCCTTGCGCCCCCAACCCGCAGATCACCCCGGTCGCGGCGAGGCTGACATAGGAGTGATGGCGAAAGCTCTCGCGGCGGAAAATGTTGGAGAGATGCACCTCGATGACCGGTAATTCGGCGGCAAGAAGTGCGTCGAGCACCGCCACCGAGGTGTGGGTCAAAGCCCCGGCATTGAGAATGATACCGTCGGCGGATTCGCGCGCCTCCTGGATCCAGTCGACGAGCTGCCCCTCGTGGTTGGTCTGCCGGAACTCGATCTGAAGGTCCAGGGATGCCGCGCGGGCGAGGCACCGCTCCTCGATATCAGCCAAGGTGTCGCGGCCGTAAATCAACGGATCACGCACCCCGAGCAGATTGAGGTTGGGGCCGTTCAGGATATAAATCGCAGGCAATTGACCCTCCCGAATCTGCCTGCTTATAGCACGGCCCGCCGATTAGGGAGAGAGGACCGCCGCTTGCGTCGCTGCGCCTGTGTGTAAGAACTAGGTCTCGCGCGCCTCGTTCTCTTCGGTCTGCTCACTGATGCCGCTGTCGCGGCGCAACTCGGCACGTTCCTGCTGCCGCTTCAATTTCTCGTCTTTTTTGGCCTTCTTCAGCCGATCGCGCTCCGCCCGCTCGAAGCGGTAATTCGTTCTGAATGCCAAAGGGATACTCCTCCTACGATGAGGTGGTACGGCTCAGATCAGTATCCCTCGCGCTCGAGCCGTTTGCGCAGCATTTTGCGGTGGCGACGGATTGCCTCGCCCTTTTCGCGCACCCGGCGCTCCGACGGCTTTTCATAGGCCCGGCGCCGCTTCATCTCACGGAAGGTTCCTTCCCGCTGCATCTTTTTCTTCAGGACCCGGAGTGCCGAATTGACGTCGTTGTCGCGCACAAAAACTTGCATGACCAGCTATCTCTGACTTGTTATGTCTTGCAGTAGCGGTGGAGGCGGAGGAGCCGCGCGGACGAGCGCCGCTCCCCTCCGAGCTAGCCTTGCTTCAGGTTGATGGCCGAGGTCTTTCCTCGATCGCCGCGCTCGAGCTCGAAGCTCACCTTCTGCCCTTCGTGCAGATTGCCGATGCCGGAGCGCTCGACCGCCGATATATGAACGAACACATCCTTCGAACCGTCGTCGGGTTGAATGAAGCCGTAACCCTTTGTGGGGTTGAACCACTTCACGGTTCCAATCGTCATGGGTCTTCCTTCAGAAACCAAAATTACCGCCGCTCGGAAGCGAGCGGAGGGTCAAACTTCAGCACGGTGCGGGGAGCAGGTCCGGCGCTCGATCAGGAGCTTGGGAGAGCAAGCCGAACCACGGGGGAGTCGACGACAAAACACATAAGCTCTTCAGGCTCGTCTTGCAACTCGACAGCGCCATCTCCTTCCCTTCCGCGAGCCCAGAGGCGGAGAGGGAACA
>Ga0207693_10005989_pt1 | contig 10083 bp, 7 predicted proteins | sample LARL81metaG_FD_184347 | JGI IMG/M metagenome (GOLD analysis project Ga0207693, IMG submission 184347) | Corn, switchgrass and miscanthus rhizosphere microbial communities from Kellogg Biological Station, Michigan, USA - LAR L8-1 metaG... | ecosystem: Host-associated > Plants > Roots >... | reverse complement strand
CGCAAGCACGGCTACGCCGTGCTGCGCGGCCAGCTGCCACCCGGCCGCACGCTGGGCCGGCTAGCCGAGTCAGCGCTGGGCCTGCTGACCCGCGGCTCGGGCTACAACAGCGGCGGGCTGCACCACGCCATGGTGGACGAGCCTGACGACGACCTGCCGCTGCCCGCCACCGACTCGGTCATCAGGCGCGTGCTGACCAGCCCGGGCGTGCTGCTCTTCCTCGGCCTGGCCGTGGTCGCGCTGGTCGCGGAGCGGTCGCTGTCCGGTTCGGTGCTGTCCGGCTCGGCCATCCTCGGCGGCGGGGCGCTGGTGCCGCCCGGGGGCGGGGCGAGCAGCCTGTGGCACGAGTACCTGGCCGGCTACCACGACACCGGCATCGGCTCGGCCGCGAGCACCCCCCCGTACATCGGCGTGCTGGCCGTGCTGGCCACGCTGCTGGGCGGCAAGCCGTGGCTGGCCACGGACGTGCTCCTGCTCGGCGGCGTGCCACTGGCCGGGATGACGGCCTATCTCGCCGCCCGGCGCCTGACCCCGGTCCTGGCCGCGCGGGTCTGGATCGCGGTCAGCTACGCGCTGCTCCCGGTGGCCACCGGCGCCATCGCGGCCGGCCGGATCGGCACCGTGGTGGTCCTGGTGCTGCTGCCGCTGATCGGCATCGCCGTCGGCCGAGTGCTAACCGGGTCAGCCCGGGCGGCCCGCCGGGCCGCCTGGACGGCCGGCCTGCTGACCGCGATCGCGGCCGCCTTCGTGCCGCTGGCCTGGCCGGTCGCGGTGATCGCGGCGGTCGCCGCGGCGGCGGCCTGGTCCCGGCTCGGCGCCCGGACGGTGATCAACGCCTGGATCATCGCCGCGGTGCCCGCCGTGCTGCTCATCCCGTGGACCTTCCACCTGGTGGCCAGCCCGTCCGCGTTCCTCGGCGAGGCGGGCCTGGTCCGCCCCGGGCTCGCCGCCGCCAGCCTCCGGGCCCAGTCGCTGCTGCTGCTCAGCCCGGGCGGCCCCGGGCTGCCGCCGGTCTGGGTCACCGCCGGACTGGCGCTGCCCGCGTTCGCCGCGCTGCTCACCCGCCGCCGCCCCGCCCTGGTCTACGCCGGATGGGGCATCGCGCTGGCCGGCCTGGTCATGGCCCTGCTGGTGAGCCGGGCCCGGATCACGCCGCCGCAGGGCGGCCCGGCCGTCAGCGCCTGGCCGGGCCTGGCCATCGCGATCGCCGCGGCCGGGCTGCTGCTGGCGGCCACGCCGCTGATCGAGGCGATCGGCCGGACCCTGTTCGGGGCCGCCGACGGGCCCAGGCCCAGCACCGGCGCGCGCATGCTCGCCGCCGTGGCCGGCCTGGCCGCCGCGGTGTCGGCCCCCGCTCTGGCCGCCGGGTACTGGCTGGCCAACGGGGTGAGCGGCCCGGTAGCCGTGGCCGCGCCGCCGATCCTCCCTCCGTTCGTGGCGTCTTCCTCGGCCGGGCCGGAGCGGACCAGGACGCTCGTACTCCGTAGCAATGGAGGGGGCCAGGGCGGCGGGACCCTGTCCTACGCCGTCCTGCGCGCCGCCGACCCGGGGCCCGGCGAACCCGAGCTGGCCGAGACGGCCTCCTCCGTGCGCGCCCTGGATCGCGTCGTGGCCACGCTGGCCGCCGCGGGCGGCGGCAACGCGGCCGACACCGGCCAGGCGCTTGGCCAGTTCGGCATCGGCTATGTCATGCTGCCCGCACCGATCGACCAGGCGCTGGCGAGCCAGCTCAACGCCGTGGCCGGACTGCAGCCGCTGACCAAGGCGTCCGCGTACGACCTGTGGCAGGTCTCCGGGCCGGTGGCGCGGGTCCGGGTCGTCACCCCGAACGGCACCATCGTCCCCCTCCCCTCCGGGCCGGTCGGCGTGAAAGCGGTCGTCCCCCCGGGCACCTCGGGCATGCTGGAGCTGGCCGAAGCCGCGGGCGGCTGGTCTGCCACCCTGGACGGCAAGCCGCTGACCAGGCTGGCGCCGGTAAACGGCTGGGCGCAGGGCTTTGAGCTGCCTGCGGGCGGCGGCCGCCTGGTTATCACGCGCAACGAGACGGCCAGGAACCTCAGCCTCGGCGTTGAGGCCCTCGCCCTGCTCGCGGTCGTCGTGCTCGCCCTGCCCGGCCCCCGGCCGGTCCCGGCGCCCGCCGAGGCCGCCCCGGCGGCGGCCGAGGCCCTCCCGGCCCCCGGCCGCCGCCGGGCCCGCGCCGCAGGCGCCAGGGGACACAGCGCCGCAGGCGCCAGGGGACACAGCGCCGCAGGCGCTAGGGAACACAGCGCCGCGGTCAGTCGGCGGCTGCAACCAGCGCTGGCCGGGATGCCCGCGGGCGGCGGCGCTCGCCCGGAAGGCGACGACGTACGCCCGGGCGACGAGCCGGCGGCCGGGGCAGGCGGACACCCGTTCGGTAACCATGACGGCACCGAGTACGGCGCCGCGGCGGGCTACGACGCTGATGCTGGCTACGACGCCGACGCTGGATACGACGATGCTGGATACGGCGCCGATGCTGGATACGGTGCCGAGCCTGCGCACGGTGCTGATCATGGCTCTGGTGCCGGGCCCGGCACCGGACCGCGGACCGGCCGCCCGGCGGCGGTCGGCGCAGCACGCGTCTCGGAGCCCGTATTCGGCGTCACGCCGTCGCTGGACGAAGATCCCCCGCCGTGGGCGGGCCTTCCCCCCACGGCCCCCGCGGCCTCTACAGCCCCGCGAGCCCCCGAAGCCACCGAGGCCCCGGCACCCGCGGCGCCTCGGCGGGGACGCGGCGGGGCGCACGCGGCCCGGCACGGCAAGCCGTCGCGGCGCCGGCGGGACTCCGCCCCGGAGCGCGGTGACTCATGAGGGCCGTGCACCTGGTGCCCGCCGGGGTGGTCCTGGCGACGCTCGCCGCCATCGGCGGGATCGCCCAGCTCGCCCATCCCGCCGCGCCGGCCCCGAACCCGTCCTCGGCCCTGCCTCGGCAGGTCGCGGTCACCTCCGCCACCCGCGCCTGCCCGCCCGCGCCGGACGGCGGGCCGGCCCCGGTCGCGCTGCTGGCCGGCACCGCCGGCGCCACGCAGCCGCCGAGCCAGATGGGCCAGGTCGAACTGACCGCGCTGCCGCCCGCCGGGGTGACCGTACGCGCCACCGGCCCGGTCCGCGCGCCGGGCCCGGGCGCGTTCTCGCTGCTGACGCTGCCCGCCGGGACGACAACCGGCACGAAGAGCGCCCCGGTGGCCCAGGGCTGGTCGGTGTCGGCCAGCGGCGTCATGGCCCAGTCCATGGAGGCCGAACTGGCGCAGACCTCGGGGCTGGCCCGCCTCCGCTGCAGCGAACCAGGTTCCGACCTGTGGTTCCTCGGGCCCGGGCAGGCCAACGGCGGGTCCCAGGTCCAGGTCGACCTGATGAACATCGACTCGATGGCCGCCAGCGTGGACGTCAGCGTCATCACCGACGCGGGCCAGTCCGAGGCGGGCAACGACAACGGGATCACGGTCCCGCCGCACCAGACCGTGACCCAGTCCCTGGCCGCGCTCGCGCGCGGGTCTAGCGTGCTCGCCGTCGAGGTGCACACCAGCATCGGCCGGGTCGCGGCCGCGGTCTCCGAAGGGCCGTCCCACGGCGCCCCCAGCTGGCTGCCCGGGACGGCCGCGCCGGGCACCCGGCTGCTGATCCCGGGGGTGCCGCCGTCCGGCAGTGCCGCCGGGCTGTTCATCGCCGACCCGGGGTCCACGACGGCCAAGGTAACCGTGACCGCCATCACCCCGCAGGGGAGCATCCGGCCGTTCGGCTCCCAGTCGGTCGACCTGCCCGGCCAGTCCGCGTCCTACACCGCCCTCACGCCCCTCGGCGGCAGCACGGCCGCGCTGCAGATCACCTCGAACGTGCCGGTCGTGGCCGGGGTGCTGGTGCCCGGCAGCGGCGCCGGCGCCCTTACCGCCGCCACCGCGCCGATCAGCGAGCAGGCCGTGATCGCGGGCAACACCAGCGACGGAGGCCTGGCCGCCTCGGTCGTGCTGACCGCCCCGGCCGCCGCGGCCCGGGTCCGGCTGACCGAGATCGCCCCGGCCAGCCGGGGGAGCGCCAACTCAGCCAGCAGCAGCGTGACCGACACCCAGGTGGTGCCGGTCAAAGCCGGGCGCACGCTGGTCCAGCCGGTCAAGGCGCCGCGCGGAGCCAAGCACGGATCCGCGTTCGCCGTGGTGATCACGCCGCTGGCCGGCTCCGGGCCGGTCTACGCCGCTCGGGTGGAGACGCAGGGCGAGAACAGCGTGGTCTCTATCATCCCGGCGGCCAGCGCCCTGACCACGATCAGCCTCCGCCCGGTCCGGGACTCCTACGACGCGGTCTCGCCCTGAACCGTGCCGCCCCGGGCGCCGGCGGGCTCAGCACTGTCAGCCCAGGTCGCCGTAGCCGGGGTCGATGACCTCAGGTTCCACCCCGAGGATCTCGGCGAACTCCTCGACCACCACGTCGAAGACCAGCTCGCTCAGCTCGTCCTCGTCCTCGGCCCGGGCCATCAGCGGCCGCCGGAACAGCACGATACGCGGCCCGCCGGCCGGGCTGGCCGGGTCGCTGGTGTCCGGCGAGCCGCGGACGATGCGGGCTAGCGGCACGCCGTCGTCGCCCATGGTGTCCGCGTCGGGAACCTCCTGGACGGCGAACTCGACGTCGGAGAGTTCGGTCTCCCAGCGCGGCTCGAGCCGGGCCACCGCCTCCAGGACCAGGTCGTCGAACTGCTCGGCCCGGCTCCGGTACAACGGGACGCCAGGCGGCACCAGCCGGCCGCGCAGCCCGCGCCCGTGCCGGTCGCGCCGCCGGGGCCTGGGCCCGCCGCCCCCGGACATCCCGGAGCGCGAGGAACCGCCAGCGCCCGGCCCGGAGGCCGGACCCGGCCCGGACCCGGAGCCTGGCCTCGAGCCGCCTTCGCCGGTTTGCACAGTCACCGAGCGTATCCGATCGCGACGTGCGCCGGATAGCTGTGCCGACTTGGGGCCTGCGGCCGGGGCCGACCTGGGCCTGAGGCCGGGGCCGACCTGGGCCTGAGGCCGGCGCCGACCTGGGGCCTGCGGCCGGGTCCGACCTGGGCCTGAGGCCGGCGCCGACCAGGGGCCTGCGGCCCGGGGCTGACCGTGCGGGCCCGACCGGGGCAAGCCGTGCAAAGCACGACACGACCGCGGCGCGACGCGGGGGTGGTGGCGTTACCGCCCGCGGACAGATACCGTCACGGTTGTATCCGCGCCTGCCCGGGTTCCGGGCGCGGCCCGCCAAGGGTCCTCAGGGTGATGTGAGCGAGGTGGACTGGTGAGTTCTCGTTGCTGCTCACGCACCGCATGCAAGCATCCTCCCGTCTACACGCTGACGTACGTGTACCGCGACTCGACCGCGGTGCTCGGCCCGCTGGCCGCCTACGTGGAGCCGCACAGCTACGACCTGTGCGAGAAGCACGCCGCCCGGCTGGTCGCGCCACGCGGCTGGGACGTGGTGCGGCTGCCGGTGGAGCCGGTCCAGGACCGCGCCGATGACCTGGAAGCGCTGGCCAATGCGGTGATGGAGACCCGCCCGCGGGTACCGGCCGAGAAGGAGCCGGTCGGCCAGGGCGTCGAGGTCGGCCGCCGGGGGCACCTGCGGGTGCTGCGCTCGGGGCCGCCGCAGGACCGATAGGCTCGGCAGTGCCGCGCGCACCCGGCGGGCGGCACCGGTCGCGAGCGGGAGGGTCCCCATTGGGTGATCTGGCGAGCATCGTCAAGGCGTACGACATCAGAGGGGTCGTGCCCGACCAGCTCGACGAGGACGTGGCGGAGGCGGTCGGCGCGGCGTTCGCCCGGGTCACCGGCGCCGGGACGATCGTGACCATGCACGACATGCGCGCCACCTCGGGCCCGCTGGCGGACGCGTTCGGCCGCGGCGTGGCGTCGCAGGGAGCCGACGTGCTGGCCGGCGGCCTGGGCTCGACCGACATGCTCTACTACGCCAGCGGCGACCTCGGCGTGCCCGGCGCCATGATCACGGCCAGCCATAACCCGTCCCGGTACAACGGCATCAAGCTGTGCCGTGCGGGGGCCAAGCCGGTGGGCGTCCAGACGGGGCTGCAGCAGATCAAGGAATTGGCCGAACGGGATATGGTCCCCGCCCCGGTATCCGGCACCGTGACCCCGCGCGAATTCCTGCCCGGCTACACGGAGCACCTGCACAAGCTGGTCGACATCTCCTCGATCAGGCCGCTCACGGTGGCGGTAGATGCGGGCAACGGGATGGCGGGCCACACCGTGCCGAAGGTCTTCGAGGGCCTGCCGGTTACGCTGGTCCCGCTCTACTTCGACCTCGACGGCACGTTCCCGAACCACGAGGCCAACCCCATCGAGCCGGAGAACCTCCGCGACCTGCAGCGAGCGGTCACCGAGCACCACGCCGACATCGGGCTCGCCTTCGACGGCGACGCCGACCGCTGCTTCGTGGTCGACGAGCGCGGCGAGAGCGTCTCGCCGTCGGTGCTCACCGCGCTGATCGCCACCCGCGAGCTGGCCCGCGAGCCGGGCGCGACGATCATCCACAACCTGATCACGTCCCGTGCCGTGCCGGAGATCGTCACGGCCCACGGCGGCGTCCCGGTGCGCACCCGGGTCGGGCACTCGTTCATCAAGGCCGAGATGGCGCGAACCGGCGCGGTGTTCGGCGGCGAGCACTCGGGCCACTTCTACTTCAGGGACTTCTGGTTCGCCGACTCTGGCATGCTGGCCGCGCTGCACACGCTGGCCGCCCTGGGCGAGCAGCCACTGCCGCTGTCGCAGTTGCTCGCCCGGTACGCCAAGTACGTCGCCAGCGGCGAGATCAACTCCGAGGTGGCGGACCAGGCCGCCTCGACCGAGCAGGTGCGTCAGGCGTTCGCTGGCCGGCCCGGGGCCAGCACCGACGAGCTCGACGGGCTCACCGTCAGCACCAGCGCCTGGTGGTTCAACCTGCGGCCATCCAACACCGAGCCATTGTTGCGGCTTAACGTGGAGGCGGACACCGCGGCCACCATGGAAGCCCTCCGGGACGAGGTGCTCGGCGTGGTCAGGGGTACCACAGGCCATTCCGACTAGGGAGAATCCCATGCAGATCGACAGCTGGCTGCTCGACATCCTGGCCTGCCCGGAATGCCACGCGCCGCTGCGCGTCGACGAGGACGCCAGCGAGCTGGTATGCACCAACGCCGCCTGCGGCCTGGCCTACCCGGTCCGCGACGACATCCCGGTGCTGCTGGTGGAAGAGGCTCGCCGCCCAGGCGAGTCCGCGCGCACATGAGCGACGACCTTGACGGCTGGAGCGGGGCCGACTTCGTCCTGGCCGCGGACCGGCTCGACACGCCCGATGTGATCGAGGCGGCCGATCCCGCGGACATGCTGCGGCAGGTGGCCTCGGCCGCGGCTCAGGTGCGCACCGCGCTGCGGTCCTGCGCCGAGAGCGACCTGTCGGCCTTCACCCCGGACGCCAGGCCGCGCGCCGTCGTGGTCGCGGGCATGGGCGGTTCGGCCCTGGCGGGCGAGATGCTCAACGCCATGACCGGTCTGGGCAGCCCGGTCCAGGTGGTGGTGGCACAGGCCGGGCGGCTGCCGGGCTGGGTCGGCGCGACCGACGCGGTCCTCGCCGTGTCCTGCTCGGGCAGCACCCCGGAGACGCTGGCCGTCGCGGCCGAGGCGGCCAGGCGCGGCTGCCGGCTGGCCGGCGTCGGCGCCGAGGGCTCCCCGCTGCACCGCATCGCCGAACAGGCCCGCGCCCCCTTCGTCCCGGTCGTCCCCGTCGTCCCGGCTTCCGGGTTTCGGGGAGGCTCGGACCCGCCGCCGCAGGCGGCCAGGCCAGCCCCGCCGCAGGCGGCCAGTCCAGCAGGATCGTCCTTCCCCAAGGGGGGTCCGGGGGGATGGGTCCCCGGGGAAGAGAACGAGTCGGCACCGCTACCGCGGGCGATGCTGTGGTCGGTGGCCATCCCGCTGCTGGTGATGGCCGAACGGCTGGGCCTGACCCGCATCGCCCCGGACCTCTACGAGCAGGCCGCGCGCCGGCTGGAAGACGTGTCGCACCAGTGCCGCCCGGCCAGCGAGTCGTTCGTCAACCCGGGCAAGTCGCTGGCCCTGGACCTGGTCGGCGCGCTGCCCATGGTCTGGGGCACCTCGCTGCTGAGCGGGGTCGCGGCGCACCGGTTCGCCAGCCAGCTGCAGGAGAACGCCAAGTACCCGGCCATCTCCGGGGTGCTGCCCGAGGCGGGGTACGACCAGGTCGCCGCGTTCGACGGGCCCTTCGCGCCGAGGTCGTCGCGGCTGTCCGCGACGGCCCCGCCGGAGCCGGGCGCGCCGCCCGGGGGCGCCGACGACGTGACCGGCCTGCCCGACCTGTCCGACTGGGACCTGGACTACGAGGACGAGCCGGCCAGCGGCTTTACCCCGCTGCGGCTGATCCTGATCGCCGACCCCGACGAGGAGCAGCGGGCCGCGGCGCAGCGCGCGGCCGTCACCGAACTGGCCGGCCAGCGCGGGGTGGGCATATCCGAGCTGGCCATGGACGGCGAGCACCCGCTGGTGCGCTTGGCCGGCGTCATCCAGCTGACCGACTACGCGAGCGTGTACCTGGCCATCGCGTCCGGCATCGACCCTGGCCAGACCGTGGCGATCCGGGACCTCCGGACCCGGATCGAGTAACGGATGAAGGTCAACTGGCGCGAGATGCGGGCGGTGCTGGCGGCCTTGGTCGCCAACCTCGGCATCGCGATAACGAAGTTCATCGCTTTCCTGGTGAGCGGGTCCACGTCCATGCTGGCCGAGTCGGTGCACTCGGTCGCCGACACCGGCAACCAGGTGCTGCTGCTGGTGGGGCGCGGCCGGGCCAACCGGCCGCCGTCCGAGGAGCACCCGTTCGGCTTCGGCCGCGAGCGGTACTTCTACGGGTTCGTGGTATCGGTTATGTTGTTCACGGTCGGCGCGGTCTTCTCCGTCTACGAAGGCGTGCACAAGATCATCAACCCCGAGGAGATCCGCTCGCCGCTGGTCCCCTTCATCGTGCTGGCCGTATCGGCCGTGCTGGAGGGGTTCTCGCTGCGCACCGCCGTCCACGAGGCCAACGCCGTACGCGGCGACCGCAACTGGGGCACCTTCATCCGGCGGACCAAGTCACCTGAGCTGCCGGTGGTCCTGCTGGAGGACACCGCCGCCCTGATCGGGCTGGTGCTCGCGTTCGCCGGGGTGGGGCTGGCGGTGCTGGCTCACGACGGCCGCTGGGACGGCGCGGGCTCGCTGGCCATCGGCCTGCTGCTCGGGGTAGCGGCCGCCATCCTGGCTATGGAGATGAAGAGCCTGCTGATCGGCGAGTCGGCCAGCCCCGACGTGCAGCAGCGGATCGTGGCGGCGCTCGAGGACGGCCCCGAGATCGCCCGGGTCATCCACATGCGCACCGTGCACATGGCCCCGGATTCCGTGCTTGTCGCCGCCAAGGTCGCGGTGCGGGAGAACGACTCCGCCGAGCAGATCACGGCGGGCATCAATACCGCAGAACGCCGCGTCCGCGCCGCGGTTCCCGTCGCCAAGACGATCTACCTCGAGCCGGACATCTACCAACCCACCCAGGCCGACCACGCCCACCCGGCTGTCCGCTCCGTGGAGCGCGGCCACTCAGGCCAGCCGGCCGAGGACGACGGCCCCATGAAACCCGAGAACCCGGAAAACCCCGCCCCCGCCACCCCCTCCCGCGACGAGCACGGCTGACCTGTAACAGCAGTCTCAGCGGGCACTCCCGTCATCCTTTACGGCACCCGGCAACCACAGCGATGTGACATCGCTGTTGCCAGGACCACAGGGATGTCACATCGCTGTGGTTGGCTCCGGCCGCGAGTACATGCTGCACGGGGGCATCCGCGCCCCTTCCGTCGCAGTAACTTACCCGCGTGACAGCAGGCGCAGCGCGCGTTCCTTCTCGAAGTCCAGGGCCCGGCCGGGAGTGGGAGAGATGCGGCCGAGGCGGCGGCCGAGGTCCGCGACGGCGGCCCGGACCGGCGGCTCGGCCAGCACCCGGAGGCCGAACGCCAGCGACGCGGGGCTGATGTCGTACCGGCGCTCGAGTTCGAGCGCGGCCGCTACCGCCTCC
>Ga0207693_10005987_pt1 | contig 10083 bp, 10 predicted proteins | sample LARL81metaG_FD_184347 | JGI IMG/M metagenome (GOLD analysis project Ga0207693, IMG submission 184347) | Corn, switchgrass and miscanthus rhizosphere microbial communities from Kellogg Biological Station, Michigan, USA - LAR L8-1 metaG... | ecosystem: Host-associated > Plants > Roots >... | reverse complement strand
ACGGCCCCGCGATGTTGGCTTCGACGCCGCCGCCCACCGTCCAGCCCGCCTTGGTCTTGTTGCTGTCGGCAAAGCCGGTGACCGAAGTCTTGATGTCGCCGAAGGCGGCGCCGCCGGTCACGTAAGGCATGAAGCGGCCCATCGCATAACCGAGCCGCGCGCGCGCGGTGCCGAGCCAGTCGTTGCGCGTTGCGCAAGTGCCGGGGCCGCAGGCCACGCTGCCGCGGATGTCGCTCCAGTCGACGTCGCCTTCGAGGCCCAACACCAGAGCGCCCATCTGCCAGTTGTAGCCGACGGTGCCGCCGACCAAGCCGCCGTTCACGTCGAAGGAGCCGGTCGAGAGCGGCGCGGCGAAATCCGACCGACCGAATCCGTAGCCGCCGTTGAGACCAAGATAGAAGCCGGTCCAGCTGAACGCCGGCTCGACATAGGCCGGCGCTTTATACGGAACGGGACGCCGGGCGATGTCGGCGGCCGACGCGGTCGTAATACCAAGCGCGAGCACACCCACGCTTGCGAGCAGAAGCTTTTTCATAACGCACCTCATTTGATCCATGATGGACGGGCGCGGAGATGCGCCGTCCCCCGATATGCGCACTCAACGCGATCGCAACGGCACCGGTTCCTCGGGGCTATCGCGAACGCCGGGCACCGCGGCCAATCGGCAACACCACGGAACCCATCAATTGTGAATGGCACCGCGGGCTGCGGATGCCGGGAACGAAGGGCCCCCGAACTTTCCGCACGGGGGCCGTTGGTTGATGCCCCGAAGGGCGGCGCGATCAGAAGTGGTAGTTGATGCCGCCGCGCACGAGGTTGCTGCGGAAGTCGACGTCGGTCGACGTGCCGCAGGTGGCCGCGCTGCAGTTCGCCTTGCCGAGATCGGAATAGAGGTACTCGACCTTGGCGCTCCACGGGCCGACGATGGCGGCTTCGACGCCGCCGCCGAGCGTCCAGCCGACGCGGGTTTCGGTTTCGCTGCCGAGCGCGGTCGAGGACTTCACGTCGCCGAAGGCGGCGCCGCCGGTGATGTAAGGCATCATGCGACCGAAAGCGTAGCCGACGCGGCCGCGCGTGGTCGCCAGCCAGTTGTTGCGGGTTTCGCAGATGCCGCCGACGCAGACGGCGTTGGCCGTGCTGCCTTTGATGTCGCTCCAATCGAGGTCGCCCTCGAGGCCCAACACCATGGCGCCCATCTGCCAGTTGTAGCCGAGCGTACCGCCGACCACGCCGCCATTGATGTTGAAGTCGGTCGAGCCGATGCCGAGAACGTCCCAGGTCGAGTGGCCGAAGCCCCAGCCGCCGTTGATGCCGAGATAGGCGCCGCTCCAGGTGAAGGGTGGCTCGTAGGCCGGCGCCTTGGTCGGCATTGCCGGACGGCGCGCGATGTCGGCCGCATGGGCCGCCGCCGTCATGCTCACAACGGCAAGCACCAACATGCCGGCCCGAATTACCCGCTTCATCGTCAAAAACCTCCGTGCAGTCGCCACCCAGTGCGGCGACAAAGTATTCGAAAATACCGAACCGTCTAGTGCAGAAAGGCCACACAGGTCGGAAAGTTGTTGAATGTATTGACGTAATTGCGCCAGCGAATTGCCACTTTTGCGCCGCGATCTAATCTGTCGATACTGATGAATATTATGAAGCAATACTTAAGTTATGTTCCGCGTGGAACTTTAGACTGCAAAAAGTTCCGGCTTGCCGCAAAAGAAAACCCCGGGCCCGAAGGCCCGGGGTCCCCGCCACGTGTTTAGCGGGCCGCTCAGAAGTGGTAATTCACGCCGAAACGCAAAATGTTGCTTTGAAAGCCGTTGTTCACGCCGGTGATCGTGTAGCCGCGGTCGCCGAGATCCATGTAGAGATATTCGACCTTGGCCGACCAATTGGGCGTGAAGCCGACTTCCATGCCGAGGCCGCCGGTCCATCCGGTGTGGATGTGGGTCTCGTCCAGCCCGGCGAGTGTCCCCGTCAACTCGCCATAGGCCAGACCGAGGGTGCCGTAGACGAGAATGTTGTTCATGGCGTAGCCGACGCGCCCGCGCAGCGTGCCGAACCAAGGATTGGAAAACTTGTAGGGCGCGAACGTATCGTCGGCGCCGGTGAACTGGAAGTCGGTTTCCGCGCCCAGCACGAAGGTGCCGCTCTGCCAATTGTAGCCGGCCTGCACGCCGCCGAGCAGGCCCGCCGGATCGACGCCTAAATTGGTGATCCTGCCCCACTCGTAGCCGGCGTTGAGGCCGACATAGCCGCCGCCCCAGTTATAAGCGGCCGGGGCGGGCGCATAGAACGGCGAGGGACCGCGCACGATATCGGCCGCGCTCGCCGCGCCGGAGATCGTGGCGATTGCCGCCACCAAGAACATTTTTTTCATGATGCCCTCCGCGTTACGTCCGCGGTCGTTTGCGCGAATAGCGCGCGCCGCGGTCCGACGTTTACGGAGGATTTATCGGGCATTTTAAGTTAAACGGTTATGAATCGTTCAGCCTGGCGCGGCTGTTAGCCTTAAGGATGCGTTAGCCGCGCGCGCAAGGGTGCGGCGCGCGACCGGCAAGCATTAGGTATTTGTTGACCATGACTGTGGCGGGCGCCGCGCGCGTATTATCTTGCCGACCATGAGCGGCGCGAAAAAAGACATCGACCCGGCGAGCGAAGACCTTCGCGAGGACGACGAAGAGGCGACGCTGCCCGATCTGGAGCTGGACGAGGCGCCGGCGGGCACGCTGGCGGCCGGCCGTGCCGCCATCACGCGCAACCTCAAGCTCGCGCCCACCGCGCCCGGCGTCTACCGCATGATTGGCGGCAAGGGCGAGGTGCTCTACGTCGGCAAAGCCAAGAACATCAAGAAGCGGCTCGCCTCCTACGCGCGCCCCAACGCCTATGACGCGCGCATCGCGCGCATGATCGCCGGCACGGTCGCGCTCGAATTCGTCACCACCGCGACCGAGACCGAAGCGCTGCTGCTCGAAGCCAATCTGATCAAGCGTCTGCGCCCGCGTTTCAACGTGCTGCTGCGCGACGACAAATCGTTTCCCTATATTCTGATCACGTCGGACCACTGGGCGCCGCAGATCCTGAAGCATCGCGGCGCGCGGGCGCGACCCGGGCGCTTCTACGGGCCTTTCGCCTCGGCCGGCGCGGTCAACCGAACCATCAATGCGTTGCAGCGCGCCTTTCTGCTGCGCTCGTGCTCGGATTCGTTTTTCGAGGCGCGCACGCGGCCGTGCCTGCTCTACCAGATCAAGCGCTGCTCGGCGCCCTGCACCGGCGAGATCGATTTTGCCGGCTATAGCGAGTTGGTGCGCGAAGCCAATGAATTCCTCTCCGGCCGCAGCCGCTCGGTGCAGAAGGATCTGGCGGCCGCGATGGAGAGCGCGTCGGCGGCGATGGATTTCGAGCATGCCGCGGTCTACCGCGATCGGCTCTCGGCGCTGTCGGCGATCCAGTCGCACCAGGGCATCAATCCGCGCAGCCTCGAGGAAGCCGACGTCTTCGCGATCCACCAAGGCGGCGGCTATACCTGCGTCGAGGTCTTCTTCTTCCGCACCGGGCAGAACTGGGGCAATCGCGCTTATTTCCCCAAGGCCGACCGCGCGCTCGCGCCCGGCGCCGTGCTGGAGGCCTTCCTGGCGCAGTTCTACGACGATAAGCCGCCGCCGCGGCTCATTCTCGTATCGCACGATTTCGACGAGCGCGATTTGCTCGCCGAAGCGCTTTGCACCAAGGTCGGCCATAAAATCGAGGTGAGCGTTCCCAAACGCGGCGAGCGCAAGGAACTGGTGATGCATGCGCTGGCCAACGCGCGCGAGGCGCTGGCGCGCCGGTTGGCCGATGCGTCGTCGCAGCACAAGCTGCTTGCCGGGCTGACCGAGACCTTCGCGCTATCGCGCGCGCCGCGCCGCATCGAGGTCTACGACAACAGCCATATTTCCGGGTCGAACGCGGTCGGCGCCATGATCGTCGCCGGGCCGGAGGGCTTCCGCAAAAACCAATACCGCAAATTCAACATCCGTTCGACCGAACTGTCGCCCGGCGACGACTACGGCATGATGCGCGAAGTTTTGCAGCGGCGCTTCAAGCGATTGCTGGAAGAAAACCCGCGCCAGTCGGCGCTCGGCGCCATGATCGACAAGCTCACCGGCGACGACGAAGACCAGCCTTGGCCCGACCTGGTGCTGATCGACGGCGGGCAGGGCCAGCTCGCGGCCGCGACCGAGACGCTGGCGGCGCTGGGCGTCACCGACGTGCCGCTGGTTGCCGTGGCCAAGGGGCCCGACCGCGACGCCGGACGCGAAACCTTCTTTATGGCGGGCAAGAGCCCATTCAAGCTACCGCCGCGCGACCCGCTGCTCTATTTTATCGAACGGCTGCGCGACGAGGCACATCGGTTCGCCATCGGCTCGCACCGCACCCGCCGCAAGAAGGACATCCGCGAGGCCGGTTTGCAGGAAATCGCGGGCATCGGGCCGACCCGCAAGCGCGCGCTGCTGCGCCATTTCGGCACTGTGAAAGCGATCGAACGAGCGAGCCTGCCCGATCTCGTCCAGGTGCCGGGAATTAATGCGGAGACGGCGCGAAAGATATATGAGTTCTTCCACGAGCAGACGGCGCAATAGGCATCGGACATGATCATCAATCGGCAGGAAGACGTCACACCCGTGGTGCTCGACGCCTACAAGAACATCGAGGACCCGCGCCTGCGCGAAATCGTGGCCTCGCTGGTCAAGCACCTGCACGCCTTTGCGCGCGACGTGCACCTGACCGAGGAGGAGTTCGAGCAGGCGGTGCAATATGTCGCCAGACTCGGGCAGAAGACCGACGACAAGCACAACGAAGTGGTGCTGATGTCGGGGTCGCTCGGCTTCTCCACGCTGATCTGCCTGCTCAACAACGGCAATAAGGGCCAGACCGAGACCACAGCCAACCTGCTCGGACCGTTCTGGCGCATGAACTCGCCGCGCACCGAAAACGGCGGCTCGATCGTGCGCTCGCCGACGCCGGGTCCGGCGCTGTTCGTCAATTGCTGGCTCAAGGACCAGAGCGGCCAGCCGATTGAAGGCGCCGAAGTCGACGTCTGGCATTCCTCGCCGGAAGGTTTCTACGAACAGCAGGACCCGAAGCAGGCGCCGATGAACCTGCGCGGCAAATTCACCACCGACGCCGCCGGACATTTCTCGTTCCGCAGCGTCAAGCCGGCCGGCTACCCGATTCCGGTCGACGGTCCGGTCGGCGACCTGGTGCGCGCGGGCAAGCGGCACAATTTCCGCCCGGCCCATCTGCACTTCCTGATCTTCAAGCCGGGCTTCAAGACGCTGATCTCGCAAATCTACGTCAACGACGACGACAGGCTGGAGACCGACGTGCAGTTCGGCGTCACCCGCGCGCTGGTCGGCGATTACGTGCGGCATGAGGGCGCGGCACCGGCCGCCGACGTTGCGGGCGAGTGGTACTCGCTCGATCAGACCTTCGTGATGGAGGCTGGCAAAAGCCGTCTGCCCAAGCCGCCGATCCAGTAGCTCCGCCCGGCGGTGGACAGCGGCACAAGGCGCAGTTGACCTCGGCGGGCGAGGGGTGTTCCTTGTCGCCGATGAACGCCATCGGATTCAGGCCTTTGCCGGCGCGTCCGCTCGCGCTGCCGAACCTGCTGACCTATGCGCGCATCGCCGCCGTGCCGCTGGTGGTCGCGCTGCTGTATTGGCAGAGCATCGAAGGCGGCGCGCTGGGACTGCGCTGGCTGGCGCTGGCGGTCTTCATCGCCGCCGGCGTCACGGATTTTTTTGACGGCTATTTCGCGCGCATCTGGGGTCAGCAGTCTTCGCTCGGCCGCATGCTCGACCCGATCGCCGACAAGTTGCTGGTCGCCTCCTGCCTGCTGATGCTGGCGGCAACCGACGTCATTCGCGGCTGGTCGCTGCTCGCCGCGGTGATCATTTTGTGCCGCGAGATCCTGGTCTCTGGCTTGCGCGAGTATCTCGCCGAATGGCGCGTCGGGGTGCCGGTGACGCGGCTCGCCAAGTGGAAGACCATCGGGCAGATGGTCGCGGTCGGCTTCCTGATCGCGGGTCCGGCCGGCGACCGCGTGCTGCCGGCGGTGACGCAGACCGGCATCGTGCTGCTGTGGGCCTCGGCGATCCTGACGCTGTACACCGGCTGGGACTACATGCGCGCCGGCCTGCGCTATGTGATCGACGAATAACGCATGATCCCGAAAAGTGGGCAGCGGTTTTCGGAAAAGGTCATGCGCCAGGAAAACTCATGAAACTGCGTTATTTCGCCTGGGTGCGCGAGCGCGTCGGCAAGCCCGAGGAAGACATCGAGCTCCCGGCTGGGATCGCCACGGTCGGCGAGCTCATCGCCTGGCTGTGCAAGCGCGGCGATGAATATGCCTACGCTTTCGAGAACGCCAAGGTGATCCGCGTGGCGATCGACCGCGCGCATGTGCGGCACGACGCCCCGCTCGGTTCGGCCGCTGAAATCGCCTTCTTCCCGCCGATGACGGGGGGTTAGCCTCGCGGGCGCGGGCGCGCTAGATTGCCGCCATGAGCGTGCCCATTACCATCCGCCTGCAGCGCGAGCCGTTCGACGCGGGCGCGGAAGCGGCCGCGCTCGCCCGCGGACGCACCGATGTCGGCGCGCTGGTCGCCTTCACCGGTATCTGCCGCGGCAGCGAGGACGGCGCACCGATCGCCGCGCTCACGCTGGAACATTATCCCGGCATGGCGGAGGCGGAGATCGCGCGCCACGTCGAGGAAGCCTGCGCGCGCTGGCCCTTGCTCGGCGTCACCGTCATCCATCGCCACGGCCGCATCGTGCCGGGCGAGGACATCGTGCTGGTGGCGGCGGCATCCTCGCATCGCGAGGCCGCTTTCGCGGCGGCCGAATTCCTGATGGACTACCTCAAGACCCGCGCGCCGTTCTGGAAACAGGTGGAATCGGCGGGCGGCAAGACCTGGGTCGAGGCCAAAGCCGCCGACGACGCGGCGGCCGGGCGCTGGCGGCCCGGGCGCAAGGATCGAGCGGCGGAATGAAAGCGCGCGGGCGCGCGCGCCGGAGGGCGAACATGATTCCGGTGGTGATGGCGGCGGTTGCGGCACTGACGCTCGCCGCGAGCGCGGCGCCGGCCGCGCAAGTGGCCTATTACGAGGTCCCGCGCGGCGCGCATCCGCACGACGTGGCGCCGGCGCCGGACGGGACGGTCTGGTACACCGCACAGTCGCAAGGCGCGATCGGCATTCTCGATCCCAAGACCGGCAAGACCATTCAGATTTCGCTCGGACCGCGCTCGGCGCCGCACGGCGTGATCATCGGGCCGGACCGCGCCGCCTGGGTGACCGACGGCGGACTCAACGCCATCGCCCGCATCGACTCGCTCACCCGTGCGGTGAAACTATTTCCGCTGCCGAAGGATTTTCCCAACACCAATCTCAATACCGCGACCTTCGATCGCAAAGGCATTCTCTGGTTCACCGGACAAAACGGCGTCTACGGCCGCGTCGATCCGGCGACCGGCAAGGTAGAGGCCTGGAAGGCGCCGAAAGGCGCCGGTCCCTACGGTATCACCACCGCCCCGAACGGTGAGGTCTGGTACGCCTCGCTCGCCGGCGATCACATCGCCAAGATCGACACGGTGAGTGGCGACGCGCTGATAGTGCCTCCGCCCAAACCGGGCGTCGGCCCGCGCCGCATCTGGTCGGATTCCAAGGGCATGTTGTGGGTGAGCTTCTGGCACACCGGCGAAGTGGCCCGTTACGATCCCAACGCCAAGGCCTGGAAGGTCTGGGCGTTGCCCAAGAGCGGCGCCGGCTGCTACGCCGTCTACGTCGACGACAGCGACAAGGTCTGGCTCACCGATTTTCTCGCCAACGCCATCGTGCGCTTCGACCCGGTGACGGAAAAATTCGACAGCTTTCCGAGCAACCGGCGCGGCGCGTCGGTGCGGCAATTGCTTGGCCGCAAGGGCGAGATTTGGGGTGCGGAATCCGGCCTCGATCGGCTGGTGGTGGTGCGCGACTGAGGCGCGATGCAACGAGCCACTTGCTTATCGCCGGCAAGCGCGGGGCATAAGCGTCAGGCCGCGGCGGCCTTGGGCTGCACTTCGGCGGTGTAGTCGTCCATCAGCGTCTTGGTGAGGCCGCCCGGATTGAAATTCCACTGCGCGATCTCCGACACTGCGGTGACCTCGGCCGCCGAACCGGTGATGAAGCATTCGGAAAAGTCTTTGAGCTCGTCCGGCAGAATACGGCGCTCGATCACCTCGATGCCGCGCTTTTTGGCGAGCGCGATCACGGTCTGGCGGGTGATGCCGTCGAGGAAACAATCGGCGATCGGGGTGTGGATCTTGCCGTCCTTGACGAAGAAGATGTTGGCGCCGGTGCATTCGGCGACGCGGCCTTCCCAGTCCAGCATCATGGCGTCGGCATAGCCTTTGCGCTCGGCCTTGTGCTTGGAGATGGTGCAGATCATGTAGAGCCCGGCCGCCTTGGCGCGCGCCGGCGCGGTGCGCGGATCGGGGCGGCGATATTCGGCGAGGTCGAGCTTGATGCCCTTGAGCCGTTGCTCGGGATCGAAATAGCTCGGCCATTCCCAGCTGGCGATGGCGAGATGGATGGTATTGGTGAGCGCCGACACGCCCATCATCTCCGAGCCGCGCCAGGCCACCGGGCGGACATAGGCCTCTTTCTTTCCGTTCTTCTCGAGCACCAGCTTCTTGGCGGCGTCGATCTCGGCGACGGTGTAGGGGATCTCGAAGTCGAGCACTTGCGCCGAGCGTTTCAGCCGTTCGGAATGCTCGGTGCTCTTGAAGATGCGGCCGCCATAGGCGCGCTCGCCCTCGAACACGCAGCTGGCGTAATGCAGGCCATGGCTGAGAACGTGCAGATTGGCTTCGTTCCACGGCACCAGCCTGCCGTCATACCAGATGACCCCCTCGAGCCGGTCATAGGACTGCGCCGCCATCGCCTCCTCCTTTGCTCTGCTTCCGGGTCTTGTTCTTCCGGCTCTTGCCGGCCCATTCGGTCCCGGGTTGATGGCGCATTTTGTCGGCCACGCCAACACTTTGCGTCGGCCGGCAACACCCGGTATGACTAGGTCCGGAACGGACCTATCGGCGCTGCGCCCAGACGCCGCAACCAAAAAGGGCCGTTTCGGTACGATCCTTTCGCAAGCGGCGTCGTTTTTGTAACATAAAATCAAAATATGTCAACATGGCTGACATAAATATGAGCGCCAAGGCCGCAGCCGTCCATCAGGCCGACCGGCAGGCCCATGCCGCCGCCGCCGAGCCGGTCTGGGACATCATCGAGCTTTTATTCTTCGCCTATCGCGACTTCGTCGGCGATCCCGACGAGGCGCTCGGCCCGCTCGGTTTCGGCCGCGCCCACCACCGCGTGCTGCATTTCGTCAACCGCAATCCCGGCATGAAGGTCGCCGACCTGCTGGAGATCCTCAACATCACCAAGCAGTCGCTCGGCCGCGTGCTCAAGCAGCTGGTCGACCAAAGCTACGTGGTGCAGAAGGAGGGCGCGCAGGACCGCCGGCAGCGGCTTTTGTACGTGACCGCGAAAGGCGAGGCGCTGGCGCTCAAGCTTGCCGACCTGCAGACCGCGCGCATCAACCGCGCCTTCGGCGAGCTCGGGCCCGGCGCGCACGAGGCGGCGCGCCGCTTTTTGACCGCCATGATCGACAACGACAACCGCGAAGGCGTGCTGCGCCTGATCGCGCGCGCCGACCGTGCCAAGGCGCGCGGTTAACCGGCAAAGGAAAGCTCGGCGATGAGTCTGCCCGCCACGCTCGCCGACGACGCGCCGCATCTGCTTGTGGTCGACGACGACCGCCGCATCCGCGATCTGCTGTCGCGCTTCTTGGCCGGCGAAGGCTATCGGGTGACCACCGCCGATAACGCGGCCGACGCGCGCGCCAAGCTCAAAGGCCTGCATTTCGATCTGCTCGTGCTCGACGTGATGATGCCGGGCGAGTCCGGGTTCGATTTTGCCCAGTCGCTGCGCGCCGGCTCCAACGTGCCGATCCTGATGCTGACCGCGCGCGACGCCGCCGAGAGCCGGATCAAGGGCCTCGAAATGGGTGCCG
>Ga0207693_10005984_pt1 | contig 10089 bp, 8 predicted proteins | sample LARL81metaG_FD_184347 | JGI IMG/M metagenome (GOLD analysis project Ga0207693, IMG submission 184347) | Corn, switchgrass and miscanthus rhizosphere microbial communities from Kellogg Biological Station, Michigan, USA - LAR L8-1 metaG... | ecosystem: Host-associated > Plants > Roots >... | reverse complement strand
AGGTCTTCATCACCAACGGCGGGATTGCCGACGTCCATGTGGTCGTAGCCACCATTGATCCGGCCCTCGCCCATCGTGGCCAGGCCTCGTTCGTGATCCCGGAGGGCACGCCCGGCCTGAAGCAGGGGAAGAAGGAGTCGAAGCTGGGGATTCGCGCCTCGCACACGGCCGAGGTGATCCTCGAGGACTGCCGGATCCCGCAGGACAACCTCCTCGGCGGGATGGAGAAGCTCGAGCGCAAGCTGGAGCGCGCCCGGTCCGGAGAGTCCAGCGGCCGTGCCTCGAACGCGCTCGCAACCTTCGAGTTGACGCGCCCGGTCGTCGGCGCCTCTGCGATCGGCATCGCGCAGGCGGCGTACGAGTGGACGCTCGCCTACCTCGACAACGGAGCGTCCGCCGACCCCATCGCCGAGTGGCTCGACGAGAGCTCGACCGCGGGCAAGCCGCCGCTCCAGCGCCAGGAAACCCAGCAACGAATCGCCGACGTCGCCACCGAGATCGAAGCGGCTCGGCTCCTGATCCAGCGCGCGTCGTGGATGGGCCGCAACGGCATCCCGATGACCGGCGGCCAGGGCTCGATGTCGAAGCTCAAGGGCGGCGACGTCGCGATGTGGGCGACCCGGACGTGCATGGACCTAGTCGGGCCCGTCGCGCAGACGAAGGACACGCCACTCGAGAAGTGGTTCCGCGACGCGAAGATCTACCAGCTGTTCGAGGGGACGGCCGAGATCCAGCGGCTGGTCATCTCGAGGATGCAGGCAGCCGAGTACCGCGAGCGCCTGCGAAACGGCGCGGACATCGCCGCGGAGGCGATGCAGAACGGCGCCGCCACCAACGGAAGACCGGCGGCGTCCGGGAGCGGCGCCGCCCCGACCGACGAGCGCGCCGCCACGGTTTCCTGAACCCCTAGAGGGTCATGCGTTGAGCTCCCCGTCAAGGAGTTCAAGTCTCGAGCGCCTCGTCCGATGTAGAGGGCGATGGATCGCGCGCTGCAGTACCTGTCCGGAGGAGTGGCTTCCACCGCGCTGATCGCAGGCGCGATCGCGGCGTTCATCTCCATCACCGCGCTCGTGGGGGACACCAACTTCCCCAACGGAAGCTCGGTCCAACCGCCCGCCGGGCCGCACTCCGTGCGGATCGCCGAGCCAAGCCAGCCGCCCGCAGAGCCGGTCCATCCGCCCGCTGGGCCCATCGCAGTCGCGGCGCCGCCGACGCTGACCGCGTCCTCGCCTGGGGCAGTCCACCAGCTCGCATTGGTCGGCCGCGCGCTCAGCGGGGGCACGGCACGGAGCGGCTCCGGTACCGCCGGCCGCCACGCGGCCGGGCCCTCGCCGAGTGCCGGGAGCGGTCGCGGGGGTACGCAGCCTGGCCCACCGGGCGGGGGCGGCGGCACCCACTTGAGTCCAGTCGGCGGGAACGGATCGCCGCCGTCCGGGGGAACCGGCCCATCAGCCCCGCCCGCGCCGGGAGGCACTCCCCCGCCCACGTCCGGTGGCGGCACGCCGGCGAGCACGCCGCCGTCCGGGGGAACCGGCCCGCCCTCAACGCCCCCGGGCCTGGCGACCAAGCCCGGCGGGCTCCCTCCAGGCCTCGCCAAGAAGCCCGGCGGGCTCCCGCCCGGGTTGGCCAAGAAGCCCGGCGGGCTCCCTCCAGGCCTCGCCAAGAAGCCCGGCGGGCTCCCGCCCGGCCAGGCCAAGAAGGGCTGAGCCAAGCCACTTCCAGCCACGTGAGCGGTGCCGGGCGGCTCAAGCCCCCGCGCCGTTCCCTTCGATGACACCATTGAGACGTGGCAACCGACTCAACGGACGCCCACGGCCCGGCTGACTCGCGGGGACCGGGGTCGCACACTCACGGCGCATCCTCGGACGCGGATCGCACGAAGCTCGCGATCGCGCTCGCCCTCATCGTCGGGTTCATGGCCCTCGAGGTCGCGGCGGGGATCATCGCCCACTCGCTGGCGCTCCTCTCCGACGCCGCTCACATGCTCACGGACGCCGCCGCGATCGGCCTCTCGATCTTCGCCATCCACCTCGCCAGACGACCCGCGGAGGGATCACTGACCTTCGGCTTCCGGCGGATCGAGATCCTCTCAGCGCAGGTGAACGGCATCACGCTCCTCGTGCTCGCCGCGGTGATCGTCTTCGAAGCGATCCAGCGCCTCATTACGCCCCCGGAAGTCAAGGGCGGGCTGATGCTCGCCGTGGCGCTCGCCGGCATCGTGGTGAACCTGGCAGCCGCCTGGACCCTGGCGCGAGCGAACCGCCAGAGCCTGAACGTCGAGGGATCGTTCCGGCACATCGTCACCGATCTCTACGCCTTCATCGGGACCGCGATCGCCGCGGCCCTGATCCTGCTCGTGGGGTTCGAGCGCGCCGACCCAATCGCCTCGCTCATCGTGGCCGGGCTGATGTTTCATTCCGCGTACTTCCTGCTCCGTGCCTCGGGGCGCGTGTTCATGGAGGCAGCGCCGGAGGACGTCGATCCGAACGAGATCGGCGAGGCACTGCTCGCGATTCCGGGCGTCGTGGAGGTCCACGACCTCCACGTGTGGGAGGTGTCCTCGGGGTTCCCGGCTCTCTCAGCCCATGTCCTGGTGGGGCAGGAGGCCGACTGCCACCGCGCCCGTCTTCAACTGGCGGACCTGCTCGAGAAGCGGTTCGACATCCACCACTCGACGCTGCAGGTCGAGCACCGTCCCGAGCGGCTCCTGCATATTCGTCAGTAGCCCGGCGGGTGCCGGACGGTGAAACCGTGCGGGTAGGGAAGCGCGGGATGCCAGCGCGGACCCGAGCCCTGGGCGTCGCCGACCGTGTCCCAGCGCAGGCCGGCGATCACGGCGTAGGTGTGACCGGCGTTCGCGTAGACGGTGATCCACCTTCCCGGCCCCGGCGCGCCCCATGACTCGAGCTGGCTCGAGGCGAGCGGCGCGGACAAGAATCCGCCGCCGGCCAGCGCGTAGCTGACGGCGCCCGAGCAGTCGTAGCCGCGGGACTGCCAGGACGAGTGCCCGCCGCCCCAGACGTAGGGGGTGCCGACGATCTGGTTCGCGGCGCTGATCGCTCGCTTGACCGCGTCCGGGGCGCCCGGCGGGGCGAGGGCGACCCCGTGAAGGAGGATGGCGCTTCGGCTGGCGGGGAGGTTCCCGACGCCCGCCATCGTGTGGGCGGTCATCGACTTGCCCACCCCACCGCTGGGAGGGCTGAACGAGCCATTGGTGCCGGCGGACGCGGCCGGCATCTTGGACGGATCACCGCGGACGAGCTTCACCTTCGGCGCGGACCTGGCCGAACGCTCCTGGGCGCGGGAGGCGACGTCGAGGTGCTGCGGGCGGGGCGGCTTCTGCTCGCTGATCGGCTTCCCGTTCGCCGACCCTGTCCGGATGACGATCCTCTGCGCCTGCGGAGCCGGGCCGGATGCCTCGCCGCAGCCGTACAGCGCTGCCGCACTCAACGCGAGCACCACGGCCGCCGATGCACACCGGCGAGCCCGGGCGCGGTGCTCTCCTCGTCGCGGTTCGACAGGCATAGACTCGGGGATTGTCGCGGACCGAGCCCGTGCGCGCGAGGCGCACCCCGAACCGACGTGATTCGATAGCGGCCCCGGGGCTCCTCCCGGATCCTGAAATATGCGTTGCAGCAGGGATAATTGGTGTTAAGAACTGCTAGCAAACAGTCTCGCGCCTGCTAGGGTCGCCGCCAACATTTGTGCCGAGTCCATCAGGCACCGCCGGGTGGAACGGGGGAACCAAATCCCTGGGGCGAATGGTCGACGAGCCAGAGGGCTCCGCTGGCCAAGCGCGTCTCGTCCGCGCTAGCCCGTCAGCTAACCCCGTAGGCATCAGAGCGAGACATGAGAACGCGGAACAACCGACCGGGACCCAGACGCCGATCCATCGCGCTCGCGCTCGCGGGTGCGCTGATCGTGCTCGCCGCGCTCACCGTGGCCAGCGGTGCGCCGGCGCAGTCCCTCCAGCAGATACAGCAGAACCTCAACGACTCGCGGTCGCAGCTCGACCAGAAGCAGTCGCAGCTCCAGGACGCCAAGGACCGCGAGGGCGTGCTCTCCACGACGATCCAGAAGTACGGCGACCAGCTGGACCAGCTGCGCAACCAGGTCGCGTCGCTCCGTAATCAGATCTCGATCGCACAGGCGCAGCTGAACAAGAAGGAGGCGGAGCTCAAGGAGGCGAAGGTCCGCCTCGAGCAGCTCCGCGCGAAGCTCAAGCGGTCGCTCCGCGTTCTGCGCCAGCGGCTCGTCGGGATCTACGAGTCGAACAGCCCGGATGCGATGACGGTGATCCTCAACTCGCACGGGCTCAGGGACATGCTCACGCGCTACGACTACCTCCAGCGGATCCAGTCCCAGGACACCTCGATCGCCGTCCGCGTGAAGAGCCTTCGTAACCAGGAGAAGCAGACGGTCGACCGGGTCCGCGCGGCGCGCAACGCGATCGCCGACAAGAAGGCTCAGCTCGAGCAGTCGCAGGCGGCGCTCGAGGCCAAGCAGAGCGACCTGGCAGACGCGCAGGCGAAGGACCAGCAGCTCCTGGGCCAGGTCAAGACCACCCAGGACCACCTCGAGGGCGACATCGGCACCATCTCCGATCAGATCGCGTCCCAGCTCCAGGCCCAGCAGCAGGCCGAGGCGGCCCAGGCCGCGGCGCAGGCCCAGTCGTCGTCGACGGGCGCGACGGCGCCGACGGGCCCGGTCCAGGGCGAGAGCTCCTCGGGGATGATCTGGCCCGTGAACGGCCCAATCACGTCGCCATTCTGCGAGCCGCGACCGTGGGAGGCCTGCCACCCGGGCATCGACATCGGCGTCCCGACCGGGACGCCCATCCACGCGGCTGCCGCCGGCACCGTGGCGATCGCCGGGCCGGAGTCCGGCTACGGCAACTACACCTGCATCGACCACGGCGGCGGTCTCTCCACCTGCTACGCCCACCAGGAGTCGATATCGGTCTCCGTCGGCCAGCAGGTGAGCCAGGGCCAGGTGATCGGGATCAGCGACTGCACCGGCCTCTGCTTCGGCCCCCACCTCCACTTCGAGGTGCGCGTGAACGGGCAGGTCGTCGATCCCATGGGCTGCCTGCCCTAGAGCAGCGTGTGTGGGTGAGGGGCTTTAGCCCCTCTGAGAGGAGCTGCCGATCCCATATGTCAATCGCCCACAAGTCGGGCGTGGCATGGCATCCTTCTGATCCGATGGCGACGCTCACTGAGACTGAGACTCAAGCGCCGCAGTTCACGCACGCACGCGCCTACCTCCTGGGTACGGGCGCGACGGGTGCGCTGATCGCTGCGGCCGTGATCGCCTTCATCTCGCTCGCGACCTACGTCGCCGTCAACGGCATGCCCTTCGGGGGCAACGGCACGAGCGCGGGCAATGCGACCGTGGCCGTCCAGGCCGGCGGCACGCCCGCTTCGGCCGCTGCCCTCCGGGCCGCGCCCGGCGCGGTGGCCGCGAGGCCGGTCCCCGGCGCTCCGATCGGGGCCGGTGGGGCCGGCGCCTTCGCGCGCGGCCATGCCGGTCCGGGCGGCGGCTCCGGTGGCTTCAACGGCGGCGGCGGGAACCTCCCCGACGGTGGGCCGACCCCGCCCGGCGGTGCGCCCGGCCCCGGTGGCGGGCCTGCTCCCGGACCCGGGCCCGGAGGCGGACCGCCGCCCCCGGGTGGCACGCCTGGAACTCCCGGCTCCTCCCCCGGCGTCGCGACCAACACCCTGAACCACGTCGACAACACCGTCGGCACCAACCTCTCCGGAAGTCCCGCAGGGGACGTCGGCGGCACCGTTGACAAGACCGTGACTGGCACCGTCAACCAGGTCGGCGGCGCGGCCGGCAAGCCCGGGCTCGGCGACGACGTCAACAACACCGTGAACGGCACGGTCGACAAGACGGTCGGCGGCGCCGGGGGCGTCCTCGGCGGCGGCAAGTAGGCCGCGGCCGTCGGCTAAGCCAGGTTTCGATCCATCCAGCGCAGGGCGATGCCGTGGATCTCGGCGTCGTGCTGGGCCGAGCGGTGGTGGCCGCCGGGAAGCAGGATGAGCTTGCGCGGCTCGGCCGCCCGGGCGTGGAGCTCCTCGGACCAGTCGGCGGGGATCTGGTCGTCGCCCCGCGCGTGGATGAGGAGGAGCGGCTTCGACCCCATCAGCTCAACGGCCTGCCGCAGGTCGTGCTCGGCGAGCCACGCGGACAGTGCGCTCGCGCCGTCGGGGTCGACCCGCATCTCGAGCCCGTCCCTCTGGAGCCCGCGCATCAGGTGGTGCGCGCCGGCAGGGCAGATCGCGATCGCCCCGGCGACGGCGTCCGACGTCGCGGCGGCCTGGATGGCCATGAAGCCGCCCATGCTCGAGCCACGAACGCAGACGCTGCCTGCATCGACGCCGTTGATCTCGGCAAGGAAGCGGGCCATCCTGCCGACATCGGAGAGCGCCTCCGGGCTCATCGGGTCCTCTGCCTCCCCGTGCCCCCGCTGGTCGTAGGTCACGGCCGCCCAGCCGCTCGCGGCACAGGCTCGCCCGAAGTCGCCGTGGTTCTCCTTTCGCGACCCGGCGCCATGGAGGATCACCATCGCCCGCCAGGGCGGCGGGGACTCCGGCAGCCAGAGCATGTAGGGGCGTCCTTCGTGAACGCCCATGTCCGTGGGCCTGGAAACGCTCCTGTTCATCGCGTTGCAAGGTATTCGAGGCGGCGACCTTTGTCGCCCCACAGGCAGGTCTGTCAGGCGGCGAAGCCGCCGCCCTGATTCCGCGATACGCGGGGATGATCCCGGCCCCGTCAGAATGGTCGGTCCCATGAGCGCGACGAGCGAGCGAATGGCCGTCGAGGCGTCGCCGGTCTACCCGGTGGGCAGCCGCGTGAACGAGCGCGGCCACCTGGAGATCGGCGGCTGTGACGTGGTCGACGTGGCCGCCGAGCTCGGCACCCCGTCCTACATCTACGCAGAGGACGACATCAGGCACCGCGCCCGGGCGTACCTGGAGGCATTTCGCGCCCGCACCGACGACTTCGAGGTGCTCTACGCCAGCAAGGCGGCGCCGATCACGGCGGTCTACCGGGTCTGCCTGGAGGAGGGCCTGTCGGTCGACGTCGCCTCGGGCGGCGAGCTCCACATGGCGCTCCGGGCGGGGTTCGACCCGGTGCGCATCTACCTGCACGGGAACAACAAGACCGAGGCGGAGCTCCGCTACGCGATCGACTCGGGGGTCGCCCACGTGATCCTCGACTCGTTCGGCGAGATCGCGCGCCTCGAGGCGATGCTCGACCGGCCGCAGGACGTCCTCATCCGCGTGACGCCGGGCGTGCTGCCGACCACGCACTCATACGTACAGACCGGCGGGCTCGACTCCAAGTTCGGCTTCGGGCTCGAGGACGGACTCGCCGAGCGGGCGATCGCCGAGGTGCGGGCCTCCCGGAACCTCCGGCTGGTGGGCTTGCACGCCCACATCGGGTCGCAGATCTTCGAGCTCGAGCCGTACGTGTCGGCGATCGAGGCGCTCGGCGGGCTCACCGGGCCTGACTGGGAGTGCCGGATCCTGAACGTCGGCGGGGGCCTGGGGATCGCGTATACCTCGGCCGACGAGCCGCCCGCGATCGCGGACTACGTGGACGTAAAGGTCAGCGGCGTCGAGCGGGTCTTCGACCCGGTGCCGCGGATCCTGATCGAGCCGGGGCGGTCTCTCGTGGGGAACGCCGGCGTGACCGCGTACGAGATCGGGACCGTCAAGGAGATCCCGAACGTCCGGACCTACCTGTCGGTCAACGGGGGCATGTCGGACAACCTGCGGCCGATGCTCTACGGGTCGCGATACGAGGCGATCGTCGCGAATCGCGCAGGGCAGGCCCCGGACACGCTGGCGACCGTCGCCGGCATGCACTGCGAATCGGGCGACATCCTGATCACGGACGCGATGCTGGCCTCTCCGGAGCCCGGTGACATCCTCGTCACCCCTGCCACGGGGGCCTACGGCTACTCGATGGCCTCGAACTACAACGGGGCGCCACGGCCCGCGGTCGTGTTCTGCAAGGACGGCGTCGCCCGCGTGGTCGTGCGCCGTGAGACGTGGGACGACCTGGTCTCTCGGGACATGTGAGTTAGCGCGGTGCCAATGCATTTACGCAAGAGAGTTCGGCGACTGTTCGCCTTGGCACCGCGACATGCTGGTGCCGTTGGGAAGTGGTTATGAGTGACCCGGTTCGGATCGGGCTCCTCGGGAAGGGGACGGTCGGCGGCGCCTTCCACGACCTCGTGCTCGAGCGCGCGGACGCCGTCGAGACGACCACGGGCCGGCGCCCGGAGATCGCCGGGGTGCTCCGGCGCGCCGAGGGCGACTTCGACCGGATCCTCGAGTCCTCGGATGTCGTCGTCGAGCTGATCGGCGGCACCGATCCGGCCCGCGACTACGTACTGCGGGCGCTCGAGGCGGGCCGCCACGTCGTCACTGCGAACAAGCAGTTGATCGCCCAGCACGGCGACGAGCTCTTCGACGCGGCGCGCAGGGGGGGCGTCCAGCTGCGGTTCGAGGCGGCGGTTGCCGGCGTGGTCCCGGTGATCCGCGTGATCCAGGAGAGCCTCGCGGCGACCGAGATCACGAAGGTGTTCGGGATCGTCAACGGGACGACCAACTTCATCCTCTCCGAGATGGCCAGCACCGGCGCGACCTATGCCGACGCTCTGGCCCGGGCGCAGGAGCTCGGCTACGCCGAGGCCGACCCGAGCGACGACGTCGGCGGTGCCGATGCCGCGGCGAAGATGGCGATCCTGGCGCGGCTCGCCTTCGGCGCCCCGGTCGGGCTCGAGGACGTCGCGTACCAGGGGATCACCGAGATCCAGCCGGACGACATCTCTTACGCGAAGGAGCTCGGCCTCTCGCTCAAGCTCCTCGGGGTCGCCGAGCGGCGCGACGGCGGGATCAGCGTGCGCGTCTTCCCCTGCTTCCTCTACTCGCACCACCCTCTGGCCCCGGTGGAGGGGCCGTTCAACGCGGTGATGGTCGAGGCGCCCGCGATCACCGAGATCACGATGTCCGGGCCCGGCGCCGGTGGGATCGAGACGGCGTCCGCGGTGCTCGGCGACGTGGTCTCGATCGTCTCCGGTAGAGCGCCGGTGCACGCGGCGCATCGGCGTTTCGACATCGTGCGCGACATCAACTCGGCGTTCTACCTGCACCTCGAGGTCGCGGACCGGCCCGGCGTGCTCGCCAGCATCACGGATGTGCTCGGCCGCAACGAGGTTTCCGTTCGCAGCGTGGTCCAGCGGGGCCTCGGCAACGACGCGCGCCTGGTGATGGTCATGCACGAGGGCCCCGAGTCGAGGTTCTTCTCCGCGCTCGAGGAGATCGCGACCCTCGAGTTCCTGCGGGCGCAGCCGCGCGCGATCCGCGTGATCGAAGAAGAGTTCGTGTGAGCCCCATGCCGCTCATCGAGCGGTACCGAGACCGCCTGCCGCTTGAGGACGGCGACCCGGTCGTCACCCTCCACGAGGGGTCGACCCCGCTGGTGGAGGCGCCGGTCATCTCAGGGCGCGTGGGCGCGACGGTCTACCTGAAGCTCGAGGGGGCGAATCCCACGGGGAGCTTCAAGGACCGCGGCATGACGGTGGCGGTCTCCCGGGCCAAGGGTTCCGGGGCCGAGGCGGTCATCTGCGCCTCGACCGGCAACACGGCGGCCAGCGCCGCCGCCTACGCGGCGCGCGCCGGCATGCGGGGCGCCGTCATCGTGCCTGAGGGCAAGATCGCGATCGGCAAGCTCGCCCAGGCGCTCATGCACGGGGCGCGGGTCATCGCCCTCCGGGGGAACTTCGACCAGGCGCTGCAGATCGTTCGCGACCTCGCGCAGAACCATCCGATCGAGCTCGTCAACTCGGTCAACCCCTACCGGATCGAGGGCCAGAAGACCGCCGCCTTCGAGGTGTGCGACGAGCTTGACGGGCCACCGGATGCGCTGTCGATTCCGGTTGGCAACGCGGGGAACATCACCTCCTGGTGGCGAGGGTTCCGGGAGTACGAGGCCGCGCCCGTCCTCTATGGCTTCCAGGCCGAGGGAGCGGCGCCGCTGGTGCACGGGGAGCCGGTGGCCGAGCCGGAGACGATC
>Ga0207693_10005982_pt1 | contig 10092 bp, 10 predicted proteins | sample LARL81metaG_FD_184347 | JGI IMG/M metagenome (GOLD analysis project Ga0207693, IMG submission 184347) | Corn, switchgrass and miscanthus rhizosphere microbial communities from Kellogg Biological Station, Michigan, USA - LAR L8-1 metaG... | ecosystem: Host-associated > Plants > Roots >... | reverse complement strand
TGCAGCAGGCCGCCCAACCGGATGAGATCCTCGTCGGCGAGACGACGCTCGCGCTCGTCCGCGGCGCCGTAGAGAGCGAGCCGGTCGGGCCCATCGAGCGCTGGAAGCACCCTACGTGAGCAGGAAAACCCCCACAAAGGCGGGGGTTTCTATTTTTCTCCTGCATACCCGTTTCGAAGCTAGGAAAGGTCGCTGAGGGAGGGCGGGGGGCCGAGGATCTCCGCACCGTGGGCTGCGAACAGGCGTGCCATTTCAGGCATCGGCGGCATTACTACGTCGGTCGGGGGCTCGGCGCCGACGACTGGGCTGCCGAGGGAGACGAAGAGCTGCTCGATCCCAGCGGGGCTGATTGTCGAGAGGATGCGTGAACGCTCCGAACGGACGACGTAAGCGTGTGGGATGTCGCGCGGGGCAAAGAGAAAGTCGCCCGCGGCGACGTCGATCCGCTCGTCGCCGACGAGGAAGGTGACCTCGCCCTCGAGGATGTAGAACGTCTCGTCCTCATCGTGGTGGACATGTACCGGGGTCCCGCCGCCGCGCGGGTCGTCGACCTCGATCTGCGAGAAGGCGTTGCCGGTCTCGGCGCCGGCGACCTTGACGGTCACCCGGCCGGTCTTCCACCAGACGTCGGCGAGGCCCTCGCCGGAGGCGAGGCGGTAGGGCTTGGTGGCGGTATTCGTGGACATGGCGCTCCTTCGGGTCGGTGTTCTTCCTGTCGGAGGAGACAGTCGCACGGGTCTGGTATTCCCGCAAGGAAGAATAGAAATAGTTAGCATTCCCAAAAGGAATGGAACTGAAACAGCTTCGCGTCCTGCAGGCAGTGGGAGAGACCGGGTCGTTCTCCGTTGCTGCCGAGCGGCTCGACTACACGCAGCCGGCGGTATCGAAGATCGTCGCGACGCTCGAGCGTCAGCTCGGGACGATCCTGGTCGACAGGGGCATCAGGCCGCTGCGGCTGACGGAGGCCGGGAGCGCGCTGGCCAGCCGCGCGGGCGCCGCCTTCGAGCAGATCGCGGCCGCCGAGCTCGAAGTGGAAGCGATCGCGAACCTCTCTGCCGGCAGCTTGCGGGTCGGGACGTTCTCGAGCGCGGGCGCCGCGATGGTCGTCGACGCGTTGCGCGCCTTCCGTACGAGTCACCCTGACGTCGACGTCTCGATCACGGAGATCGGGATGCCCTCTGCCCTCACGCGTTCGCTTCGAAGCGGCGACCTCGATCTCGGCGTCTCGTTCGACTATCCGGAGATCGGCGACACGTTCGAGGACGACCTCCACCTCGAGCATCTCCTCGACGATCCCTTCGACGTCGTGGTGCCGCGCGGCCACAGGCTCGAGCGCAACCAGAAGATTCGCTTTGCCGACCTCGGCGGGGAGAACTGGCTGCTGGGAGACTTCGGAGCCGACAGCCCCAGCTTCCGTATGATCGACCGCCGCTGCCGCGACGCGGGCTTCAACCCGCACGTCGCCTACCGCATCAACGACTGCCAGATGGCGCAGGCGCTCGTCGCCGCCGGAGAAGGGATCGCACTCCTCCCACGGCTCATGCTCCGGCCGGCACACCAACGCGTCGTGATCAGACCACTTGCAACCGACCCTCCCAGCCGGCGCGTGTCAGCGGTCCGCCTATCGACGAGATACCTCACCCCAGCGACCGAGCGCTTCACTGCGCTGCTACTCGCAGCCAGCGCAGACCACAGCTGAGCGCTGTGCCGAAGAATCTTGCTACGGAAAGCCCTGCAAAATGCAGGGCTTTCTATTTTGGCGTGCATCACGCGTGCATTACGGTCTTCCGCGCGTGCGCGCCTGAGTCGTTGTCTCGGGAGACCTGTATCCCCGGTGCTCGATCTCCGGCCCGGTCCTCCGGTTGTATGGCGCCACCTGCGCTGTCATGCTTGTGCGTCGTTCTATGAGCTCGACCTCCTATGAGCAGGTCTGTGCGGCTCACCGGTGGGAGGTGCCCGCGCAGTACAACATCGCCGAGGATGTGTGCGACAAGCACCCGCGCGACAAGCTCGCGATGGTCTGGGAGAGCTTCGACGGTTCGTATCGAGAGCTCGTTTGGGGAGAGCTCCAGGACCTCGCGAACCAGGCAGCGCACGCCTTAGGTGCACACGGCATCGCGCGCGGCGACCGGGTCGCGGTCGTCGCACCGGCCACGCCGGAGACGGCCGCGATCTTCTTCGGCATCTGGAAGCTCGGCGCAATCCTGCTCTCGATGTCGGTTCTCTACGGTGACGAGTCGATCCGTCACCGCCTCTCCGATTCCGGTGCCAAGCTCGTTGTCACCGATGCCGCAAACGCGAAGCGCTTCGATGACTCGGGCGCGCAGTTGCTGGTGCTGGAAAAGGACACGCTTGCTGGATCGTCGACCGAGTTCATGAACTGCGGCACTTCGGCCGACGATCCGGCACAGCTCTACTACACCTCAGGGACGACCGGGCTTGCGAAGGGAATCGTGCACGCCCATCGCTACATCCTCGCCCACGAAGAGTTCGTCTACTGCCACGAGGTCGAGGAGGGCGAGCGTTTTCACGGCATGGGTGAATGGGCCTGGGCCGCCGGGATCGCTCCGCTGCTCGGTCCGTGGCGTCTCGGGGCGGTGCAGTGCGTATACCGGCGCGAGTCGGGCTTCGATCCGCGCAAGCAACTCGACTTCCTCAGCCGCCGCAACGTGACGAATGTGTTCACGACGCCCACGGCGATGCGAGCGATGATGGTGATCGGCGACGCGGGGAGGCGCTACCCGCAGCAGTTCCGCCGCGTCTGCTCGGCCGGGGAGCCCTTGAACCCCGAGGCGATCCGTTGGTTCCGGGAGCAGTACGGCGTGACCGTGCTCGACTACTACGGCTTGACCGAGTCGTACCCGCTCGTTGCCAACTACCCCTTTATGCAGGTGCGGGAGGGGTCGATGGGAAAGCCAATGCCGGGCTGGAAGGTCGAGCTCCTCGACGAGGACGAGCAACCAGTCCCACGCGGAGAGCGAGGCGAGATCTGTCTCTCCGCTCGCTCGAACCCGCACTTCCCGCTCGGCTACTGGAATCGTCCAGCCGAGAGCGAGGAGGTGTTCGGCGGCGAGTGGTTCCACACCAAGGATGCCGCTCGCCAGGACGACGACGGGTACGTCTGGTACGAAGGTCGCGCCGACGATGTGATCATCGCCGCCGGTTACCGGATCGGCCCATTTGAGGTCGAGTCCGCGTGTCTCGAGCATCCGGCGGTGCAGGAAGCAGCGGCGATCGCCTCGCCCGACGAGCTGCGTGGCAACGTCGTGAAGGCGTTCATCGTGCTCGCGCCCGGCCGTGAGCGATCGGACGAGCTCGGCGAGGAGATCAAGGCGTTCGTTCGGGAGCGGCTCTCAGCTTATGCCTACCCGCGGCGCATCGAGTTCGTCGACGACCTCCCGAAGACGCTCACCGGCAAGATCCGCCGGATCGTACTTCGTCAACGCGAGCTCGAGCGAGCGCAGAGCTTACGTCGCTAGGGGTTGCCGTCAACCTTCGGGAGCGAGCTTCGCTCGATCGCGAGGGATCCCCGAATCCGCAACTCGCTGTGATCCCCACGGCGGGACACGTCAGCAACTTCGAAAGATCCGAAGAGTTCAACGATGCCGTGCGCGAGTCTTCTCGCACCGCCTCGACGCGCCGGATCTGAATGCGGTGCACGGCGCCTTGGCGTTGCCGTAAACGGCAACAGCAGCCAGGGGTTTCTATTTTATCCGTTCCCGTTCTGCTTACGATCGCCGCTCGTCAACGCGTTGCCCGCGAGGCCGTGCTCGTACGCGAATCTGGCCGCCTCGGTGCGGCTACCGACCTGAAGCTTGCGATAGACGTTCGTCAGGTGGTACTTGATCGTCTGCTCGCTGAGCCAGAAATCCGCGGCGATCTGTTTGTTCGAATGGCCCGCTGCGACCTGTTCCAGGATCTCGCGCTCGCGGCCTGTCAGGCCGAACTCGTTGGCCGCCCGCTCGGCGACGCCCGAGGCGCCGAACGACTCCGTCACGAGCGTGCCCTCGAAAACCTGACGTAACACAGGCGCGACGTCTGCCGGGTCGATGCCCTTCCCGAGAAACGCCTTGGCTCCCCCCCGCAGGGCCTCCGTGGCCAGCTCGGGGTCGTCGACGCCGGAGAGCATCACGACCTTGATCTCCGGGTAGAGCTTCTGCAGGCGGTCGAGTACCTGGAGGCCGTCGAGTCCCGGCATGCGGATATCGAGCAGGACGAGATCTGGGTTGGTCTCCGCAACCCGTGGCAAGACCTCGCTTCCCGATTTCGCCTCACCCACGATCTCGATTTCGGGATGCGGTTCCAGCGCAAGGCGAAGCGCCTGCAGGACGAGCCCATGGTCGTCTGCGATGAACACTCGAATTGGCCGCAAGTCCTCCTCCTCGTGCACGCTCGGCGCTACCGCTTCCCCGCGCGATAGATGCCGCGCCGGCGTCAAACCTGCGGACGCTCTACGAGCTGAGGACTGCCGTCACTCCCGGATGGTGCATCTGCCAGGCGCGGACGAAGAATCCGACCTCGAGCCTCGCTTCACGCGCGCCCCACGTTCGAGGGCACACCACTCGGCAGACCGTGGGCGCGATCCGGTCCGTGAGACAACCGTTGAGCGCCAGAACGCTCATCAGTTCCGCGAGGAGGTCCTCGTCGTTGAGCTCGAGTCGCAACGCCATCTGCCATCGATTGTCGACAACCGGGGGCGCTTTCTCCCGACCAAAACGTCCCATCTCTACCCCGACTACGGGCTAATCCGTTTGCTTACCCGGTTTCCCCTCGTGCCTCCCAGAGCAGCATGCCCGTCAGGTCTTTGCCGTGACGCTTCAGGCCGGCTTTCTCGAGCACCCGGACCGAAGGAGAGTTGTCCGGATCGCACTTCGCTACCACGCGCCCGACCGACCGTTGGGAGAGCCCCCAGCCGATCAGCGCACGGGATGCCTCTGTTGCGTAGCCGCGGTTTCGGTAGTCGGGATGCACGCCGTAGCCGAGCTCGATCGCCCCGTTCTGCGGCAGAGTGCCCATGAAGCCGGCGCTGCCGACGACGGAGTCCTCGTCGCGGGCAACGAGCAGCCAGGGACCGTAACCCAGCCGTTCAGGGTCCTCGGCGATCCAGGGCGAGTACACCTTGAGCAGCCCGGTGAACTCGCTGTCGGGCCAGCCGTCCGGGATTGCGGCGCCAAGGAACCGCTCGGCGGCGTCCCGGTCTGCAAGCGCCTCGGCAAGCTCGGCAGTCACGGCGAGCAACGCGAGCCGCTCGGTCTCCAGGCGCAATCCGTCGATCGAGAGATGTTGCCTGGCGCTAGCCTCGAACGGATGGGCCGACTGATCGTGAGCGGAGCCCTCGCCTGTCTGGCGGCTTGCGCGATGGCGAAGCTCGTGACGGCCGCGCCCGGCCCTCGCGCGGCGATTCCGCGAGACCCTGCCGCACTCGCTCGGACGCTCGTCGACTCGAAGACCGAGCTCGCGAAGGCGATCGACGCCTGGACCGCGGACGGCGCGCCGCGGCCGCCGGACGAAGTCACCCTCGATGCGCTGTACGACCAGCGGATCGAGCTGTTGCTCGCAGTGCGCCCGGCCCTCGCGGGTGAAACACTGCAAAGAGTCTCTGCGGAAATAGCTGGCGTCGTGCGGGCGAACCTCACGGCGAAGCGCGAGCTCTGGCGGCTCACGCCGCCCACGCGCCGCAGGCGCTTCCGAACCGGACCGGCACTGCCGCCGGCCACCCTGCTTCGCTATTACCGGGACGGCCAGGCCCGCTTCGGCGTCCGCTGGAACGTGCTCGCCGCGGTCAACTTCGTCGAGAGCGCCTTCAACAAGCTGCGGAACAACAGCGCCAGCGGGGCGCAGGGCCCGATGCAGTTCATTCCGGCCACGTGGCGTGCGTACGGCCTCGGCGGCAACGTGCACGACCCGCACGATGCGATCCTCGGCGCGGCGCACTACCTCCACGCGAACGGCGCTCCCCGGGACAACAGGCGCGCGCTGCTTCGCTACAACCCGTCGCCGCTTTACGTCGACGCCGTCTTGCGTTACGCCCGTCGGATCCGTATCGAACGCCGCGCCTTCTACGAGTACTACGCTCGCCAGGTCTTCGTGCGCACGCCCTCAGGGCTACGCCGCATCACCGGGCCAGGTCTTTAGGCCCGAAGCACAACCTCGAGCGCGGTGCCGCGTCCCGGCTCGGAGCGAAGCCTGAAGCCGCCGCCGATGCTGGCGCTTCGCGCCTTCATGTTCCGCAGGCCCTGTCCGGTCGAGACGGTGTCGTCGTCGAAGCCGGCACCGTCGTCGACGATGGTGACGACGCGCTCTTCCCCGCGCATCTCGATCTTCACGTCGGCGCACTGCGCGCCGGCGTGCTTGCGGGCGTTCGCAAGACCTTCCTGGACGATCCGGAAGACCTCGATCTGCTCGTCGGGCGCGAGCCGGACGTTCTCGTCGATTTCGAGATCGACCGCGAGCTGACCGTCCGCGGTCAGGAAGTCGACATAGCGGCGCAGCGCTGCATCAAAAGGAGCCGTTCCGCTCGCCGAGGAGAGCGCGAGGATCGCGAAGCGCGCCTCCTGCTGCGCGGCCGCCGCGGCCTGCTTGAGCTGTGGGAGGGTCTGCTCGGGATCGGCTCCGCTCTCGAGCATCGTCGCGTGAGTCGAGATGGCGAAGAGGTATTGCGCCAGCCCGTCATGGATCTCTCGCGCGACGCGCGCACGTTCCTCTGCGACCGCGCGGCCGAACTCGGCGTATCGAATCGCCCGCCACACGCCGACGAGCAGGACCGCGTAGGCGACCAGGCGGAGAAAGTCGCCGGTCGAGACGAAGTGGTTCGAGACGAGCGGCGTGAAGACGTAGTGCAGGTCGGCGAACAGAGACAACGTCGCGCCGAGGGCGAGCCAGCGGTCGAGGTCGTTTCCGCGGGCCCGGTAACGGAGCCCGAAGCCCACGACGGCGACCAGGCTGATCAGGGCGCGAACCGCCAGCGCCGCGGTGAGCAGAGGTGGCTGGATGCGATCGCTTGACGTGAGAGACGGCAGCGCGCTGCCGAACGAGTCGACGAACATCCAGATCAGGAACAAGGCGGCGGGCACGATCACCAACAGCTCCATCAACTCCCGGCGGCGCGCGATTGTTCGCCGACGGGCGAACGAGGCGGCTGCGATCAAGGCACCGGCAAGCAGACCGCCCGCGATCCAGGCCCACTGCTCTCTGCGATGCAGCGCCTGTCCGCCGAGCACAGGCGCGATGCCGAAGCAGAACGTCGATCCCGCGGCGAGCGAGAACCCCGCGCAGAGCAGCCAGTCGAGCCTCCGCCCGTCCACGGAGAAGCGAACGCCGGCGAGCACCGCGACCAGGACCGCCGCGAGCGCGACCATCGTGTCGAGGACGAGCCGCACCTGCGGTAGCTCGAACGTCGGCCGCAGGCCCGGGTAGGTGGCGAAGAGCGCCAGCGTGGCCCCAAGCAGGCCGAAGAGCAGGATCTCGCCCCAGAGCCAGGACTGGTAGGCGTTTTCCTCGTTTCGCATCTCCCTCTATTCGGCAGAACGGATCCAGCCGATAAGCCGGGAAGGCTCATGGCGACCCGCGTTCTCATCGTCGACGACCATCCGCTGACGCGCGACGCGTTGGCCGGCCTGCTGACCCAGCACGAATTCAGCGTCGTGGGCGAGGCGGCGGACGGGGAGGAGTCCGTCGCGGTCGCGCGCGAGCTCCAGCCGGATCTGATCCTGCTCGATCTCACGATGCCGGGCATCGGCGGGCTGGGGGCGCTGCCGTTGCTGCGGGAGGTCGCGCCGGATAGCGAGGTCGTGATGCTGACCGCCTCGGTTGCCGAGGAGAATCTGCTGACTGCGATCCGCCTCGGAGCGGCGGGTTATCTGCTGAAGACCGAGCCTCCTGAGCGGATCGTCGAGTTTCTGCGCGGTGTCGCCGACGGTGAGGCCGCTCTCTCTGGATCGATCGCGCGGCGGCTGCTGGAGAACGTGCGCGAAGGGCGACACGCAAACGGTGCGGTGCCGGATTCCATCGCCCGCGCGCTCAGCGCCCGCGAGGTTGAAGTGCTGTTGCTGCTGGATGACCATCTGGGGACCGACCAGATCGCCGCAAGGCTCTTCATCTCCGAGCACACCGTTCGTTCGCACGTGAAGAGCCTGCTCCGGAAGCTCGGCGTCTCCTCACGCCGTCAGGCGCTCGAGACGCTGGCAGCGGCCCGCAGGTAGGAGCCCGTTCACAATGAAGCAGTGAGCCGCCGGGCCGCGCCCGACGGCCCCTGGCCACGTGTCATTGTCAGCCACCCCCCAGCGGACATTAGGGACTGTCCCCGGAGGGGGCTGTCCCTAAAAAGCGCCACAAGGAGCGCAACCGTTTTAAGGGACAGTCCCCTGTCCGGGGACAGTCCCTGGAGCGCCACAAGGAGCGCAACCGGTTTAAGGGACAGTCCCCGTTGCGGGGACAGTCCCTGTGGCTACCCGTCCCGTCGATGAGGCCCCATCACGAACGGGGCTCCAAGCGGCACATCCCCCGGCGTGGGGGATACGAAATCACCCGCAAATCGCGCTTTCTGGGCGGCGACCCGGCCGCCGAGAGGGCCGATACTTTGCCTGCACTCCTCCTAAGAAGAAACCGTGTCCGAAGCGCGATGGCCTTTGTGCTTCCTGGCGGACGGCCGGCTCACACGAGCCGGCCGTCTTCATTTTGAGAACCCCGCGAGCGCGGCCCCGACGAGCCGGGGCAAGGTCTCGAGGTTGTAGCCGCCCTCGAGCACCGCTCCGACGCGCGGCGCCATCGTCGCGGCGCGCTCGGCCATCCAGGTGAAGGCAGCCTCATCGAGGCGCATGTCGGCGAGCGGATCCGCCTCGTGCGCGTCGAACCCGGCGGACACGAGCAGCAGGTCGGGGCGGAAACCGCGGATCGCTGGCTCGACAACCTCGGCAAAGGCCCGCTCGTACTCGGCCTGGCCAGACAGCGCCGCGATGGGCACGTTGACGGTGGTCTCGTTGCCGTCCCCCGGACCGCCGGTGCCGGGGTAGAAAGGCCATTCGTGCAGGGACACGTAGAGCACCGAAGGGTCGTCCCAGAAGATCGCCTGCGTGCCGTTGCCGTGGTGGACGTCCCAGTCCAAGATCGCGACGCGTTCAAGCTCCAGCTCATCCTGCGCGTGGCGCGCCCCGATCGCGATGTTGTTGAAGAGGCAGAAACCCATCGCGCGGTCCGGCAGAGCGTGGTGGCCTGGCGGCCGCGCGAGCGCGAACCCGCCAAGCTCGGCGGCGGCGACGGCCGCGCCCGCGGCGAGCAGCGCCGCCTCAAAGCTCGTCTCCGAGGCGAACGTGTCGGCATCGAGCCATGTCGGCCCATCGACGCTCCGCAAGCGGTCGACGTACTCCTTCGTGTGGCAGCGCAAAATTGCCTCGACCGGCGCGGGCTCGACTTCCTCGAACTCGAATGCCTCGAGCAGCACTGCCAGCCGCTCCTGCGACTCCACATGGTTCGGGGTCGGATGGAGCCGCGCGAACGCCGGGTGGCTCAGGAGGATCACTTCGCGCGCGCGGCGACGCGTTCGGCGACCGCGTTCATGCCCCACGCACTGAGGAGGGAGGACGCCTCCGCCCAGGAGGGTGTTTGATCTGGGAGGGGAGGGAGGGGGGCGGAGGCGTCTAGCGAGGCAATTCGGCGGTAAAGGCGAAGTTCCTCCGCCAATGCGGTGAACCGTCCTGCGGCGATTGCCTTCTCGAGCGAGCCGTACTGGCGCAGCAGGTCGGCCGCCTTCTTCGGCCCGACCCCGGGTGCTCCGGGCAGGCGGTCGGACGGATCGCCGCGCAGCGCGATGAAGTCGACCACCTGTGCCGGCTCGACGCCGTAGCGCTCGCGCACCTCGGCGGGACCGATCCGAGCGATCTCGCTGACGCCGCGCACCGGTTGAAGAATCGTCGTCCGCTCGCTGGCGAGCTGAAAGCTGTCGCGGTCCGAGGTGGCGACGACGGCGGTGCCGCGGCGCTTCTCCTCGGCGGCGACCGCGGCTGCGAGGAAGTCGTCCGCCTCGTAACCGGCCGCCTTGGCCGAGGCGAACCCGAACGCCTCCACGAGCTGCGGGAGCAGGGCGAGCTGCTCGAG
>Ga0207693_10005981_pt1 | contig 10092 bp, 14 predicted proteins | sample LARL81metaG_FD_184347 | JGI IMG/M metagenome (GOLD analysis project Ga0207693, IMG submission 184347) | Corn, switchgrass and miscanthus rhizosphere microbial communities from Kellogg Biological Station, Michigan, USA - LAR L8-1 metaG... | ecosystem: Host-associated > Plants > Roots >... | reverse complement strand
GCCATCTTCCTCGCCTGGGATGACTGGGGCGGTTTCTACGACCATGTCGTCCCACCCGTCGTCGACGGCCAGGGATACGGCCTCAGGGTCCCAGCGATGGTCATCTCGCCTTATGCGCGCCGGAGCTACATCGACCACCAAACCCTGAGTTTCGACGCCTACGCCAAGTTCATCGAGGACGACTTCATCGGAGGGCAGCGGCTCGACCCGGCGACAGACGGCCGCCCGGACTCGCGGCCCACGGTGCGCGAGAACACGCCGGTGCTTGGCGACCTCCTCCGTGATTTCAACTTCGACCAGAAGCCACGGCGGCCGGTGATTCTCAATCCGCATCCGTAGTGTCCCGGTTTGCGGCGTAGCTTTCCCGCGCCACAGTTGAGATCATCCCGATGGACATGGACCGGTTGATCCCGATAGGCACGTACGCGACCCGGACCGAGGCGGAGATCGTCGAAGGCCTGCTCGCGTCGGCCGGAATCGACGCGTCAATCAGGGCAGACGACGCCGGCGGCGCCTATCCATTCGAGTTCTCGGGCGGGGCGCAGGTCATGGTCGACGAGAGCGACGCCGAGGTGGCCGCGCAGGTGCTCGCCGAGCGAACCGGCGAGGCCTGAGAGCAAGGTCCGGATGGAATCGAGCAGCGCAGTCGTTCAACCGTCGCTGACCCGCGACGAGACGGGGACGTTGCTCGGCCAGACGATGGGTCTGGTCGCTGTCACCGCCGGGCTGTTCGCCCTGGGCGCGTATCTGGGCCGGGATATCTCGCATCAGTGGGGCTGGCTCTTCTTCATCGCCTCCTTCGGCTGCCTTCTGGCCATGAACTTTGTTGCCGAACGATCCGAGCGGAGCGCCATCACGCTGTTGTTCGCGTTCGGCGTCCTCATCGGCCTTGCGGTCGCTCCCACGATCAGCTTCTACATGAGCACGAATCCGCAGGTGGTCTGGCAGGCCGGCGGAGCAACGGCCCTTTTCATCGCCGGTTTCGGGGCCGCTGGATACGCGACGCGGCGCGACCTCGCCCCGCTCGCGCGCTACTTGTTCTGGGCGCTCATCGCGCTGATCGTCTTCGGGATCGTGGCGATCTTCGTCCAGATTCCGAGCGGCCAGCTGATCTACGCAGTGCTCGGGCTGGTGATCTTCGCCGGGCTGACCGCCTTCGACTTCCAGCGTCTCCGCCGGAGCAAGGACATCAGAACCGCGCCACTTCTCGCCGCCTCGATCTTCCTGGACATCCTCAACGTCTTCCTTCTGCTGCTCTCGCTCTTCGGCCGGAACGACTAGCCGGAACAACCGATGGATTAGGCCGGCGCAGCCCGCGAAACGGCCGCACGACTCGCACTCCGTCACCTCGGCGAATCAACACGTTGCGCGGTCCTTTACCGACCCAGCGAGCGAGCACGACAACCGGATCGCCGCGTTCCAGGTAGGTCTTCCCGATCACTTGCGCTGATTCTCGCGCCGGCGGACCCGCCGCCGTCAGTAGATCTTGATGCGGTCGATCTCGAGGACGGCTGCTTCTAGGCAGCTCGCCGCGTCGTCGGCCGTGCAGCGCCTGTATGCCGGAGTCTGTGCCCAGACGCGAAGGTCGTGCCCTCCGTTCTTCAGGACGCTTCGGCGCTCGTACTCGGAGATGTACTTGTCTCGGGCCCGGTCATGCCAGGCGGTGATGCGGATCTCGCGGCCGTCGGTGGTCTCGACGACGACACTGTGGTCACCGATCACGTAGGCCGAAGCGATTCGCTCTAGTCCTGAGAGCTCTTGCCAATCGAGAGCAGCTGAACTCGTCGGGGACTCGCTACCCGATCCCGATGTACTCATCGGAACTCCCTTCTCAGCAGGGGAAAAAGCGCACGGCAATGATGCGTGCGAGAGAAACGTAGCGCGGTGACCGGATGGCATCGCCGCCGACGCGAGATCTGCGCCGGCGGCGATTCGACACGTGTTGTTCGAGCGAACCGACGGAGGCGCGTTAGACCGCAGCCAGCTCGCGGACCTGGGTAAGGCGGATGTTGTTGCCGGAAGGGTCGCGGAAAGCCGAGTCGATCCCGTACGGCCGCTCCTCGGGCTGCTCTATGAAATCGACGCCGCGTCCTTTCAGCTCCTCGTAAGAGGAGTAGGCGTCGTCGGTCGTGAGGAAGATCGTGCCCGCGAAGCCCTTCGCCATCAGGGCTCTGACCTGCTCCGCCGTTTCGGCATCCATCACCGGCGGCCCGGGGATTGCCATGAGCACGATCGAGATATCCGACTGCCCGGCCGGGCCAACGGTCAGCCAGCGGAAGTTGCCCATCTCGGGCAGCGTCACGTCTGCACGGACCTCGAGGCCGACCTTGTCGGTGTAGAAGGCAAGCGCCTCGTCCTGGTCGTGGACCCAAATCTGCGCGTTGGCGATCCTGATCATCCGTTCCCTCCTGAGTAGACGAACTGGTCGGCGTTGATGCTAGGCGCGACCGCGGGGCCTGTCTTCTCGAAACGTGCGGTGTTGCGGGCGGCCGTACGCGCGGAGGACGCACGTGGGAATCAGCGCATGCTGCGAAGCCGGCGGGTACTCCGCACGGTAGGCCGTCGGCGACATGCCATAGGTCCGAGTGAAGGTGGTGGTGAACGAGCCAACACTCCGGAGGCCGACGGAGAAGCAAATGTCGGCGACGCTGCGGTCAGTCGTGCGCAGAAGGGCCGCGGCACGCTCCAAGCGCCGGGTGAGCAGGTACGCGTGCGGCGATTCGCCGAAGGCTCGCCGGAACTCACGGCTGAAGTGGGCCCGCGAGAGTCCCGCCGCGCCCGCTAGGTCGTCAACCCCGAGGGGCTCGACGTAGCGAGCGTCGGCGACGTCCTTCGCGCGGAGCAGATGGCGCGCGGGCGGCGCGTAGACCATCCCAGCAGTATCGCGGCCACGGGCGGCCCTCGGCGCGCCCAGCCATCTATCAAGAAACGTCAGTAGATGTTCACGCGGTCGACCTGCAGGACGGCCGCCTCGAGGCAGCTGGCAGCGTCGTCCGCTGTGCAGCGCCGGTAGGCCGGCGTCTGCGCCCAGACGCGAAGCTCCTGACCACCGCTTCTGATCACGCCTCGCCGCTCGTATTCGCTCACGTACCTGTCGGCCGCCCGGTCGTGCCAGGCGGTGATGCGAATCTCCCGCCCGTCGGTGGTCTCGAGGACGATGCTGTGGTCGCCGATCGCGTATGCCCTGACGATTCGATCGAGCCCCGAGAGCTCGTCCCAGTCGAGAGCTGGCGAGCCGGCGAGGGATTCACTTGCCGACAGTGATGTACTCATCGGAGCTCCCTTCTCGGCCGGGTGAGAGGCCCAGCCGCGCGACACCAGCCGGTCGAGAGCTGGTCTGCCCCAAATTCCGCGTTTTGAAACGCGGAGCCTGCCCGTTAGGCTCCACTGTCGTGTCACCGCTGATTCGAATCGTTGTTGCCTTGGCGATCAACGCCGCAGCGCTCTGGGTCGCCAACGCACTGTTCTCCGGGGTTCGGATTCACGGCTGGTGGGCGTACATCATCGGTGCGGCCGTACTGGGGATAGCCAACACGGTGATCAAGCCGGTGCTCGCGCTGATCACACTGCCATTGATCATCATCACCCTCGGGCTCTTTCTGCTGGTGATCAACATCGCGATGGTCGCGCTCGCGGCGTGGATCGCGCCGAACTTCTCGATCGACGGGTTCTGGACCTACGTCGGGACGGTCGTGATCATCTGGCTCGTGAACTGGGTCGGCTACTCGCTCGTCGACCAGCTGGACAGTTCGCGCCGCCGGCCCTCGCTGGCTTAGGCGTGCCAGACTGGACCGCCGAGCTCGTCGTGGACGAGGAGCTCGCACGGCGGCTGCTCGGGCAGTTTCGCCAACTCGAGGTCGAGTCGTTGCGGGCGCTCGCCGAAGGCTGGGACTATGGGATCTGGCTCGTCAACGAGACCTGGGCGTTTCGCTTTCCGCGCCGGGAGGTGGTCGTGCCGGGTGTGCGACGGGAGATCGCAGTACTGCCCGAGCTGGCACCGCTACTGCCGATTCCGGTACCGGCACCGGAGTTCGTCGGGGAACCGGCCGAGGGCTTTCCGTGGCCGTTCTTCGGCAGCCTGCTCTTGCCGGGGCGCGAGCTCGGAGAGGCCGCGCTCGACGACGGGGCCCGGAACGAGTTGGGCCGTTCTCTTGCCAGGTTTCTTCGCCGCCTCCACGATGCCGAGCTCGCGCTCGACCTGCCAAGCGACGCGAACCGGCGCGCGGACATGAGCGCGCGAGTTCCGAGGACGCGGCGGCAGCTCGGTGAGCTCGAGGCGCTCGGGATCTGGCGACCCGATGCGGTGGTTCATCACATTCTGGACGAGGCGGAGCGTCTGCCTGCATCGCGTGAGGCCACCGCGGTCGTCCACGGAGATCTCCACTTCCGCCAGATCCTCGTCGACGCAAACGCGACTCCGACCGGAGTGATCGACTGGGTCGATGTTTGCCTGAGCGATCCGGCGATCGACCTGTCGATGTACTGGAGTTACCTGCCACCCGGAGGACGGGAGCTGTTCCTTTCGGAATATGGGCGGGTCAGCGAGGAGCAGCTCCTGCGGGCCCGTGTGATCGCGCTCTCGCTCTCGGCCGCGCTGGCCCACTATGGTCACCGCGAAGGCTTTCCGGCGGTCGAGGGTGAGGCGATGCGCGGCCTCGAGCAGGCAGTGGCCGGCTAACGCCGTATTGTTCCGCCGTGCGCCTCGGACTGATCTCCGACCTACACGGCAACCGGCTCGCCCTCGAGGCCGTTCTCGAGGATCTCGAGGAGGCGGGCATCGACCGGCTCGTCTGCCTCGGGGATGTTGCCGCGGGACCGGAGCCCAGGGCGACGATCGAGCGGTTGCAAGCCCTCGAGTGCCCCGTGGTCGTCGGAAACTGGGACTGCTGGCTCCTCGAAGGCATGCCGCACTTGCCCGGGGAAGCAGGGCCGAAGCTGCGCGACCAGGGCCACTGGTCGGCAGCGCAGCTCGGCGAAGCGGAGCAAGCCTTCCTCGCCGGCCTCCCACCCCACGTCGAGCTCAACCTCGACGGCGCGGCGGTCCTCTGCGTGCACGGCTCCCCCCGTTCGACGACGGACGATATTCAGGCGACGACGCCCGACGAGGAGCTCGCTGAAATGCTCGCCGGCACCGAGCCGGCTTTCCTCGCGGCAGGTCATACGCACGTGCAACTGGCCCGCCAGCACGGCTCGACGTTGATCGTCAACCCGGGGAGCGTCGGCCTGCCCTTCAACAGCTGGCCGGTGAACGGCGCGCTCAAGGTCTCGCCGTGGGCCGAGTATGCGATCCTGACGATCGACGAAGGACTCATCGCAACCGAGCTACGCCGCGTCTCGTACGACATTTCGGCCCTGCTGGATGTGGCCCGCGAGAGCGGAATGCCGCACACGGAGTGGTGGGCCGACCAGTGGGTGATCGGCGCTCGGCCGTAACGAATCGTCTCCCTGCGAGACTATTCAGCGATGCCGAAAATTCAAAAAACAGAGCAAGAGTGGCGTGCCGAATTGACGCCCGATCAGTACCGGATTCTGCGCGAGAAGGGCACCGAGGCGCCGTTCTCGGGCGAGTACGACTTCACCTTTGAGCCCGGAACGTACCTCTGCGCCGGCTGCGGCGCCGAGCTGTTCGGCTCGGATACGAAGTACGACTCCGGCTGCGGTTGGCCCGCGTTCTACGCGCCGGCTGCCGACGAGGCGATCGAGGCGGAGACGGATGTCAGCCACGGAATGGTTCGTACCGAGGTGACGTGCGCAAACTGCGGCGGTCACCTCGGCCATGTCTTCCCGGACGGGCCCGCCCCGACCGGGCAGCGTTACTGCATCAACTCAGCAGCATTGAAACTGGAGGAGGAGTGAACCTGAAGAAGGCAACGTTCGGCGCCGGCTGTTTCTGGGGCGTCGAGGCGGCGTTCCGCCAGCTCGATGGCGTGACCAGGACAGAGGTCGGCTACGAGGGCGGCACGCTCGACAACCCGACCTACGAGGATGTCTGCTCGCACACGACCGGCCACGCAGAGGTCGTCGAGGTCACGTACGACCCCGACCGGATCTCCTACGAGGCCCTGTTGGACGTCTTCTGGGCGAAGCACAACCCGACCCAGCTCAACCGCCAGGGATGGGACTTCGGCGACCAGTACCGGTCGGTGATCTTCTTCCACGATCCTGAGCAGCAGCAGGTGGCGACCCACTCGAAGGCCGAGCAGCAGTCGCGGCACCGAAAGCCTGTGGTCACGCTTGTGGAGCCGGCGCAGACGTTCTACGCCGCCGAGGATTACCACCAGCAATACCTCGAGAAGCGGGGCCGGTCGACCTGTACGCCCGCGCTTCAGAGTCAGGCCGTCTAGGCGTCACGTTGGTGTTAGCGGATCGCGGGCCAGGCCCGCGATCCGCGTTTTACGTGGCGTCGGGCGCGGTCAGAATCGCGTGAATCTGCTTCGTCAGATCGGCGATCTGCTCCGTCAGCTCCTTGTCCTGCCGCGTCAGGTCGGTGTTCGACTCGAGCAGCTTCGTCAGCTTGGTGTTTCCGGTCCGAATCGCCGCGAGGCGCTCGTCGCTCTTCCGCTCCATCACGTCGTGGTGATGTTCCAGCATGAGCTCCTGGTCCTTGTCGCGCGAGGCCTGGCGCGTCTGCGCAAGCAGGATCAGCGGCGCGGCATAGGCGGCTTGCGTTGAGAAGGCGAGGTTGAGCAGGATGAACGGATACGGATCCCAGTGGTAGACGATCGCGAACGAGTTGAGCGCGATCCAGAGCACGACGACGATCGATTGGCCAATGATGTATTGCGGAGTGCCCAAGAACCGCGCGGTCTTCTCGGCGGCGCGCCCGAAGGCGTCCTGACCGAAAGCGCCGTGGTGCTGCTCGGCGGCCACGAACCCAGGCTACGGAGCGCCTCGGACGCGGGTTAGCCTCTGCGCGTGATCGTGCTCGTGGACGCTCCGAATGTGAGGCGCTCGCTGTGGCCGAACCTCTCTCCCGAACGTCTCGTCGAGTTGTTGGCGCGGTGGGCCGACTCAGAGGGCGCGGAGGCGGTTGCTGTGTTCGACGGCCCTGCTCCCGAGCCTGTCGCGGGCGTGGAGGTGGTCGGCACGGGGTCAGAATCAGCGGACGACTGGATCACCCGAATGGCTGCAGAGCTCACCGAGCCGTACGTCCTCGTCACTTCCGACCGTGAACTCCGGGAACGCGCGGGCGGAAACGCGGAGCGGATCGTCGGCGGCGGCGCGTTTGCCCGCGAGCTGGCCGCACTCGGCTAGCCCGCGCGGCGGCGGTGTCCTCCGTGGCCGTGTCCCCGTGCCTGGCACCAAATCGGCCCTCGGGACACGTCCGGCGACGGGCTCTGTTGTAGCCACTTTGCAGCGGTTTTGGCCGCTTCAGGCGTGTCTCCACGCCTGGCACCAGGACACGCCCGATTGGGACGCTAACGCGTACCGATGCGCAGGCCGATGGCACGCGGCAGCGCGGCGATTGCCCGCAAAGGCAGCGCGGGGCGCCGGCCCTCCTGCTCGGCTTCCTCGACGCGCAGCGCGGCTCCGCGCACGAGCCCGCCTCCCAGGCGCTTCAGTGGCTCCGGCGGCAGCGGGCGAACGTCCCGATTGACGAGTGGCAGGGCCGTCAGCTCGTCCTCGATTCCCAGCGCGAGCCGCGCCAGGATCTTGCCGCCGAGCCAGCTCGGCCCCACGCCGTTGCCCGAATAGCCGGCGCCGTAGTGAACTCGGCTTCCCGGAACGGTGCCGAAGAACGGGAAGTGGTCGGCGGAGACGTCGATCGGTCCGCCCCACGCTCGCTCGACACGGGCCTCCGCGAGCCCGGGCAACAGGAACCGCAAGCCCGCCTCGGCCCGGGCCACCGAGGGCGTATCTGCCGTGAACCGCCCGTCGATCCGCCCGCCGAAGCCGATCGGCCCCGAGCCGCTCCCCATCAGGACACGGCCGTCGTTGGTCGTTCGAAAGTAGTGCAGAAACATCCGTCCGTCGACGATCGACTCGCCCCCGGTCCAATGAATCTGCTCGAGCAACTCCGGGACCGGCTCGGTCAGGACCACGTAGGAGCCGAACGCCGTCAGCCGGCGCGCGAGCGGTCGCCAGCCCGCTGCGGCTGCGTTGATCGCGATCACCACCTCGGCGCCCCGGACGCGCCCTCGAGGAGTCTCGACGACGTTGGGCGAGCCCCGTCGCAGGCGCACCAGGGGTGTCCTCTCGTGGAGCACGACGCCCTCGGCAAGGACTGCGGCACGCAGTGCTCTCACGAGCCGGCCTGGCTGAACGGTCGCGGCGTCGGGATAGAGGACACCGCGACGGAATCTCGGCGACGAGCAGCGTTCTGCCAGCTCGTCCCGGCCGACCGCCACCGCTTCCTCCTCGACGCCGAGCTCACGCGCGGAGGCGACGGCAGCAGAGAGCGCCTCGTCCTGCGCCGGCGCCGCCGAGACCTCGAGCATTGGCGCCTCACGAAGCCAAACGTCCACCCCACGCCTCTCGACGAACTCCCGGACGCCCGGAACGATGGCCGAGCCGGCCTGGGCGACCGCCAGCGCGCCCCCGTCGCCGAACGCCCGCCGCGCGCGCGCGAGCGACGACCAATAACCGTGGAGAAAGCCACCGTTCCGCCCGCTCGGCCCTTCGCCGCACAGCCCTCCCTCGAGCACGGCGACCCGCGCCGAAGGCTCGAGCTCCCGCAGCGCGAGCGCCGTCCAAAGCCCTGTGTAGCCACCCCCCACGACAGCGACGTCGACCTCGAGCTCGCCGTCGAGCGCAGGCTCAGGCTCGATCTGCGGCGCTTCCTCGAGCCACCAGGGCGTCAGTGGTCGATCTTCTCCCAAGCCTCCTCGAGCACACCGCCGAGGATCGTCACCAGCTCGTCGAACTCAGCCTGTCCGGCCACGAGCGGCGGTGAGATCTGAATCACCGGATCGCCGCGATCGTCGGCGCGGCAGATCAGCCCGCGCTCGAACAGCTCCGGCGAGAGGAAGCCGCGCAGCAGGTTTTCGGACTCCGCGTCCGAGAACGTCTCCCGGGTCTCCTTGTTCTTGACGAGCTCGAGCGCGTAGAAGCAGCCGGCGCCGCGCAGGTCGCCCACGATCGGCAGCTCGAGCAACCGCTCGAGGGTCGAGCGGTACATCGCCTCACTCTCACGGACGCCCTCGACGATCCTCTCGCGCTTCATGATCTCGATGTTCTTGAGCGCAATCGCCGCCATCACAGGGTGCCCGCCGAACGTGATCCCGTGCGTGAACATCGAATCGCCGGCCAGGAAGGGCTCCATCACACGATCGGTGGTCAGGACCGCGCCGATCGACGCATAGGCCGAGGACAGGCCCTTCGCGCAGGTCAGGATGTCCGGCCGGACGTCGTATTTCTCGGATGCGAACCAGTATCCGATCCGCCCGAAGCCGGTGATCACCTCGTCGGCGCAGAGCAGGATCCCGTGGCGGTCGCAGAGCTCGCGCACCCCTCGGAAATAGCCGGCTGGGGGCGTGAAGGCGCCGCCGGCGTTCTGGACCGGCTCCATGATCACCATCGCGACGGTGTCGGGACCGGCGGCGTCGAGCGCGTGCTCCAGGTCGTCGAGCAGGAACGCGGTGAACTCCTCCTCGGTCTCCTCCGCCGGGCGGTGGTACCGGTTCGTGTTCCGAACGTGTGCGACCTCGGGGACGAGCGGCTCGAACGGCGTCCTCAGGGCCGGGATCCCGTTGATCGACAGCGCGCCCATCGTCGTTCCGTGGTAGGCGACGTTGCGGGAGACGGCCTTCCAGCGCCGTTCGCCGCGCGCCGCGTGGTACTGCCGCGCGAGCTTCCAGGCCGATTCGACGGCCTCGGAGCCGCCCGAGACGAAGAAGGCGCGGGTCAGGTCGCCGGGTGCGAGCGAGGCCACCTCGCCGGCGAGCTCGATCGCTCGCGGGTGGGCGTACGACCAGTTCGTATAGAAGGGCAGCTCGCGCATCTGGTCGAGAGCCGCCTGCCCGATCTCCTCGCCGTACGAGTAGCCGATGTTGACGGCGAACAGGCCCGCCAAGGCGTCGAGATATCGCTTGCCCTTGATGTCCTCGAGGTAGCAGCCCTCGCCGCGGACGATCACCGGAACTTCGGTTTCGG
>Ga0207693_10005979_pt1 | contig 10098 bp, 6 predicted proteins | sample LARL81metaG_FD_184347 | JGI IMG/M metagenome (GOLD analysis project Ga0207693, IMG submission 184347) | Corn, switchgrass and miscanthus rhizosphere microbial communities from Kellogg Biological Station, Michigan, USA - LAR L8-1 metaG... | ecosystem: Host-associated > Plants > Roots >... | reverse complement strand
GTGATTACAAACGGATACAGGTCGTTCAGGCAACCCGAGGGATTCCGTCGTGTAGCATTGCGGACATTGCAATCCGATTGTTGCCACATCTCGAAGAGCCGGTGGGTGGTGTCTCCAGTATAGGAATCGTAGGGGAGGTCCGCGCCCTTCAGCGGAAATGGTCCGTTCGGCAAACTATCGAAATTGTCTACTCGCGAATCGAAATCGGGGAGTTCGGCAGTTTGTGGGGCCCCAGAGGCCCCCGTGGTCAGCAGGCTGAGATCGCCATTTTCAAGCGAGGGCTCGATGGAGGCCAGAAAGGCGGTCGGCGTGCCCGCCGGAAACGGAGGCGGTTCGCCTGTGGCGGGGCTGGGCGAAAAGTTTAGAGTTGGTGCGGGAAGTATGTCATATGGAGTCTTATCGTCGCCATCGAGGCTGATGTAGTAGGTGGTTTTAAACGGCGGTACGGCTTGAAATTGTTGCGCCTTCTTGAAATGCCTGCCAGGAGTGCCATTCGCGTTGATAATTCCTTCCGACAGTAGATTTTTAACGGATTCGCTGCCCCTGGGGACGTAGGTGGCGAAGAGGTGATCAAAAGTGCGGTTCTCACCTATGAGTACGATCACGTGCTCGATGGGCGTACGAGTGTGCGGTTTCTCTTGAGCCTGAAGAGATGTTGTCAGCGGTCCACCCAGGCTAAATTGGAAAACCGTCAAAGCGATGAACCCAACTCGAAGGCCATTTGAAAATGTTGAAACTATATTCTTCAATAACATTCATTCTCCTTTGTCGAACGGATGTGCTAAGCGCGCGGGAGCAAGGCGTGGAGAGCGTGAACTACGTACATGACGGCGATGTTGCGTTTAGGTAAGAGGAGAGTGAATAGAAAAGCCCATCCTAGCCGCCGTTTTGGGATGAAGAATAAAAAACATCCGACTGGCCTGCTGACCTCACGAGTTCAGAATAGACCGACGTAACCAGGCGGTTTCCGAAGCTCCGTTGGACAGATCGGAGCATGGTAAAGGCGAAGAAGCGGGTCGCGAATTATCTACTACTTCTTTCTCACGGAGCAGCAGATTTGGTTGATGACCCTTTACGACAACGACGAGGCCGCAGAGCTCACGCCAAAAGAAAAGGGGATGCTGAAAGAGGCCACTCCAAGACGGGTTGAAAGTTCCATGGCGAAAGGAGGAACCCGAGACCGCGTTAACGCGACGGCTTACTGCCCGGCATCCGACGCTGCTAATATAGCTCCACAAAAATCTCCACAAAAATCCACTTGACATGAGCTGAGCGAGCGCGTATTCGTCGTCAACCCAGCCACATCCCCTAAGGTCTGTTGCCTGCAGAATACGCGTATCCGTGGAGGGGATTCGATGTCTATTTCAAAGGTGGATTCAGTTTGTGCAGCCGCGAAGGTTGTTTGGAAACTACTCCGACCGATTAACACTGCGCTACCAGAAGGGGAACTACCCAGCCCGAGATGGGCTCCTGGGCCTCTTCTGAAGCGAAAACAACGAACGCAGATGGAGACGGGCGTCCCGAGGAAGACGTTTTCTCTATGCCCTGACTGCAATCGTGAAGCCGTAGAAGCATTTCTTCGCGGTGAACGCGACGTCGCTGATTTCCGCGATCAACCAGGGATCGTTGAGGCGGAGATCGTTGAAGACGGAAGCCGTATCCTTATGCGGAAATCGTGCCAGAGGCATGGACCGTTCGAGGATACCCTTTCCAATCACCCTGATTTCTTTCGAAAGATGGAAGGCCTTGCGTTCGGTAAGGACTTCGAATGTGTCGGCGACGGCCAGGTGCACAATCACGGGCCGAACAGCATCAGTTCAGGCCGCGGATCACACCTGATCGTTGATCTTACCAACCGCTGTAACATGATGTGCTCTCCCTGTTTTATGGATGCGAACGCTGCCAGCTACGTCCATGAATTGAGCGTGGAACAGGTAGGGACGCTCTTCCGCAACGCCGCTTCATTTAAACCTCAACGCGAAATCAACGTGCTCTTCTCCGGTGGGGAGCCTACGCTTTCCCCCATTTTCTTTGAAGCTCTTCGACTCGCGAAAAGCATGGGTTTCCACCGTCTCCACGTTGCCACGAATGGTTTGCGCTTTGCCGAGAGCCTAGACTTTGCCGTCCAAGCCAAGGCAGCCGGTCTGCACGCCGTTTATCTGCAATGCGATGGAGCCTCCGACGAAAAGAACAAGCACCGCGGCTTGGGAAATTACATGGAAGTGAAGCTCAAAGCACTAGAGAACATCGCCGCGTCTGGAATGCGCACGACCCTCCAGGTTACGGTGGTGAACGGCCTCAACAACGACGGGGTAGGCGAGGTGGTACGCTTCGCGGTTCAGAATATAGACAAGATCCACGGGCTCCTGTTTCAGCCCGTGATGTTCACCGGTAGGGACGAGAACATCTCCACGGAAGCGCGATATGCTCGCCGGTACCCGCTTTCGCAACTCGCGTACGATCTGCAGGAGCAAAGTGCCTTTGACTGGCAGCCCTTGCGCGATTGGTTCCCTGTCTCGACCTACGGAATTTTTGCCCACCTGTGCGATGTTCTAAACCCTTGGGCGGAGTTGGGTAGCCTGTTCGTGGATAGCCATCCTGACCACGGAATTTTTAGCCCATTGCTGGTAGACACACAGAATAAGGAGGTCGTCCCGATTCCAGTCTTCTTCAACTTCGAGCAATTCGCACGGGATCTTGTGGAAATCACGGATTCAGCGAGGGGGCCCAAAGCCACTAAGGCCCTCGCCACGCTTTCCTTACTCCGCAATTTCGATTTCAGGAAGGCTCCCACCGGTTTCGGTCCTGAGCAGTTTCGTGGGTTACTTGAAGATTGTTTCTACCGGGTTGCCGGTAGCGGCGATGATTGGTCCGAGAAGGCCTATTCCTATCACAGACGCTGGAGAATTATGGCGTCCGGCGCTATGTGGTTTCAAGATGCCTTCAATTATGACTTTGCGGCGCTAGCAAGTTCGTCCACCCCGGTTGCCACCCGAGAAGGTGAAATAAGTTTCTGTGCTTACAACGGCGGCGGTTGGCGAAAGGTCGTGGAGCATCAAAGCCAGACGGCTCTAGCGCAATGGTACAGAACGCGGGGTCGTCAGGAAATCTATTCAAAGGGCAAGAAGGTGGACCTTGAGCCGCCGCGGCATAGCCTCGGAACCGAATTGGTCCAGATCGGGAGCAAGACTGACCTCGAATAAAGTGGGACTATTCTCAACCATGACGTCGAAGCGTCGAATCCAGGGAGGCATGAACCGTCAACGATTGAACCAATATGCTCAGACGCTAGGTAGAGGATGGTCCGTTTAGCAGCAGGAGTTGTCGAAATCCGAGATTTCGATCCGGCCTGCGACGAACACTAACTACAGTTTCATTTTTGATAGTCACAAGGAGCTCCTATGACGATCGACAAGAACTCAGGTGCATCCTTTCCGTCTGCTTCGGAATACATTCTTGACAACTTCGAGCCAATTGACCGGATCGCGATGCTGGTGCTAAATCGCGACCTCGGCGAAATCCTTCAGCGCATCACCAGCGCACTGAAAGCGTCGAGTCCCGAGTTTCAGGCGTGGCTGCGCTACAAAAACGTGACCGGGTCAGACATTTACATAGGGATGAACCCGCTGCGAAGACATGCCTTAACGCGAACGAAGAAAGACATTAAATCCATCCGGCACGTCTACCTCGATCTGGATCACGGAGGGCCGGAGGCTCTGAACTCTGTTGAAAACTCGAGCGCGGTGCCGAAACCGAACTACGTCCTCACCAGTTCGCCTGGGAAATTCCAGATCGTTTGGAAGGTCGAAGGAATGGGTCTTCGTGAGGCGGAAGCCCTTCTGCACGCGATGGCCCGGGAGTGCGGCGGAGATCCCGCTGCCACTGACGCGACGCGCGTGTTGCGTCTGCCTGGTTTTGCCAACAAGAAATATGAAACAAATTTCTTTGTCGAGGTTCGCAAAGAATCCGCGCAGATCTATCGCCTCGGTGACTTCAAATTAGACATCGACTCTCAGGACCCGCCGCGCTACAACTATCACGAGGGCGCCAAACGAGCCGGTTCTTCGCGGGCCAACCTGAGCCAGTCCGAATACGACTGGGCTTTTGCGAAGCGCGCACTCGCTCGTGGCGAAACCCCCGAAGAAGTCATCCGCCGGATTGCTCAGTACCGAGCGACCTACAAAAGCGACCCACTCTATTACGCACGGCATACGGTTATGAAGGCGGCGAAGCTGTTTAGACAACACTCCTCCACCGAGAACAAAAAGGATGGGCGCCGAGACTCAAAGGAAGAGATTCCCTGGGAGCACTGAAGTCGAGCGTGTCGTATCGCACGTACGACCCGCTATCGAATCAACGCCGCTACGGCTAGAGCCGTTTGTCTCTCCCCGAGGCAGCACAGCAGCCGTCATCCCTATACGTTGTGCTGCTGCGCTCCCGCCTTTACAGAATACAATCGTAGGGATGTGACATCCTTACTGCACCAGGGCCGTCGGAACTCACAAAGGGCGCAACCGTGAACGGTAGTGCTGAATATCAAGGAATTGAGAAAACTGGTAGGCCCGTGGGGACGCGAGCCCCAGGCCTCTACGGTGTCAATTTAAGGGCCGCCTGACTACAAATTATTCCCACCTGGAGCGACTAAATACATCGACTTCAAATATATATCCTTCGGTTTTACGCATGGACAATCTCCTGGTTGGCACGCTGTCTCTCCCGCAACTCAAATAGGACAGATAGCTTGCCTTGCGGGGCATCGCGATCACTACTCCGACGATCAGGATCAACTGATCGGGATCACCCCGGAACGAGTGATCGGCATCATCCCGGAATCGTGGTCGCCATCACCCCGGAACGGATGATCGGCATGCCCTGGAATTCTTTGGCCGGGAATTGCGAGTTCTATGGGTAACGCCGAATGACTGTCCGGAGTCGCTGTCCTCTGATGGCTTATACTCCACACATACGCTGCGAGTGCGGAGACTTGGTCAGCTGTGAGCTGTGCACCGCCCATCGCTGGCATCGGACTCCTATAGTTCTTAGGTTGTGACACACCTTCCGAAATCGTCTTCTTGATTCCAGCGTAGCTGCCGTCGCTCCACAACCATTTCTTACCTGTCAGATCGGGACCCAAAGACGAGCCCTGTCCCTTGTCGCCGTGGCAGCCCGTGCACGCCGCTCCGCCCACTTGGCCGCGGTAGATCCGTTCGCCAAGGGCAACCATCTCCGGCGTTGCCCCCTCAGGAAGTGCGGCCGCTGCGCCTGCATCCGGATGCGTACCTTCCGGTGGTCCGGTTGGTCCTGCTACGATCTCGCCGGCCGGCGCAGTCGCACTCGGGCATAGCGTCACACCCGCAGCGTCACCAACAGCCCCACCACGATACGCAATCCGATAAATCCGTCCACGAACATCATCGGATACATAGAGCGCTCCGTCCGGACCAACCGCAAGTCCGCTCGGACGATGGACTGCCTTGTCGGGCGATTTCACCGCGCCCGCAAAACCATCGGCGAAGATTTCGCACTGGCCCGATGCACGGCCACCCGCCATGGGCTGAAACACCACGTTGTAGCCACCTTGCGGATACGGCGCCCGGTTCCACGATCCATGAAACGCGATAAACACGCCGTCGCGATAGTGCTTCGGAAATTCCTTTCCGTCGTAGTGAACCATGCCGTTCGGCGCCCAATGCGCGGGAAAAGCCGCCGCCGGTGCAAGTTTGCTTGCGCATAGGCCGGCCTTCTTGCCGTCACCGCCATATTCCGGCGCCAGAACCAGCTTTTTCACAAACGGATCGTAGTAGCACTCGGGCCATCCATAGTCACCGCCCTGCTGCAACAACACTAGCTCCTCTGCGGGCAACGTCGCTTCCTGGTCCGGCTTGTAAAAATCCGGCCAATTCGTATGCAGTTGATCTCGTCCGTGTTGCGTCACAAACAAGTGGCCGCCTGCATCGATGGCAAAGCCTTCGCCATTGCGGATTCCGGTCGCGAAGCGGTCGGCCTTAGAGAAAGCCTGGTTCGTTTTAGTCGCGTCGTACCGCCAGATGCCTCCGCGCGTCTCCAGTTCCTCGCAGGGATCAGCACCAGGCGATTTAAGCGTTCGGTTTTTCAGTTGGCAGGAATTGCTCGCGCTCGCGACATCGACATACATTGCTCCGTTGGCATCAATGATGAACGGATGCATGGGATGATCGCCGCCTAATGGCAATCCCGAAACGATCGTAACCGGAGCATCCTTAGGAACAAGGGAGCCCGCCGCCAGCGAATACCGCACGATTCGATCATTGATTTCCGCAAAGACGGAGCCTTTGTACACGCCGATACCTGTGCCGCCAGCACCGCCGCTCTGTACTGTTTCACCAAAGCGCTCAACTACGTTTGCCCTTCCTCCGCCGGACGTGTCTTGCAGCGCGACGAGGAATCCGCCGGCGTGGGGAGTGTCATTACCGTAGTACTCGCCCGACCATGTGTTCACGTAGACCACTCCGCTCGGCGCCACCACCATGTGTCGCGCGTGACCGATTTCGTCAGCAAATATGGTTGCGCAAAAACCGGGAGGCAACTTCAGATCGCTGTCATCGTTTGGGCATGCTTGGCTCTTGGGTTGTGCAGGAGGACTTGACTGGGCCGATGCTGGCAAAGTGACAGCGCATAATGCGCCGAGCGCTAGGATGACGAGCTTCGCAAGTTTCGAAATAGGGATGAATTGCATGAAATCCTCCGAAGACTAACAGCGAGAGTTTATGGCGATGTCTTTCAGCCGATAGCAGAACTCAGATCGCGTCGGTAAGAAGCCTCAATGCGTGACAACTGGGCCAGCTGACACGGCAGCCCGGCCGAGGGCTAGATTGGCCTATGGTCGATGGAAACGACCAACCAACACGCCTTTCATCAAAATATGTCCGTCCATCGCTTGCATTACGTCAGCTTGCGTCGCGTCCGGACCAAGACTGAGCTTTGTGTCCAGGGCGAAGAGTTCGAACGTATAGTGGTGATACGGACCGACTGCGGCAGCTCCCATTCCCAAGTAGCCGACCTTCTTGCTTTGATTCAGACTCTGAATGGAGCCGTCGGGCAGTTGCGCTTGTGCTGGGACTCCCTCTTGAAGGCTCGTAGCCGTTCCCGGAATGTTGAAGATCAGCCAGTGCAGGACCTCATCGGTTTTTTTCATCAGCGAAGTGTCCGGGTCGCGCAAGATCAGCGCGAAACTTGCTGTTCCGTCCGGCACGTAGCTCCACACCAGCTTCGGAGACACCGGAGTTCCTTCAGCGGCCTGCGTAAATTTGTTCGGAATGACGCCGCCGTCTTCAAACGCATCCGTTGTCAGCGTCAACCTGGGTTTCGTTGCGGCGGGGGCCGGGGGAGTTTGCGTTTGTTGCGCCAGTGCTCCACCCGCCAAAACCAATGTAAGAGTTGTGATGCAGAATTTCATGTTGCTCTCCCTACGCTCGAAACATTGAAGGGACCGGACTTTGCCTCGGGCGGCGCCAATTGTAAAGGACTTAGCGGAATTTCGCCACGAAAGTAATCCGTATTACCACGATTTAATTCCGATGTATTCGCGAGAATTTGGCGGTTCACTGCGACTACCTTGCGTGGAATGTCTGGTGTCGGTACGATGCTCATTCGTGCAGCGCGAACGAGATTTTTGGAGGCCCAGATGGCGGTGAAGAAAAACAAGCGAACTGGCAGGAACAGGGTCGCAGAGTGCTTGATACTATTTCTTCTCTTGAGCACTGGATCGTCGGCACAGAATCCGAGTTTCCACAACGCGCCGGCTTCGGCCAAGAGGGAGAAGAATCCCTACCAGGGTCAACCAACGGCGTCTGGCCAGTCGGCGTTTCAACTCCGTTGTGCGGCCTGCCATGGTCCAACCGGAGAAGGCTCGGGAAACATACCCTCTTTGGCCGGCGAAAAGACCCAGGGGGCCAGTGACGGTGAGCTCTTTTGGTACATCACCAAGGGTGACGTGAACAACGGGATGCCCTCGTGGGTATCTCTCCCCGAAGAGCAGCGATGGCAGATCGTCAATTACCTTCGAGTCCTGGGCGCTTCCAAACCGGGCTCCCCGCGGGTACGCCTTTCGTCCGACGAAGCGGTTAACGTCGGTATCAACGCGCCACCGCCGAAGGCTCCTTTTACCGATTATCGGTTTGAGAAGCCCGGCACGATTCGCAAGATCACGCTTGGCGATTTACCGGCTTCACTCGCAACGACATCGGCTGGCAATAGTCCTCAACTTGTAGAGCGCCCGGAAAAAGCTTGGCCACAGGTTCCTGCTGGCTTCAAGGTTGAGCTGTACGCAACCGGACTCGATCAGCCGCGGCTAATTCGTACCGCGCCCAACGGCGATTTTTTCGTCGCGGAAAGCAAGCTGGGTGAGATCCGTGTGTTCCGCGGAATCACAGCGGAAGGTAAGATGGAACAAGCGGCCACCTTTGCTACAGGATTGAAACGGCCATTTGGAATTAACTTTTATCCGCCGGGCCCCGATCCGCAATGGATTTATATCGGCAACACCGATTCGGTGGCGCGCTTTCCCTACAAGAACGGTGATTTGAAAGCCCGCGGTCCGGCCGAACACGTCGCAGACGTGCCCGGCGGCAACGGTCATTGGACGCGGGACATTCAGTTCACACCGGATGGCAAGAAGATGCTGGTATCGGTCGGTTCAGCCTCGAATATCAACGACCCTGATACGACGCCCGAGGAGAAAAATCGCGCGGACGTTCTGGAATTCAATCCGGATGGTTCAGCTATGCGCGTGTATGCGTATGGTATCCGGAATTGTGTTGGGATGGCGATCCAGTCGAAAACAGGTGCGTTGTGGTGTTCGGTCAATGAACGCGATGGGCTGGGCGACGACCTGGTTCCCGACTACATTACTCATGTGCAGGAAGGCGGCTTCTACGGTTGGCCCTGGTGGTACATGGGCAAACACCAAGATCCGCGTCACGAAGGAAAGCATCCGGAGCTGAAGGACAAAGTCATCACGCCGGATGTGATCCTCCATCCTCACAATGCATCGCTGCAACTGACGTTCTACGACGGCAAACAATTCCCGGCCGAGTATCAAGGCGATATTTTCGCCGCTGAACACGGCTCCTGGAATCGATCGGTACGCGTGGGATACGAGTTGATTCGTGTGCTGCTCGATAAATCTGGACGCGCGACCGGCGAATACGAGGACTTCATGACAGGATTCGTCGTCGATAACGGGCATGTTTGGGGACGCCCGGTTGGGGTCACCGTCGCTCCCGATGGTTCGCTACTGGTGACCGACGACGGCTCAAAGTCCATCTGGCGGATCAGCTACGCAGACAAGCCACTCGTCAGCCGCTGAACACGGGCGCGACTGGACTCCGTTCCGACGCGCCGCGTGGCACATCACGCTGTGGCCCGGACCTCCGAGGAGATTCTCGAGCACCTACCTGTTATGGATGTTTCTTAAGTAGGAATGCCAACATCGCTGAGGATAGGAATCCGTCCTTGCCTTCGCTCTCGTTCGCAGGCACACCGAGTGCCTGCGTGAACCGGCATAGTTCCTCTGGTGCCTCGTTCTAAGTCGGAGCTATAATCGCGCACATGAAGACTCCTAATCGTCAGGTCGCGATTCTCTTGGCTGTGTTTTTCGTGGCTGCGGCTTGCCTGGGGCAAGCGGCGAAGGCGCAGACGCCTGCTCCGTCCGACGATGTGCAGGCGCTGGTGAAACAGGGGCAGAAGCTCAATAGCGAAGGCAAGCACGATGAGGCGCTGAAGCTGTACAAGCAGGCGCTCGAGAAGTCCCCGAACTCCTACGAAGCCCACCTGGAGTCGGGCGTAGCGCTCGACTTAAAGGGCGACTACGCAGCCGCGCGCAAACACCTCCAGAAAGCAATCGATGTGGCTCCGTCGGATCAGAAGAATCGCGCACTGCGAGTGATGGCGTTTTCCTATGTGTTCGAGGGCCATGCGGCCGAGTCCGAAAAATACGAAAAGCAGGCGTTTGACGCGCTGATAGCGAAACCGGATTTCGAGGCCGCGGCTGGAGTGGCCAATGAGCTGGCGCGCATCAAACTCGAGTCGGGCGATATCGACAGCGCCGAGAAGTGGTAC
>Ga0207693_10005978_pt1 | contig 10098 bp, 9 predicted proteins | sample LARL81metaG_FD_184347 | JGI IMG/M metagenome (GOLD analysis project Ga0207693, IMG submission 184347) | Corn, switchgrass and miscanthus rhizosphere microbial communities from Kellogg Biological Station, Michigan, USA - LAR L8-1 metaG... | ecosystem: Host-associated > Plants > Roots >... | reverse complement strand
TGTCGCCCAGGGCCGCACCGACGCCGACATCGCCGCCCAGCTGTACATCAGCATCCGCACCGTCCGCTCCCACCTGGACCGGATCCGGGACAAGACCGGAGCCCGCCGCCGCGCCGACCTGACCCGCCTAGCCCTCAGCCAAGGCTTGGTCTAGCCGGGCCGCCCGCGTGTGGGGTAGTCCTACCCCGGCCGCCGGCAAGGCGCGAGAAGGGGTAATCCGGCCTCTGCCCGGACCCCGCCCGGCTGGGAGAACCTGCTGGTGGGGCCGGAACGCCCGGCCAGACTCGAACAGCAGGAGCCGATCATGCTCACATCCTTGACCCGCGGGGCGACCCGGCTGAGCACCGCCGCGTGGCTTCGCCGCCTCATCACAGCCCTGGCCGCTGTCACCGGCGGCGTACTGGCCTGGGCCGCCGCCGTCCCGGCCGCATCCGCCTCGATCATCCCGATCCCGGGCGACGGCCCGTACGGGCCTGTCCCGGCCGCGCCGTCCGCCCCGGTCCGGGTGATCACGGCCGGCGGGATGCCCGGCTGGCAGATCATCCTGATCGCGGCCGCCGCCGCCCTGGCTGCGGCCATCGCAGCAGTGTTCCTGGACCGTACGCGGACCAGCCGCCGGACCGCTTCCCCCACCAGATGACACTCCGCCAGACCGCGCCGGACCCGGCCAGGCCTGGACCACAGCCACGGTCCAGGCCTGGCCAGAACTGTGCGGTACGCGTCCGGCAAGCCTCAACCCGTATGCCGTCCCTGCGCCAGATAACCCAAATCTGCGCCTCTCATAAGTCGAACGCCAAAGGGCGATCAGTCGCGCATAACGAAAGCGGGAGTGTGCGCGTTATCTGAGGATGAGCATCGATCACGCCGTGCGACCTTCACGGCCGGCCAGTCTGCGGATGGATCGATTGCGGGCGGCTGGAGGATGGCGGGCCGGGTCAGTGCGCGCGGATGCAGATCATCCGTTGCGGCGGGCCTAGCTTCATGTGCCGAGCAGCAGCAGGCACAGGGCTTGGTCGAAGGGATGGTGCCCGTTGGCGACGAGCGCGCTGAGGAAGGTCTTCTGGGCGGTGGCCAGTTCGGTCCGCTCGGTGGGGGCCTGCGGGAACGCCAGCCGGACGAACGGAGCGAGATCGCGGTCGTAAGTGAACTGGTTCGACGCGGTGGCCAGGCCCAGTGCGGCCGGGAGGACCGCCTCCAGGTCGCTGGCCCGGGCAGCGAGCGCCTCGGCGAGGTCACAGTGCAGCGAGCTTTCCTGCCCGGGCAGGTGACCGGTGAACCACCGGTCCGCGTCCTGGGGTACTTCGAGGGCGGCCACCAGCTCGCGGGTGGCGCGCTGGTCGCCGGAGAACTCCCGGGCGAGCGCGGCGCAGGCCCGCACGCCGGGGTGCTCGTCATGCAGCAGGTCTTCCGGGCGGCGGCCGAGCATGCCGAGCAGCCGGGCGACGACCGCGCGCTCCCGCGCCTCGGGTGAGACGGCCGCGGTGTCCGCCAGGAGCTCGGCGAGGGCGTCCTTGCGGCCGGCGAGGGCCGGGTGATCCAGGCAGTAGGCCGCGGTCGTCATCGCGGGCGCGCGGACGGCGGAACCGGGTCCGGTGATCAGCGGGAGTACGGCCTCGAAGACGTCAGGCACGACTTCCCGGCAGGCGATCAGGGACCGGGCGTACATCGCCCGGCGGTATTCCGCGTCGTGCACGGCCTCCATCACGGCGGGCGGAGGCGGTGTGCGAGCCGCCCGGTCCGGACGCCAGTCCCGCTGGGCCCGGTAGATGCGCTGGAGGTCGGCCTCGTCACGACCCGCGGGGTAGGCATCGCGGATGAGGTCCTGGCCGGGGATCTTCAGCTGGCATGCTTCCGCGAACACGGCGAGATAGTCCAGCAGCGCCACCCGCAGCGGCCTGGGCCCCGGATCCCATGGGAGGATATCCGCGACGGGTACGGCGGTCCGCGGGTCAGCCAGGAGCATGGCCACGATCTTGATGAACGGCGCGGTCGCAGAGAAGACGCTGCCCTGATGCAGCATCGCGGCATCAAGGTAGCCGACCGCGCCGCTGCGGCCTTCCGGGTCATCACCGGCCAGGGCCAGGAGCTGCCCCGGCGCGTCCGCAGCCGGCCCGTAGGCATGGTCGAGGCTGTTCCAGTCGACCCGGAGCAACGCCAGGCTCAAAGGATCCACCAGCAGATCATCCCGCCCGGGCTGCCTCCGCCGCTACGCCAGGCCAGACGTCAGAACCAGAACTGACCCCGCGAAGATCGCCGAATATTGCCTCGTCAGCAGTGGTGCCTGGGCTGGCAGATATGCGCGCGGAATGGTGGGTTATGCGGCCCGTCCAGGAGCGCGTCGAACCTGCCGCCGGGTGCCTGGCCTATAGCTCGCCGCGCGATTAATTACGGCCGTGCTCCGGGACCCGAGACTGGCGCTTGGTGCAGGACGAGCGTCTGCTGACCATTCCGTACATATCCCGCGTACTGGATCGTGCCGGCGTTGAGCAGGTCGGCGTTGACCAAGATGGCTGTGACGCCGTCCTGGGACGGGAACGTGAATGCGATGTCGTGTTGCCCGGCCGGGTCGGTGATGTGCTGGACCGAGACGCCGGGAACGTCAGCGAGCGCGTAGAACCAGACTGCGTTCAGGGACGGGTAGTTCCCGTATCCGGTGAGCACGTTCGCGGTCACGTTGACCGCGTTGCAGTCGCCGGCGACGTCGGCACAGCCGGTGCTGTAGGTGTTGAGCTTGTCCAGCAGCGGCTGGGGGTATGCGGGTAGCGTCGGCAGGGGTTTGGCCGGCTTGAATGGGCTGGCCGCCTTGACGTGATGCCGCAGATCCTGCAGGTACTGCTTGATCTCGGCTTTTGTCGGGTGCGGGTACGGCGGGTAGATCAGGCTGTAGTTCGGCCCGGCCGGCATCAGCCAGTGTTCCGACGCCGCGCAGGTGTCTGTCCGCTTGCACACCTGGAGGGTGCCGTTCACGTACTCTGCCTGCGCCGAGTCGTCGGCGGTGGCCCAGATCTCCTGGTCTTTGCCGCCGGTGCGCAAGTCCCGGTACAGCCACTGTCCAGGGGTGACGGAGTTGATCTTGGGTGGCTTGATCAGGTGCTCCTGGAAGAAGTCGATCCGCTCGGCGGCCAGCTCGGCCGCGCTCGGCGGCGCCGTGGACGGGTGGGTGCTGCCCAGCCCGGCGACGAGGTACTCCTTCAGTATCGCGGTCTCCTGATGTGATGATGGCCGGCTGGGATCGTCCCAGGAACCCTGCGCGAGCAGGTGGTAGTCCGACGCGTCCAGGATGATCTCCAGCTGCTCGCTCTGCCCGGTGGGCGGCAGCACGAACGCGACACCGGGCCGCCCGGCGATATCCTTGACCTGGTCCTTCACCCGGATCGCGGGGATGAGGGCGAGCGCGTGATACATTTCCGCCTCCAGCCAGGGCGGCAGCACCATCCCGAACAGCATGCTCCTGATCTGGCTGAAGTCCACGACACCCTTGTTGTCCGTCTTGACCGGGTCCTGGCTGACGAAGTACGCGTCGAGCTCGGCTGGATCACGCGGCAGCGAGCCGAGCTTGCTATACGGGTAGATGGGGTCGCCTATGATGCCCGCGTCGTAGTTGAGCGTGCCGTCCGCGGTCATCCAGCCGTCCTGCACAACTGGGTGATGCGCGCCAGCCCGGCGCGGGAACGGGCCGGTGTCCTCGGTCTGCACGTAGACCCACTGCCCGGCCGACACGGGCGGCCTGGCCAGGGCCGCCGCGGCGGCACGGTCGGCGAGCAGTTGGACGGTAAGGGCCGGCTGGCCGGACGGCAGTACCGCCACCGTGACGCCGGCCGCGAGGCCGAGTACCAGCGGCACGGCGATGGCCAGGCGCCACGCCGGCCGAAGCCGGCGCAGGCAGCTGCGGGAAGGTGATGCCACAGGTCGTTGTGATGAAAGCTCTTCAGCGAGCGCGACGCGGAAGATCTCCTCGGCGCGGGCTGTGCCGCGGTCCGGGACCTCCGCGCGGAGCCGTGACAGCTCGTCTAGCTCGTTCATGCGGGTGACTCCTGGTCAGAAGCTGCTGGGTTCATGCCGCCGAGGGCCCGGCGTAGTCTGCTTCGAGCCCGGCTCACCCGCGACCGCACGGTGCCGACCGGGACCCCGAGCGCCGCGGCCGCCTCCTCATAGCTCAGGCCGCTCCAGACCACCAGCAGCAGCGTGTCGCGGAGTTCCTCCGGCAGCCGGGCGAGGCCGGCGGCGAGCCGCCGGCTGGCCGTGCCCGCGCTGACCTGGTCATCGATCCGGTCCGTAAATGGCTCCATGACCGGGTCGGCCCCTGTCCGGGCCAGCGCGCGGTACAGCCGGATCTCGGCGCGGCGGTGGCGGCCGATGAGGTTGGTGGCGATGCCATACAGCCAGGGTCGCGCGTCGGCGCGGGCCTGGTCGTAAGAGTCCCGTTGCCGGAAGGCGAGCAGGAACGTCTCCGCCACGATGTCATCGGCGGCATCCTGGCCGAGACGGCGCACCACGTAACGCTGGATGTGCGGTGCGTGCCGGCGGAACAGCACGGTGAAGTGCTCGGGCTCATGCCGGGAAAGCCCGATGACGGTCGCGTCGTTCGCGTCCGCGCAGGCCCCAGTATCGGCCCGGCTCTGGTGCGTCATGCATGACCCTCCGGATGCCGGTTATGACACCTGTCATTGCCCGCAGCGGGCGGACCGGTTCCCTGGTTCTGCTCACCCTCGCTCGTGGGGCTTGGGCGTCAGGGCCGCCGACGATGACGGCGGCCAGTACGGGCACGTCGATGTCCTTTCATCCGCGACGGGACAATCCGCGGACTGGACCGGCCATTCCACTCCGCAATGCCCGGTAACCACAGATTCGCCAGATATGCACTATCCGGCTGGGCAGCTTCGCCGGTACCGCGGTCGCGTATAACGATTACGAGCGCAAGAATCCTCAGGGCGGTGCGAGAAGACCTTCGCGGAAGATCCCAGGTGCTCTCCCTGCGGCATTTCCGGGGAATGACCCCGGCAGCCAGTGCCGTAAGAAACCCGGAAACCGCCTGTCACAAAGGGCGATGGCCTGGCTGGCGAGCCGCCGCTGGGCCGGGTGCGAGAAGACGGCCAGTTCTAGTTCCGCCTCCGGGCGCCGCACCCTGGGCACGGCCGGGATCAGCGGGGCGGACAGCAGGATCAGGACTCCGGGAAGGAGAACCGCGCCCCACGCACCGCTCGCCATGGCCCCGGCCACGGTGAGCGTCCCTCCGGCCAGCAAGGACCGCCAGCGTGGGCGCACGGCACGTGCCAGCCGCATCAGGCCGATGACCATGAGCAGTGTGCCAGTACGGATCCACCTGGGGATCCGCCCGGAATGCGTGAGCCCCGGGCCGCCGCCCCGGCCGGGTGAGCCGGCGACCGAACTCCACACCACCAGGCTCCGGCGATGCGCTCGCAGTCTCATCGCGCCCTCCCGCGCCTTGACTCCGCGCTGCGTGCCCTCAACGGTACGTCCGAGAACTGGCCGCCACGAGCGGGGAAACGCGGCCGCCCTGCCCGCTCCGCCGCCGCCGTTCGCTGAGGTGAGCGACATGCTGGTGGTCCCGGCCGCCCCGATGCAGGCGACGGGCAAGCCAATGACGCACAGGCCCACGCCCCCCAGCACGTTATGCACGTCGCGGGCAGTAATCACGCTTTGGCGGCGATCCGGAAGCTGTCCGGTCACGCGTGAAACCGGCGGGCACCAGGCCCCGTCCCACCGGCATGAAACACCGGATCTGCGCCCTCGCGGCTGCGGCTGGAATGCTCACCGTGCCGGCCTGCGGTCACCCTCCTGTGTACGCCGGCGTGGTGGCGCGGACAGCGCCGGCCAGCCCGGCGACCGGCAGCGCTTACCCGTATAACCGGCCGGTCCGCTGCGGAATCGATTACGCGTTCTTCGCAGGTCACTGGTGGCAAGCCGACAAGCCGCTCCCGCCCCCCGGCGACGCTCACGGCTACCCCTACGCCTACGGAACCATGACACTGCTCAGCCCGGGCCGGGCGAAGTTCACCTGGCCCGGCGAGCCCGCGGTCGTCACATTCCACCCCACGGCCACACGACCGCCCCCGTGCGGCTGACCCGGCCGGCCCATGCGGCTGCCGGCCACTCCAGCAGACCCGCCAGGCGCGCCAGACAGCGCTGTCCCGGTCTTCGCCTCGCGCATCCCGGCACGGCAAGGGCAGATCGCCTACTGATCCTTAACCTCGCAACCGGCCGTGCCACCCAGCGATCCGGTGCAGGTCTGCCAGACCTGAATGACCCACCGGCCCGATCCCGAAGCTGGCGACGCCAGCGCTGAACGGGACTGCGCGCTCATCAGCGGGAAAAGCTATGGTTGCGGCGTGTCCGGCGGGCGGGCTTGCCTTCCAGTCGCTGGCTTCCCAGCCGGGCAGCCAGAGCTCGGCAGCTATCGTTTCCCGCAGGTCGGCATGAGGAGGAGCAGTGTCACAGGTCGCGATCCTGGCCCGCGTCACCCTTAAGGAGGGCAAGGCCGGGCAGTACCTTGCCGCACTGGCACCTCTGCTCGAGCAGGCACGCAAGGAGCCCGGGACGCTCCTGTACGCCGTTCACCGGTCCGCGGACGACCAGGAGGTGTTCTGGACCACCGAGGTCTACGCCGATGATGCCGCCTTCGCGGCCCATCGCGCGACCGAGATACATGCCGCTGCCGAGCCGGTCTTCACTGAGCTGATCGCCGCGGCCGACGTCACCATCGGCGAGACCGTCATGGCGGCGGGCCTGGACCGATGACATGGCAACTGCGCCACAGGCGCATATGAGCGCACGTCACCTACGGTGACAGCTGACTAGCCGCTGATGTCTCACACATTCCCGAACGAATCGGCGCTCGAGGATTAGGCCGAGCGGGACAGCGCGTCATCGCCGGGCTTGCAGGGCCGTCGCCGGCGGTACCAGGCATATCCAGATCGGGCGCGCGGTCGTATCGTGGGATGAGCTTGCCTGGAAGTTTGCGGCTGCGGTGCGGCATCGGGGGACCGCCGCGGCCGGAGGGGTGGTTACCATGTTCATCCTCGACGTCATCCTCGGAATCGCTGTCCTGGCGCTGCTGATCTACCGGCAGCTTGCCGTCCGGCCGGTCAACGCCTCCGCCGCTCTGCGCATGATCGCGATCCTGCTCGTCATCGGCCTGCTCCAGACCTACCGGTTCCTGAGCAAGACCCATGCTCACCCGCTGACCTTCGCCGCCATCGGCGGCAGCCTGGTGCTCGCGGCCATCTTCGGCGCGCTGCGGGCTGGCACGGTCCGGGTCTGGCTGGACGAGGGGCAGGCCTGGTCCCAGGGCAACTGGCTGACCGCCACCTTGTGGATCGCCTCCCTGGCCGCGCACCTGGGTTATGACATCCTGGTCGCACACGGCTCCGGCGTCCGGGGCCTGGGAGTCGCCACGATCGTTCTCTACCTCGCTATCAGCCTGGGCTTCCAGCGTGTCCTGGTGCTGCAGCGGGCGCACCGCCTGCAACTCGCCGGATCCGCCGCAGCAGGCAACACGAGCAGCGGCTAACGGGCCAGGCGCACCAACGCCGGCGTCCGGCCGTCACTGCGGCCTGGGCGATGGCTGATTACTGGTGGGGTGTTCCGGGCGGGCCGCCGGATGACGCGGGGCACGCGGACCGGCGCTCCGCGGCCCATTGCGCGAGGGGAATCAGCACCCAGCAGTACTTGGCCGCGGTGGTGTTCACCCACGCCAGCCCGGCCGACACCGCGACGATGAGCACGATCGCCGCCGCCCGGGCTCGCAGTGCCCATACGTCCCGGGCCTCGATTTGCTCGCCCAGCAGGCCCCGTCGGCGTCCCAGCGCGAACATCGCCCGGGTCGCCAGGACTGCCAGCAGCAGGTTGGCCGCGAAAATGTCAACCGCCAGCGGATTGCCGGGGTACTCGCCCAGCAGGCTGCTGGTAAACGGCATGATCGTGATGGTGGCCAGGAACGCGAAGTTCCACCAGGCCAGGCTGTCCCGGTGGCCGGCCGCGTGGCGGAAGACCCGGCGGTGAGTCAGCCAGAACTGGGCGATGATGTAGAACGCGATCACGTAACTGACCAGGTGGCCAGCCTGCTTGGCGAGCTGGGCGGCCAGGTCGGCGGCCGAGGCCGGATGGGCGACCTGGGACAGGGGCGGCACTGTTACCTGCAGGACCAGCAGGGTCAGGGCGAAGGCCACCACGTTGTCGGACAAGCTGAGCAGGCGCTCCATGCTTAGCAGGTCATCACCGCGGCGGCCAGGAGGAAAGTTGGTGGTCATCGGTATCCAGCCTCCAAGATTGCCAGCCCGACCCGGCACCCGCGCCGCAGCGACCCGGTGGACCGGCCTGCCGCAGGCGCTGCCGGGGACGACACGCTGGCTTGTCTCTGCCAGTGCATAGAGCACGGCACGCGCCATCACGCGGATAAGCGGGATGGATGATGGCACTGGCCGCGCAGGTCGGCGGCTACGCTGACAGCGAGCGTAGCCGCCACTGGGACTAGAGCGTTAGAGCGCTCGGGAACCGGGTCTCGAAGTCCAGTATCCCGACCCAGCCGGGCGTAATAGCGATGCGAGCCATAGGCTTTCCCCGCAGCGTGCCGACCCACGCCGCCCCCTGCTCCGGCCCGAAATACCGGGCCGCTGCACGCTCGTACTCCGGGCTCACGTCCGCGAGCATTTCCACGCTCGCTCGTCCGCGGATGAGCAGGACCTTGTGCGGCCACTCATTGCCATCGATCGTGAGCGCCGCCCGCGGGTCCGCAGCCAGTGCCCTGAGCTTGGGCGCCTTAGGAGGCGAACCAAGGACAAGCTGATCACCGGTCCAGTGAAACCAGATCGGGACGACCCTGGGACTGCCATCCATCCAGGTGTAGGCCAGCCTCGCCGGATTAGCCGATCCCAGCAGTGCCTTCGCAACGGGATCGTTGAGCAGTTCCAGGCTGCCTTGCTGTGCCATTTCGACCCCTCCCCTGCCCGGAATGACCCTGGCTGCCCTCCAGGATGAGGGCGCGGCGCATTCGGCGCAAGCGAAGGCAGAAGGTCTCAATGAGACGAATCAATCCCATCGAATGGACCATCGCCTGCCCTCCTCGTAGAGCACGAACAGCAGCGCATCGCTGCTGATGCGAGGCGACCCCGGCTTGTCAGACCCGCGCGTGCTCAGTCGGCGTCTCGGGCCGTTCAAGACGGGGCACGGACCTTCCCTGGGGGTGAGTCCAGCAGGTCGGCCAGGGCGGCCAGGTACATGGCGATCGCCTGGGTGGGCTCACGCATCTGTCGTGCCGACAGCTGCTCGATCTTCCCCAGGCGGTAGAGCAGCGTGTTGCGGTGGACATGGAGCCGCTCGGCCGCCTTGAGCAGGTTGAACCCGCCCTCGCTCCAGGCGATCAGCGTCTCGCGGAGGGTGGGCCAGTCGGCCCGGTCGCGCAGTCCGGCAAGGACCGACGCGGCGTATTCCGACCGCTCGTGCCCTGCCGTCGCGGCCACCAGTTGCGGGACCCGGAGATCGGCGACGGCGAAGACCCTGGCGTCCGGGTCCAGCATGGGACCGATCCGGAGCGCCGCCGCCGCATGCCGGTATGAGCTGTGCATGCCGGCCAGGCCGGCCGCCGGCTCGCCGGCCGCGATCCAGGTATCTAGGCCGTGCCGCTGCCGGATCAGATCGGCCAGCAGCCGGCAGCGGCCGGTCAGGTCGCCAGACACGGTGTCCATTGCGTGCAGCACCGCGTACCGCCCGGCGGTGATTTCGCCGGCCAGATCCTGGCTGCTGCCGAAAAACTCCCTGACCGTGCGCAGCAGCAAGATCCGGATTACCGCGGCGGTGCCGTCCTGTCCGGCTCGCACGTCCAGTACTACGGCCGCGCGTGCCAGTGCGGGGGTGAGTCCCAGCGCGGCCGCCCGCGCCTGCAGGGTGTCCGGGTCCATCACCTCGGGGTCGTGCAGGGCTATGTCCCTGAGAAAGTCGTCGACCGCCTGCTCGTGCAGCAGCCGCGAGCGGAGCAGTGCCGCCTCCTCGAGCAGGAGCTCGGTCTGCCGCTGCACGACCAGGCCGAACCGGCGCACTTCCTCGGGGCTGCCGGTGAGGCAGACCGTCCCGATGGCCTCC
>Ga0207693_10005977_pt1 | contig 10099 bp, 9 predicted proteins | sample LARL81metaG_FD_184347 | JGI IMG/M metagenome (GOLD analysis project Ga0207693, IMG submission 184347) | Corn, switchgrass and miscanthus rhizosphere microbial communities from Kellogg Biological Station, Michigan, USA - LAR L8-1 metaG... | ecosystem: Host-associated > Plants > Roots >... | reverse complement strand
CCTATACGTAAGGTGTGAGCCGCGGGTCGTGGGCTTACCGATCCGCTGGCCTGGTGGGAGAATGTGCGCGTGTTGCCGCACCTGCTGGAGCGGCAGGCAGAGCTGCAGGTGCTCGGTACGGCGGTGGAACGTGCCCGGACCGGGCAGGGGTCGGCCGTACTGGTGCTGGGAGAGGCCGGCATCGGTAAGTCCAGCCTCGTGCACGCTTTCCTGACCGCGGCGGCTGGCCAAGCGCGGGTTCTCGCCGGGGCATGCGAGGACCTGCTCACGCCGCGCGCGCTGGGCCCGCTGCGTGATGCCGCACGGTCGACCGCGGACGGGCCACTCGCCTCGGCGCTGTCCCCGCGCGCCGATCCCGAGCTCGTGTTCGTGGCCGTGTGTGACGAACTGGCCGCACCGCCGTCACCGGCCGTGCTCGTCATCGAAGACGTTCACTGGGCCGACGGCGCGACGCTCGATGTGCTGCGTTACCTCGGCACCCGGGTGCAAAGCCTGCCAGCGGTCCTGCTGATCACCTACCGCGACGAGGCCATCGCACGGGACCATCCATTGCGTGGCGTCCTCGGCGTGCTCGGCAGCAGGGCGGCGACCCGGCTGCGGCTGACCGGGCTCACCTCCGACGCGGTCCGCGAGATGGCGACCGCGTCGGACGTCGATCCCGGCGAGCTGTTCCGGCTCACCGGCGGCAACCCGTTCTTCGTCTCCGAGGTACTCGCGAACCCATCTGAGATCGTGCCGCCGACGGTCGTTGACGCGGTGCTGGCCAGGGTGGGCACCTTGAGCCTGGCGGCGCAAGCCGCGCTGGACCGGCTGGCGGTTGTACCCTCTGGCGCTGAGTGGAGCCTGCTGCGCGCCCTGGTCGACGACATGGCACCGGTCGCAGAGGCCGAGCTGGCGGGCGTGGTGGAGGTACGCGGCGACGTCGTTGCCTTCCGGCACGAGCTCGCCCGCCGGGCCGTCGTGGAATCCCTGCCCGCCAGCGTCCGGCTGGAGCTCAACGCGGACGTGCTGCGTGCCCTGCTCAGCCGCCCGGATTTTGATCCGTTCCGGGTCCTGCACCACGCCGTGGCAGCCGGCGACGACGCTGCCGTCATCAGACATGGCCCGGCGGCGGCGCAGGAGGCCACGCGCGTCGGCGCGCACCGGCAAGCGGCGGCCTGCTATGCCCAGGTCCTTGCCCACGGGCGCGGGCTGACGACCTCGCGGCGGGCGGCTCTCGGCGAGGCGCACGCGTGGGCGCTGTACAACAGCAACCAGCTGCATGCCGCGGCCGTTGCCGCGGCCAGCGCCGCCGAGCTCTGGCATCAGGACGGCGACGACCAACGGCTGGTCCGGGCCCTGGTCACCCTCTCCCGGCAGCAGTGGCTGACCGAGCGGCCCGTCGCCGCGCGCGCATCGGCCGAGCGCGCAGTCGAGCTGGCCCGGCCGCTCGGCGACAGTTACCAGAACGCGCTTGCCACGGCGAACCTCGGCTGCTTGCTCGTCGTCATCGACCGGGAGAACGAAGGGCTGCCGTACCTCGAGGAAGCACTCGGCATCGCCGAACGCTGCGGCGAAGCCAGTGTGGCCGCGCTGTGCCACAACTACCGGGGTTCTGCGCTGCTGCAGCTCGGAGACCTCAGTGGGTGCGACGAACTGCAGCGCAGCGTGGCCCAAGCGACCGATCTGGGCGACCACGAGTACGTCATGCGCTCCTACTACAACCTCATCGAGGGCCTGTGGCGGCTCGGGAAGTACCGCGAGGCGCTCGGCTACATCGAACGGGGCGAGCATTTCGGCCGCGACAGGGACTTCCGCGTCCATGGCTACATGTTCGCCGCGCGCCGATGCCGGCTGGCGCTGATGCGCGGGCAATGGGCGGAGGCCGAGGCGGGGCTGCGGGAGCTACTGGACGGGCAAGGCGATCCCGGCATGATCGGCCGTGAGACGGTTCCCATCCTGGCCCGGGTGCTGGTGCGGCAGGGCAGTGCGGATGCTCCAGACTGGCTGGCGCTCGCGACCAGCCATGCGGCCCGCGCGGATGTGCTGGAGTGGCTGGTGCCCACCGGTCTCGCGCACATCGAGCACGCGTGGCTGACCGGCGACCACGGGCAGGCCGGGCCCTACCCAGAATTGCTGCTGGAACGCACGAACCGTCCCGGCATGCTCGTGCAGCGTGGTGAGCTGCTGGTGTATCTCCGCCGGCTCGGCTACCCGGCCGAGCCGTTCCCGGGCTGCCCGGAGCCGTACGCCTCGGCGCTGCGCGGAGACTGGCGGTCGGCAGCGGATGCGTGGCTCAGTGACGGCGACCCGTACGAGCGCGCGGTGGAGCTCGCCGAGTCGGGCCAGATCGAGGCAACTCTGGAGGCTTTGACGATCCTCGACGGCCTCGGTGCCACGCCCGCGGCGGCGATCGTGCGCAACCGTCTTCGGGGCCTGGGTGTCGCCCGGCTGCCGCGTCGGCCGCAGCCGGGCACGTTGACAAACCCGGCAGGGCTCACCGATCGCCAGCTCGAAATACTGCGATTGGTGGCGACCGGGCTATCGAATGCGGAAATTGCGCGCCGGCTGGTGGTATCGCCACGAACCGTGGACCACCACGTTTCCGCCGTCTTGCAAAAGCTCGGCGTGCGGTCCAGGCGCGAGGCCGTCGCGCGGGCCGCTGAACTCGAGAGCAGCCCCCCAAAAGCGGAGTGATCTGAGTCACTCGGCGCGGCGTGAACATTCGCCCCTGCGGTGTCGTGCCCTTCGCGAGCACGCCTCATACCAGCTCCGTACCTCACCCGTGGAGGATCCGATGACCATGCACATCCGCGTCCGACAGGTTGGCGCGACACGCTACTACCTGGGCCGTCCAGCCTCCTTCTGGCTGACCGTTTTGGCCCCGCGGCCGGCGACCCACAAATCACGTTGCGACCCGGCCCTCGTGGCGGAGCGACCGCAGCGGGCGGCCCAGGCCGCAAGCGCGGCAAAGTGATACGGCGCTCGCCCGAAGTCTTAGCGTTTCCAGTGCCCGACAAAGTCCAGGTAACGTCCGGCAATCCGGTCGCGGGCGCGGTGGGCCGCTTCCTGGCTGTGATCGGACGCTTCGTAGTCGCGCACGGCGTCCTCCCAGATACTGCGCCCGATCGCGAATCCGACGAAGTCGCTGACCTGGCTGGCCACCGCCAGCCAGTGGTGGAGGCGGTCAGCCGGGGCATCGCGGCCCAGCACGATCAGGCTGGCCTGGTGGCCGCCGGCCCTGGCCTGCCCGGCTACCTGCCGCGCCGCCTCGACCGTCTCCAGGCCCTCGACCTTCCACAGCCCGGGCTCGACGCCGCGGTCGTAGTTGTCGGCGATCACCTCGGCGACAAGCCCGGGGCGGATGTCCCGGTCGTAGACCTCCGTGTCCTGGCCGGCCTGGCCGAGCTGGGCCTGGGTGGCGGGCACCAGCAGCTCGTAGAGCAGCGGCACGCCGGCATCGCGCAGGCCGGTGCTGACCTCGGCGAGCCGGCGGAACTGCTCCTCCCGCTGCCGCTGGCCGAAGCCCGGGTTATCCCGGATCAGCACCTTGGCGTAATCGGGCCGGATGGCCTCGACGTGCTCCAGCCACCGCTGGCCCCATTCGCAGGTGAACCATTCGTGCCCGCTGGCCTCGACCGGTACCGCTAGCACCAGCGGCGCCCCGCTGGCCTTGGCCGCGTCGATGACGCCCTGGCCGTACCGCTCGTCCACCAGCACCCCGGCCCGGCCGTAAGTCACCGCCGCCAGGGCCGACTGCAGCCCTTCGTAGATCAGCTGCTTGGCCGAGGCCATCGCCGCGCGCTGCGCCGCGTCAGGATCGTCATGCTCGACGCCGAACAAGGTCCTGCCGAACGACTCGCGGTGATCCATGGCCAGGATGAACAGCGGATCATCGTGCCGCGGATGCCAACCAGAGGAGCCCGCCATGCAGGCACGTTACCCCGGCCCGCCCAGACCAGTTGACCGGGGACCCCAGGGCAGGTCAGTCTCGCGCGTGCTGCAGGCTTGCCTGCCGCGCCTGGCCGCCCCTGCCGGTGAAGGCAGGGTCTGGTGCTTCCTCGAACAACAGCAGCCAGCCGACGTTCACCCCGGCAAAGACCAGGATGATCAGCAGTACGGCCTCGGCACGCACCGGCGCGGCACCAAGCCCGATCCGGCTGACGAGGTGCGGGTCAATCGCCAACGTGCCGATCAGGACGTAGAGGGCGATCGCCATGAGGTAAGCGGTCAGGCCGAGCCTGCCCGGCGCGGGGCCGTGCAGCGCGATCAGCACCACCGCCCAAGGCCATGGCTGTTTCTTCGTGTTGTCGGTGGCTACGAAGAGCACGACGCGGCAACGGCGAATGTTCACGCCGCGGCAGGGGATTACTCAGATCCGCAAAGACGGCCGGCGTCGGCGCAGGTGATGAACGCGGCTTGGGCCCGGATGCTGAGCGGCGGCGGAACTTCTAGCGCGGGCCGTAACCCGCGTTGTTCAGCATGCGGCGCAGGTCGATGACCATCTGGGTATCGATGTCCTTGCCAGCCGGCGGGTCGAGGAATTCACGCTCTGGCCCGAGCCTGACAGCGACCTTCCCGTCGTGACGCACGGTCACTGTGCCGACGGCTTCCAGCAACGACATCACCGCGTGCCATTCGATGTTGTGGCTCACCGGATGCTGGAAGATCTGGCGCAGCGTATCCCGGTGACGATGGCCAAGGTGCGCTGGTTCAGCCGCCGCCTCAGGGTGCTGCGGGCCGCGCAGGTTCTGCGAGCCTGGCCCGCGGCGCAGCAGCGCGGCCACTGGCTGGCCCGCCAGCGCGCCGGTGCCGTCCGGCACCTGCACGACGACCGCGTCCTGGTGCAGCGCGGCCCAGACCAGCCCATCCTCCAGCGGCACCTCGAGGCCCGGACCGGAGCTGGCGGCGATGAGTTCGGTGGGCTGGCTTCCGATCCGGTACGCCGGAACTGCCGGGCCGGCCGGGATGGCGGCCCCCACCAGGAGCACCGCGACCTGCTGCTCGGCCAACTGCTCTGCGACGGTCTCGATGCCGTGGACCGCGGCGGGCTCCGGCCCGGCGGCGCCGGCCGCGACCAGATCACCGATGGCGTCGATGGCGCGGGCGGTGATCTGGCTGAGAGCGGCCCCGATCGGGGTGCTCAGCCGGGCGTCACCGTCGGCGGGCAGGGGCCCGGCGGCGATGGTGGTGACTGGGCCCAGTGATCCAGGCAGATGGGCGGAGACAGCGTCGAGGATTTGCTGATCGCCCGCGCCGAGGACGATGTGCGCGCCGACGCTGGCGGCGGCCTCGGAAACACGCCCGGCGACGAACTCGGCGTTCCGCTCGCCGCCGCTTTCCGGCTCGCTGCCGGTCACGTGCCGCGGGCCGTGATGCAGCGCGGGTGGCCGCTGCGGATGCGGGCCGCGCTGCGCACCGGGACGGGTGCCAACCGGGAACCGCCGCGCCGGATGCCGATCGCCAGCGGTATGGGCGATGACGGTGGCGCCGTCCCGGTCCGCCAGCAGCACCACGTGAGCAGGACGCCGGGCGGCGGCCGCGGCCACTTCCATCAGATGCGGCAGCGGCCCTGCCCGCACCGAGTTCGTGGCCAAGCCAGGTGGCAGCCACCGCGCGAGCAGGACCGCCCCCCGCGCCGCAACCACCACCCTGGAGCCTGCCGCGGGCACCTTCCCGGCGCCCGTGGCCAGCGCCTCGGCGGTACGCTGGCCGACGCCAAGCTCGATAGCTTCGCGGGCGGCATCGGCCCAGGCTACGTCCCAGGCCTGCTGCCGTTCGGACGCCGAGTCCGGCACCTCGACCGTAGCCGTCACCACCAGGTCGGACACTGCCGGACCTGGCTGGAAGTCCCGCAGTGCCGGGTCCAGCTCCAAGTGGCCGAGCTTGAGCAGCGGAAGCGCGAGCGGTGTGTCTGGCATCCCCCCATCACATCGGACACCCGCCCTGCGGGCAACACCAACATCCTCCCAACGCAGATCGGGTCTTTCTGCGACGGCGAACCGGCGCATGCCCGAGATCGCCGGCCTGGTTCTGCGGATTTGGCGGGTCGTGCGGTTCGGTCAGCCGGACGGCACGCCGGTTAGCTGGTCGCCGATGGTGGTGACGTGGTCAACGAGCGCGTCCACGTCTGCCAGCCGGGTGCGGGGGTTGATGAAGCAGGGCCGGATCGCCAGGTGGCCTGCGACGACCGTTGACGATGGCATCGAGCGGGTGGTGCGGCGCAGTCGCAGGAGGATCTCGGCGTTGACAGCGTCGCTGGCGGCGTAGCGGAAGCAGACGATGGACAGCTCCGGCTCGAGCAGCAGTTCCGGGCGCGGATGCTGGCGGGCCCGCTGGGCCACGTGGCGGGCGAACCCGAGGTGGCGCCGCGCAGCCAGCCCCGGTGGCCAGCCATTTGTGCGGGTCCACGATCACCGAGTCGGCGTCAGCAACCGCGGCGAAGGCGGGGCGCAGCGCGGGCGACGCAGCATCGATCAGCCCGTAGGCGCCGTCAACGTGGAACCAGGCGCCGTGCTCGCGGGCGATCTCCGCTAGGTCGCCCAGCGGGTCGCCCCGGTGTCGGTGGTGCCTGCGGTGCCCACCACGGCCACCGGGACCACGCCGGCACGCTCATCCTCGGCGATCGCGGCCCGCAGCGCCGCCACGTCGATCCGCTGCCGGGCGTCACAGGCAATGAGCCGGGTCCCGGCACGGCCCAGCCCAAGCACGGCGGTGGCTCGCTGGATGGTGTGATGCGCCTGCTCGGATGCGTGCTGAAGCCCCGGACCGGGTACAGCCCGCGGCGGACGGTTAGCTACAGGCTGGCCCACCAGGCGTCGATGATCACGTCGTGGGCGACGCCGGTGTTGATGGTGTGGTGCAGGCCGAGGCTGACGATACGGTCATGGTGCGGGTGGAACGGCCGGGCAGGGTCCTCGCCCAGCACGGGGGCGAAGGCATCGAGGAGCGGCTTCCATAGGCTGGCCCAGTTGCGGCCTGGCCCGGTGGTCAACGCGATAGTCAGCCCGACCGGGCCCGGATCGATGGCAGCCGCCTGCGCCGCAAGCCGATCGTGGAGCCGTTGTTTCCACTGCGTGCGCTGATAAGACCCAGCCATCCGGGCCGAGAACTGCCCGGTGGCCCCGGCGGTGCCCGGCCGGGCGGGTCCTATCGCTAGAGACGACGGCCCGTGGATCTTGCGGCCGAAGATGGCCGCCACCCGCTGCGGGCCGAGCCGTGAGGCAACCGGGAACAGGTAGCTGCCCAGGTCATGACCGCCATCAATCAGTGAGATGCCATCGCTGAACCCGACGATCAGCTCGGCGGCAACCCGGCCGCTCACCGTCGCCAGCACCGGCCCGGCGATGGCGTCCACGTGCGCCAGGAAGCGAGCCAGCTTCACCTGGCTGGGATGCGTCGCCCGGTCCCAGCTGGCCAGCTGTGGCTTGACGCTCTGCCGCATCACACCTACCGGGCGGCGGTACACCACGGCCATGTGACTCATCGTCGTGCGCGCCCGCACCTGGTGGCAACCAGCCGACATCCCCAGCACATTGCGCGCTCGATCGGCTGCCACGGTGGCTGCTGCGGAACTACTGTTGAGCACCGTGACCACTGCCACACCGCCCACGGGGCCCTTGCGTCTTGTTGTCGGCTATGACGGTTCGCCGCCGGCCAGCCGTGCGCTGGACGCCGCGGTCCGGTTGCTGCAGGGCCGCACCGGCCGCATCGACGTCGTGTACGTGGCCCACCTGTCCAGCCTGGCCATGCTGTCACCTGGCGCCATCGCCGAGCTGGAGTCCGATTTCGACGAAATCGAGGAACAGCTGCGCGCTGCGGCCGCCGAGCAACTCAACGGCCGTGCGGCCTGGGGGTTCCAGCGGCGCCAGGGCATGGTCCCCGAGGAGCTGATCGCGGCCGCTACCGGCGAGGCCGACACCGGCGCCACGGTGGCGATCGTGGTGGGCAGCTCGTCCCACGCCACCCACCGGGTCGTCGGCTCGGCCGCGGTCGGCCTCGCCCGTCGCTCACCGGTGCCGCTGGTCATCGTTCCCTAGCTTCGCCTCGTCGCCGTTTGTGCTTTGTCATCTGCCGTCCCTGTTGGTGGCTGGCGAAGATGCCTCTCTGGGCAGGGCTCGTGTGCTGTCCCCCGATCGGGCCTGGTCACTTCTTGAAGGCGTCCTTGACTTTCTCGCCGGCCTGCTTGAGGTCGCCTTTGGTCTCCTCGGTGCGGCCTTCGGCCTCCAGGCTGGTGTCGCCGGTGGCCCGGCCGACCTTCTTTTTGATCTTGCCCTTGGTTTCGGTCACCTTGTTGGCTGCCTTGTTCTCAGCGCTCATGATGGGATCCTTTCGGTTGTAATGCGGCCTCGCTAGGCACGTCTGCGCAGCAGAAGAATGACCAGCACGATGATCACAATGATGACTATCGTTCCCAGACCGATATACATGGTCTTGTTCTCCCCTCGCCGCCTGTGAACAGGGCCTGCTGATGCCAGAGCCTGACTGGCGGCGAGCGGGGCAATCTGCCCGCAGGGCAACGGCGGTATCTGCCGCCCGGGGCCAGCGCGCATCTGGCTACCCGCCATCCCCGGCCTGAAACACCGCCGGTGTGCGCACACCAAGTGCCGGGAACCGCCACGGCGCTATCGGCCGGGCAGCCACAAGCGCGTGGCACCAGTGCGGCGTGAGCATTTCCCAAAGCGCGACTGGCCGATAGCGGCAGGAAAACCGGTCGCTGGAGAGCCCTCTCGTCAGGCACCATAGCCAGGCTGGTTGCTCGAAACGGGGGACAATGACTACGCCTGAACATAATCGTGGCTCACCGGCCCGGAAAGGGGCGGTGCTGCTCGCGCTGCGCTACTACGGCCGCCAGATGGCCAGGCTCTGGCGCTTCACGGTGCCCGCGATGTTGCTACCCGCACTGGGGAACACGTGCATCTACTACGTCGCGCCCCTGATTGTCGCTCAGCTGGTCGGCCGCTTTGCCAGCCACGGGATCAGCGGGATCGACGCGGCGATGCCCTATGTGCTCGGATTCGCAGGGGTGCTGCTTTTCGCCGAGATCGTGTGGCGGATCGGCCTCCATGGCGTGATCCGCCTCGAAGGTCACGGAATCGAGAGTCTCTACGTGATCGGCATGGACGAGCTGCTGGCCAAGGACGCGGCGTTCTTCCACGACAACTTCGCTGGCTCGCTGACCAAGCGGGTGCTGAGCTTCGCCACACGGTTCGAGGACTTCACCGACAACCTGGTGTTCAACATCGTCAGCAGCGTTGTGCCGCTGGCGTTCGCCTCGGTGGTGCTGTGGCGCTACGACCCGTTGCTCGTCGCCGGGCTCATCGGCCTGATCGCGATCACCGGCGCCGTTATCGCACCGCTGATCCGCCGTCGCCAGAAGCTGGTCGACCAGCGTGAGGAAGCGATCGCGCGGGTGTCGGGGCACGTGGCCGACAGCCTGTCGAACATGGACACGATCCGCGCGTTCGCTGCCGAGGACCGGGAGGCCGCCGAGCACAGGTCGCGTGTCGCTGACCAGCGACGGAAGTCGGTGCGGTCGTGGGACTACGAGAACCTGCGCATCGACACGCTGGTCGCGCCGATGTCCGTACTGACCAACGCGATCGGCCTGGTGCTCGCGGTCGCGCTCGGTGCAAGCCATCACGGGGGGGTCGCGGCGATCGTGGTGGCGTTCACCTACTACTCCAACGCGACGCGGATCATGTTCGAGTTCAACCAGATCTACCGCCAGATGGAGAGCTCGCTGACCGAAGCCGCGCAGTTCACTGAGCTGCTGCTGACACCGCCGACCGTGGTCGACCCGATCGCGCCCGAGCCCCTGCGGCCGAAGGCGAGCGACGTCCGGTTCGAGCGCGTGACGTTCGCGCACGCGGGCGGGCCGCCGTTGTTCACCGGCCTGGACCTCACCGTGCCGAGCGGGACCAAACTCGGCATGGTGGGCCGGTCAGGCGGTGGCAAGAGCACCCTGACCCGCCTGCTGCTGCGGATGATGGACGTCGACGACGGCCGGATCCTGATCGGCGGGCAGGACATCAGCAAGCTGCGCCAGTCGGATCTGCGCAGCCTGATCGCCTACGTGCCACAGGACCCGGCGATGTTCCACCGGACGCTGCGCGACAAC
>Ga0207693_10005976_pt1 | contig 10099 bp, 12 predicted proteins | sample LARL81metaG_FD_184347 | JGI IMG/M metagenome (GOLD analysis project Ga0207693, IMG submission 184347) | Corn, switchgrass and miscanthus rhizosphere microbial communities from Kellogg Biological Station, Michigan, USA - LAR L8-1 metaG... | ecosystem: Host-associated > Plants > Roots >... | reverse complement strand
GCCGTTGGCGTACGGCTTTCCAGCGGCGAAACGCTGACGGCGTCCCGAGCGGTGATCGCGAACGTCACGCCGACGCAGCTCTACGAACGCCTGCTCGACGGCGAGGTGACGCCGACCGTCGCTGCGAGGGCGCGGGGCTTCCGCTATGGGCGGTCCGAGATGCAGATCCACTACGCGCTCTCGGAGCCGCCGAGGTGGGAGGGAGACGACCGGCTCACGCGCGCGGCGATCGTCCATCTGACGCCGGGGCTCGACGGCGTCTCGCGTGCCGTGAACGAGGCCGAGCGCGGGCTCCTGCCGGCCGAGGCGACTGTCGTCGTCGGCCAGCCGCTCACGATGGATCCGTCGCGAGCGCCCGACGGAACCGGACTGCTTTGGATCCAGCTCCAGGAGCTGCCCTGGCACGTCAAGGGCGACGCTGCCGGCGAGCTCGACACGAAGGACGGCGTCTGGTCCGAGGAGCTTCGCGAGCGCTACGCCGACCGGATCCAGGCGCGGATCGCCGCGCACGTGCCGAACCTCGAGTCGGCGCTCCTCGAGCGTGTCGTGCTGTCGCCGGCCGATCTGCAGGCCGCGAACATCAACCTTCATCACGGCGACCCCTACTCCGGCTCGCTCGCTCTCGACCAGAACCTGCTCTTCCGGCCGTTCCCGGCGAGCCCAGGGCACGCGACGCCGATTCGGCGGCTGTGGCAGATCGGGGCGAGCACCCACCCCGGGCCCGGACTCGGCGCCGGCTCCGGCACACTCGTCGCGAAGCACCTGCTCGAGCCGCCCCTGCTCGACCGAATGAGGAAGCGCTTCGGCCGATGAGCAGCCGCGTCTCGGTCTCGCAGATCACGACGGTCTCGGCCTCCTTCGCCGACGATCTAGACGCCTACCGCGCCGCCGGAGCCGACGGAATCGGGATCTGGGAGTTCAAGCTCTCCGAGGACTCGCTCGAGCGGTTTCAGCAGAGCGGCCTCGCCGCGGCGACCGCTGTGCCGGCGGTGCCGTCGATCCTGCCTTTGCCGCTGATGGAGGGGCCGACCGACCCCGAGGCCCGCGTCGAGGCGATCTGCGCCGGAATTCGCCGGCTGGCCCCGTTCGAGCCGACCAGCATCCTCTTCCTGACCGGCCCGGGCGATGACCGTGCCGCGATCATCGAAGGCCTGCGAGCGATCGGCGAAGAAGGCGCGCGCTCCGGCGTCCGGGTTGCCCTCGAGCCGATCCAGCGCGAGTTCGCCCACCTCTGGACGGTCGTCAGCTCGCTCGACGAGGCCGCCGCACTGATCGGCGAGTCCGGCGCGGACATCGGCTTGATGTACGACACCTGGCACCTCTGGCGCGAGCCGCTCGAGCAACTCGAACGTCACCGCGATCGCATCTACGGCGTCCACATCGCCGACTGGCGGGATCCCACGCGAAACACGAATGACCGCGTCCTCCCCGGAGACGGCGTGATCGAGTTCGGGCCGATCCTCGAGGCGCTCCGCTGGGACGGCTTCTTCGACCTCGAGATCTTCTCGGACGCGGAGCTGCCGGGCTCGCTCTGGCGTGGAGACCCCCGCGACGTTGCGACGCAAGGGGTCGAGAAGCTCCGCCGGGTCCTGTCGGCCGGAACCGTTTTTCCGCCGCAACCGTAGTAAGTTCTACTCCCGAGAGGGCGGACTCACGAGAGGAGACGCAGTGACGAAGATCACCAGGTGGAGCGCTTTGGCGGCGCTCCTCGGAGCGGCCGTCACGGTCGCCGCCATCGCGGGCGTGACGGTAAGTCGCGCCGGGACCGACGCGAAAAAGCCGATCGTGATCGGCTGGGCGTTCGACTCCAAGGGAAACATGGCCCCGTTCGACGATCCGGCGCTCGCGGCGGCGAGGATCCGCGTCAAGCAGATCAACGCGAAGGGCGGCGTCGACGGTAGGCACCTTCAGATCAAGACCTGTGACACCCAGAACAACAATCCGGCCACGGCGAAGGCCTGTGCGATCAGCCTGCTCGGCCAGGGCTCCAACATCATCTTCACGACGTGCGACGTGGACTACGCGACGCCTGTGGTTCAGGAGGCGATCAACCGCGGCGTGCTCGCGGTGGCTCCGTGCATCGGCACCGATCAGATGGGGCCGAAGCGCTTCGCCGCCAAGGGGAAGCTTGCTTTCAGCTTCGGCAACGTCGCCCAGGACGAAGGCTCGGCGATGGCGCAGTACGCGTGGAGCCGCGGTTGGAAGTCAGCGGCGCTGGCCACCAACACCTATCTCGTCTACTTCAAGAACGTCGTCCAGGCGTTCGACATCCGGTTCAGGCAGCTCGGCGGCAAGATCGTCGACCACGAGTCGTATGCGACGGGTGCGAACAACGTCAACAGTGCGGTCACGCGCCTGAACAGCCACAAGGCGGCGGTCTATGTCACGTCGACGGCCTTCGGGGAACTGCCCGCGTTCGTCTCCGGCATTCGGTCGCTTGGCAACAAGACGCCGATTCTCAACTCGTGGGCCGGTGACGGGACCTACTGGGCGCCGAAAAACCCGAAGGTGACGAACTACTACTGCGTGACCTACGCGTCGGTCTTCGGCGACGATCCGTCAAGTGCGGTGCGCGCGATGATCGCGTCGCTCAAGGCGGCGAACGCCGCACCAGGCACCGGCGGCTTTCTCGGCGGCGCGGACGCCATCGACGGGGTCGTCGTCGCGATCAAGCGGGCTCACGGGTCGACGAAGGGTTCCGCGCTCGCCGCGCAGCTCGTGAAGTTCAAGCGCGTCCCGGTCCTGGGAGGCAGGATCAGCTTCTCGACGAAGCTGCACACGGTCTACGGGCGCGACTATCGCGTGATCCAGATCCAGAACAACAAGGCCAGCTTCAAGGGCCTGGTGCGGGCGAAGGTCATCCCGAAGCTGTAGTTGGGGGATCCGACGCCAGTGAGCGGGATTGAGAGGAGGCCCGAAGAGACACTTCGGGCCTCCTCCGTTTCCCGGTCCTTCGAAGGCGTCCAAGCACTGCAGGACGTCACCCTGGAGCTGCACCGCAAGGAGGTCGTCGGCCTGGTCGGGCCGAACGGCGCCGGCAAGTCGACGCTCGTCAACGTGCTTGCCGGCTTCGACCTGCCGACCTCTGGCACGGTCGAGCTCCGCGATCGCGAGATCACCCGCTGGAGCGCAAATCGACGGGCGCGGTCCGGGCTGACCCGGACGTTTCAGCACAGCCGCTCACTACGCGCGCTGTCGGTCCGGGAGAACGTCGAGGTTGCTGCACTCGGCGTCGGTACGGGGACACGTGAAGCGCGGCGGCGGGCCCAGGAGCTGTTGGACCGGCTGGGGCTGACCGACCTGGCCGATGTTCCCGCCGGGTCGTTGGCCCAGGGCGACGAGCGCCGTCTCGGAGTGGCGCGAGCCCTCGTCACCCAGCCCGACTTCGTGCTCATGGACGAGCCGGCCGCGGGCTTGCCGGAGGCGGAAGTGCCGGAATTCGCGGAGGTGGTCCGTTCGGTCCGCGACGACTATCGGGCCGGAGTGCTGTTGATCGACCACAACATGGCGCTCGTGATGGGCGTCTGCGATCGAATCCACGTGCTCGACCAGGGCCGCACCTTGGCCGCTGGGACGCCCGAGGAGATCCGCGGCGACCTCAACGTCGCTGCCGCCTACCTGGGGGAGAGCGCGGTCGACACCGATGTCTGAGGCGGCCGCGCTCGAGCTCGACCACGTCGAGGTTCGGTACGGGAGCGTCTCCGCAGTCCGCGATCTGACGCTTCATGTCGGCAGGGGCGAGATCGTGGGACTGATCGGCCCGAACGGAGCGGGCAAGTCGACGACCCTGAACGCGATCATGGGCCTGTTGCCGGCTCGACACGGCGAGATCCGGCTGCACGGGCAGGCGCTCCGGCGCCGCTCGGCCGAGTCGATCGCCCGGGCCGGGATCGCGCTTGTGCCGGAAGGCCGGCGGATCTTCGGCGACTTCACTGTCGAGGAGAACCTTCGTCTCGGCCTGGCGGCGCGCCGGAGGCCGTACATGGGCGACCCCTTGGCCCCGGCTTTCGAGCTCTTCCCAGTCCTGAGGGAGTTCCGGCGTCGACAGGCCGGGGCGCTGTCCGGCGGTCAGCAGCAGCAGCTCGCCATCGGGCGGGCGCTCGTATCCCGCCCGGACATCCTGCTCCTGGACGAGCCCTCACTTGGCCTCGCGCCGCTCGCCGTCGACGCGATTTTCAAAGCGTTCACGGAGATCAGTGAGGTCGGAACGGCGATCCTGCTCGTCGAGCAGCGCGCGCAGCGGACCGTTGCGCTTGCCGACCGCACGCACGTCCTGGTCGGAGGGGAGCTGCGCATGAACCTCGGACCGGCCGACGCGGAGAACACCGAGAAGATCATCGCCGCCTATCTCGCCTCGTGACCGTCCTCGCCTCGATCGATCTCCAGACGCTCGGCGACGCGTTCGGGCAGGGAGCGATCTACGCCTTGATGGCGGTTGGGATCGGGCTCGTCTTCGGAGTCCTGCGGCTCGTCAACTTCGCCTACGGACAGCTGATCATGGCGGGGGCCTACACCCTCGCGTACACGTCCGGCTGGCCTGTCGTCGCGAGCATCGTTGCGTGCTTCGCGGTCGTCGTGGCTCTTTCGCTTGCGATGGACCGCCTCGTCTTCCGGCCGCTTCGCTCGTCGTCTCCCGCGGTGATGCTCGTGACCACGTTCGCGGTTTCGTTCCTGCTCCAGTCGGTGGCGCTGATCGTCGACCTTCGCGACGGCACGCTGGGCCAAGTGGCGAGCTCGGTCGCACCGCTGAACCAGGCGATCAAGGTCGGGGGCGTCGAGGTCCGCAAGGTGACGTTCGTTGCCGTCGCGGTTGCTCTGGTTGCGCTGGCTGCGCTGGCCCTCGTGCTCACGCGAACGACGATCGGGCTCCATACGCGCGCGGCGGCAAGCGATTTCCGCACGGCGCGGCTGCTCGGCGTGCGGGCCAACCGCGTGATCGCGTTCGCGGTGGTCGTGTCCGGGCTCCTCGCCGCGGCGGTGGCGGTCCTGCTCACCGTCCAGAACCCGTTCGTCCAGCCGACGTTCGCCCTCGAAGACACGATCATCGTTCTCGTCGGAGTCGTCGTCGGGGGGATCGATCGCCTCTGGACGGCGACGCTCGGAGGCTTTGCGATCGGCTTCGTCTCCGTTCTGGTCAATGCCGCTCTCCCCACAGACAAGACGGTGTTTCTGCCGTCGGTCGTCTACGCGCTGGTGATCGTCGTCCTCTTGCTGCGGCCCGCGGGTCTCTTCGCATGGGGGCGCAGGGCTGCGATGGAGCGGGTTTGAGGCTCCCGCTCGGCGCGCTTGTCGAGCTGCTCGGCCCGGCGCTCCTCGTCGTTGTCGTCGGCCTCGTCACCACGACGGCCTCGCCCTCGACCAAGATCTATTTCCTGAACGCGCTCGTCTCGGTCGCGATCGTGGTCGCGATCTATGTCTTCGTCGGAATCTCGGGAGTCCTCTCCTTCGGGCAAATCAGCTTCGTCGCCGTAGGCGCCTTTGCAGCGGGGGTGATGACCGTGCCCGTCGTATCGAAGAAAGGCGTGCTGACCAGCATCTTTCCGCTGCTGCGCGACCACTCTGTCGGCAATGTCACCTCACTCCTACTGGCCGCGGCGCTCGGCGGCGTGTTCGCGTTCGTGGTCGGGATACCGCTGATGCGCCTGTCGGGGCTCGCCGCCGGGATCGCGACCTTCGCGGTGCTCGAGATCACGCACAACGTGCTGAGGGAGTGGACGAAGATCGGGCCGGGCGCGACCACCCTTGCGCTGGTGCCGGAGACGACCGGTGCCATGCAGGCGACCGTCGGTGCGCTCGTTGCGATCGCGGTGGCGTTCTTGTACCAACGGAGCCGCCGCGGCCGTCTGCTCCGCGCCTCCCGGGAGGACCCAGCGGTCGCACGGAGCGTGGGGGTGAACATCCACCTCGAGCGACTGCTGGCCTTCACCGTTTCGGGCGCGCTCGCCGGCTTCGCCGGCGGCCTCTACGTCCACCTGCTGGGGTCGATCACCACCGAGCAGGTCTACCTAGAGCTGACGTTCCTGACGCTCGCGATGCTCGTGATCGGCGGTCTCACGAGCCTTTGGGGAGCCGTGGTGGGCGCGCTCGCGGTCAGCGGGCTCGACTCATTCCTCAGCCAGGCCGAATCCGGCATCCATCTCGGCTTCAAGCTCACGCTGCCTCAGGGAACGCGGCTCGTCTTCCTCTCGGCGATCATGGCTCTGGTGCTGATCCTGCGTCCCTCGGGCCTGACGGGCGGCCGCGAGTTCCGACTGCCGTGGAGTAAATGACCCGCCTATCTCTCTAGCTCGTCGCGGACGTGCGCGGCGAGTTCCCAAAGCACCGCCGTGAAGGCGTCCGCGAGGTCGCCGAGATCGTCGCGCAGCAGTGAACGCATGTCGCGGAGGACGATTTCGCTTCGGCCGGGCTCGCGGGCGACGACCGCGAGGCGAAGAGGTATGTCGACCGCTGCCTCGAGGTCTCGCGCGAGCAGCTTCGCCCCGGCGGCGGGACTGCCGAAGACGAGCGTCCACGCGGCGAAGCCGGGCGCGCCGGCCGCTGCCATGTCGTGTCCGTGGTCGACCACGACGTACTCGGTGATCCCGCGCGATCGCAGCGCCTCGCGCAGTGCGGAGACGGTCGCCTCCGGCGCTGCGTCGACCGAGACGCGTTCGTAAGCGCTCATCCGGCCGGCTGATCTTAGGCCTATCTCGAAGGTGTTAGGTTCCGGCCGTGGAGACCTCTCGACTCGCGAGCGTTCCCCTCTTCTCGGGCCTCGACGAACCCGAGCTCGCGGCGATCGCCGCGGCCGCTTCAGAGGTGGAGGCGAGCGAGGGGCAGGAGCTCGCCACCGAAGGCGACTTCGGGCACGCGATGTACGTGATCGAAACGGGCACCGCGGAGGTCCGAGTCAATGGAGCGACGCAGACAACGCTTGGTCCGGGCGAGGTCTTTGGAGAGATCGCGGCGATCGCCTCAGGGCGCCGCACAGCATCCGTGGTCGCCACCTCGCCGATGCGGCTGATCACACTCTTCAAACGCGACCTGTGGGCGCTCGAGCGAGACGCGCCCGGCGCGGCCGAGCGGCTGCGCGCGCTGATCTCCGAGCGCCGCGCCGCTGACGAGACATCGCGCGGCTAGACGCTGGTTTTCGACTGGAGCGCGCCGTCGACCGCCCAGTACGCGCTCGCCAGCAGCGAGCGAAGCGCCGGTCCGAGGTCGACGCCGCCGTCATCGGCGAGCTCGAACAGGTAACGGATCTCTTCCATCGCGTCGAGCCCTTCGGCGTCGTTCGCGCACTCCATTGAGATTCGCTCGATCTTCACGCGCGAAGTATCGGCGTGAATGGTCGTGCGCGAAAGGGGGATCGCCCTCTTTTTTTGAGAGCTACGCCGCCGCGAAGGCGGGCTGCGGCGCGTAAATCGAGATCAGCGTCTCGGACAGCTCGTGCTGGCGTGCCACGATCTCCCGGCGATTCCGCTCGAGCTGGGCGGACTCCGCTCCCGCCGCGCGAAGCGTCTGACGCTTCTCGACGAGCGTTGCGATTTCTCGCTCGAGGGTCTCGATGCGGGGATCCTGTTTTGCCACGACTCCACATATGACGTGCGAACGCGAACTCTTGCTGCACCAAACCGTAAAAAGTGTGTAAGCGACCTGAGACGGCGAAAATGCCGTTGTGTTGGCAGAGGCCATCGAGGAGCGTGTGCGAGAGCTTGCGCTCTCGTTTCCCGAGACCTACGAAGATCACCCGTGGGGTGATTTTCCCGTTTTCAAGGTGGGCGACAACAAGGTCTTCGCGTGGCTGACGATCGAGCCGACGGCCGTTCAGCTGACCCTCAAGCTGACCGCGGAAGAGCGCGAGGTCGCGCATCTGCTTCCCTACGTCAGCGTCGCCCGCTACGTGGGCAGGTACGGCTGGATCACCGCAACGGTGACCGACGAGGAGACGCTCGCCGCGGCGCTCGAATGGCTGCGCGAGAGCTACTGGCTCAAGGCGCCGGTCAATCTGCGCGAGGCCGCCTGGGTCTAGTCCGCGCCGGGGTCGTCGTCCGCGTCGCCCTCGGTCGCTTCCGGGTCTGGAACCGGAGACTCTTCGAGCTCGTCGTTGCGGTCGTCTTCCCGAGGGTGAGAAGTATCCTGATCTGCCATGAAAGTCGTCCTTCCCGACAACTCGGAACTTGAACTTCCCGACGGCGCGACGGGGAGCGACGCGGCTGCCGCAATCGGTCCGAAGCTGGCCGAGCAGGCTGTGCTCGTCCGCTCGAACGGCCGGGTCCAGGACCTGCGTCTGCCACTCGAGGACGGCCAGAAGATCCAGATCCTGACCACTCGGGACAAGGACGATCCCGACGCGCTCTACGTCTTGCGCCATTCGACGGCCCACCTGCTGGCCGAGGCTGTCCGGCGGCTGTACCCCGGCGTGAAGATCGCGATCGGGCCGCCGATCGAGAACGGCTTCTACTACGACTTCGAGTTCCCAGAGCCGATCTCGGAAGGCGATCTGGAGGGCATCGAAGCGGAGCTGCAGAAGGAGATCTCCGAGGGACGCGAGTGGAATCGAGAGGAGATCTCGCGCGAGGAGGCGCGGCGTCGCTTCGAGGCCGAGGGCGAGCCCTACAAGGTCGAGCTCGTCGACACAGCAGACGGCGACATCTCGCTCTATACGCAGGGCGACTTCACCGATCTCTGCCGCGGGCCGCACCTGCAGAACTCCAAGCCGATCAAGGCGTTCAAGCTGACCGGGCTCGCGGGCGCGTACTGGCGGGGTGACGAGCACAATAGACAGCTGACGCGGATCTACGGCACGGCCTTCTACGACCAGGCCGACCTGGACAAATACATGGAGCGTCTGGAGCAGGCGCGCGAACGCGATCACCGCCGATTGGGGACGCAGCTCGACCTCTTCCACCTGTCCGACCACTCTCCGGGCTCCCCGTTCTGGCATCCGAAAGGGATGGTGATCTGGAACGAGCTCGAGGACCTGAGGCGCCGCGAGAACGGGCGCCGGGGTTACCTCGAGGTGAAGACGCCCCTGCTTTACGACGTTGACACCTACGTCACCTCGGGTCACTACGACAACTACGCCGAGAACATGTTCTTCGTCGAGCAGCATGAGGACGAGAAGCGCCTCGCGCTGAAGCCGATGAACTGTCCCGGCCACATGCTCCTGTTCGGCAGCCAGCTGCGGAGCTACCGCCAGCTGCCGATGCGCTTCGCCGAGGCTTCGACGCTGCACCGCGACGAGCCGAGCGGGACGTTGCATGGCCTGCTGCGGGTCAAACACATCACCCAGGACGACGCGCACATCTTCTGTAGTCCGGAGCAGATCGAGGATGAGATCTTCGCCTGTCTCGACTACGCGTCGTACCTCTACGACCTGTTCGGGATGGAGGCTCGGTTCGAGCTCTCCACGCGGCCCGAGAAGAAGCTGGGCACCGACGAGGAGTGGGACTTCACGGAAAGCGCCCTGCGAAACGCGCTGGACCGGCGCGGCATCGACTACCTGGTCCACGACGGCGACGGAGCGTTCTACGGCCCGAAGATCGACCTCCACATGACTGACGTGCTCGGTCGTTCGTGGCAGATGGGCACGATCCAGCTCGACTCGCAGATGCCGGCCCGGTTCGGGCTCACCTACATGGGCACGGACAACCAGGAGCACACGCCATATGTGATCCATCGCGCACTGCTGGGCTCGCTGGAGCGCTTCATCGGAATCCTGGTCGAGCACTACGCCGGCGAGTTCCCGTTCTGGCTCGCTCCGGTGCAGCTGCTCGTGCTGCCGGTAGGCGCGGACCACCGTGAGGCGGCGCACGAGCTTGCCGGGCGTCTGCGGGAGGCCGGCTACCGGGTCGAGGTGGACGAGCGTGACGACACCGTTGGCAAGCGGATCCGCGAGGCCGAGCTGGAGAAGGTTCCGTACGTGATCGTCTACGGCGACCGGGAGTCGGACGACTCTCTGGCGATCCGCGAGCGCCACGGAGCGCAGTCCACGAAAAGTCTTGACGAGCTCTTGAAAGACCTTGCTAGGCTCTGAAGCCTGAAAAGTAGGAGCGGACCCGTTCCTCACCCTCAGGGCCGAGAGCCTATTGGGGGTTCAACCGAGTCGAAAAGGACGAGG
>Ga0207693_10005975_pt1 | contig 10099 bp, 11 predicted proteins | sample LARL81metaG_FD_184347 | JGI IMG/M metagenome (GOLD analysis project Ga0207693, IMG submission 184347) | Corn, switchgrass and miscanthus rhizosphere microbial communities from Kellogg Biological Station, Michigan, USA - LAR L8-1 metaG... | ecosystem: Host-associated > Plants > Roots >... | reverse complement strand
ACAAAGGCTAAATTGGAGGGTGCCACTATTTTCTTTGTGTGAAGTTTATCCGATCCAGCCCAACTCGCGCGCCTTGCTGGCCGCCGCCTGAAACGCTTGAGCGCGAAATTCGCTTATGGACGCGGCGGGTGACACCCTACTGCGCGTCAGAACGAGGCGCGGCTCCCCAGCGGACTTTCTGTACCCTAGGAGGAAAGCCGTTCCGGGCTTCGTGACGACAATCTCGTTCAGGGCGTCGCGAGGGGCAATTGCGTCTACGAACGCTGCCCCCTGCGTCCCCGAGAGGCATATACTATCCGGGTAGCGGCGGCGCTCGTATTGCTCGGCCAGCGCGGGACTGAGGACCGGCTGATCGTAGATGGTACGAAGATACACAATAAACACGCCGGCCTTCCGCGCCGATTCGATGAGACGAACAATCCGGTCAACCATCGCGGGAACGGTAGAAACGTCATCGCCAACCATGTCGCATACGCCCTGCGGTGATGCAAAATCATTCTGCACATCGACCATGACAAGGGCCGTGCTCGCGGGATCAATGCGTTCCTCGAAGCTTAGGATTCGCTTCTTGTCTTTCGGCTCAAACACGTTGTTCCCACCGATCTGCGCCCCAGTGCCGGCGCCCCACCGCGGGCCCGATCGAGCTGCACCAATTGCCTGCGCAGAGCCATTATGCCATAGAGCCGCAAGGGAGGAAGCGGTTGTAGGGGCGTGAAGCACGCGTTGGCGTCCATATTCATCAGGCTAGGGGCGTCGGCACCTGACATGGATATAGGACTTCCTAGCGCACGCGAACGTGCTCGGCTGCGCGCTCCGCATTCTGACGTGGAGGAGGTGAATGGAGCGACTAGGATTTTGTTTTCTTGATCGACCGTCGGTGGAAAAGCAGATCGAGCTCGTTAAAAAAATAGAGCGGCTTGGCTATGAGTCGGCTTGGGTCACAGAGACGCGGCTTGCTCGCGATGCCTTCACGGTGCTGGGCGCGTTCGCCGCAGTTACCAGTCGAATCAAGCTCTGCACCGGGATCGTGAATTCCTGGACGCGAGGCGCCGCATTGATGGCGATGACGCTGGCCACGCTCGACGAAATGGCGCCCGGGCGCGTTATCTGCGGACTCGGCGCTTACTGGGATCCGCTCGCCTGGAAGCAGGGCATCAAGCGCTCCAAGCCAGTCACTCAGATGCGCGAATATCTGCCAGCCGTCCGCCGGCTGCTCAACCTCGAAGAATTCACCTACGAAGGCGAATTCGTAAAGCTGCGCGACATAACCTTGGACCTCGGGCATGGGGCCGCGCGGAAGCCAAAGCCAGTCAAGCTTTTTATCGGGCCCACCGGTCCGGTGATGACTGAGCTCGCCGGAGAGATCGCCGATGGCGCTCTGTTGAATGGCCTTTTATCTCCGGAATATACGCGCGGCATGATTGAAAATCTGCGCGCTGGCGCTAAAGAAGCAGGCCGCTCCCTCGATGGATTCGAGCAGCTGCAACTGGTGAACATCTCTATGTCCGAAGATCAGCGCGGCGCACGAGACGTTTCGCGCTACGTAGTCACCAAATATCTTGGCCAGCAGCCGCACATAGGAAAAGCAGCCGGGCTAGAGCCCGAGCTGCTCGAGCGGATCAACAAGACAATGGGCGGCTGGCCGGCGCGGCCGGGCGGGATCGAAGACGCTATGAAGCTCGTTAGCGATGATGTCGTTGATTCCCTGACGATTTCTGGAAATGAAAGTCTCGTCAAGGATCGCGTGCACGAATGGATGGACGCCGGTATCACCTATCCGGTCTTGCTTCCACTCTCCGACAATTACGATGAAATGGTTGAAAAGCTTGCGCCAGGTAAATGGTAGTTTAGCGAACCTGATTTTCTACCTTCGCTGTCGGTTCAGGCGGCGTTGCAATGGAAATGAATGAGACGCCGTTCGTCGAGCTGCGTGATGTCAATTTGACATACGGTCGCGGTGAGGAGAGTCTGGCCGCGCTCGATCAGTTGACGCTCAGTATCGCACAGGGTGAGTTCGTAGCCGTGGTCGGTCCCAGCGGCTGCGGCAAATCAACGCTGATGAAGCTTGTCACCGGCTTGCTGCTTCCGACCGGCGGGACGATTCTCATCGGCGGCAAGCAGGTGACGAGGCCGGTCGAAAGCGTCGGCATGGCCTTCCAGAATTCGACCCTATTACCCTGGCGGACCACGCTAGCCAACGTGATGCTGCCATTCGAGATCGTGCGTCCGCACAAGCGGCGGTTACGCGCCAACAGGAAGGAATATATCGATCAGGCGCAGCAATTATTAACCGCCGTAGGGCTTGGCAAGTTCGCTGACAGGTTTCCCTGGCAGCTCTCGGGCGGCATGCAGCAGCGTGCCAACCTCTGCCGGGCCTTGATCCATGAACCGCGGTTGCTAATGCTTGACGAGCCGTTTGGAGCGCTCGATGCATTCACGCGCGAAGAACTCTGGAGCGTGATGCAGAATCTCTGGCTAGCGAAACGCTTCACCGCAATTCTAGTCACTCACGACCTGCGCGAGGCGGTATATCTTTCGGACGTCGTCTATGTCATGTGCCAGCGCCCCGGCCGGATCATTTACAACTCGAAGGTCGACCTTGCTCGTCCGCGCAGCCTGCAAACGACCTTCGAGCCGCGCTTCATCGAGATCGTACATGCGCTGCGCGAGCGCATCAGTTACGAGCATTCGCTATGATCGAGGAGCGTCGCCTTCGGCTGATCGTTCCATGGGCCGTGACGATTGGCCTGTTTGTGATCTGGGAGTTTGCTTGTTGGCTCTTTGCAGTGCCCCCCTTCATCCTGCCGCGCCCGAGCGTGATCTTTCAGGCGATGATGCAGTTCAGGGAGCAGATCGCGCAGCATAGCCTGCACACGCTGTTCACAACGGTCATTGGATTTGCTCTTGCCGTCGTCGTCGGGCTGCTCATCGGCCTCGCGATCGGAGCATCGCAGCTCGTTTACGCTGGGCTCTATCCCGTTCTCATTGGCTTCAACTCGATTCCGAAGGTCGCGCTGGTACCTATCATTGTTATCTGGTTCGGGATTGGCACCATTCCGGCAGTGATAACCGCTTTCAGTGTGGCGTTTTTTCCGATTGCGGTGAATGTGGCGACCGGACTTGCCACTATCGAACCCGAGATGCGCGACGTGTTGCGCTCGCTCGGCGCCAACCGATGGGAGATCCTGACCAAGGTGGGTATTCCGCGTTCCATGCCGTATCTGTTCGCATCGCTTAAAATCGCGATCACGTTGGCGTTCATCGGCTCGGTCATCTCCGAGACAGTGGCTTCCAACCAGGGGATTGGCTATCTCATGCTGTCCGCGTCCTCGCGGTTCGAAGTGCCGTTGGTATTTGCAGGCTTGCTCGTCGTAGGTGCCATGGGCATCGGCATGTACGTCATTTGCGTGATATACGAGCAGCGGATGACCAGATGGGCATTCCGAGGTAACGAATTGATGACCTGACCAGCTAGCTTTAAAACGAGCGCGCGCGTGGAGATCATCGGCGAGATAGTCGAGCGCGTAGCCCGCAGTGAACCGCGCTAACGCGCACGCAGTTCCGGGAAAGCGCCGCCATTTTGCTCCGCCGGACCTGCGAACCTGCGGGACGAGGCCGGGTCCCTCGCCCATTCGATTGCTCTTCGAGAGGACCTGGCGTATCTCATATGGCAGCCATTCAACGGGCTTTTGTGCTACCGTGGCCAACAGCTAATCTCTGCCGGACCAGAATTTGGCAGGTTGCGCCCAGGAGGATTCGATGAGCATGGTAAGTCGGCGATTGTTTCTAAGCGGTGTGGCGGGCGCCTTGTTGCCACGGCCTCTTGTGGCACAGACCGCAACCTCCCGTGTTCGCTTCGCCGTAGATTGGGTTTGGCAATCCAACCATGCGATATGGACCCTGGCTCAGGACAAAGGATTCTTCACTGCCGAGAAGATCGACGCCGCGGTCGAAAGGGGATACGGTTCAGCGGACAATCTGACCAAGCTGGGAGCCGGTGCGCTGGATATGGCCCTTGTGGATCCAAATCTGCTGGCCAAATTCAACTACGAAAACCCGAACAGTCAGATGACGGCGGTATTCATCGTTTACGATGCTGCGCCGAGCTCGATCATCTTCCTGAAGTCGTCGGGGATCAAGACGGTCAAGGATCTTGAAGGCAGGAAGCTCGCCATTTCCGAAGGTGACGCCACTTGGCCTCTGTTCCAGGTGCTCTGCAAGATTAATAATGTGGATCTGAAGAAAATCGAGACGGTCAATGTCTCTCCACAGCTGCGCGACAGCATGGTGATCCAGAAGCGGGTCGACGCATCGCTAGGCTTCTTCGTGACTGCGGTCATCAACATCGCCGCCACTGGCGTGCCCCGTGATGAGATCGGCTGGCTGCAGTATAACAAGAATGGCTTGGCCCTCTATTCGCTCAGCCTAGTTTGCAAGAAGGACTATTGCGCAGCTAACGCCGAGATGGTTTCGGGATTCGCGCGCGCCACCCTGAATGGTGTAAAAGCCATGATTGCCGACCGCAAGGGGGCGGTTGCATCGGTTATGCGTCGTGACCCGCTGCTTAAAGAGAGCGTCGAGTTGGAGCGCAACGAGCTGATGATGGAAGGCTCCCTGCTCACTCCCTGGGTCAAGCAAAACGGGATCAGCACGGTTGACCGCGAGCGGTTCGAAAGGTCGACGACGCAGGTAGCCGAGGCATTCGGGGTACCGGTCAAGCCGAAAATGGAAGACATCTATACGGAGCGGTTCCTGCCGCCAAAGGCCGAAAGGATGATCGCGTAATTCGCGCATGGGCAGAAATCGGGACCGCGCCGCAGAAGCGCCAAAGCTAAGGACCAGTGACTTCGAGCGCCTTCGCTTTGAAGGAATGACATTTGCCGGCCGCTACAAGCTCCTTACTGGAGCGGTCGTTCCGCGGCCGATCGCGTTCGTCTCGTCACTCAACCATGACGGCAGCGTTAATGCTGCGCCGTTCAGCAGCTTCATGATCGCGTCGGTCGAGGCTGGCTATCTGGCCTTTTCGGTCGGTCCAGGCGACACGGTCGAGAAGGAGACCCTGCGTAACATTCGTCGTACCCAGGAGTTCGTCATCAACACGGTGTCAGAAGAGCTTGCAAAGGAGGTTCAGTTCTGCGGAGACGAGTATCCTCCCGGGACTCAGAAGATTGCAGTGGCGCGGTTGCAGCTTATCGCCTCCGACCGCATCAAGACGCCACGTATAGCGAATACGAAGATCCAATTCGAATGTGGTCTGCATAAAATTGTGCGGTTTGGCGGAAGTCACATGGTCGTTGGTGAGGTACTTCTTATGCATGCCGAGAAGGGTTTGGTGAGGAATGGGAAAATCGATCCGCTCGAATATGCGCCGTTAGGGCGCATTGCAGGTCGCAATTATTGTTCCATCCGTGAGATCATCTCGGTTTGACGCGTCCATCCCGAAGACTGCAATAACCTGAAGCACCACCAATGAGTGCACCGACTTTTGATCTGCTGTTGAAAGGAGACGTTGTTCTTTCGGACCGGATTGTTTCCGAAGGTTACATTGCCATATCCGGAGACAAAATCGCCGCCGTCGGCGCCGGTGATGCTCCCCCCGCGAGTAAGGTCGAGGATCATCGTGGATCTCTCCTTTTCCCCGGCCTGATCGATTCACAGATTCACGCCGGCAGCTGCGAGGGTGTGGAGGGGCTGCGCGACGCCACGCGAGCGGCGGCTGCCGGAGGTGTCACAACCGTCGTCGACATGCCCTTCGACGAGCCGGCGCCGGTCAATTCAGTGGAAACACTGGCACGAAAGATCGACGTGGTGGGTCGGCTCGCGACGGTTGACGTAGCGCTTTATGTCACTGCCCCGAAAAATGGCAACTTCAAAGTGCTCCGCGATCTTGCCAAAGCAGGCGCGGCGTCGATCAAGCTCTCGACCTACGAATACCACCCGGTGCGCTTCCCGCGTTTCAGCACGGGTGAAATGTATGAAATCTTCCGAGAAGCCGCAGACCTCGGAATTCCAGTTGCCTTTCACAACGAAGATCAGGAGCTCGTGACGCACTTCGTCTCGCAATTCGTTGGCCGGGGGGAATGCGGTCCAGCAGCGCACGGCGCGAGTCGGCCGCCGATCGCCGAGTTGGTTGCTGACGCACAGATACTTGAGCTCGCTTCGCACACCGGGGTGCGCTGCCACATCGTCCACAGCTCGATTGCCGCTGGAAACTGCCTTGCCAGGTATTATCGCGACCGTGGCGCAAAGGTGAGCGTTGAAACCTGCATTCACTATTTCATCTTCAATGAAGATGCGATGCTCAAGCACGGGGCATTTCTCAAGCTGAACCCACCGATCCGCGCAGAAGCCGAGCGGCAAGCTTTGTGGCGAAGTCTCGAAGCTGGTGAAATCGATTTGATCTCGACGGACCATGTGGCGTGGCCAAAAACTCGCAAGAGCGATCCAGACATTTTCAAGAATGGGTCCGGCATACCAGGCTTGGAGACGCTGCTGCCGGTTTTCTATACGACGGCGGTCCATGAGCGATCATTATCGCCGTCGCTCATTGCACGCCTAACGGCGGAGAACCCTGCGAAGCATTTCGGCTTCTACCCCCGCAAAGGCCATCTCAGCGTTGGTGCAGACGCCGATATCGCGGTCTTGAGCAAGGAGCAACTCAAGTTCGATCAGCAGCGCATGACGTCCAAGATCAAGTGGACGCCATATCATGGGATGGAGATGGCGGGGGTAGTGCGCGCCACGTATGTGCGCGGACGCAAGGTTTTCGACGGTCAAGTGGTGCTGGCGGGGGAAGGGTATGGCAAGTTTATCAGGCCGGAGTGACGCTGAGACTGGCCTGAACGCTTCGGCTGAGCGACTGCATGATCGGCTTGCAACCGCAATCGATGCGCTCGTGCCGACCATCAACGATCTTTTTGCAACTATTGCCAGATCCTCCGCGGACCAAGTTGGGGTCACCCGCGACGCCTATGGTGCACGTGAGACCGCCGCCGGCGACATCCTTATCGAATTTGCCAGATGTCAGAAGTTGGAGGCGGGTTATGACCGTGTTGGAAATCTGATTGTCACGCCGTCCGTTCGGTCCGAACATGCGGGCGAGGTCCTGATTGGCTCGCATCTGGACTCGGTTCCGCGCGGCGGCAACTACGATGGCCTTGCCGGCGTTGTGGCGGGAATTGCTGTCCTGAGCGCGATGCAGCAGGCAAGCTTGTCGCCGAAAGCGGCACTGCGAGTGCTCGGCTTTCGGGGCGAGGAGAGTCCGTGGTTTGGAACCGCCTATCTCGGCAGCAAGCTGTTCCTGGACTTGCTGACACAATCCGACCTAGAAACGCTCAGGCGCTTTGACACTGGCAAGACGCTCGCTGAACACATGCGGGCGCTCGGGCTCGATCTGTCAACAGTGGGGAAAGGACCAGTGAGGTCGCTCGGTGGGGTGAAGGCTTATCTTGAACTGCACATCGAGCAGGGACCGCTTTTGGAAGCGATCGACCGGCCCGTGGGATTGGCCACGGCAGTCCGCGGAAACATCCGCTACCCGTTTGCTAAATGCTTTGGCCGCTATGCTCATTCAGCTGCTGTTCCCAGGTATCTGCGAGCCGACGCGCTCATGGCGACGGCGAAGCTCGTCGCTTTCGCTGACGACTGCTGGCGTTCATTGATCGATGCTGGACATGACGATCTGGTCTTCACTTGCGGTATCTTCCATACGGACGCCGCGGAACAGGCAATGACAAAGGTCCCCGGCGAGGTAACATTTTCGCTGAACATCGGGGGTATTCACGACGAGATCATGCAACAGATGCACAGCAGCGTCATGCGGCGAGCCGAAGAGCTGGCTTCAGAGCATCACGTGAAATTCAAGTTCGGACCTCGCGTCGGTACAGGGGCAGTGGCACTCAACAAAGAGCTGCTCCAGATCATTAAAGACACGGGCAACGAGGTGGGCATTCCACTGTATCTCCTGCCAACCGTGGGGCACGACGCAGCAATGTTCGCGCGCAATGGCGTTCCGTCGAGCGTGATTCTGGTCCGCAATACCAATAGCAGCCATAACCCTGATGAACACATGGAAATGGAAGACTTTATATTGGCGCTTAAGGTACTCGGGTCGGCTGTTCTTAAGCTCTGCTGATGCCATGATTTGCAGCTGGGGATTCGCCGGTGATGGACAGAAGTAATGCAAATCTCTCAATCGATGCTGCGCTCGCAAGCTTGCGGGAGCAATACGCGAACGCGAATCTGCAGAGCCGGTTGATGAACGAGCAAGCGCAAGCGTTCCTCCCTGGTGGGAACACGCGCTCGGTGCTTCATTTTGATCCGTTCCCTCTTACCATGCAGCGCGGAAAAGGCGCCGAAGTTTGGGACGTCGACAATCACCATTACTTCGATTTCGTCGGAGAGTTTTCGGCCGGCCTCTATGGCCACAGCGACCCAATTATCAAGGCAGCCATAGTGGATGGCTTGGATACAGGCGTGGTTTTGGCTGCTCCAACACGGGTTGAGGGATTGCTGGCTTCCGCAATTGCGGAACGTTTTCCCTCAATGGAGCGGCTGCGGTTCTGCAATTCCGGGACGGAAGCCAATCTTTTGGCATTGGCCACGTCGATCGATGTTACGCATCGACGAAAGATATTGGTGTACCGAGAGGCCTACCATGGTGGCGTTCTGGTGTTCTCGGGCAGTGGGAGCAGAATCAACGTCCCATTTGATTTTGTATATGCGGATTACAATGACATCGAAGGAAGCAGGGCGATCATAGCCCAGCATGCCGACGAGCTCGCCGCGGTAATCGTCGAGCCGATCCTTGGCGCAGCAGGCAATATTCCCGGATCGCCTGAGTTCCTCCGAACCTTGCGAACCGAAACCGAGGGCGTCGGTGCTATACTAATCTTCGACGAGATTAAAACGTCGCGCTGTGGGCCTGGTGGCATCCAAGGTGAACTCGGCATCAAGCCGGATATTACGACCCTCGGAAAATACATAGGCGGAGGACTGTCGAGTGGAGCGTTTGGCGGACGCAGAGATATCATGGAACGCTATGATCCGAGAGAAGCGACCGGTTTGCGCCACGCGGGTACGTTCAACAACAATATCTGCTCAATGATGGCCGGGCTTGCCGGGCTGACGCGCGTGTTCACGGCCGATCGGGCGAGGGAATTCCTTGCGATCAACGAAAGGTATCGCTGCAGCCTCAACGAGGAATTGGCCAAGAAGGATATTCCGATGCAATTTACTGGATTAGGGTCTATGTTCACGGTCCACTTCACTGAGGGTGCCGTAATCACTCCGCGGGACATCCCAGCGGTCAGCCGACGCATCGCGCAGATCTTCCACATGGAGTGCCTCCTCAACGGGGTGTTGCTAGCATCACGCGGCGACGTATTCATCAGCTTACCTACATCCCAGCACCAGTACGATGAATTGCGGAGAGTTCTTCGATTATTTGTGGACGCCTATGAGCCCATGCTGCAACGCGAAATCGCTGCGACATAAGTCGCCCATCATGGGTTGATTTGGACAGCCACTGACATAGCCGACGGCATCAGATTCGGCCGGTCGATATTGAGGTGATCCCTCTAGATTCCGCCAGGCGAAAGCGAAAGTAGGTGGCTCATTGCCGACCTTGGGGCCGGAATTGCCGGCGTGGATCCGATGCGACCGGCGCGGGCTTGGGCGACCGGACGAAAGCGCAGCATCGATAAGCTCACCGATTATGCGAACGGAACACGCCCATCTGGGGCGGCTCAGAAAACAACTCGGCATACAACAGAATTTACCTATGGCGACATCGCGGGCTTGCCCCCAATCAATGCTGCTACCGCCGCCGAATTATTTCATTAAACATCAACAGCCAGGTTACTGATTAGCTTTGTCACATTTGCTTATCAGTCTGACAAAACGGACGATATTATTTGACGAGCCGGTCAGGGTCCCAAAACGCCTTGATCACGGGATTACGGCTCTTTTGGGCAGCACGCATCTTCCGTCTCCGCGCCGCCCGTCCCATGTTGCCAATGGCGCGCGTCGCTCTGATTAATTCGGCTTTGGGCTTGGCATCCCAGTCAATCGATACTCTGAAACAGATGGACAGCAGATA
>Ga0207693_10005974_pt1 | contig 10100 bp, 10 predicted proteins | sample LARL81metaG_FD_184347 | JGI IMG/M metagenome (GOLD analysis project Ga0207693, IMG submission 184347) | Corn, switchgrass and miscanthus rhizosphere microbial communities from Kellogg Biological Station, Michigan, USA - LAR L8-1 metaG... | ecosystem: Host-associated > Plants > Roots >... | reverse complement strand
CGCGACGGCCCGCGCTTCGAGATTAGCGATCAGGCAACGCTAATGTTCGATGACACAACGCCAGTGGACATCGGCACGCCGGGTACGCCGGCTGTTGTCGGTGCCCCGGTCAAATCGATGTTCCAGACCGACTCGCTGGCGCTTCGGCTCATCTTGCCGATCAACTGGACGATCCGCCGCGCAGGGACCGTTGCGTGGGTGGCGGGCGTTACTTGGTAGTCACCGAAAAATAAGCGACCCGAAAAACACTTCGGGTCGTTTGTTTTCGACCCCATAAACCGGAGATACGCAGATGACCGATACCGAACAAACCGCCGCCACCAAAAAGACCAAACTGGTTGCCAAGACTGGCGGCGCCGGTCAGACCGGACAGGAGATTGGCGCCCTGGTGACGGCGTGCCCGGGAATTGGTCGGATCGATCGACAGCGCCTGCTCATAGCGGATCGCGGCAGCGTCGGTATCGCCTAGAAGGAACAGCGCCACACCGATGGCGGTGTTCGCGTCCGCACTCTCGGGATCGATGCCAAGCGCAGCTTCTGCCTGCTCGATTGCCAAGACGGCCGCATCCTCACGGGATCTACTCCCGTACACGGAATCGGCCAGATAAGTATGCGCCACCTCGACGTAGGCGGGGGCGAAACCTGCGTCGAGGCGAATGGCCTGCTGGAAGAAATCCCGCGCCCGCGTATTGTCAGTCGCGGTCTGCTTGGCCTCGTGCCATAGGCCACGCTGGTACGCCTCCCACGCGCCCAGGCTCTCCGGTGGCTTGCGAAGGATGCGCCGAAGGTCTGCCTCCGCAACTGCCGGAACGATCGCCGCGACGACCGCCATCGTTATCTCGTCCTGCACCGCGAAGACGTCTTCCAGTGCGCGATCGTAGCGATCGGCCCATATGTGGTTACCGGTCTCCGCGTCTATCAGCTGTGCAACCACGCGCACCCGACTGCCGCTGCGACGCACGCTGCCTTCCAGCACATACCGGATGCCCAACTCTCGGGCGACCTGCTTGATGTCGACCGATCGTCCCTTGTAGGTGAAGCTTGAATTGCGGGCGATGACGAACAGTGAGCGGCTGCGCGACAGTTCGGTGATGATGTCGTCGGCGATGCCGTCGGAGAAATACTCCTGCTCCGGATCGCCGCTCATGTTGGTGAACGCCAGCACGGCGATCGACGGCTTATCCGGCAGCGGCAGGTCTTCGCCCGTGCCGTGCACAAGGGTGTGCTCGACGGACTTCGTCCTGATGGCGGCAGATCGCACCACGAACGCTTCGACCGGACGGGCGATGTTCTTCAGGTTCAGTGGCCCAAGCGCCTCGAACGCCAGGTCCAGCCGGTCATGGACATGATCGCGCACCGCCCGCGAGACGCAGACGCCGCCCGGCGGGCACTCCGCCTGCAGCCGGGCCGCCACGATCACGCCGTCGCCGTGTAGGTCTGTCCCGTCGGCAATCGCGTCGCCGATGTCGATCCCTATGCGAAACCGGATGGTCCGATCGGGAGAGTGACCCGCATCATAGTCCGGAACCTGTTTCTGCACCTTCACGGCGCAGCGCACGGCGCCATCAATGCTTTCGAACACGATGAGCAGCGAGTCGCCGCCGGTCTGGACGATCCTGCCGCCATGCTCCGCGATCGCCGGGTCGATTACATCGCTCCGCAGAGCGCGCAGTCGTTCGAGGGTTCCGGTGTCGTCCAGCCCGATCAGGCGGCTGTAGCCGACCATGTCGGCGTAGACCACGGCTACCAGCCTACGGGTCCTTGGCGAGCTCTCGTTGAACGCCGAAGCCTTGGTCAGAGACATCATCGACAACCCTGGATTGGGGCAACGCTAGCACAAACACGTCGTCCGCACGATTCGCCCGCGAGACGCGCCCATCGATCCGGAAGTCCTGCCCGCCGGACCAGCGCAACTTGCATTCCGCAGGACTTCAGGCTGAAAACCACTCAGAACTTGAGAAGGGTTCGCACCGCATGCACCCGATCGTTGGCATTCCGGCCTGCGCCAGGCTGGAGAGAGGTCAGCTTCGCCACGACACGCCGGCGCGCTATGCCGCGGCGGTGCTGGGGGGTGCGGATGCGGTCCCGATCATGATCCCGCCGATGGGCGAGGCCTCGCTCGCGGTGCTAGATCGTCTCGACGGCCTGCTGCTGCCGGGCAGCCCGAGCAACGTCCATCCCTCGCACTACGATGGCGGCGACAGCCTCACCCCCGATCGTCATGACCTGGAGCGCGATGCGACAACGCTACGCCTGATCCCGGAGGCGCTCGCCCGCGGCATTCCGCTGCTGGCGATCTGCCGAGGCATCCAGGAGCTGAACGTCGCCCTCGGCGGCACGCTGCATCAGAAGGTGCATGAGGTGCCCGGCCGCATGGACCATCGCCCTGACCTGGGCCCCGGTCCGCTCGAGGAGAAATACGCGCCGCGGCACCTGGTGTTCCTGTCCGGCCAGCTCGCGCGCATCGTGGGCAGCACGAAGATCCTGGTGAACTCGCTGCACGGCCAGGCGATCGACATCCTGGCGTCCGGGTTTGTGGTCGAGGCGCGGGCACCCGACGATACGATCGAGGCAGTGCGCGTCGAACATGCGAGAGGCTTTGCGCTGGGTGTGCAATGGCACCCGGAATGGGGCTACGCCGACGACAGTGCGAGTCTCGCGATCTTCCGCGCGTTCGGCCAAGCGTGCGTGGCATATCGGTCGGGACTGCGAAAGGCGGCGTGAGATGGACCTGCAACTAACCGGCAAGAAGGCGCTGATCACCGGCGGCTCCAAGGGCATTGGCCGGGCGACCGCGGAAACACTGACGGACGAGGGCTGCGACGTGACGTTGGTCGCGCGTGACCAGGGCGCGCTGGACGAAGCCGCCGCGGCGATCCGTGCGCGACGCCAGGTGAACGTCCGCACCATCTCCGCCGATCTCTCGTCCGACGCCGCGGTGCGTCGCGTCGCCGCAGAGGCGGGCGAACTCGACATCCTGGTGAACAACGCCGGCGCCATTCCGCCCGGCGACGTTCTCTCGGTCGATGACGCCCGATGGCGCCAGGCCTGGGACCTGAAGGTGTTCGGCTACATCTCGTTCTGCCGCGTGGTGTATGCACAGATGAAGGCACGCCGCGCCGGCGTGATCGTCAACGTGATCGGCGCGGCGGGCGAGAGCTTCCCCACCGGCTATATCGCGGGCGCCGCCGGCAATGCCTCGCTCATGGCCTTCACCCGCGCGCTGGGGAGAGGAGCACCGGCGGATGGGCTGCGCGTGGTGGCGATCAACCCCGGACCGGTGGAGACCGACCGCCTGGTCATGCTGCGCCGCGCCGAGGCGCAGGCAAAGCTCGGCGACACGGAACGCTGGCGCGAGCTGACATCGGGAATGCCGTTCGGCCGCGCCGCGTCACCCCGCGAGATTGCCAGCGCGGTGGCGTTCCTCGCCAGCCCGCTGTCGGGCTACACCACCGGCACCATTCTGACGATCAACGGCGGCGGCTAGGCCGGCCAGGCTTCACCTCTTCGTCTCCTGCAGAGCCGCTAAGGCCGCCCCTCGTGCGGCCTCACTCCCGTGAGGTCAGTGGCAACGAGAATGACCATGTGGCGGCCCTTGATCGTCTCGTGCTGCTCGACCGCATCGACGATGAGTTCAACCTTTCCTTTCTCGGCGGCGTCGCGCAGATCAGGTGCCAGATGCAGTCCCGCCAAATCGATCCTGGCGGCGCGCGGAGCCCCGCCTCGCTGCTTCAGAAGGCGCCACGTCAGGCAGGTCGTCCCGGCACAGTGCCTCCTGTCGCGAGCGACGCGCAGGTGCAGCTTCTTTCCCGCCTTGTCGAACTCGTGCGACCCAGTCCCGTTTGCTTCGTCAAGCAAGTCGCTGACGGCAGTCACATCCGGCGCGGACAATACAACATGTGAAACCGGCGTTAGTTGGACGTTGTCCCGCTTGTCCGGCGCATCTGTGGTTTCAAGTGCAACCGTCGTCTTCGGCTCAGGCGACGCTTCCTGCAACACGGGCGCAGGCGCGCGATCCATCTGTGAGTCACGCATCAATGCGCCGTCATCAATCGCAGATGAAGTCTCAGGCGGAACGATCATCGCCTGTTCGGGCAACATCTGCTCCTGATGCTGCGCTGAAATTGCCGCGGCGTTCGGACTTGAAGTAGGCCCGACAGCAGAAGACGCGCCCGGCATGAGGCTCTCAGGCTGAGCAGCGGCGGGGCCAGCGTAGTGTTCTCGCTCGGAATCCTCCGTCGCCTGCGGCGGTCCGAGGATTTGCAGCGTCGCCGCACCGATGCCGCCGAGACTCACAACGCCGACCCAGAAGAGAAGTAGTCCGCACCATCCGCGAGATAGCCGCATGCCCTATCTCCGTGCCAACACCAGAAATGCTAACATCAACGCCTGGATTGGCAAAGAAAAACCCAGGCCATTACATCGATCGTCACAATTGCTGGCGGCTTTTCAGACCGACGGCTGCACCGTCCCGAACATGCTCGCCAGTATGCCGGAACAGGACGAGTCGCCCAGCACTCCGTAATCCGCGCACGAGTCTCGAAGCAAGAAGCGGAGTGCCGCACGAAGCCCGTTTGCCTACGTTGCTTCACGGGCGACGGCAGCCGTTGCCGTGTCCTTCTCGCATTCGAGCAACGAGCGAACGGAGATGATCGATGTCTCAGGACAACAAGCAGGTTGTGGCGCGCTGGTTCAAGGAATTCTGGGGGAACCCGTGGAACCCCCGCATTGTCGACGAACTCGGCACGCCCGATATCGTCGTGCACTACCCGATGCACGACCCGAAGAAGGGTCGCGCATCAGTCAACAAATTCATGAACGAGTTCCGCGAAGCGTTTCCGGATCTGAATTTTTGGGGCGTCGGCGATCTGATCGCGGAAGGCGACTATGTGGTCGGCCGATGGGAAGGCGGAGGCACGCACACCGGCCCAGCGTTCGGTGATTTCCGGTTGGGTTCGCTTCCGGCTGCTTCGGGCCGCAAAATGCGGTTCGCTGGAACAACCGTTCTGCGTATCGAAAATGGCCGCGTCGCGGAGGAACTTGGCCAGGAGGACGCAATCACCGCGATGCAGCAGCTTGGGTTGATCGGCGCGTGACAGCACGGCGAGCTCTGGCGGCCTCAATCGGGCCGCCAGGCCCGTCGCCTTCCTAACTTGACTCCCCCTCCCCCATGTCCGTTCATCACCTCACGACGACAAAGAGCAGGAGGAGATGACGAAGAAATCCAAGCAGGTCGCCAGCTTCCGCGACGCAGTGCAGGACATTCGGGACGGCAGCGTGATCGCGTTCGGCGGCTTCGCCATGCCGGGCGTCCCGTTCAACCTGATCAAGGCGCTGCTCGAGCACGGCGCGAAGCAGCTTACCCTCGTCGCCAACACCACCGGCGGAGCGCAGCAGCCGCGCATGCCCGACATCGGCATGCTCGTGGAGAACGGCCAGGTGAGGAAGGTGATCTGCGCCTTCACCGCCGCCACGCGTCCCACCGATACGCTGCCGTTCACAAAGTACTACGAGTCAGGCGAGGTCGATGCGGAACTGGTGCCGCAGGGCACGCTTGCCGAACGCCTGCGCGCGGCCGGCGCCGGCATCCCGGCGTTCTACACGCCCACCGCCGTCGGCACCGAACTCGCCGAAGACCGCGAGACGCGCGTGATCAACGGGCGCGAGTACCTGCTGGAATACGCACTCCCGCTCGATTACGCGTTCGTCCGCGCCACGCGCGCCGACACGTTCGGCAACCTGCAATTCCATCGCTCGCAACGGAATTTCTGTCCGGTGATGGCGACCGCGGCACGCGTCACGATCGCGGAGGTGGACGAGGACATCGTGCCGGCAGGTACGATCGATCCCGATCAGGTGCACACGCCGGGCGTCTTCGTGCATCGGCTGGTTAAGGTGCCGCCGCCGCCAGACGGACTTTGGCCAACCCGCCGCCAGGAGCGTCGCCGATGAGCGGAACCCAGAAGGGCCTCACCCGCCAGCAGATGGCGGATCGCATCGCGCTCGAGTTCCAGGACGGCTGGATCGTCAACCTGGGCGTCGGCATTCCCACGATGTGCTCGAACACCGACATCGGCGATCGTGACATCACCTATCATTCAGAGAATGGCGTCATCGGCTACGGCCCGATCGCGCCGCAGGGCGAGGAGGATCTCAACCTCGTCAATGCAGGCGGCCAGAACGTCACGCTGAAGGCCGGCGCCGCGGTGGTGCATCACGCCGACTCGTTCGCGATCATCCGCGGCGGCCGCATCGATGTCACTGTGATGGGTGCCTACGAGGTCGCGTGCAACGGCGACTTTGCCAATTGGAAAATCACCGGACAGAAGGGCGGCGGCATCGGCGGCGCGATGGATCTCGCGGCGTGCGCGAAGCGTGTGTTCATCATCATGGAACAGACCACGCGCAACGGTGCACCGCGTCTTGTTTCGCAATGCGCGCTGCCGGTGACGGCGCGCGGCGTGGTGAAGCTGGTGGCGACGAACTACGGCCTGTTCGAGCCCACTGGCGACGGATTCCGCATTCGCGAGATCGCACCCGGCATCACGCTGGACGAAGTACACGCGACGGTCGGATGCAGGCTGACGGTGCCCGACAATTTGCCGACGGTACGGCTGGTCAGCTGAGGGGGAGTCATACCAGCTCGAAATGTTGCTGGTATCACTGCGCCTGCCCACGTTGCGCACGAGCGCGAGCAGCCGATAGAGCCTCCTGTTGGGCTGCCCGCTGCTGCCAGATTGCCTGGTTCTGCGCTGCCAAGGCTTGAGCCCGCGCGGCTTGAGCCGCCGCCATCTGCTGCTGTTGTTGCAAGGCGGCTTGGGCCTGAGCCTGCTGTTGGGCTGTCCGCTGCTGCCATATTGCTTGGTTCTGCGTTCCCAAGGCTTGCGCCCGCGCGGCCTGAGCCGCCGCCAATTGCTGCTGTTGTTGCTGCAAGGCGGCCTGAGCCTGAGCGGCCTGGGCAGGTGTCAGCCGCTGCTGGTGTTCCTGCCATGCCCGGTCGCGATCCCAGTCGTGGCTTTGGTGATGCCAGTAGGGACCCCGATCGTTGCCACCACCCCAATAGCCACCTGCACCGATGAACACATCGGGCCCGTAGGAACCGAGGCCCGGCGCATAACCATACCCCGGGTAATCCGGCGCGGCGTATTCCGGGGCGTAAGAGCTGTAGCCAGGCGCGTAGCTCGTTGGTTGCTCCGCGCAGGCGAAGAGTAGCGTCGCCGAACCTAGCAGCACGGCCGATCGAATGCGCATTTCCGCCTCCCAGCTACCCGCTTCCCTTGCGAAACCCTCCCCACCGCCATTCCTAACTTAGGAATTGATCGTGTCGGAAACAGGGCAGCCAGCCTGCCGCAAGCGACGTTCGGACGGCCGCCGGTTTCGCACGCCACTACCCCACCCGCGTCAGCGTATCTCGCAGCCGGCGCCGTCCGCGCGCGCGGACCTCGGCGCGTGGTGCCATCGCCTTGATCTGCGCCTGCAGTTCGGCGCGGTGTTCATGGATCGCGGCAATCACCGGTCCCATGGGAACACCAAGCTCGACCAGCACCGCCTCGGACAACTGCAGGCTGGCCTCGATCGTCTCCGGCACCGCGTCGGTGGCGCCGATCGCATAGAGATGCGCCGCATGCCGCGCATCTCGGGCCCGCACCATGATCAGCAGATCCCGCCGCGCCGCCCGCGCCGCGGCAACCAGCCGATCGCTCGCCGCGTGATCGCCCATCGTCACCACCAGCGCACGCGCCGATTCAACGTGCAGGCGATGCAGCAGCTCGGGCTGCGTGATGTCGCCCCAGTACACATAACGGCGCAACTTGCGCTGGTCCGCGACGCGATCGGGATCGGCATCGACCGCCACATAGGCGACGTTGTGCCTTTCCAGCATCGAGGCGACGGTCTCACCGACGCGGCCAAAGCCCGCGATGATGACTCGCGGCGTGGCATCATCGATCTGCGGCAGCAGCAACGCCGGATCGACGGCTGGCGCAACGCGCGCGCCTCGCGACATCCGTCGGCCGAGCGTCGACAGCAACGGGATGCAGGCCATCGTCGCGGCGGCAACCACCAATGGGAAGCGCACGACGTCCCCGCCGATCAGGCCCTCGACATGCGCCAGACCCAGGATGACGAAGCCGAACTCACCGCCGGGTCCGAGCAGCAGTCCGGCCTGCAAGCCGGTCAGCCAACGCACCCCGAACGCGCGCGCGAGACAGGCGATGATGGCGAGCTTCACCACGACAAGCACGACACCGCCAAGCACGACGCGCGGCGCATCGGCGGCGATGCCAGCGAGATCGAGGCTCATGCCCACGGAGATCAGGAACACGCCGAGCAGCAGCCCCTTGAACGGATCGATCGTCACCTCGATCTGGCGGCGGAATTCGGTTTCAGCCAACAGCAGACCGGCGATCAGCGAACCGAGTTCCATCGGAACGCCGACCTCGGCGGTCGCCAGGCCGGTCGCCAGGACCACCAGCAGGCAGGCAGCGACGAACAATTCCGGGCTGCCAGTGCGCGCGACGCTGCGGAACAGTGGCCGCAGCACCAGGCGGCCCGCCGCGATCAGCCCGAGCACCACGACCACAGCCTGAACGATGGTCCAGGTGAGCGCACCGCCGCCGGCACCGACCACGCCGATGACGAACAGCACCGGCACCGCGGCAATATCCTGCAGCAGGAGCACCGCCAGCGAGGCGCGTCCCACCGGCCCACCGAGACGCTTCTCGTGCGACAGCACCTGCACGACCACCGCGGTGGACGACATCGACAGCGCCGCTCCGATGACGACGGCCAACAGCGGCGACGCACCGAATGCATAGGCGATCGCCGCGATCGCCACCGCGCACAGCACGAACTGCAGCAGCCCGAAGCCGAACACCAGCCGCCGCATCACCTGCAGCCGCTCCAGCGACATCTCCAGGCCGATCATGAACATCATCATGCTGATGCCGAGTTCGGCGATCGGCGCGATCGTCTCGGGACGGTTCAGCATGATGGCGCCAAGCCACGGCAAACGGTCGGCCAGCAGCACAAGGCCGTATGGGCCCACCGCGACGCCGACCAGCATGAACCCCAGTACGGGGCTGACGCGCAGCCGATGAAACAAGGGGATGACGATGGCCGCAGCAACTAGGATGATCAGGGCCGGCTTGAACAGTGCCGGATCGAGGTGAGCGCCCAGGTGTCAGTATCCGAGCGCGAACAGGAAGCTGTGGAACGCCTGAGACACGAGACCCGGCGTCTGGATACCGGCGAAATGCCCTGAATTGATCTCCAGATAATCCGCGCCCGGAATCTGCTTCGCCATAGGCTCGATCGCAGACGGTGGGCGCAGCCTGTCATGCGTGCAGCCGATCACCAGCGTGGGGCAGGCGATGCGCGGCAGCTCCTCGGTCACCTTCGAATCTGCCAGCATCCGGTTGATCGCCGCGAAGCTCTCGGGGTCGTTGGCTATCCACCGCGCGCGGAATTTCCTGAACTCCTCGGCCTTGTGACGGACTTCCGGAGGGTACGAATTCGCCAAACCCTGATCCACCAGTGCTCGCATGCCCCGCGCCTCGGCAGCGTCGGCGCGATCCAGAGTCGCCTGACGGCGCTCGGGAGCAACGCCGGTGGCAGGGCTCGTCACCACCAATGCGCCAACACGGGACGCGTGACGTACGGCGAAGTGTATGGCAATCGCGCCTCCGACCGCAGTGCCGGCCACCGCGACCTTGCCCTTGATGCCGAGCGCATCCAGCAGCGCCGCGAGGTCATCCGCCATGTCGTCGAACGTGACCTTCCCGTGGATCTTCTCCGACAACCCCGCGCCACGCGTGTCGTAGCGCAGCGCCTGCCGCGTGTTGTTGAGCGCAGGCAGAACCTTGTCCCAACTATCGAGCGTGCCACCCATCTCGTGAACCAGAACCAGTGTCGTCTTGCCGCTGCCGGAGAGTTCGTAGCGCAGGCTGGTGCCGTTCACCTCGATCCAGTTCATTGCGTTCCCTCCTCTGGTCTGGCTCCCATCGAGGATGCCACACTGCGGCGATGGAGGACATGGCATGATGAAGCTGCACTGGTCACCGCGCTCGCCCTATGTGCGCAAAGTGATGATCGTCGCGCAC
>Ga0207693_10005973_pt1 | contig 10100 bp, 8 predicted proteins | sample LARL81metaG_FD_184347 | JGI IMG/M metagenome (GOLD analysis project Ga0207693, IMG submission 184347) | Corn, switchgrass and miscanthus rhizosphere microbial communities from Kellogg Biological Station, Michigan, USA - LAR L8-1 metaG... | ecosystem: Host-associated > Plants > Roots >... | reverse complement strand
CCTGAAAGAGGGAGAAGTCAATCTTCTGGGCGGCATGATGGAGGAAGATCAGACGCAATCGATGAGCGGGTACCCGGTTCTGGCGACCATCCCGTTCCTGAAGTACTTCTTTGGATCCGAAACCAAGGACCATCGCGAAAACGAACTGGTGTTCGCGCTGATTCCGCACATCGTGCGTGGGCCGGACGTCAGCGATTCCAACCAGCGGCTGATCGATGTAGGTACGGCAAACTCACTGCAGTTAAGGCATGTCTCGAAGTCGGAAGCAGCTCCAGCAGGCGGCGCGGCCGCGGGGACACCGCAGCCCGGAGCACCGGGAGCACAGGCTCGCCCGGCGACGCCCGTCCCAGCCACTCCGAACCCGACGCCTGCGCCGGTCACCGCGCCCGGTGCTGGAGCGAGTTTCCTGTTTGATCCGGGAACGATTTCGCAAGCGAAGGGCGCGACGTTCACAGTCAACATTCTGATATCGGGGGCGCAGAACGTGTACTCGGTGCCGCTCCAGCTGAATTACGATCCGAGCAAGCTTCAGTTGATGAACGTGTCGAACGGCGGCTTCCTGTCACAGGACGGGCAGACCGTGGCGCTCGTACACCGCGAGGATGAGACCAGTGGCACGCTGCAGATCACGGCCACGCGGCCTCCGAATACGGGCGGCGTGTCAGGGCAAGGATCGGTGGTGACGCTGACCTTTATGGCGAAGGCCTCCGGACAATCGCCCTTGACGATTACGCGCGGCGGCGCGCGCGATCCGGCTATGCAGCCCATCACGGTGAACGGCGCTCAGGCCGTTGTGACGATTCAGTAGCATTGAAGGAGCAGTATTCGAATGAAGTTGCGGGTGCCAATTCGGGGAGACGGCGCGTGGCGCGGATTCACCTTGATGGAGTTGATCGTCGCCACCACCATCATATGTATTCTGGTAGCGATGGCAGTGCCGGTAACCACCAAGGTGATCAAGCGCGAGCGCGAACGCGAGCTGCGCTACGACCTGTGGATGATCCGCGACGCGATCGACCGCTACAAGGACGCAGCCGATCAGGCGAAGTTCCAGATCAAGCTGGGCAGTGAAGGTTATCCCCCGGACCTGGATACGCTGGTGCAGGGCGTGGACTCGAACGGTAAGAAACTAAAATTCCTTCGCCGGATTCCGATCGATCCCATGACCGGGAAAGCGGAGTGGGGGATGCGCTCCATGCAGGACGATCCCACTTCGGACTCGTGGGGCGGTGAGAGTGTGTTCGACGTCTACAGCCAGTCAACTGGCACGGGGCTCGACGGCACGAAGTATAAGGATTGGTAGATGAGATGCGAACCCACAGGCAGGCGGAGTCGGGGCTTTACGCTGATCGAGATGATGATCGTAGTCAGCCTGATCCTCATCCTGGTGTCGATCGCCCTGCCGGTTTATAACCGTGCCATTCTGCGCGCTAAAGAAGGCGTGTTGAAGCAGGATTTGTTTACGCTGCGCCAGGTCATCGATCAGTACACGCTCGACAAGAAGAAAGCTCCGCAGGCGCTGGACGATATTGTTACTGCTGGATATCTCAAAGTTGTTCCCAAAGATCCTTTCACCAACGAAGCCAACTGGACACTGGACCAGGAAGATGCCACCACGGCTGCGGATGAGCAGGAACCGGGCATCATCGACGTACACAGCTCGTCGAATCTGACCGCCACCGATGGGACGGCGTATTCGTCCTGGTGAGGCAGTCGTTAGTCTTCAGCAAAATCCTAGTTCTCAATCGTCGAATTTTGTCCATCCAAGGAACGCAAGTGGTGCGATTCCTAGTCCGCGAATCTTGCTGCGCCTCGACAATTGCGCCCGTCTTCCGGAAGCAATACCATTGATGAATGCCGGTAGAGACTGAGATTTCTCCCAAGACTTACACGCCGATTCGTGCGCCGCGCGGGACTTCTATCTCCTGCAAGGGCTGGCAGCAGGAAGCCGCCATGCGCATGCTCATGAACAATCTTGATGAAGAAGTGGCTGAGCGGCCGCAGGATCTGGTCGTGTACGGCGGTACCGGGCGGGCGGCGCGCAGTTGGGAAGCGTATCGCGCGATCGTTGAAACGCTGAAGACGCTCGACAACGACGAGACGTTGCTGGTGCAGTCGGGCAAGCCGGTGGGTGTGTTCAAGACGCACGATCACGCGCCGCGCGTGCTGATCGCCAACTCCAATCTGGTGGGGCACTGGTCGAACTGGGAGAAGTTCAACGAACTCGAGCGGGCCGGGCTGATGATGTACGGGCAGATGACAGCCGGGTCGTGGATCTATATCGGCTCACAAGGCATCGTGGAAGGCACGTTTGAGACTTTTTCAGCGGCGGGAGAGAAGCATTTTGGCGGAGATCTTGCCGGCAAGCTGATCGTATCCGGCGGCATGGGCGGCATGGGTGGAGCGCAGCCGCTGGCCGCGACCATGACGGGTGCGGCGTTCCTGGGTATTGATGTCGATCCGGAACGGATCAAGAAGCGCATCAAGACCGGCTATTGCGACTTCATGGTGACAACGCTCGATGAAGCCTTGCGCATCCTGAAGAATGCTGTGCGCAAGAAAGAAAATGTTTCCGTCGGCTTGGTAGGGAATTGCGCCGACATCATTCTGGAACTATCCGAACGCGGCGTGGTGCCTGACATTCTCACCGATCAGACTTCGGCGCACGATCCTCTGAATGGATACGTTCCGAACGGTATGACGTTTGAGCAGGCGCTTGAACTGCGCAAGCGTGATCCCAAGGCATATGAAGAGAAGTCTCTCGATGCGATGGTGCGGCACGTCGAGGGCATGTTGCGTCTGCAGAAAATGGGATCGGTGACATTTGATTACGGCAACAACATCCGAACCTACGCATTTCAGCGCGGGGTGAAAGACGCGTACGACTTTCCAGGATTCGTTCCGGCCTACATCCGTCCACTGTTCTGCGAGGGGCGCGGCCCGTTTCGATGGGTTGCCCTGTCGGGCGAGGCTTCAGATATTGCGGTAACGGATGACTTGGTGCTGGAGTTATTCCCTGAGAACCGCATTCTGCGGCGCTGGATCGAACTGGCGCGCAAGCGGATCAAGTTCCAGGGACTACCCGCCCGCATCTGCTGGCTGGGGTATGGCGAGCGCGCGCAGTTCGGGCTGGCGATGAACGACCTCGTAAAGAAAGGCAAGATCAAGGCACCGATCGTGATTGGACGCGATCATCTGGATTGCGGTTCGGTGGCGTCGCCGTTCCGTGAAACCGAGAGCATGAAAGACGGCACGGACGCCGTGGCCGACTGGCCTATCCTGAACGCGTTGCTGAACACAGCCGCGGGGGCGTCGTGGGTATCGGTACACAACGGCGGAGGCGTGGGCATTGGCTACTCTTTACACGCAGGCCAGGTGCTGGTGGCCGACGGAACGGACATGATGGCGAAGCGCATTGAGCGGGTGCTGACCACCGATCCCGGGATGGGTGTGATCCGGCACGTGGACGCTGGGTATGACGAGGCCAAGGCGTTTGCGGAGAAGAAGGGCGTTCGGATTCCGATGAAGGACGTCCTTGGTCGTTAGTTGGCCAACATCGAACGACAGGGTCACTTGCCGCGATTTGGGACTCTGAGATATTCGCCGGGAAGCATCACCGCGGTGCCTTTGATTCTTTTTCCTAAGTACGGGCCGAAGTGTCGGATGTCTCCGGTGAGAAGGTGAGAAGCGCCCGCTCGGAGCGCCGCAAGCAAGATTGGTACATCTTTTTCCGGCAGGGAAATTCCTGAAAGCAAGACGCCGGGTTCTGCTTCAAACAATTGGAGACTTCCAGACAGACGGTTCAGGCGCCGATGCTGAACGTGCTCCGTCAGGTTTGCGCGGGCTTCCTCGAGGGCGTAGCGGGACGTACACAACGCCGCGTCCTCCAAACCCCACAGTTCCAATAGTCCGGCATTGGGACGGTACGCGGCGGAAAAGAGCACATTGGCGTCGAGGAAGAGGCGATCCATCTAAACCGGGCGCTGGTGCGGAATCAAGTCAGGATCCAAGCCGAGGTCGCGGACAGCCTTCCGTGCCTTGCGATAGTCTGGTTGGCTAGTAGCGTTGGCAAGCAAGAACTCCGCTTTTCGCTCTGGACTATATCTTTCTACTGGTACAACCACGGCTGGGCGAATCAGAATACCGTCATCCGTTTCTTCCGCGATAATCATGCTGCCTTCCTCGATTCCAAACCGCCTGCGCAACTTCGCAGGCACGATGATCGCGCCCCGTTTTCCCACTTTTGCCGATTCCATAGATTCCCCCTCTGAATGCCTGAGTTTAGCATTTGCCTGACATTCAGGCAATCAGGCAGAAAGCCACAGGCCCGCTCGGGTTCCGGGTTGGCTGGTAAACTCAAGAATCTTCATGGCGTTCTCTAAAAGGCGCAATATAGAGACTCTTCGTGCCCTGCTACTGGTCGACATCGGCCAACTCCTGACTCTGCGGTTTCCGAACGCTCATGTGCTGCGACGTGGCGCCAATCTGCAAGACCTCGCCATCCTCGAAGACGCTGCCGTGCTCTGCCAGGGTGGCAAGATCGTTTCCGTCGGCAGGACCAAAGACGCCCTCCGCGATCCCTGGCTCAAGAAGAATCGCAAGAAAGTCATCGAGATCGACTGTGAGGGACAAGTTGTTTTGCCCGGCTTTGTCGACTCGCATACGCATCCTGCGTTCATGAATCCGCGGCTGGTTGATTTTGAAAAGCGCTCGGCCGGCGCCACGTATGAAGAAATTGCCGAAGCCGGTGGCGGGATTCGTTCCAGCGTCGAGCCGGTTCGCAAGGCAGGGAAGAACGCTCTGGCCGAGAAGATTCTCAGCGCGTTGCGCGAAATGGCCGAGCAGGGAACGACCACGGTCGAAGCAAAATCCGGTTATGGACTGGCTCTGGATGCGGAACTCAAGTCGCTTGCGGCGATCCGCGAGGCAGCGGCGGGATGGCCCGGCACGGTGATTTCCACGTTGCTAGGCGCGCACGTGGTACCTGAGGAGTTTCGTGGACGCTCACAAAAGTACGTCGAGATCGTCTGTAAGGAGATGATTCCGCAGGCCGCGCGCCGCAAGCTGGCCGAGTTCGTGGATGTGTTTTGTGATCGCGGCGCATTTTCGGCGGAAGAAACGGCCAGCATCTTCGCGGCCGCTCGCGAACATAAGTTGCGAACGCGGGCGCACGTGGGCCAGTTATCGTCGACGCCGCTCGAGCGGTTGCTCGAGTTTCAACCCGCTTCGCTGGATCACATGGATCATGTAAGTGACGAGGATATTGCGCGGCTGGCAAAAAGCAACACCATAGCAACCTTTGTGCCTGGCGCTAACTACTTCTTAGGATTGGAGAAATATCCGGCGGCACGGAAATTCATCGATGCGGGGGTTCCCGTAGCGCTCGCGACCGATTACAATCCAGGTAGTTCTCCCACCGCCAGCATGCCATTTATCATGTCGTTGGCGTGCACGCACATGAAAATGTCGCCCGCGGAAGCTGTGGCCGCAGCCACAATCAACGGCGCGTGTGCGCTCGGAGTCGAGAGTCGCAAGGGGTCGATCGAGCCAGGGAAGGATGCGGATCTGGCCGTGTTTGATGTGGAGGACTATCGGGAGATTCCGTACTGGTTCGCGTCGAATCGATGCGCTTTGACAGCACTGAATGGGATTCCCGTGGCTTCGGGCGGTTCCGGGAGCTTGGAATGAACTGCCGCAGAAGCATTTCCGTATAGTAAGAAGTTTAAAGATAGAAGTTAACGTAGAAGTGTGTCCGGCCCACGGGCTGTGCGCGATTGATCGCGCACGTATGCCGTTTCGTCGAATTTTCGCATCATAGAGTTGGAGTGAATTCATCAAGATGAAGCGTATTTTCTTGTCGTTCACATTTTTCATGTTGCTGTGCGGGTTTGCGGCAGCGCAACGACTTCCGGAGATTGCGGTGCCGGAGAACTACCAGATTTCCTTCGCTCCCGATTTCCAGAAAGACAATTTCGCGGGAGAAGAGACCATCAAGCTGCAGGTGCTCAAGCCCACCTCGCAGATCGTCCTGAATTCTGCAAAGATCAGTTTCGAAGAGGCGATCGTTTCAACGGGCGGCGCGACGCAGAAGGCGAAAGTCGCGCTCGATAAAGATAAAGAAATGGCTACGCTGTCGCTGGAGAAGGAAATTCAGCCCGGCGCGGCAACAATTCATATCAAGTACTCCGGCATCCTTAACGATGAATTGCGCGGTCTGTATCTTGGAAAAGATAAGCAGGCGCGCAAATATGCCGTCACGCAATTCGAAGCCACTGACGCGCGACGCGCATTTCCTTCCTTCGATGAGCCCGCCTACAAGGCCACGTTCGACATCTCTGTGGTGGCCGACAAGGATATGGCTGCGATCTCCAATGCAAAGATCGCTTCAGATACGCCCGGACCGGCTGCTGACAAGCACACCGTGAAGTTCGCGACGACAGCAAAGATGTCGTCGTACCTGGTGGCGCTGGCCGTCGGGCATTTCGAGTACGTGGAAGGCGAGGCGGATGGAATTCCGATACGCGTATGGGGTCCGCCGGGAACCAAGGAAAGCGGGACCTACGCACTGGAAGTTTCCAAGTGGTGCATGAAGTACTTCGATCAGTATTTTGGCATCAAGTACCCGTTTGAGAAGCTTGACATGATCGGTCTGCCGGATTTTTCCGCAGGCGCGATGGAGAACACCGGCTTCATCACGTATCGCCAGGCGGAATTGCAGTTGGACGACAAGGTCGCCTCGGTGGAACTGCACCAGTTGGTCGCAACGGTGATTGCGCACGAGATGGCGCACCAGTGGTTCGGCGACCTAGTGACCATGCAGTGGTGGGACGACATCTGGTTGAACGAAGGCTTCGCCACCTGGATGGAGAACAAGGCGGTCGGCACGTGGAAGCCCGAGTGGCATTTCGAACTGGCTGACGTGGAAGATACTGCCGGCAGCTTGAATTTCGATTCTCTAAACAATACGCGGCCGATCCACCAGGCGGCGGAGAGTCCGGCGCAGATCCAGGAACTTTTTGACGGCATCGCCTATGACAAGGCAGCGTCGGTGCTGCGCATGCTGGAAGCGTACCTCGGTCCTGAGGTGTTTCGCGCGGGCGTGAATCAATATTTGAGGGAACATTCTTACGGCAATTCGACGGCTGACGATTTCTGGAAGACGCTGGCAAGGGTGTCAAAGAAGCCGGTCGATGAGATCATGCCGACCTTTGTGAAGCAGCCGGGCACTCCCCTCGTAAGCGTGCGCGCGCAATGCTCGGGAAGCACGGACTCGGTGACTCTTTCACAGACGCGTTACTTTTATGATCGGTCACTGTTCGATGCGGGCAGTCCTGAATTGTGGCGAGTGCCAGTCTGCTTAAAACAAAGCGCGGCTGGCGGCAGGGCAGGCGAGAAGTGCGTTCTGCTGACCAGGAAATCTGAGACGGTTGAACTTCCGGGATGCGGCTCGTGGGTGATGGCAAATGCCGGCGCGCGCGGCTACTACCGGTCGGGATACTCGTCGGACGCGATCCGCGCTATGGGACGCAGTATCGAGAAGGACCTGGGTCCGGCGGAGCGAGTCGCGGTGCTCAATGATTCGTGGGCATCGGTGCGGGTTGGCAAGCAGCAGATCGGTGATTTCCTATCACTGGCTGAGGGGCTGCAGTCAGACCGTACGCGTGCAGTCATGGCACAGGTCACGTTGAAACTCGACTACATCGCGACATACCTGGTCAGCGATGCCGATCGAGCGGGATATCAGCAGTGGGTGCGGCGTTTGCTCACTCCTGCCGCAAAGGAACTCGGCTGGCGTCCTCAAGCTGGCGAGAGCGATGAGACCAAGAGCTTGCGCGCCCGTGTGTTGTACACGCTTGGCTATGCGGGACGGGATCCGGAAGTGATCGCCTCGGCGCGAAAGCTGACGGAGCGGGCTCTGCAGGAGCCGGCATCCATTGATTCGACTGTTGCTTTTACCGCGTTTTCACTGGCTGCGCAAAACGGCGATGCGGCGTTGTATGACCAGTTGATAGCGAAACTGCAAAGCAATGGCACGAGCCTGGAGAGTTACTATTTGTACTTCCAGACGCTTTCGAAGTTCCGCAATCCGAAACTGCTCGAGCGCACGCTGGAATATGCGATTTCCCCATCTGTCCGTAGCCAGGACACGCTGGGTCTGATCGCGGCGGTTATGAAGAATCCGGCCGGCGGCAAACCCGCGTGGGAATTCGTGCAGGCGCATTGGTCGGATATCGACAAGGTCGGTGGCGGCTTCACCAGCGGGGAAGTCGTAGGCGCAACCAATGTGTACTGCGAGTCGGGCCTGCACGATCAAGTGCAGGACTTCTTCACACAGCACAAAGTGCCGACCGCCGAGCGAACGTTGAAGCAATCGCTGGAAAGCATCCACACCTGCGCCGACTTGAAATCGCGGCAAACGCCGGAATTGTCGCAATGGTTGCAAACGAGGGGAGCAGCGTCAGGGAAGTAGAGCGCACGATCAGCCAAACACAGGGCCGGGCCGCGAAGCACATGATCTCAACTTCGTGGGCCTGGCCGTTTTGGTCTGCAGTGAACGGGATGGCACGCCCAACCAAGCAAAACGTTAACAGGCCAAACCGTTCATTCGACGTAGATCGTAAAAAAGTAAAGATCGTGATGAAGACACGTAGCGATTGCGCGGCAGACAAACACGGAGTTTGAGCGATTGAGTATCGGTTGCTATAATCGAGGACGTTCCTCACGCTCAACGAGTGGTTCTGGTTGACGGCGTCCGCCGACAGCCTTCGTCGACCCAGCGTGACAAGAGCGGCTCGCGACGACGCCTGATGGCGCGAGTGATCCAGGCAGTGGCCAGGTAGCTCAGGTGGTAGAGCGCAGCCCTGAAAAGGCTGGCGTCGGCGGTTCAACTCCGTCCCTGGCCACCATGTTTTCAAACACTTGCAAAGCCCAAAAAACGAATCGCGTTCCATTACGTTCCAAAAAATCTAAGGCCTGTCGGGGTTTGCCTCAACACTCACCACAAGCCATGCACGTAATTCGCACCCGCCTTCTAGACTCGCCCGCGTTTGCGTTTCTAGGCCTATCACGCGCGCGCGACGCGACTGGTCGACCCGCCACTTCACACCGAACTTGATTTCACGGCAAGGCCAACGATTCGATTTCGTCAGTGCGTGTAATTGATTCCATGACAATGTCGGCTCCCTGGACCCGAGTAAACTTTGGTGGTGCCTAACCAACCAAAAAGGCTCGGGAGAAAGGAGCAAGGGCCACCCCGTCGGGGTGGTTGTATGACTCAGAAACTGTATGAGCAAAGTGTGTGATGAGTGTCAAGCAGCTGAGTGCGAATTAAAATCTGAGGCACAACGAGACTCGGCAGCTAAGGCCGCATAATCGTCTCTGGCGCGTTTCCTGCCCGATAAAGGAGCATGGCTCCGGTACTGGCGATTGTATAGATGGTGGCGGCGTTGTTCTGAAAAGAATAACGGCCCGACCCCGATGGAGAGACTGTGTGAGGGAGTCGCCGACCGGGCCGAGCCGAGTTGAATTCACCGTGGAAGATCAGCATGAAATCCAAGCAACCGCAGAAAAACAAGAAAGCAATCTGCCACCCAACGCAAAACAACTGGCACCAGATGAACCGCAAACAACGGCGAGAGATGACGCGGAAAATCCAGAGTGAAGATCTCAGTTTGGAAGTCGTGCATCCCGACGCCGCTGGCATTGATATCGGCAACGAATCTCACTATGTGGCCGTGCCGCTGAGACGGGACAGCCAACCCGTACGTCGCTTCGGATGTACCACGTCGGAACTCAAGGAGATGGCGGTCTGGCTGAAGCAGTGTGCGATTCGGACCATAGCTCTGCAATCGACTGGAGTGTACTGGATTGCGGTCTACGACATTCTCGAAGAAGCTGGTTTCGAAGTGTATTTGGTGAATGCCAAGGAGACGAAGAACTTACCCGGGCGCAAAAGCGATGTGCAGGAGAGTCAATGGCTGATGAAGCTGCACACCTATGGTCTATTGCGGAACTCGTTTCGGCCCTCGCAAGAAATCCGCACGATGCGGACCTATTGGCGGCAGCGCAATGATCTGGTGCGCGCAGCCGGGCGGCATATT
>Ga0207693_10005972_pt1 | contig 10101 bp, 11 predicted proteins | sample LARL81metaG_FD_184347 | JGI IMG/M metagenome (GOLD analysis project Ga0207693, IMG submission 184347) | Corn, switchgrass and miscanthus rhizosphere microbial communities from Kellogg Biological Station, Michigan, USA - LAR L8-1 metaG... | ecosystem: Host-associated > Plants > Roots >... | reverse complement strand
GGCTGCCTCGCGGTACTTCCGCGACATCCACTTCGCGTACGTCGGCGACACGACGCGCGTCACGCGCGAGCTGTTCACGAGCTTCTAGGGGATTCGTGCTGCTCGAGCGTCGCGGCGACCGCTGGGTGATCTGCGTCGCGTCGTCACGACTGTGGCGTAAGGCGGATCGGGGTGATGTCTGCTCTCGGGCTCTCAAGTCATGAGAATCCTCGGGAAGCTTCCTTCTGCGTGTCGGGATCACACCCACGAGAGCGAGACCAGGCGCGAGGTCTCGGCATCGGGGAGTAAGACGTGAGTCGTAGTTGTGAGTTGTCATCCTGAGGGAACGAGCGCCAGCGAGCGACCGAAGGATCTGCTGTTCGCTCGCGCTCACAGCAGATCGTCTTATTGGGAGTCGCCCGCGTTGCTCGCGCGGGCTCCTGCTCCTCTCGCTGGGCAACAGCAGATCCTTCGCGGAGTTTACCCTGAGCGCAGCGAAGGGCTCAGGATGACAAACTGACGTCTTCCACTCACGTCTCGCCTCTCGAGGCCGAGACCTCGAGCCTGATCCTATAAAGCGTTGGCCTCACGAGTCGGGTAGGCGTATTCTGGAATCGACCAAGAAGCCAGAGGTGCGCCATCCAACAAGGAGGCCAACGTGTTTGTCGCTGGACTGGATGCTCACACAAGGTATGTCGTCGTGAGTGTGGTGAACAGGACAGGAGAGCTGCTCGTGAAGCCAACGCGCGTGCGGGGCGAGGACCGCCAGCGATTGCTGGCGCTGCTCGCGCCGTATCGCCCACTCGAGGTCGTGATGGAGACCAGTTCCTCCTGGCCTTGGCTCTGCGAGGTGCTGAGCGGCGCCGACCTCACCTTCGTGCTCGCGCATGCCCGACGGCTCCGCGCGATCGCCGAGGCGACGTACAAGAGTGATGACATCGACGCGGAACTGCTCGCCCGCATGCGGCTCGCCGGCTGTATTCCCGCGGTGTACGTCACGCCGGCGGCCCAACGCGAGTGGGCAACGCTGATTCGCCATCGCACGGCCCTCGTCCGGCAGCGGACGATGCTCGTGAATCGCCTGCATGCGCAGCTGCACACGCGCGGGCTCCATCTGGAGCGCGGCCGGCTCCTCACGCGGAGTGGCTGGCAGTGGCTGAAGAAGGACGCCTGGCCGCACCTGAGCGCGGAGCAACGCGCCGTAGTGCGAAGCCATCGACGCTTACTCCGGGAGCTCATCCCGCTCATCCGCGCCGCCGATCGCCACATCGCGGCGGTCGCGGCGACCATTCCCGAGGCGCAGCGGCTGATGACCATTCCGGGGATCGGGGCGCATCGAGCCCTCCTCATTTGTGCGGGAGCTTCTTGGGATGAATGCTCGCCATTGGCGGCTTTTTTGCCGTGCCCCGGCGTCGCCGCGTGCGCGGCGCCCGCCCAGAAGCTCGACGCGACGAAGAACAGGAGTTCACGCATTCAGGCAACCGTCAGTTGGCCAGCCAAGGCCGTTGCTAGGCGTGGATAAGTAGCATACCGCGTGCAGCCTATGCCGTGCAGCGCGAACTGCGTCTGGGTCCGCATCCTATGTATCCGCATCAAGTCGAAGCACCGCAAGGAAAAACCTACAGAACGTTTTCAGCGAAAGCCTTCTTCGGAGCACGTTGAAGAGTGGCTCCAAAGAGCGCTGTCAATGAATTTGGTGTTCGCGAATCTATTCCGGAACGGAGCGCCATTCAGAATAAAACTGCGAACTCATATATCATTGAAATAGGCAACAACGATCCATGGCCCGAAGTGCGCGACACGCTGAACAGCTCTCTGCTTGGCTGGTCGAACTACTTCTGCCATGGGACGCGCCGATCGGCATTCCGCGGCATGGACCGATACGTTTATGAGCCCGTACGCGACTTCCTCGCCAGACGGCACAAAGTGGCAGGACGTGGCACAAACCGGTTCTCTCTCGACGTTGTCTATGGACAACACGGTCTGCTGCGTCTCGAACGCCTACCCCTAACGGCCCCGCTGTGTGCCTCACGGTGAAACCAGCAGTATAATTTCTAGCTGAGTTTCAGTTTGATGATGCGTCGCGTAACGACAACGAGTTTTGCACATCAACGCCTTTCCCGGATCAGGTCGATCATAGCGCGCAACCCGGCGGGTACATGCTGACGTCCAGGATAATAGAGAGACAGGCCCGGAAAGGGCGGTGTCCATTCATCCAGCACGCGAACAAGCGAGCCGGCCGCGAGGTCGGCCGCGACATTCCATTCGCTGAGATAGGCGAGGCCGAACCCGGCCCGGGCCGCCGCCAGCATTAAATTGGGCTCGTCGAGGATCAGCGGACCTTCACCATCAATCGCCAACGCTTCGCCGTGGCGTTCGAACTCCCAACGATAGATGCCTCCGCTCGGCAGTCGGCTGCGAATGCAGCGATGCCGGGAGATATCGGCAGGCGTGCGCGGCTTCGGATGGTGCTCGAAATAGGCGGGCGATCCCACGACTGCGAAACGTTGGGCGGGCCCGAGCGGCACGGAGATCATGTCCTGCGGCACCAGTTCAGCCAGCCGCACGCCGGCGTCGAACCCATCGACAACAATGTCGACCAGTCGTCCTTCAGTGACGATGTCGACCGTCATGTCGGGATATCGGCGCAGATACTCGAACACGATCGGCTCCATCTGCCGTGCCGCACCCGCTGACGTGTTGATGCGCAGCGTGCCGGCCGGCGTCTCGCGATGACTTCCCGCCCGCTCCATCGCTTCTCTGATCTGGCCCAGCGCCGGAGCAACGCCGGAAACGAACTGCTCACCGGTCTCGGTCAGCGAGACACTTCGGGTCGTTCGGTTGAACAGGCGCACGCCGAGTCTCGCCTCCAGCGCGGCGATGGCATGGCTCAACGCCGAGCGCGACATGCCGAGCTCGGTTGCAGCCGCACGGAAGCCGCGGTGGCGCGCCACCGCCAGCACCGCATCAAGTTCGATCATTCCCGATGACCGCATTGTCCGAATTCCTGCACCGCCCCATGCGGAATTATACACCTTATCGCGCCAATGACAGTGCCCTATCTCCTGGTTCGTCCATCGTTCTCTGGGAGAGAGTGCCATGCGCCTCATCGACAAGATCTATATCGACGGCAGCTTCGTCACACCGCATGGGACCGAGCTTTTCGACCTGCACAACCCTGCGACGGCGCAGGTAATCGGTCGGGTGCGCCTCGCTGACGAGCAGGACGCACGCACCGCTATCGCTGCCGCGAAACGCGCCTTCCCGGCCTTCGCTCGCACAAACAAGGCCGAACGCATCGCCCTGCTACGGCGGATGCACGCCGCCATGAAGGCGCGTCGGGAGGAACTGCTGGAAGCAATCGTCGAAGAGTATGGCGCCCCCGCCTCGCGTGCTGGCTTCATGGCTGAACACCCGGCAGATGTCCTGCTCGATATGGCGCGGGTGCTGGAGGATTATCGCTTTACGCGTCGCGTCGGCATGGCCGAGGTGGTGATGGAGCCGTTGGGTGTCGCCGGCCTCATCACACCCTGGAACAGCGACGCCGGCTTCATTTGCGGCAAGCTCGCTGCCGCGATCGCGGCCGGTTGCACGGCGGTCGTCAAGCCGAGCGAGATGAGCGCGATCCAGACGCAGGTGGTAACCGAAGCGCTGCATGAGGCCGGATTACCAGCCGGCGTGTTCAACATCGTCACCGGCCGGGGCGAAGTGGTCGGCACCGAGATCACCAGCCATCCCGATGTCGCGAAGATCTCCTTCACCGGATCGACCACGGTCGGCAAGGCAATCCTGCGCGCCGGCGCGGAGACGATGAAAAGGATTACGCTCGAACTCGGCGGCAAGTCTCCGACCGTCATTCTAGACGATGCCAATCTGGCGCAGGCAATTCCATTGGCCCTCGGTGCGGGCTTCATGAACAGCGGACAGGCTTGCATCGCCGGCACACGCATCCTCGTGCCACGGAGCCGGCTCGGCGAGGTGGAGGAGCTTGCAAAGGCGGCGGTCGGACAGATCAAGACCGGTGATCCGCGCGATCCGCAAACGACGGTCGGTCCGATGGTCAGCCAGAAGCAATGGGATCGCGTTCAAAGGTATATCCGTATCGGTATCGACGAGGGCGCGCTGCTCGCCGGCGGCGAAGGCAGGCCGGACGGGCTCGACGGCTGGTTCGTGCGGCCGACGCTGTTCGGCAACGTCCGCAACGACATGACCATTGCGCGCGAGGAGATCTTCGGGCCGGTGCTGTCGATCATTCCCTATGCGGAAGATGAAGAGGCGATCGCCATCGCCAACGACACGGTCTATGGCCTGCAAGCGTATGTCTTGTCTGGCGACACCGATCGCGCGCGAAGGGTGGCCGACCGGATTGTCGCCGGTCGCGTGCTGATCAACACGCTGGCCCACGAGCCGATGGCACCCTTTGGCGGTTTCAAGCAATCTGGCATCGGCCGCGAATACGGCGACTTCGGGATGGAGGCGTTTCTTGAGCCGAAATCCCTGCTCGGCCTGTACACCGCAATGCCGGCGGCACGGTCAGCCCGGCCGATATAGAGAGCTTCGGTGACAGCAATGACTCACGAAATCGACGTCAACAAAACTCGATCGCCAGCATTCTATTGCAAGCAGATCGGATCTCCGGTCGTGACGGCGCCCAGCGACTGTTACTTCGATCTGCCGTTCGATCCGTTTCCGGCGCGCGACCCCGCAAAAGGTGAAGCGCCTTCCGCGCATCGAGCATCGCCTCCGCGAACTCGCCTTCCTGCTCGAACACCACGGAAAGCCTGCCCAGCCTTCCCTGGCCAGCCGGCCGCGCGGGGCCTTCGAACTGTGGGGATAATCAGGAAAGCGATGCCTTCACGCGTTCAAGCGTCATGGGAAGCTCCCGTATCCGTCGCTTCTCGCGATGGAGAAACTGGCGTCCGGCCTACGTTTTCGCAAACCGTCTCGCCTTCTTCCTGGTGACCGGCGGTTTCGGCACTTTGCCCGTTTCCACCGGAATTTGCTTCAGGCGATCGACAAACCATCGGCCGGCGGGTCCAGGCGGTGACTTGGTCTGCCACACCGCCGACATCGCCAGAATCAAACCGTCCGGAGGCACGTCCTCGATAGGCAGCACGGAAAGGCGACCCTCTTCCAAATCCTTGCGCACGGCATGCAATGGCATTCCGCCCCAACCCAGACCGTTGAGCAAAAAATGATGCTTGGCGAAGAGGTCAGCAAGCCGCCAGACCGTAGGCGACATGACGCCGAATTCGCGTCCCGAGGATAGCTCCGACCTGTCGGTGAGAACGATCTGAGTATGTTTTCCAAGAACTTCCCTGGGAATCTTGCCTCGATAGGAGGTCAGTGCATGGTCACGGGCAGCAACCATGAGAAACGCGATACTGGGCAAGCGTTCATACGTCAATGTATCTGGAATCGTCGGGAGTGATCCGATGACGCCGATACTGCAACGGCCGTCGAGCACCGGTTTAATGGCTCCTCCAAGCGCCTCGACATAGATGCGCAGCGCCACTCCCGGATATTTCTGTCGAAACTCCGTGGCCACCTGAGTAATCGCGTCGATCGGATAGAAGACGTCGATCACCACCGACAATTCCGGCTCCAGGCCAACCGACATGCCCTTCGCCCGGGCCTTCAGCAAGTCGACCCCGGTGATGATGCTGCGAGCGTCGCCCAGAATAGCCAATCCCGCTGCCGTGAGTTTGGGATAGCGGCCGGAGCGGTCGAACAACTGCACGCCAATCTGTTCCTCAAGATTGCTGATTGCCTCACTCACCACAGACTGCGAGCGCAACAACTTGCGGGAGGCGGCGGAAAAGCTTCCTTCATCGGCCGCGGCGATGAACGTGCGCAGTTGATCGAGAGAGACAGCGTCGAGCATGGGACCTACCTATCGACCAAACCGATACTAAAACGCCATGATATACTGCCCAATTGGCGGGCATATCAATCATTGAGGTCGCGCTAGTCGCTCGCTTCAACCAATTCGAAAGGATTTAGTGATTCGCTTTTGCCGCCCCTAATGACGGCGGAGGGAATCATGGCTGCGAAGGAGAATTCGGTAAAGAGATATGTTGTGCGGTTAAGCGCAGATGAGCGCGAGCGGCTCGAAGCGCGGATCCGGAAAGGAAAGAGCCCGGCGCAACGGCTGCTGAAAGCGCGGATATTGCTGAAGGCCGATGTCTCGGAAGCCGGTGAAGGCTGGAGTGACAGCCGGATCATCAAGGCTTTGGAGACCAGCGTGTCGATGGTTTACCGGGTGCGCAAGCAACTGGTGGAAGAGGGCCTGGAGGCGGTGTTGAGCCGCAAGCAACGGGCGACGCCGGCCGTGCCACCGATATTTGATGGCGAGAAGGAGGCCAAACTGATTGCCCTGGCTTGCTCCAAACCTCCCAAGGGACGCACGCGCTGGACGTTGCGGTTACTGGAGAACAAGGTCGTGGAACTCGGCATCGTCGACCGCGCCAGCGACTCAACGATCGGGCGGACGCTTAAAAAAACTCTCTCAAACCGCATCGGCGGCAATGCTGGGTCATTCCGCCGAAGGCGAACAGCGCGTTCGTAGCGGCGATGGAAGATGTGCTGGCCGTGTACACGCGGCCGCGCGATCCCGATTGCCCGCTGGTTTGCCTGGACGAGACCTCAAAGCAACTGCTTGCCGAAACGCGCGTACCGATCCCGATGAAAGCGGGACGCTCCGCCCGCTTCGATTACGAGTACGAGCGCAACGGCACCGCCAACCTCTTCATGATGTTTGCACCGCTCGAGGGCTGGCGCCGTGTCAAGGTCACGGATCGCCACACCGCCGTGGATTATGCGCACGTCTTGAAAGAGTTGGCCGATATCCACTTCCCTCGCGCTCGGACAATCGTTCTGGTCCAGGATAATCTCAACATCCACAGCAAGGCGTCACTCTACGAGGCCTTTCCGGCCGCCGAAGCCAGGCGGTTGGTCGAACGCTTCGAATGGCACTACACGCCAAAGCACGGCAGTTGGCTCGATCTGGCGGAGTCCGAACTCGGCGTCCTATCCTCTCAGTGCCTCGATCGCCGCATCCCCGACAAACAAACCCTCATCGACGAAGTCGCCGCCTGGGAGCAGGAGCGAAATACCAATCACGCCAAGGCCAGCTGGCACTTCACAACGTCCAAAGCTCGCGTCAAACTCAAGCACTTATATCCTTCAATCTGACTGAATCGAGCGACTAGCCGCGCATCCACTCTTCGTGTCTTGCGACAGCGGGTTCGCCGGAACCCGGCGCGCGGCTGCGCGTTGCGGGATTTGGCAACACGCAAACGATGAGGGAGAGGACCATGCCGCGCGGCGATAAATCCAGCTACACCGACAAGCAGAAGCGCCAGGCCGAACACATCGAGGAAGGATACGAGCATCGCGGCGTCGGCAGGAAGGAAGCCGAGCGGCGCGCATGGGCGACCGTCAACAAGGAGACCGGCGGCGGCAACAAGAGCGGCTCGGGCCGCGGCGTTCCCGACACCAACGTGTCCTCGAAGCGCGGCGGCAGGATCGGTGGACCGCGCGGCGGCAAGGCATCGGCAAGCCGGCCGGCCGCGGCGCGATCGCGTTCCGCGAAGAAGGCGGCCGCGACCCGCAAGCGAAACGTGAGCAAACGATCGGCAGCGCGCAAGACCGCGCGCAAGAGATAGCCCTTTTACGAGATCTGCAGCCGCGGGAGGCACAACCTTCCAGAGAAAGAGAGCGGTCATACCCCGCGCATGCGGGGGATGGAGTCACGTTTGAAGTGCAACGATTGATTTGAGTTTGGAGAATGCCTCGGCGGGTGTCTTGAAGTCCAGGCATTTCCGTGGGGTGTCGTTGAGGCGCTGAACGTGCCGCTTGAGAGCGGCTGCCGTGATGAGGTTGAGGTCAGTTTTGCGGGGCAGCGAGCGTCGCAAACGCCCGATGGAGTTTTCCACTCCGCCTTTTTGCCAAGGACTATGGGGATCGCAGAAGAAAGTTTGGACGCCGATGGTTTTGTGAAGCCTATGATGTTCGGCGAACTCGTTTCCGTTGTCGAAGCTGATGGTTTTGCGTATCGCCTTTGGAAGTTTGCCGAGTTGACGAGCGATAGTTCGGGCGGTGAGGACAGCTTTTCGATCGACCGGATGATGAACGATGCTGAAGCGGGTTTTTCGTTCGTGGAGAACCAACAACCCTTGGCCACATCGAGCGAATAGCATGAAGTCGGCTTCCCAATGGCCCGGCGTCCCACGGCCTTCGACCTCGGTGGGGCGTTCGGTGATCGAGCGCCGTTGTTTGATAAAGCCGGCGGGGCTACCGCCTGGGCGCCGGCGGCGCCCTCGTCTTCGTTTGTGGCGCGGCAGCAGGCGATGCCAGCAATCCTTCTGGGCCGCACGATGATAGATGAAACGATAGATTGACTCGTGGCTGATGATGACGCGACCATGTTCCTGCGCCAGTCGGCCAGCGATCTGCTCTGGGGAATGTCCCATCGCAAGGCTTTCGCCCACGCAGTTCCGCAGGTCCGTCTGGCGCGCCAGCTTGAAGCGGCCATCCCACCGGCGCCGGCGCTCGGCCAATTGCTGAGCCCGGACAGGCTCGTAGCCCCCATTCCAAACCTTCGTGGGCCGGGAGTTGCGCCGCAGCTCCCGACTGATCGTCGACGGCGCCCGGTCAAGCGCAGAAGCAATTTCGTTTTGAGATCTACCGCCTGCATGCAGGCGGTAGATCTCAACGCGCTCCTCAAGGCTGAGCTGGCCATAACATTGTCCCATCGCCACAACACCCTAGCAGGTGTTGCACTTGTGTCGTGAACCCAAGCCGTATCGGGGGCGGTCGCGCCGCAACCGGTCTCGCCGGCGGTTCATGCGATTTCGGAAGCCGAAGCAGCGGCTCCGCCGCCGCATGCTGCGGCACCAACGCTTGCCCCATCCTCTCCCGAAATCGACGTGCAGGAAATTCTGCTGCCGCAGGCACGCGTGCCGGTTGCCGATGACACTATGGAATTGGGCAGCACGATCCGTATCGTGCTCCCCGAAACGCCTGATATTGCCGGGCCGCGCCCGGCTACAGCTGCCGCCCCCTTTACCCTGCTGCAGGAGGTGCTGCCGGAAAGTCCGCCGGAAACCGGCAACGCTTCACCGATAACGGCATCACTGAAAGGCGGCGACAACGACGACGTCACCGTCCATACCAACACGCCGCCTCCGCCGTTTCGCGGGGCGCTGCCCTCGGCGCGACCGGTTGCCTCGCCATCGATCGCGCCGGGCGCGCCGCTGCCAACGATTGCGCATCATCTGCTCGGCGACACCGACGCCGCGATTGCGCGCCAGACATTGTTGCAGGTGGCGTCGCTGCCGGATCATGTCGACATCGCCAGCGTACGCCTCGATCCAACCGCGCCGCGATGGAATTTCGAAATCCCGTTTGCGACGCTGCAGGGAACCGCGATGGCGCAGTTGGAGATATCGCGCGACGGCGGCCGCGGCGAAGTCGATGCGACAAGACGGGTTTGGCGGGCGCGGTTCTCGCTCGATGTCGAGCCTGCCGGTCCGGTCCACGCGCTGGTATCGCTCAGCGGCGAGCGGACGTCGGTGCGAATCTGGGCGGAACGCCCCGTGACCGCGGCGCAGCTGCGCGCCGGCGCAAGCCGCCTCAGCCAGGCGCTGAGCGAGGCCGAGCTTCAGCCCGGCGACATCGTGATCCGCGATGGTGCGCCCCCGCAACCCGCGCCGGCGCCCGCCGGACATTTTCTCAATCGCGCGCTATGAGCGTGGAAGCACGAGGCCAGCTCGCGGTCGCGCTGCATTACGACAAGAAAGGCGCGCCGCGAGTCGTCGCCAAGGGCAGGGGAAGCATCGGTGAGAAGATCATCGAGGTCGCCAAGGCCCATGATATCCCGATCGAGGAGAACGAAGTGCTGGCAGGCGCACTTTCCAAGGTCGAACTCGGCGATGAAATTCCACCGGAGCTTTACAAGGCGGTCGCCGAAGTGCTGGTCTTTGTGCTGCGGCTGTCGGGGCGAATTCGCTAGCGGCCCGAATCCGAAGTTCACACCACCTTGCAATATCCTCTTTTTGCAAGCTTCGGATTCGAAAGGGCAAAAGATGATTCTAGTCTGGTTTTGGTTCAAGAGTTCGC